>Ga0187843_10001216_pt1 | contig 16619 bp, 13 predicted proteins | sample SpaLakP09_SKY_43_FD_134516 | JGI IMG/M metagenome (GOLD analysis project Ga0187843, IMG submission 134516) | Oligotrophic lake water microbial communities from Sparkling Lake, Wisconsin, USA - SP09_SKY_43 | ecosystem: Environmental > Aquatic > Freshwater > Lake | place: USA: Sparkling Lake...
GAAACTCAAGAAACTCAAGAAACTCAAGAAACTCAAGAAACTCAAGAAACTCAAGAAACTCAAGAAACTCAAGAAACTCAAGAAACTCAAGAAACTCAAGAAACTCAAGAAACTCAAGAAACTGAATCCACTTAATCCGCAGCAAGATTACTTGTAACTCAGTACTGTAAACGGTCTAAGCCAAACAAGCCGTTGAGGCCGTTTGAAGATTTATCGGTCGCCAAGCGCTCGCATTTGTTCATTCGCCCATTGGACAGCTTCATGATATGCATCGGGCACATTGGCGTTGGCAAGTCCAAACTTTTCAATTAAAGCATTGGCTGGCTGCCATTGCGCTTGTTCATAACATTTGACCAGCGTTAGATATTCGCCGAGGATCCCAGGTTCTCCAACCAACGCATCTTTAATTTCTTTCGCTAAAGGCAATTTACTCAGCACGGATGACATAGGTTCATCCAAAATTGCGTCGATAAGCGACATCATGCCGGTTAAAAATGCTTTGCCGGTATCGGTTTTATGATGCAAACCTGCGATACCTTCAGCAAACCGTGCACGCGTCATCGCAAGTCGCATCAGTTCTGCTGGTTTTTCGCTACTCACTTGGGCTGTAAACAACACCGATAGGAATTTTTTAAGTTCAACCTGACCTAAAACAACCAATGCTTGCTTGATAGTTTCGATTTCAGAGCGACGCTTAAATACTGCAGAGTTACTGTAACGAAGTAGCTTATAGGACAAGTTCACATCACGTTCGAAAATTTGCGTGATCTTCGCTAAATCCATTTCTGCTTTAGATGTTTCATATAATAATTCAGCAAGGGTCATTTGCGCAGGCGACAATGCCTTGCTTTGCAACATTTCTGGTTTAGAGAAAAAGTAGCCTTGGAAATAACTAAACCCCATATTGAGCGCTCGTTGAAACTCTTCAATGGTTTCAACTTTTTCTGCTAATAACTTAATATTTGGAAAACCAGCTGTGGCCACCAAAATTTCTTCGATGGTTTCTTGCGTGGTCTCTCTGAAATCAATTTTGATAATATCAATCAGCGGGTAAAAGTGGCGCCAAACCGGCTGATGAATGTAATCGTCAAGTGCGATGGTGTAACCCTGATCTTTTAATTGCTGGCATTCGGTTAGCAAGCGTTTCCCGGGTTGTACGGTTTCCAAAATTTCAATGACAACCTGATCTTTCGGCAGCATGGATGGATATTTTTTGATGAGGGTGTCGAGGGTAAAGTTGATAAATCCAGGCTTGTCGCCTAAAAAATCATCTAAGCCGAAATTAAATTGGCTGCCAGCAATCATTCGAGAAGTTGCTTCATCGCCATCGATATCCGGAAACACGTTCTCTACACCATCGCGAAACAATAACTCGTAAGCAAACAAGTTTTTGTCACGATCGAGAATTGGTTGACGGGCAGCATAAAAATACATAAAAACGACAATCCTTACAGAATTAGCTTTGTGCAATGTAGCAAAGAAAACTCTGAAATGGCTAATGAAATTTGGTTAAAAATTGCATTTCTTGTCATTTTTGGAATTCCGTGAATGCCAGCAGAGATTGCTACAGTTTGATTGCGGTAATTGCTAACACCAGAGCCAAAGGATTGTGACAAGTGGTGTTGGTGCTGTGAAAAACTTTGGCGGAAATTAGCCGATGATGCCTCAGAGCTTATCCCCTTATCCCTTGAAGATTCGGGGTTGTTGTCTCTGCTATTTCGCTGTAGTCACAAAGGTGACAATGCTCCCGCGGTTTCACTCACTCGCTGCAGTCACGTAGGTGACTATGCTCCTGTGGTCTCACTCACTCGCCGCAGTCACATAGGTGACTATGCTCCTGCGGTTTCACTCACTCGCCGCCTACCTAAATCTTTCTTGATTTTAGGTATTTTGGTTGCTTTCGAGTTCGCGTTGCATTTGTGCAAATTGTGCCAATAATTCTTCAGCAGGTTTTGCCGATAACATGCTGCCAATAACAATTGCGATGGCAGACATGGCTACACCCGGTACCATGGCGTAAAGCAGATCATTGAGTGGTGTTCCGTTTACGCTAATCGGCGAATAAATCCAGAATAATACGGTGGCCGCACCTACAACCATACCCGCTAAGGCACCTTGCCTGGTCATTCGAGGCCAATATAAGCTGAACAAAACAACAGGTCCAAATGCCGCACCAAATCCTGCCCAGGCATTACTGACGAGGCTTAAGATCGAACTTGAACGGTCAAGAGCAATCACCACAGCCACAATCGCTACTAACAATACTGAGAGACGTCCCATCATCACTAAATGGCTGTCGCTCGCTGTTTTATTAAAAAATGTTTTATAAAAATCTTGGGTTAGCGCACTGGATGTCACCAATAACTGGCTGGAAATAGTACTCATCACCGCAGCAAGTAGCGCAGCAAGTAAGAAACCAGTGACAAATGGATGAAACAGTACTTGTGATAATAAAATAAAGATGGTCTCAGGATCGGCCAGCGTAGTCGAGGTTTGCTGGACATAAGCAATACCGACAAAGCCGGTAGCTATAGCGCCTAATAGCGAAACTATCATCCAGCTCATACCAATACGACGTGCTACCGGGAAGTCTTTGACAGAGCGTATTGCCATAAAACGGACGATAATGTGCGGTTGACCAAAGTACCCAAGTCCCCACGCCAGCAATGAAATAATGCCAAGGACACTAGTTCCAGTAAATAAATCCAGATGCGATGGGTTGAGCGCTTGAACCACGTTCAACATTGGAGTGATGCCACCGACTACATCAATGGTGACCACAGGCACAATGACTAACGCTAAAAACATAATAATACCTTGCACAAAGTCAGTCATGCTGACGGCTAAAAAACCGCCGAGTAAGGTATAAATGATCACAACGCTGACGGTCAGGGCTAAACCATAGAAATAGTCGAGTTGAAACACTGTTTCAAATAATTTGCCACCTGCAACCACTCCAGACGCCGTATATAACGTGAAAAATACCACGATGACTAGTGCTGAAATTAACCGTAAACTTCTGGTGGTATCGCCAAATCGATGTTCAAAATAGTCGGGCAGGGTGATGGAGTCTTTCGCAATTTCGGTGTAAATCCGAAATCTTGGGGCAAGAAATAAATAATTTGCCCATGCGCCAAGCACTAAACCTATGGCAATCCATATTTGCGAGATCCCCGACAAATACAATGCCCCTGGTAAACCCATCAACAGCCAGCCACTCATATCTGATGCACCGGCGGACAGTGCGGTGATAGCCGGCCCTAATTTTCGACCGCCTAACATGTATTCAGATAAGTTGCTACTCGATTGCCGATAGGCGTAAATGCCAATGGCTAACATCAGCAGAAAATAGATGATTAACGCAATAATAGTGCCCGTTTCCAAGATTAAACCTCGACGCTTTTTATAATAATTGTGAAGTGGTGGGGTGCCGGAGGGCGCAAAGCGCCCAACAAAATGTGGCGGCACATGCTAACAATTGCGAAGGCTCAGAGCCAGAGGTTTTCTATCAGTGCACAAACAGATGCTACCAGTGGCGGTTAGCTGTGAAATTGCATTTTCTCCATCAAGGTTTTCGCAAATGGGTCAAGTAGTTGTTGCTGCGTTGCGACCATCACAATTTCCGCTTGCGCCAATTGCTGACTTTTGCCGAAAAATTGAGGATCTGAAAACTCTGGGCTGCGCTTTAAGCCATGGTTGCTCGGGACCACAAAAACGGTTACTAATCCGTCGTCCTTCGCAAAAACCAAATGCAGCGAACGAGTCCCTTCAAAATCGCAAAAACGTGCATAACGAACTGGGTATCCACCGGTTGTAAGATTACCGCCTAGTTCTGCAAGTAATTGATTAACTTCGTCTAATGGGATTTCAGTAGTCGATTGAAAAGACTCAAGTTCATGACGCACATGATGCAATGCTTGCAAACCTAAATTGTCAGCTCTTTGACTAAACTCGTATTGCTGAAAACTGAGCACACTCACTAACGCCAAGGATGCAGCCAGAGCCCAAGGCCAATAACGTCGGCGCGGTTGATTAAATAACAACCTATTTTGTAAGTCAGCCGGCACCGATACTTGCAAAGCCTTTGTCAGCGCCTTATCCAATTCCTGCAACTCTGCTTGCAACTGCAGATCTTGCGATGATAAATCACTCATGACTTGTTGTGGATCTGCCAATAGACGGCGGCGGATTTCTAATTCATCCATGGCTTACTCCTCGAGATTGTTGCTGGTTGATAAGCTCTCGCAATTGCTGGCGAGCGCGAAACAAACGTGTGTTTACGGTATTTAGATTCAATTCAAGCATGTCAGCGATTTCGTCACCGGTCATACCAAACAGCAGCTGCAGTACCAGCGGCTCGCGATATTCGATAGTTAATTGATTCATAAGCTTTTGTAATTGTTCTGTAGCTGCATGCTGCTCAGGATCGTTATCAGCATGATCAACCAGTTCATCTTGTTCAACGTCACTATAATCAAATTGTTTACGTTCGAAACGGCGGGCATTTTCACGCCGCAAAATGGTAATTAACCAAGCTTTTGCCGCATCTGCATCGAGCAAGGAATCCAAATTTTTCCAAGCGCGTAAGTAAGTTTCCTGCACCAAATCTTCAGCTGTCGATTTATGTCGACAAAGCCAATACGCATATCGATACAAATCAGCATGATACAGTTTTATCAGCGCTGCATACCGTTGTTGATTTTGGCTCATTTAGAGATCCTATAAGCTGCCTATTACCATAGACCGGAGACGTCTGCAAAAATGTTCAAGAACATTGCATATTCTTTTAAAAAATCTCTCTGAATATTATTTGTGGTCAATAGTTGCAAGCTTTGACCACAAAACAACGATATTGCTGTTTATTTTACATTATTCGACAAATCAGTACTTTAACCCTTAGGGTATAGCGGTTTTAATGCCGCACTGTCATCAATCAGTTGTTGGTGTTGGTATTTTGCCCAAAGCTCAAACAAGGTTTGACCTTGCCATGCTTGGACAACAGGCTGATAGCGTCTGTTGCATAAATCAGCAATAGCCTGTTTGAGTTCGCTATCGGGTAACTGTTGTATTAAATCTGTCATGGTCGCGATATTGGGATCAATCAATTGACTACTCCAGCGCAACAGCAGTGTTTGCGTCAATGCCTCGTCATTAGCAAGACAAGCGGCTTTGAGTTTGTGCCGACTAAATTTGATGAGCTGCGCTTCGTTGGCTGGCTTGTGCAAGTCGTTTTTTTGCTGCTCAGTTGGCTTGTTGTGCATTGGCGATTGCCATTTTCGCCGAAGTAAAATGACAAACCCGATGGTCATCAGCCAAGCTAACCCCAGTACCATCGTACTGTAAGTGAATTGCCAAGACGGCAGCCACCATGCAGAACTTGGCAGAACTGCTTTCGCTGGCACGGCAATCTCATTGCTAAGTTGTGGCTCAGGGGTCGCTAGATTAGTGTTCGCGAGCACGGTTAAGCGTTTTTTCGCCAAAGTCGTGCTGGTAATTTGTTTTGTTTGACTGTTATACCAAGGAATGCTGATTTCTGGCAGTTCTAACTCACCAGTTTTGTTAGCAATGACGGCAAAGCTAAACACTTTTTGCGCCACAATTCGGCCATTACGTTCGGCTTTTTTCGCCTGAGGTTGCTCGGGGTAAACTTTGACACCGTCAGGGGTAGTCATTTTTAAATCAGGAAGTTGATTCTCCATCAAATCCAGAGCGGTTAAGGTAATGGTACGAGTGACAGGCTCACCTTGGATAATTTCATCGCCAGTCACAGACCATTCTTCGGTGAGTGCAACCAGATCTGAGACGAGCCAATCGCCAGTAAAGTCAGCGGGGATTGGTTTAGCGCTAAATGTTAAGGACTTTCCTTCAGCCGACACGCTGTTTTGTCTGGCGTAATAATCGTAATTGCTGCTAGCGCGATCAATCATTTCACCTTTAAAAAACGGGGCTTCCAGACTGAAATCACCGCTTTGTTGAGGTGTGATACTGTACCGACGCGTAATAGTTTGGTAGCGCTCGCCATTGAATAATTCACTACTTTCAATATCTTTTCCAACAGGTTCAATAGTGCACCCTGCTAAGTTCGGTGCCGATAATGCGCCAGATTTTAAATCGCCTTTGAAGAAAATTTTAACTTCATAATAGGCCATCTGCTGAACATGCAACTCAGTGTTACTCAGCGTGTTTGTGACAAACAAATCAGCCTGCTGACCGTCGGTATTGGCAGCTTTGGGTAACACAGAGACGATAATCGGCTGGGTGGTAGCGGCGTCAATTTGAAATGCCGGGATTTCGATTTCACCGGTGCGTTTAGGGAATAGCGCCAATTGCCAGGTGGTGGTTTGACTACTTTGACCATTGATAATTTGCATACTTTGGCTTATCGCGGGACCGTTAACGCGGAAATCTTTCTCAAGCACGCTAAAATCGAGAGCATCACGCGATAATTTCTCATTGGCCTGAACCTGCAGCAGAATCTCTTCGCCGTACATGACGGGATTTTTGTCGATTTGGGCTTGGATTTGCGTCACCGCTGCGAGTGGAAGACTTAAAAGCATGAGCGCTAAGTAGAGCGCTAAGTAAAGCCATGGCCATCCTTTGTTTACCATTCTTCATTTACTCCTTGTGGTAATCCTTGTTGTTGGCGCTTTTGGTATTCAATGTACATTTTGTTTCGCAGTAAGATAGACGGATCGTCTTGCACTTTTCGCAGCAAACTTTCGAGCTGTTGACTTTGTTCTGGGGTTGCTTGTGGCCACGCTTCGTTTACTGCCCGCTGCTGCTCGCCCTTGTCGTTAAGCGCTGCGGCTGCCTCGGCGGCTTGATTTTTGTCTTGTTGCTGCGTTTGTTGTTGCTGGTCAGCTGCCGCGCTTTTGGCGTCCTTGGCTTGGTCTTGTTGTGGTTTTTCTGGGGCAGAGGATTGCTGCTCGCCGTCCTGTTGCTTATTTTCCTGGTCTTGCCCTGCGGATTGTTGCTGGTCTGATTGCTGCTCTGAGGACTGGTCTTTGTTGGCTTGCTGCTGGTCAGATTGCTCATCGCTAGATTGCTTTTCACCTGATTTACTGTCGCCTGATTTATTATCGTCTGATTGGCCGTCGCCAGATTGTTGTTTTTGCTGTGACTGTTGTTTTGCCAACTGTTTTACAGTTTCAAGGTTTTGCTTGGCGCCGGGTAAATCCGGTTGTTGCTTAAGTGCCGCCTCATAAGCCTTGATTGCTTCAGCAAATTTTTGCTGCTGCGCCAAACTATTGGCTAAGTTGTAATTGCCTTCTGCGGTAGCATTCTGCCGATATAGTGCTTCAGCGTCGGCAAACCTCCCATCTCTGTACGCAGCATTGCCTTGCCACAGAGGATCGGTAAACTTTTGTTGCGCTTTGCCAAAATCGCCTTGTTCGTAGGCATTTTTTGCTTGTTGTTGTGGGCTTTGATACAAATCTTGCCAATCGGCGGCTTTACTTGTTGTCGGCAACAACAGCCAACAAAATGTCAGTGGGAGTAACGATTTTTTATAAGCAAACAATAAAATAGGCAACATCAGCCAGACCAAGTAAATACCGGCATCCCGCCATTGGTCACCACTTAATTTATCACTTTCTGTTGCATTATCTGCCAATTGCAGTGGCGATAGCGACAATAGCTTTTGAATGTCGCTATTATCAACAGCCTGCTGCACGAACACACCCTGAGTTAATTCTGCCAGTTGCTTCAATTGCGTGAGCGGAACTTTCGGGATCACGATAGCGCCGCGGTTATCTTTTAACAGTTCGCCACCTTCCAGTTGCACTGGCGCTCCTTCGCTTGAACCCACCGCGAGGATAGACACCCGATGCGGGTAACTATCGAGCATATTCCGAATTTGCGGAAAATCGCGACTGGCAAAACCGTCGGTCATCACAACCACATCACCCTTAGGATAACCTGCTTGCTCCAGTAATTTACTGGCAAGCAAAAGGGCTGAAGCCAGATCTGACCCTTGCACTGGCATAATTTCCGGCTTTAAATCTGGTAACAACAAGCTAATGTTGTTGTGATCTGGCGTCAGGGGCGAAATCACAAATGCATCACCTGCGAACGAAACTAAAGCCAGTTCACCTTCTTTCAGTGCCTTGGTAAAATCCAGCGCTTTAAAACCGGCTTGGGTAAGACGATTCGGTTTTAGATCGGTAGCTCGCATTGACAGCGACATGTCCATCACCAACACCGTGGCTTTTTTCAACGAGTAGGTTGGTTGCGGTTGTTTTTGAAATGCCGGACCCGCAAGAGCCAACACAGCAATGGTCAATAGCAATGGCAACAAACTGCGTGCAACTATACTTGCGGCTTGATTTGCAGAGGTGAGTAAGGTTGAACGTAAATGCGGTGCAATAAGCGTTTGCCAACCAGAAGGCTGTTGAGCAAAGCGATGAACGGCATAACAAAAAAGCCAGGCGAGTGGCAATAACCATAAAAACCAGGGTCTGATCCAATGAAAATCAACGGGCATAACGACCTCGTAAAAACTGGGTAACCGCCATTAGCATCGCCACAACCAAGGCGAACAGTAATGGCCAATGCAAGAGGCTTTGTTGCGGCCGAAAAGTCTGTGGATCGCGAGCGATTGGCTCTAATTGATCGAGTAATTGATAAATTTGCGCGAGCTCTTTTGGATCTCTCGCTCGAAAATACCGACCACCGGTACTCGTTGCTAAATTAGTGAGTAACTGTTCATCCAAATCGCTTGAAGGATTGATCATCTGCGGTCCAAATATACCTTGCTGCACCAATTCTTCAGCGCCAACGCCAACGGTATATATTTTTACGCCAGCAGCTTTTGCCAGTTCCAATGCTTCTAACGGTTGGATTTTGCCAGAGGTATTGGCGCCATCACTTAATAATATCAATACCTTATTCGAACTTTCATAAGTGTTAAAGCGTTTAACGGCAAGACCAACCGCCTCACCAATCGAGGTACGTTGTCCAACTAACCCATGCACGGCTTCATCGAGCATTTGCTGGACTGTCAGCAAATCAAAGGTCAAAGGCGTCTGTTGATAGGCGGCATCAGCAAATAAAATTAAGCCAAGCCGGTCACCCTTTCGGTTAATTATAAATTCGCGTAATACCCGCTTGACCGTATCAAGCCGGTTAAAATTTTGGCCCTCGATCACCATATCGTTAATGTTCATCGATGCCGACAAATCCACCGCCAGCATCATATCTCGACCTTCCAATGGAATGCTAACGGGGTCGCCTAACCATCGCGGTTGCGCTGCGCTTGTTACCAGTGCAAGCCAAATGATGGCTGCTGCGATTTTACCTCCGCTAAAGCGCGGGGAGTGAAAGGTATTTTGGCTTAATTGCGCTGCAATTTTGGCCAGTGGCTGAAAATGTAATGCCTGTCCTTGTGGAGCTAAACGTTTTGTCCGCCCAAGTAGTGGCAGCAGTAACAGCACAAACAACCATGGATAGCCGAATTCAAGCATTTAAAGCTCCCACTTTAATGTGGCTTAACCAATACAGTGCATATTGTTGAAATGCTTGCAAAGCGCCATCATCGATTGCAGGTTGATATAACAGTGCGGTGATATCTGGCAAAGGATGCGGGTTATTTTGAACAGTTTGGGCTAAAAATTGCTGCCATGGATCGCCAGTTTGAGTTAGCGCAGAATGCGAGCTTGCGACTGAGCGGATATAGCGTTTAAGCAATAAGTTAATGTCGCTTGCCGATGGTTTTTCTAAACTATTCAGTTGCTTAATTGCTATACGGCGCGGTGCATTCGCCTGCCAACGTTGATAAATTCGTCGAACAATATAAATCAGCAGCGCGATGATAAAAAATGCCATCACTACATCAAGTGGTGTCAGATAAAATGGATCTGGCAATTGTGGTTCTTTAATGTCCACTAAATTGATTGGTGCTGCTGGTGTCGATGCGCCTTGAACTTGCGGCGAAGTTGTTGGATCAGCCATAACTAGCCTCAGTTAGTTGCAATGCTAATGGCCGCGCAGCGCTAAAGTGGCGAGGTCGCAGCCCCAGCAATTGTATGCTGGTCTCCATTAATTGTTGTGCCTGAACTTGTTGTTGTGAAAAACGCTGCCAAAGCAGTTGGTCTGACAATTCGATAGTAAAAGCTTGCTTGCCATCACTGACCAAGGCGCTGCCTCGGCAATGCTTGGGTGTTTGCTTTTCGAATGGGTCTGTTAATTGGCATAATCGAATTTCATTATGCATGCGCATGGCTTGTAAATGGCGAAGGCATTGTTCATCAAGTTGCGAAAAATCAGAAATCACAAAAAGTAAACTACCTGGACGAGCCAAGCGACGAAGCTGCCCCAGAGCAGTCGCTAAGTTTTGCTGTTGCGGTAGCGGTTTATTGCTTTTTTGCAGCGCTATTAATTGATGCAAATATCTAAGCACCGCCACATGTCGACCCGCGGGTTTTAGTTCAACAATGCTCTGATCATTAAATAAGATGCCACCGAGTTTGTCGCCAGTTTTTTTCACATGCCACGCGATTAGCGCAGCTAGATGGGCAGCTTGCACTGATTTTAGCAGCAACTCAGAACCAAACTGCATGGAGCATGATAAGTCGGTCAAGATAAATACTGGCCGTTCTTTTTCTTCGCGAAATAACTTTGTGTGAACTTTGCCGGTGCGCGCGGTCACTCGCCAGTCGATGGTGCGAACATCATCGCCGGGCTGATAATGACGCACTTCATCAAACTCCATGCCACGGCCTTTAGTCTTCGCCAAATAACTGCCCGCCAATTTGCTTTGGATCGTTTGCCTCGGCGCTAAATCCAGTAAATGAGTCAAGCGCTGATAACGCAATAATTGCGTTAAATCCAAATGACTACCATCAGTGTGCAGTTCACTTAACCATTGATTTATTTGCTGCGTATCGACCTTAACAGACATAGCTTAACTTCATTGTACCGGCACCAGCGCCAAAATTTCAGCAAGGACCTGATCGGCATCAATGCCTTGCGCTTCGGCTTCATAACTTAATACCAACCGATGGCGTACCACGTTATGAAAGACGGCTTGGACATCTTGTGGCGTCACGAAATCACGACCACTTAACCATGCTTTAGCTCGAGCGCAGCGATCAAGTGCGATAGTGGCTCTTGGGCTGGCGCCATAACTTAACCAGCGTGCAAGTTCAGGGCTATAGCGTTCAGGTTTTCTCGTGGCCATTATCAGCTGTACGATATATTGCTCTAAATCATCTGCCATATGGATTTGCAGTAACGCTTTACGGGCCGCAAAAATATCGGCTTGGCTGATGCGTTCTGGTTGCTCAGTGGTTGGCGAAAATGCTTCCTGACGGGTAAGTTGTAAAATTTTAAGCTCAGTTGCCGCATCAGGGTAATCGACTTTTAAATGCAGTAAAAACCGGTCGAGTTGGGCTTCTGGCAGTGGATAAGTGCCTTCTTGCTCTAAGGGGTTTTGGGTGGCCATAACCAAAAAAAGTTCAGGCAATTTATAACTATGCCGACCCACAGTAATTTGTTTCTCGGCCATCGCTTCCAGCAACGCGGATTGCACTTTAGCTGGGGCGCGGTTGATTTCGTCGGCTAAAATGATGTGATGAAACAGAGGGCCGCTTTGAAATTCAAATTTGCCGGTCTCAGGGCGAAAAATGTCAGTGCCGGTTAAATCGGCAGGAAGTAAATCTGGGGTAAACTGGATCCGATGAAAACTGCCTTCAACGCCATGCGCGAGAGCATTCACGGCGCGGGTTTTGGCTAAACCAGGTGGACCTTCGACCAGCAAATGGCCATTTGCCAACAATGCCAGTAAAATCCCTTCAGTAAGGGCTGATTGCCCTAAAACTTGACTGTCTAAGTAACTTTTTAACCGATTAAATGCATTCACAGCACGACTCTTCTCTGGTTATTTACCTGAATTAACAGGTTATTTGTTAGGCGCAATTTGCGAAAAACAGCTAGGCTTTGACCTGGACTCTGATATATGGTTCAACAGATATTAAAACAAGTGTTTTAATTTGTCTGATCTCTCGTTACAATCGAATAAAACACAGGTCAGACCTGTATCGAATTAGCAGCATGAGGATCTCTATGACCACGCCAATTAAACTTATCACTCGTCAGGGTGACCGTATCGCAATCGTACGCGGGCTGCGTACGCCATTTGCCAAGCAAGCTACAGAATTTCATGGCGTTTCTGCGCTTGAACTCGGCAAGCTGGTGGTCAACGAATTGTTGATCCGCAGTGCACTGGACCCCAAATTAATTGATCAAGTGGTTTACGGTCAAGTTGTTCAAATGCCGGAAGCGCCAAATATTGCCCGCGAAATCGTTCTTGGTACTGGAATGAACGTCCGCACAGACGCATATAGTGTGACTCGTGCATGTGCGACTAGCTTCCAATCCGTGGTGAATGTTGCCGAAAGTATGATGGCAGGCATTACCAATATTGGTATCGCTGGCGGTGCTGATTCAAGTTCAGTATTACCGATAGGCGTTAGCAAAGCTTTAGCGCGAGCGTTGGTTGATGTTAATAAAGCCAAAACCTTTGGTCAAAAATTGGCAATCTTCCGTCGCCTCGGTTTTAAAGACTTATTACCAGTTCCTCCTGCAGTTGCTGAATACAGCACTGGCCTCTCGATGGGCGACACTGCTGAACAGATGGCGAAAACCCATCAGATTAGCCGTGCGGACCAAGATGCCTTAGCCCATCGCTCGCACACCTTAGCCGCGAAAGCGTGGAAAGATGGCTTAATGAAAGACGAAGTTATGGCTGCTCATGTCGAGCCATACAATAAGTTTTTAGAAATGGACAATAATATTCGTTTAGAGTCCAAACTTGATTCATACGCTAAATTAAAACCAGTATTTGACCGCACTTATGGTTCAGTGACGGCAGCAAACGCGACACCACTGACCGATGGCGCTTCTGCGGTATTGATGATGCCTGAAAGCCAAGCCAAAGCGTTAGGCTATGAAGTGCTAGGTTATATTCGTAGTTATGCATTTGCCGCAATTGATGTGTGGGACGACATGTTGATGGGGCCATCTTATGCCACACCAATCGCGCTTGATCGTGCCGGTATGAATTTAAAAGATTTAACCCTGATAGAGATGCACGAAGCATTTGCTGCGCAAACGCTTGCCAATATGAAAATGTTTGCCAGTAAAAAGTTTGCCCAAGAAAAACTGGGACGTACTGAAGCCATCGGTGAAATCGACATGGACCGCTTTAACGTGCTGGGTGGTTCACTTGCTTATGGCCATCCATTTGCAGCAACCGGGACTCGGTTAATTACCCAAACCTTAAATGAATTAAAACGCCGTGGTGGTGGTATTGGATTAACCACCGCTTGTGCGGCTGGCGGTTTAGGCGCTGCGATGATTGTGGAGACTGAATAATGAGCCAACCGACTTTTAGCTTAGCTATCCGTGAAGATGGGGTAGGCGTGATCACGATGGATGTCGCTGGCGAAAGCATGAATGTGCTTAAAGCGGCTTTTGCTGAAGAAATCACTGATTTACTCGAACAAGTCCGAAGCAATAAATCGCTTAAAGGCTTGGTGATTATCTCCGGCAAAGCGGATTCGTTTATCGCGGGTGCTGATATCACCATGTTAGATGCTTGCAAATCAGCGGCAGAAGCAACAGCGATTGCCACGATGGGCCTGCAGATGTTTAACCAACTTGAACAGCTGCGTATCCCGTTAATTGCGGCGATCCATGGTCCATGTTTAGGTGGTGGTTTAGAATTAGCCATGGCTTGTCATGGTCGTGTCGCGACCAGCGATAGTAAAACCGTACTGGGATTACCTGAAGTGCAGCTTGGTTTATTACCAGGTAGCGGTGGTACTCAGCGTTTACCTCGTTTAGTCGGTCTGCAAAAAGCGTTAGACATGATGTTAACTGGCAAGCAGCTTCGCGCCGTCCAAGCGAAAAAAATGGGTTTGGTCGATGTTGTGGTGCCGGTGAGTATTTTGTTGGATGCCGCAGTGAAAATGGCTTTAGCGGGCAAACCTGATCGCTCAAAACCTGTCAAATTACCCCTAATGGGACAACTGCTTGAGTTTACTTCGATTGGTCGCGGTATTTTATTTAGCCAAGCGTTAAAACAAACCTTAAGCAAGACCCAAGGTCATTATCCTGCACCAGAAAAAATCATCGCGGCCATTCGCACTGGCGCAGAACAAGGGATCGAGAAAGGTTTAGTCGTTGAAGCGGCTGCTTTTGGCGAGCTTTGTATGACCCCTGTGTCTGCTTCACTACGAAATTTATTCTTTGCAACGACGCAAATGAAAAAAGAATCTGGCGCAGGTGACGCTAAACCTCGCAAGGTTAAAAAGGTTGCGGTGCTTGGTGGCGGTCTGATGGGCGGCGGTATTGCTAACGTCACCGCTGGTAAAGCGGGTTTACCAGTTCGGATCAAAGACATCAACCAAACTGGGATTGGTAACGCACTGAAATACAGCTTTAGTTTATTGAACAAGAAGTTCAAAAGACGTTTTATCACGCAAACTGAACTGCAAAAACAAATGGCGTTATTAACCGGTACGACAGATTACTCAGGATTTCATGATGTTGATTTAGTCGTTGAAGCAGTGTTTGAAGATTTAGATCTGAAACAACGCATGGTTGCAGATATTGAAGCCAATTGTTCAGAACACACAGTGTTTGCAAGTAACACGAGTTCATTGCCAATTGCGCAAATCGCAGCAAAAGCCAAACGCCCAGAAAACGTCATCGGTTTACATTACTTTTCACCTGTGGACAAAATGCCACTCGTTGAAGTTATTGCCCATGACAAAACATCACCTGAAACTATTGCTACCACCGTTGCTTTTGCCAGAAAACAAGGTAAAACACCGATTGTGGTGAAAGATGGCGCTGGTTTTTACGTCAATCGTATTTTAGCTTTGTATATGAACGAAGCGGCAAACCTGCTGTTAGAAGGCGAGCCAGTTGAGAAACTTGATAAAGCGCTTAGCAAATTTGGGTTCCCGGTAGGACCAATCACCTTGCTTGATGAAGTGGGCATTGATGTGGGCGCTAAAATCTCCCCGATCTTGCAACGCGAATTAGGCGATCGGTTTGAAGCGCCAGCCGCCTTTGAAAAGCTGATTGCCGATGGTCGTAAAGGCAAAAAAGTTGAGAAAGGCTTCTACCGTTATGGGGCCTCAGTGAAAAAAGGTCGTAAGGAAGTTGACACTTCAGTGTATGCCTTATTAAGGATCCAGCCGTCGGGTCGTTTGTCTTCTGACCAAATCAGCAACCGTTGTATGGTGCAGATGCTCAACGAGGCGGTTCGCTGTTTGGAAGAAGGAATTATCGCAAGTCCGCGCGATGGCGATATCGGGGCTATTTTTGGTATCGGTTTCCCACCGTTTTTAGGGGGCCCATTCCGCTACATCGACAGTCTGGGTGTCACTGCGTTAGTGGCTGACTTACGGCGTTATGAGCAACAACATGGTGCGCGTTTTACCCCTTGTAACATGCTGCTAAGCATGGCGGAGCAAGGTACTCACTTTTATTAAGCTAAATTGCTGATTTGATAAATTACTAAAGGCGCTTGCGCTTTAATAAAAAATGCCGCGGATCTCGCGGCATTTTTCATTTATCCCCAAAATCATTGAATACTTGTTAGGCGGCGAAAGGGCGAAGGCAACAACCGCGGATCGCCAAGAAGTCAGGGGATAAGTTAACCTCGTGTTGGATACAGCAGTTTGGCGTCTTGCAGTTGTTGAGCAAGTGCCGCCGGCCACTCCGCGGACATTGGCGCAAAAGCGCAAATTTCTAACCAAATAGGTTCGACATCAATTTGATTGAAATCTTCAGTGATGACTATCGGCTCTGGCAGATAACCTTGGGCGGCATTACATCTGAGATAATTTCGTATTAAATAGACATCTGAACTGGCAAAACCAATTTGCGCATCACTGAGTTGCGCTAACGGCGTTGGGATCTCCCAGCGAAACTCATTGTCACTCAATGGTTTCGAGGCAACGGCCAACAACTTTAAAAAGCCTAAGCTATAACGCACTGTGCTTTCCGATATTGAATTATTGGCAGCAAAGCCGATATAGCCATCAGTACGCTGTAAAGGCTCTTGTATCGCTGCTGTAGCGCTTAGAATGTGCACCTGCAGGGTATGAAGTGCAGATACAGGCCAGGTCGGCAATTGTTGCAGCAAAAAAGCGAGTTCGTTGGCAATGTACCATTGTGACGGCACAGGCCGACCACTTTGCAGTAATAGTTGCTGTTTTGCTGCGATCATCGCTTGGATCACCGCTCGCGCATGGGGTAGCAGCAATTCGCCAGCACTGGTTAATTGGATATTATTGCGAAAGCGAGTAAATAACGCGACCCCTAAGCTTTGCTCCAATTGGCGGATGCGAAAACTCACGGCAGATTGCGTAAGGTACAAGTTCTCCGCGGCTTTACCAAAGTGCCGAGTTTTCTGTACTTCAAGAAAGGTTTTTAATAGTTCAGTATCCAAATCGGTTCCTTAGTTATTTTTATCGAAACCATAAAAAATATTTGTTTTACGATAGGAATTTTGTTTACCATACTCCGCACAGTTTAATTGGGATAGCTTTAGATTCAACGAGATCAGGGGAAAAAAGTGATGCAGCAAAGTTTTGTGGCTAAACGTC
>Ga0187843_10001217_pt1 | contig 16619 bp, 12 predicted proteins | sample SpaLakP09_SKY_43_FD_134516 | JGI IMG/M metagenome (GOLD analysis project Ga0187843, IMG submission 134516) | Oligotrophic lake water microbial communities from Sparkling Lake, Wisconsin, USA - SP09_SKY_43 | ecosystem: Environmental > Aquatic > Freshwater > Lake | place: USA: Sparkling Lake...
CTGAACCTGCCTATGAAGAACTTGGGAAGGAGAAGAAGAGCGTGTTTGATGCGTTGCCAGGAAAAAATTATGGTAAGACAAGAGAAGTAATAAAAAATACAACAGAACTCATAAAAAGTGCTCCAAAGGCGGCTTCAAACGCTTATGAAAAATTTGAAGGTAAAACAGTGAATGTGGAAAAAGAGAAGAAAATCATCAAACGTATGAGTCAATTAAACCAAAGCCATGAAATCGCACTCCGTAAAGAACAAATTAATCAAATAACCCAAAAGGGTGGGGTGGTTGGAACAGTCAGTGGAGTACTCACCGGAGCGAAAACATTAGCTACAGGAGTAGTCTACGGAGCAATTTTTATTCCATTCAGTATCTTCCATAATGTGATCGGAAATGCAATTGACCTTACGATTTTTTCAGCGGGCCAACTCAAAGACTTGGCTGATGACTCTTCTTATCTAAGGCTCGGTATGTTGGCTACCAAGAAGCGAGAAGAATGTGAAAAAATATTGGAAATGTTAAACATAAATTTGTACCAGGTCGAAGATGAAAGGATTAATCAATTGTTGTTGAGTGTTCTTTACAACATATACAATGCTCTCGACTATATTGAAAAGACGGAAGAAAAATTTCGTGACCGGCATGGATATACGATCGATCTATTTAAACCATACATCGAGAACCTTATTTTAAAAATAAAAAAGAACCCTTTTGCATTTGGAGAAAGTAAACTGTATGCCTCGATGAACGACGCGAAGAAAATGTTGTATTTTGTCTATCATATCCTTCAGCAGTGTAAACCGAAAACCTTGGCCGATGTAAAAAAGGGGATAGAGGGTATTGATAATGAAGAGAATGTATTAGATAAACAGATCCAAAACCTAAAAAAGGAACTACTCACTAGTGCAGAGGATAAAAAGGAAGAACTAAATAAACAAATAAAAGAATTGGAGGATAAAAAACAAATCAAGGAAAAGACCCAAGAATTAGACGATGAGATCAAACAAGAAGATCAGACTTCTGCTGAAATATTGAAGAAGAACGAAAAACCTGTGAAAGAAATTTTGAAAAAGGCTAATAAAATAGTATTTGACGATAAAGAAATGAACGAAATATTTACGACACCGAAAACATATATAGTCAAGCGTCACAGTTCAGACAGCAAAATGCAACTAGTTAAAAGATTGGACCTGATGCCAGAGGTTTCCATTATCGCACCTGACCATGTACCCGCACTGGCGTCCATCTTCGTCTACCGTACCGGCGTGGACCCTGACCAAAAAGAAAAAAATGAAGAGGCCGCAGCCAAGGCAGTTATCTCCAAGGCCAAGGCAGATGCCAAAGCAGCAGAAAAAAAGATAAAGGACGCAGCATCTCAAGAAGAAAAAAAGATAAAGAAAGGACAGAATTTTGAATTAGAAAAAGAGAAATTGAAACAGAAAGGTCAAATAGATCTTTCGACGTTAGAAGGAAGAACAAAATTACAATTAAAGGAAAAGGAAATCGAGAAAGAAATCAAACTGATACGTGAGAGGCATAAGGTCCAGGTAGAGAGTAGTGAAATGAAATACAGACAAGAGATGAGTAGATTTTCAGCAGAGACTGCCCAAGCGAACAAACTGTCTAAGGATGAATCCAAAAAGGAATTGGCACGAATTGCAGAAGATAAAAAAAGGTCGGAGTCTCAACACAAGCTCGAGATAGATAAATTTAACGCTGAACTGGCGATTGCTCTAGAAAAAGCAAAATCAGGTTCAAAAATGTCCAATATGGAAAGCGAACCTGTCATAAAGGGCTACTCCACGAAAAATACAACTGCAAATAGAACGAATAGAACAAATAGAAATAGAACGAATACAAATACGAAAAAGAATGTCACCATGAAAATTGCGAACAAGACGGGTAAAACCGGTAAGGAACAAACAATATGTATTAACACATCCAATGGGAAAACATGTTACATGGTCACGAATGATGGTAAAGAAATGTCCATTTCCCCTATACCAACATAAAATCGACACATAATAAAAATCGACACATAATAAAAATCGACACGAAAATAAAGAAGTACTGTATAGAAAATGGCTTTCTTGACCACTCGTTTCACAGACGAGACACTTTGCGAAAATATGCGTTATCGTTCCAGTCACAAGGTCGCATGCATTTATAATTTGATGGTTCCGATTGCAGAACACCATCCTTTTCGTAATCTCTATGTGCTTGAAATGAACAACACGCAGGACACTTTGGTTGGGATTGGGGTCATTACCAAAAAACGTTGGCCGAGAGAAACCATCTATGAAAACCCCTATTACAATCGTTATACCTACAAAGGCGATCTTTACTTTTCCTCGAGTGAACTGCCCCCCTCTTTCGTGAAAGAATTAGAGGACAAGCTCTTTCGCGGAAAAAGTCACATGAAACGAGGCAAAAGCATGACCCAGTTTCCAGACAAGTGGTTAAAAAAAGAATATTTCGATATTATTCAAGAAATGATCCAGGTTAAATCGAATGCTTATGCGGTCGTTTGAAATCGTAGGTAAACGAATTTTTCTTGCGTGTTCAGCCAAGATGCCGTCTGAAAGTCAGCAAAGGCCACGGGATCTTTCGTAATATACAAATGACATGTGTGTAATTCCATTCCAATCACTTCGTGGTCTTCGCGTATGGTTGTAAACATATTTTTTGCATGTTGTTCGTTGTAATAGATACATGCATTAACAATCTCCACAAACAAGTGTTGAGTTGGGTTCCATTTTTCCAAAAGGCTAGTTTCCTTGTTTTTCAGGATGGCGTACAATCGGTGAAAGATGGAAATCAATACCTCCTTTAACATCTCCAACAATTCCTTGTATCGTTTGAACTGCGTAGAACGTTGTGCGTACATAAAGGCCTTCCTTCGAAATTTGACCTCGTCTATTCGCTTGAGTAAGTATTTGATACGATTTTCCACCAGAGACGCTTCGTGTGGATTTCGGACTTCTAGTCGTGTGTCGATTTCCTCTATGAAACGATAATATTGATACATACTGTTTTCAATCAAACCCAATACATGCTTCGGCTTGTGGTTAGAGAACTGCCGAATGGTGTGTCGAATTTCTCCTATACCTGGCAACCCACACGGATTTTCTTCGCGCGGGACAAATCCTTGTGTATTTCGTAAATGCTCGTAATAATGGGGATTGTGAATTCGACCATTGACCACCATGCCCGACTTCCAACTAAACGCGGTTTTACACTCGGTGCACCACATCTGGTCGCATCCATCAATCTTGTAAATACGGGTCGTACACGAGGGGCAGGGTTTCGTTTCTTCGCGCAGAAGTTTCGCCGTCGCCACGTTTTCGGGCATACATATGTGTTCCTCTCCTTTGACTTGGAAACAAGTGGAACACGTATATACGCTGCATAACCCACATTTGTACTGTGTCGAAAGGAACCCATGACATTGATCTACCTGACAATGCATAATGAATTCCTTCTTTTGAATAGGCGATGTGATACTTTTTTCAATACGATACTGGCGGATGAGTTCATCGTATTGATTACCTTTACAAATATCGCATGTATATTCCACACACATACAGGTCTCTACGTGGCACTTGTCGTCGGCAAGACATTCCGTCAATACTCGCATGCAATCCTTACAGTAATTCTCACGACAGTCGAGACACGTCATGTTTTCATTTAGATTTAACCCTTTGCATTTGAGGCATTGCATACGAAAACGCTCGCGGGTCTCTTCCATTTGATAGACGAGTTCATTCGTGCGATAACGAGGCAACAATCGAACGTTGCGTCGATAAATATCATTGGTATTGCATCCTTTGCACCACATGGATTTGTAATTTGCACCGTGACAGGTTGTACATCCATAGGTAAAGAATGATTTCTTTTCTTGCGTGAGGGACATGATCTTCGTGTCAATCGCCTCATTCTTCTCAAAGGCTCTTGCCAAGTCTTGGGTATGCGGCAACTGACTTTTCTCGAATTCTGCATAAACCACCTCGCGACTTTTCTTGTAGTCCGTCGTCGTATACGTTTTGCCAATCGCCGTCATGACAAATTCTATACCCCACGCCAGCTTGCAACTCATGCAATGCGGATCGGAAACCTGGCCACACAAGTAGGTTCGAACACACGTTCTGCAGCAAGTAAACCCGCATGGGCAAATCACTTTGGTAGTGGTGGGTTCGCAACAAACTTGGCACGACATTTTTTATAGAAAAAGAATTTATTTTGTTACGGTCAATTTTTACTCATGGTCTTCTGGTTCCATTTCGGCTGCAGCGCCTCTGCTAGCCAAAACGGCTTTATTTGATGCATTTACAACCATTCCAGTTTGATGTAAAGAGTTTGATACAGCCTCTATTACATGATTTGGTGGAGGATAGAACGACGGTATATTGCTACACGGAATAACACATCCTTTTGCACTTTTATTCCTTGTACTAGGATCTAAAAACTGGAAAACGATCCCGAATAATAAATTAAACCAACATAATACGCCTGGATCGCCTTCTGCTCTCACCATATCAATTGTTGGTTCTCGTCCAGATTTACAACTATCTTCGCACATGTCTTCGTGTTCTTGCTCTGTATGTCCGTTTGTTCTTCCTCTTTTTTTTTCTCTTGTATGTTGTGCTTTTTCTTTTTCCTCTTGTGAAAATCGTATTGCATTGTCCACGCCTCTGCTTATAGTCTCAATGGAACACTCGCCTGTGGCTTTATGTTTATCAATATAGGATAAAATATTAAAAAACTGATAACGATCATCCCTTTTATCACTTTTATCGTCACGACTTGTTGTTAATATCTCTTTCAATTCATGTATAAAGGTCTCCAGACTATAGTAGTCACAATTAGAGAATTTACACTGTTTGTAACAATAGAAAGGACTTTGCACACTACCTATGACGAAATCTAATTTCTCTGCAAATATTTTTCTTAATTCATCCGATATACATGACGAAGGCTGTTCCATCGCGACCTTGATACGTACCAGAAAAATTTTGATTGCGTCTATTTTGTTTGTACTCAGTTTGATGCCATTTAGAAAGGTTAAATAAGGCGTTAATCTAGTACTTACATGATCTTTAATTGTAGTACCTCTAATACTAGTGTTTACAGCAGAACGAGTACTTGTTTTAAATGCTCCACACATTAGGTCCTTTTCTCTCCTATCCGGTAAGATGACATTTAACGCAATGTTATCAACTCGAGTTGCACAACCAATTCCACAATGCTCTAATAAAATCCCGCTCATCAAATAGGTGACATCTTTCATGATAGTCCTGTTTTGTTCCGTAAGTAGAGTATCGCGTGAGGTTAAACAAAGAAAATCAAGATCGCTCATAGAGGATGTAATTTTACGTAATAAATCGCTGAAAATACGGTTCTTCATTAACACATGAAGATATGCATAAAAACAATCTTTTTCACCGACTAACGACCGGTCGAACTCGATCATGATTTGGTCTAAAATATCGCTGAGATCAGGTGGTGGATTTGGGGTATAAGTATCGCCTTGAAAATGTCGCGTATGTATGTAACATAACATCATAGCCATGACGTAAAACATGTTTCCTCCTGAATGACAATATTGGGTGTCTCCTATCTCTCCAAGTACATTCGTTAATTCTTGGCGAAACAAATAATTGATCATTCCGAGAATATCTCTAATCACAAGACATAAGTTTCGCAATTCGGAGAATGGCTCGTTCTGTGGAACACCAGCACCCAAACCGCCACCTCCGCCACCGCCAGGCGATGTGTATTTTAAAACGGTATCCGTCATTGCATATTTCGTAGCTATGCCGGCAAAAATCTTATACATATAACTGTGGATTAATTGAGCATATCGACTGTTTTGATATTCTTTTGTTAATTGAGATGGATGTGACGGATCATAACCATCCATAACACTTGCGATCATTTGTTTTACGTGTATGTCTGACAATATCTGATAAAATAAACGATATAATCTAGGATCTGGATCAGCTGGAGTCCAAATTCCCGAACCTGCCATTTCAAGATATTTTTCTTCAAATAAACTAGCAATAAATTTATTGAACCTATTTTCTACAGCACATAATGAACGTGATAAATTATCTAATTCATTGAATGAAATCGTTGAACATGGTTCAGATGAACTTTTATCATCTTTATCTAAAGGCAGTGATACACTTCTTTTTATATGGTTTGTTATACTTTCTATTGGAAAATTGATCCCTTGTGAAAATTCATTATCTATATCTTCATCTATTCGTTCTTTATCTGTTTTTTCAATTATAGCTTTACCTAGAGCTATCTTAAGATTAGGTAGAGATTGTTGTCGTACAAGACCTAGCCTACGTACATGTTCCAATGCTTCCAATGCACTAATCTTAGATGGTTTTGGACTCATGTTCATCCCTCCCTTCTGCGTTTTCCGCACCCTCGACCGAAGAGATCTGGTTTTAGGTCTTGGCTTAGATCTACGCATCGTCTTAGCCGCCTTTAGCTTAGACCGTTTGCGTGTCATATATAGTTAACCGTATAATTTAATCTCTCTTTATAGACGTTCGCATAAGTATTTTAACCTGCAAAAATATTTGGGTAATATAGATGGCTGCATCACATGAAAGTTCATACGGTCCAACATGTGGTATGAAAGACAAAAATGTATTGATAAAGGATAGATATGGCAAAAAAATAGGGAACCTATGTATTCCTTTGAGTGAAACCGAGAAAGGAGAAGGTATCCAAATTAGTGTAAGCAAACTATTTGGACTATTGGTTGATTCAGGATATAAAGATACCTTTATTTATTTTGTCCATTGTCGAACTACACCAAACTCATCTATTATTCCATTCAGTACTTATCCATTGGTGCATCCAACCAAAAATGATAGACAAAATTTATACCTGATTGTTCAATCACATGGTCAAGCCAGGCCATACCATCCCTTATCTCTTGATGAAAAAGATCTCGACTATGCGATCTTCAGAGCAAACCTTGGATATCAATGCATGCAACATGGAGATCAGGCTGGGGAATATCAAGTGTATGATGAGGCGATGAGTTTTTTTGCTAGTGGTGCTAGACAAAAGATGGATAAGACAGATGACCTTTTATCTATAAGAACAATGAAAATAGTATTGTCTAATTATAGTCTCAGGGGCGATCGTAGATTTGTAACAAGAGGCTCCTTTCAAGAAGGACAAGTGAATACAGGACCCCCCCTTAAACGTAGTAAGACTAACCCAAGAAGATCACTATCTGGTAGACGACCCTCAATATCTAAAACAATGTCGATTTCAGAGATGCGTAATCTTAGAAAAACAATTAGAAAATCAGGTAAGAGAGAAACCTCTAAAAAAAGACGTTAAAACCCCGTGCCCTGTCCCTTATGTTTACGTGCCTTCAATGTCCCAGTTCGTTTCTTCGGTGCCCGATTTTGGGTCATTCTCTCCCGCACGCGTTCTCGTAAAGTTTCTACCTGCATAGGATTGAGGGTCTGTCTGTTCGAGCCGGTAAAAGGTCCCAACATCTCTTCGATATCATTGAGGTCTGTATCCGAATAGATCTTGTCCTCGTGACTTGGGTCAACCTCTCGCATGGCATCATTTGCTTTTCGTTGGCGATAGGTCATCATGGACTGGTGTGCATAGTCGCGTAATTCGGCATTCACTTTTGCTTGGTATCGGTTTTGTGCCGCCTTTACTTCGAGTGCTTCTGCTTCAGCCGCTCTTCGTTCCTTTTCTCTCTGTACCGAGAGCCATTCTTGTATCGAAGCATTTTCCATAATCGGTTGAAAGGGTCTGTGCGTTTGTCTCGTTCTCGGTCTAGGTTTAGGTGCAGGCTTAGGCACAGGAATAGGTTTCTTTTTTCTAGAGGGTTGCACGCGGCTCTTGGTCGGGCCAGCCATATCTTTCGGACCAGCCATAGCTTTCGGATCAGCGTTTGCCCGTGCCTTCGGTTTGGGCATAGGGGCTCTTTTACGCGTATATTTTGCTACTGAATTCATTGTATACTATACCTATATTATTTCAGAGTTGTAAAAAGAGGTCGCGGTTCGACACATCGTTATTCTCCATGATGGTTTCGAGGGACCGTATGTTCACATCGGCATTTCCATCTTTGGACAAGAACAGCATCATTTCTAAAACAATCTTCTGTTTCTCCTCTGTCCATGCCTCTTTCAGTTTCTGCACGGTTTCGTCCGTATATACGACCGACATCATGTCCCTATAAAACAAATGACTATTCTCCGTCTTCTTCATGTATTGGTCAATGATACAGTAATAATAACTGAGACAAAGTCCCACCATGGAACAGTGTGAATAGGTCTCCATCAGTCTTCGTATCCCTTCCAAGGCAAATGAAAAGAGTAGTTGGTATTTAGTTGTCTCGTTCTTGAGAAAGCATTCACATGCCTGATAAATAGGATTGTACATGTATTGGATATCAATCTTGTTTGTGTGATAATAGGACCTTGCAATCGACTGAAAGAAGCCCGGCTCCTGAAAAGATAGGGTATTTGCATGGATCCAGATTTTGGTACCGATGGGTTTTTTACTCAGTATGGCTAGCTTGACAATGACCGACAAGGGGTCTAAGATGAAATACTTAATGTTGTTCGCCATTCTATAAAAGAATAACCTTTTATTAAGTTTTATATACCGTAAAATATCGAGACGACCTTTTATATAGGTATTTATATATCTGACATGGCACAAGCAAACAGTAGCGGTAGCGTCAATAGCAATGTCTCTATCACAGAAAATCAACGCCTATATGGTCCAGACACCTTTACTTACATGGTTAGATCCCATGGATGTTATCGACCGAATGAAAAGGTCTTGTTGGGTGACAATGTTTACATGAGCCTGCATGCATTTCAGGATGAGGGGCTAGAATACAATCCTTCTTATGCGAGAGAATTTTGTGCGGGGCGGATCACCACCCATGCAGGATACAAGCCCATCGAGACAATCGATACAGAATATTTTCAAATGCTTTTCTGTCGGACAGAGAAGGACCGCCACCCGTGTTATGTCCACTGTTGCACAACGAATGAGCGTGTGTATGACTTTATCGACGGGGACCTCTTGTTGTCCGAACTTTTATATTTGGTGAATTTTCATGCAAGGTCGTATGGGGCTTACTATATCGACCTGAACCTGTTGACCTGTAACAGTCCGTGTAGCAACGACCCCATTACGCGTAGTCGTGTTTTAACAAATAAAAAAAAGTATACGGGTCCACGCATCACCGCTGGACATAAACGTTTTTCCAATACCCGCAAGTGTAGTCAATTGAAAAGACCAGGTACCTTGGCTTCTGTGCCCTTTTCCAATGGATTAAAACCGTATTACCCGATGGTTGGAGACAGGCTATGGGACAGGCAAACGGGTCAATACGTCCTCGTGACTGCAGAAAATAAACGCAGGCTGCCGAAGGATAGTGTCTTTGTCGGGTCCTTGGAACCGGGATCGTTTGTCAAATATTATATGGGCGAAGATCAGTTGTTTGTGATAGAAGAAATGGCAAAGGGAAAAGATAAAGATGAGTTTCTTTTGATCCGTAAGACCACGGATCCGACGGTCGTCTTGTACGTGGATCCCAAAGCGGTGACACCCTATCGGATTGTCGAGATGGACGAAGATGTAGATCATTGGTTTGAATATTATTAAAATTGACGGGACTTCCCTCGGGATAAGTATTTTAACCTTTATCAAAAGATGGATCTTCCCCGTGACCTTTGCCTCGAGATTTTCTCGTATTTGCCAGTGCGTCCGCTCCTCGCCTTTCGCATCACGTCCAAAGACACCGTAGACTGTGCCAAACAGTTTAAAGGCAGCCAGATGAGGATAAAGTCCATCAAGAAATGGAATGCCTGTTTCCCTCAGGCAACCAAAGCCAACATCTCGGATCTACAATTAAGTATGATTGACATGTTGTATTTGACCTATGTTGAGGACCTCGAGATGAGCACGTGCTGCCCTTATGGACCACTCTGGTCCATGGGAATAAGCTGGTTTCGCCTGCCTGGTCTGAAAAAGTTAACCATTATGAATAACGATCAGTTCACGGATGAATGCTTGTCTCATTTTACCGAGTTGGAGGATTTGTCCATCAGTCATTCGAACCAGCACATTACCGGTTCTAGTTTTCGTTTCATGACCAAACTGAAACGTTTGACCCTGAATTCGATGAGGCGGATTGAAAACCAAGCCTTGATGGGACTGCCTCTGGAAGACCTAACGATTATCTCCAATTCACGCATCACAGACGAGGGCATTCGACAACTCAGTCGACTAACAAAACTCTACCTTTGCTGGGCCCGACGCGTTCGAGGTCATGGTTACGAGAACCTGCCTCTGAAACAAATCTTTATTTCGGAGGTGGACGTGGGCAGCGATGTCTTTCAGTCGTTTGCACGTATTCCCACAATCACGTTCTCGAAGTGTAACCTTATGCACACTGCATATGAGTTACTGACAAAACTAGAGTATCTGACTATCTACGAGTCCAGTTTTGAAGAAATCGACACACTGCCTACACTTCTGGCGTTGGGGAAATTTGTACAAGTTCATCTGGTTCGATGCCCCGAACCCTCTCCTTCGATACAGGAGAAGATGGGCACCAAGCTAAAATTGACCAGAAGATGGACACCATGCTAAGTGGACATGTATTGATTTTTTTCATATAAAAATTGACGTCCTTTCAACTCGGATAAGTATTTTAAGTTAAGTAAAGTAATGATGTATTTCCCTGAAGACCTTTGCTTCGAGGTTGCATCCTATTTACCAGCCATTCAACTTCTTTCTTTCCGCACGGCATCCAAGGCCATGCAGGAATATGCGAAAGGATTTAAGGGCGACTACTTACGTATTCGGTCCCTAAAGAAATGGCATGCATGTTTTCCGCGTGCGACCAAAGCCAATGTCACGGGGTACCCTTTTTGTGAAGACGACATGCCGTATTTGGCTACCGTGCAAGAGTTAGACATGTCCTTGTGTTCTCCATATGTTGAAACCATAAGCTTCAATTCCCTTGTCGGGATAAAATGGTTTCACCTACCTGGGTTGAAAAAGTTAACCATCCAAAACAGCGTACCTATGACGGATGATTGGTTGGAACTCTTTACAGAGTTGGAAGAATTATCCATCGGCTACTGTTCGAACATGGATGGGTCGGGATTTAGAGCGATGCGACACTTGAAAAGCCTGATCCTATTTTCGATGAAACACATTACAGACGATGCCTTTGTGGATTTGCCCATACAACACCTAAGGATTGTGGATAACTCGCGAATAACAGACAAGGGTATTCGACAGCTCAAACAGTTGACCCATCTCTATGTGTCGTTTGTGAAACGTGTCAAGGGTCACGGGTTCGATGTTATGCCCCTGAAAGAGGTCCATCTTTCGAATATCAAAGTCGATCATGGGGTCTTATGGTCATTTATGAAAGTACCCGTGTTGAGTTTCGGGTCGTGCCACTTTGTATGTTCATCTTACCAATTGTGGAAGAATTTGACACACCTTACCATTTACGATAGCCGTTTTAAAGACTTGAACAACCTGATTAAGTTACTGGAGTTTCATGACTTCAAGAAACTGCAACTGGTTCGTTGCACCTATTCCCCTTACCCGTTTCAGCACAAGGTTGGTGAGGATCTCATTGAAAAACTCCGTTTAAATCAGATACCATCCTAAAATATTCTTTACTATTCATAATATAGACCTTTTTATATGTATAATAACCTAGTGCACTATACGGAAATTGGACGAGGAAGGCCCGGGCCTCGGGGACGGTCGGGATCACCTGGTCCGAAAGGATGTCCTGGACCTAGAGGAAGATCTGGGTCACCTGGCCCGAAAGGATGTCCTGGACCTCGCGGAAGATCTGGGTCGCCTGGGCCTCCAGGGCCTCCTGGACCCATCGGACCGATTGGACCGATTGGCTTAACTGGATCAGAAGGACCTGTAGGACCCGTTGGGCCGATTGGACTGTTAGGACCCGTAGGACCTATTGGACCGATTGGGCCCATCGGACCCATAGGATTACCTGGACTGTTAGGACCCGTAGGACCCATTGGGCCGATTGGGCCGATTGGACCCATAGGATTACCTGGCTTGTTAGGACCCGTAGGACCCATTGGACCTATTGGACCGATTGGACCCATAGGCTTACCTGGCTTGTTAGGACCCGTAGGACCCATTGGACCGATTGGACCGATTGGACCCATAGGCTTACCTGGCTTGTTAGGACCCGTAGGACCCATTGGACCGATTGGACCCATTGGACCTATTGGACTAACTGGCTTAACTGGAGTTGCGGGCCCGATTGGACCTACTGGACCCATTGGACCGATTGGATTGACTGGACCCAGCGGCGTTTTTAGTGGTGCGGACTTTTTTGCCCTCATGCCTGGCGACAATACGGCCACGATTGCACCTGGAACAGACGTACAATTCCCCCAAAATGGTCCCACGTTCGGTCTTGACATTAACCGGCTCACTCCGTCGACGTTCAGCCTTCTCTCCGTCGGGATCTATCAAGTGTCGTTTCAGGTCAGTATTACGGAGTCAGGTCAGTTATGTGCCGTGATCAATGCAGGACAAAACGCGTCAACCGTGGTGGGACGTGCGACCGGCACCAGCCAAATTGTAGGCCTCTTTTTAATACAAACGATTGTACCCAATACAATCCTTAGTATACGAAATCCTCTAGGAGAGGCGAGTGCATTATCGATTACCACGATTGCTGGAGGAACTAATCCTGTGTCGGCTCATCTGCTGATTACGAGGGTCTTTTAATGAAGATTAAAATATTGGTATAGTCTAATGAGCACGCAACGCACTCGAGCGACCAGAACAAGAGCGACTGGAACAAGAGCGACCGGAACAAGAACAAAACGTAATGCGACGAAAGCTCGTACCAGGCGTGCCCCGGTGAACAGCAACAAGATTATGACCAAGTTGCAATCCCTCTTGGAGAAATACAATCGTGCCTATGAATTAGTCCAAAAAAAGATGGCGGCGTGCGAGCAAGACCTGAAGCTGTTGGACGAATACATGAAACGCGAAGTCAAGGCAAAGGAAGAATACGATGCCTATGCGGAAAGATACCGGGCTATCCTAGAGGGGGCTGGTACGCGGATATGAGGATTTTTAAACTACTGCTTGCCTATATCGGTTGAAAGTAATTTAATATCGTCTTCTTTGTTCTTTATCTTTTTATTTATTTTTTCAGTTTCTTCCAAACCTTTCTCTATTTCAGCTTGTAGACTATGTATATCTATTTGAAAACTACTTCCAAAAAAATGGCTTAAAAAACTACGTTGAGATGATTTCGTTTTCAACTGATCTAATTGTTCTCTTTTTTGTAATAGGATATCATCCATATTCCTTTTAGTTTCTAGTAAACTTTCTAACTCTTTTTCTTTTTCTTCAATTCGTCTTTTAATTTCCATTTCTTGTTGAGTTACGACTTCATTGTTTGACCCTTTTGAACTTTCTTTCATATCATTGTAAGACCCATGATTCAGATGAAACTTTTGAGTTTTCCAGTGTTTTTTCAAGGCTTTACTCATGTTTATTTTTGAAAGTTTTGCCGATAAAGGAATACGCCCAGTATTATAAGTATTCTTATATTTAACCCGAAAACTACCAGGAGGATATTTTCTTTTATTCATTGACCTTTTATTTGTATTGACCTTTTGTGTTTTCGTCATTATACATTAAATCAATATAGTTTTGTTACAAATTTTAATTCTAGCCTAAACTTGCATATGGGATTAAAATTTGTACTGTACTTAAATTAGATTAAGGTCTAGTTAGACTAAAAATATATACGAATAATGTATATGGAACAATCGACAAGTAGGGGGGAAATGGAAGGAACCCCAGTTAAGAATAATGGCATGGGTGATGGCGGGGGCGGAGGTGGAGGTGGGGGCGGCAGCGACATGGGCGATGGAGGCGGTGGCAAAAAAATAATCGATCCTTTATGTGAATGGAAAGAAGCTCCACCATTTGATTTTCAGGACCAGATCGTAAAAGATAATTATGATAATCAAAATAGTATTTTGGTAAATGAAGAGATTAAATTAAACCAATTAATATCAGATGATAAAGAAGAAGCAAAAAGATATGCAGAAACACTTCAGACACGTGAGGGCCTAAAATTTTATGGTACTGGTAAAGGTAAATATAACTTAAAAAATTTCCAGGAATTAATCGATAGTAATGAAAAAGATAAAATCATTCAATATGTTACGGATTATACAAGACAAAATTTTCAATCCATGCTTGATGAAGATAAGAAAGATTTATTAAAAAAAACAGATGGTATAACTTTATTACCGTTTATAGAAGGTTATCTGTCGGAAGAAATAGTAAATGCTGGAACGATGGAAGAAGATAAAACCAAATTATTAGAAGAAATAAAAAAACTCGAAACCCTCTACAAAACAACTAAATCAACTTATGCAGGTAGTAGATCGATTGAAGAGGTCGAAACTGAAATTAAGATGTCGTTTGCTGAACAAACACAAGCGTTAATTGAAAAGGAGGCTGCTAAGGCTGCTGCTAAGGCTGCTCCTAAGGGTAAGTCAAAAAAGGCGGCATCCAATGCAGGACCCACAGAAGACAACAAACTACTTATAAGTTTATTCAAAAATAATCAATCTATAGAAACAAAAAAAAACAAACTAGAAAAGATTGAAAGAGAAATACAAGATATTGAAGAGAATAAAACAAAAATAAAGGGTCATATTGATAATTTATCAAAAGATATAGTTACCCAAGATGCAACATCAGATGCAATAGATTTTAGTTTTGAATATATTAACTCATTATTTAAAGCTACATACGAACGTTATAAAAATTTATCCGTAAAAGAGAAACTTGTAAAAACCCTTAAGTTTGCAGGAGAAGAAAAAATGGTTTTTAAAAAAGGAGTTACACTTAGAAACCAGTCACAAACGCTACCTTACTTGCAATGTTTGAAAGAAAGAAAAACTACCATGGATTTTCATTTAAATTCCCGTCCTTGTTTCACAGACGGAAAACATTTACGATCTTCTGATAACAAATTACATATTTTAGTAGGTGTACCTAACGATCGATGGATTGATAATGAAAAATTTTTCCCTGAATTAGGTGTATTTAACCTTCCTCGTAAATCGCCAGTTGGAGTTTTTAATGGAAACCCTGGGAAGGTTCTTGATATATTACAAAAAGCTATTTCGGAATCAATCGGTTCAGAATTAAGTGCGAAGGATGATCCCCCACAAGGAGTTGGAGCTTCGGATGATCCCCCACAAGGAGTTGGAGCTTCGGATGATCCCCCACAAGGAGTTGGAGCTGCAGATGATAGCCCACAAGAAGTTGGAGCTGCGGATGATAGCCCACAAGGAGTTGGAGCTGCAGATGATAGCCCACAAGGAGTTGGAGCTGCGGAATGGAAAGGGGGAGCAGCTATGGAGCATGAACCCGTGAAAATAGATGATCATCGTGAGATGGTAAAAATTATGGAACTATTTAAAGAAAAAAATACATTTTTAAAGGTGTGTTTTTTTAATAAAGACATTGAGAATGAAGAAATTAATCTTTATAAATATCGTAGTGCAGTGATGATACTCGAATTATACAAAACATTTAATTTATCAAAACATATTAAATCATCCTCTAGAACAGAAGTAAAAAATGATAAAAAATTTGAAATGTGGAATTTTACCTATTCAAAAACAACTCCTAGTCATGTGATCTTTTTTTTTATGAATCATGGAGTTGCATATACTGTAATTTTAGAGATTAATCTGAGAACGGAAACAAAATCATTATCCAAACTTTTTGGCTCAGACCTAGTAACATTATTTACTAAGGTAAACGAAATAGAACCACGCACTGACAATATATCCAAATCGGCAATACTATGGGCCGAATCAATTAAACAAATGTTCTTAACTAGACCACCTGAACCTTATCTATTTCCAAGACCTTCATTAAATAAAACAGGTGCGGCTAATAAATCAATGGGCGGATCCGTAGCAATGGATCCAACTCATGCATTGAGTTCATTGAGTGCATCGAGTGCACCGGTACAAAAAGGGGAATTTAAAATAGATAAAATATGGAGTTTAATGTTTAAATTAATGTTAAACCTTGATAAGTTACATGATTCGGCTTCCTATAGACTGAAAAAGGTTATGATTGATGATGCTGATATTAGTAAGATACATTCATCTGTCATTCAAAGGATCAATAAAGGCATAGAAGATGTATTGAAAGAACTGGTACCAGATTTTAAAGATATTATACCGGATAATTTTATGCATTTTTTGAAAAATGTAGACACTACTGAACCACTACATCGTTTTATATTTAAATTCTGTGGTGGGTTACGTCTTTTTTTCATGGCGGATTTTTCTTCCTCTAATTATGAAGCAAAAGTATTATCATTGTTTCTTACTTGTATTAATAATCAAACGTATCAAAAAGAAGAAACAATAAAAATAGATATTAAGGATAAAGTTTCTATAAAAAAAGATATGGACAAAGAACCCGTATTATGGCAGGATAATGCAGCAAACTATCCACGACCCTCTGCACAATATAGAGTTGATGGA
>Ga0187843_10001219_pt1 | contig 16601 bp, 16 predicted proteins | sample SpaLakP09_SKY_43_FD_134516 | JGI IMG/M metagenome (GOLD analysis project Ga0187843, IMG submission 134516) | Oligotrophic lake water microbial communities from Sparkling Lake, Wisconsin, USA - SP09_SKY_43 | ecosystem: Environmental > Aquatic > Freshwater > Lake | place: USA: Sparkling Lake...
AAAGTTGGCGTGAGCTCGTACGGCTGCTTCCAGATCAGGCTGAGTGCCTGTGCCCAGTTTTACACCGTGCTGGCGTCTGAGCTTGATCACGCCCAGAGCCAAGCGCACATACACCAGGGCCAGGGTCACGGCGGTCAGGGTGGTGATGGGTGCTGCGGGCAATGCCAGCGAGGGCAGGCTCATGGTCAGTGGTCCCTGAGTCTTTGGTGCCGGGAGTTGAGCACATCCCAGCGCATCCAGACCGATAACATTAGTTGAATCAATCATTCGAAAACCGCGCCCCGGGGGCATGGCTTCTGCGGCAGGCACAAGTGTGCCACGCGGCCCAGCGGTGTCCAGTGGCAGATACAGGCCGTAGTCCACGCTGCTCAGCGTCCAACAACGGGACGTTCACGGGTGTGTGCGTTTGTCCTTTGAAAGGACATCACTGTGGAGGGGGGGGCGCGTGGTCACCTGTGCTGCCAGCCGTAAGCCACGTTCGCTGGTGCTGACGTCACCCAAAGTAGGCGATAACATCAGTTCAACAACCTTCGATATGGGCTGTAGACGTTCGCCTGTCACCACCCGTTGGGGTGAGCTACTGCACGGACCTGCGTAATCGGGCAAGAACACGATAGTTGTATTTTATGGTCTGTTCGTAGGGAGCGGGCCCCACGAGGATATTGCGATGGCACAAATACAGCCGATACGGGAAATCAAATCCGTCAATATAGATTTTCCTTTCATGCAAGCCGGCGACTTCCGGGGCGACGGAAACCTGGCGACAAGCTTTTTTACAATCAAGGAGCAAATCGACCGCGCGAAGGCGATCGGTTTTAACGCTGTAAATTTTGATACCAATGTGCCGATTGATGCCCAGACTGGAAAAATCGATCTATTTATTGAAAACTCCCGGTATCCGGGTAACGCAGACAAGACATTCTCCGGGGAGGTGTGGAAAGGCATTCAATATGCCGAATCTATCGGCTTGGCGACTGGAATTACCTTACATATAAGAAACGCACTTAATGACGTGCCAATACAAAAAGGTAATGTTGGCCCAAACTTTGATTACCCCACCTTCTTTAATTCCGTAAAATCCTTCGAAACGGAGCTTGCCGAAAAGGCGCAACTTTATGGTGTGGACGTCATACAAATAGGGGACTTCAATTTTGGCTTATTGGGGCCGGAATTTCTGGAAAGCTGGTCAAGTGTAATTTCGTCGATCCGGGGTGTTTATCAGGGCGCGCTTCGTTACTCAATGAATGTTGAAGCGATCGACACCAGTCTTTGGGGCCTGGTGGATGACATCCAACTTCTTGTGTCGCCGGTCTGGCCTCTAAAGTCCGGATTTAAAGCTCAAGATTTTGTAGATTTGTATTTCAGCCCTTTTATCGCTGGGAATGGCAGGTTATCGCAATCGAGCACAAATGATTATTTGCTCAGTTATATCAGCCGCTTTCCAGACAAGAAGATTTCTTTGAGGGTAAGTTTTCAGCCTGGGCAGTCCGCTGGGCATGAACTTGAAAACCCTTGGTCATATGTCTTTGAAGATGACCCTTTGCTGGAGAACGCTAAAGATCAAACGAGTCTCCGGCTGTTCCCTGAAGCGTGGATCGACTATGGACTCAATCAGCAGAAAATAGCAGGTTTTTTGGAGTATTTTGGGAATTACCTAAAGGACCATGTTTCAGAGGTAAATTATTTCCAGTACATGCCATGGGCGGAGGCGGCTTGGGTTCGAAACCCTAAAAGCTTTAATGGCAGGGTTTGGCAGTCCGCTGTAAAGGCCGGATCCGCTTTGAATTGGAATCCAGCGGCTGAGAAAACGCTCCAAGATTATTTCCTGAAAGGATGGGGTTTCCATAGCCTCTACTATAGTTCTGATGGTAACGACCGGCTGACTGGATCCGATGCTGACGATGTCTTTTTTAATTATGGAGCCGGGCCGACTTCAAATGGTTCCGGTGGCAGCGACACTACCGATGGTGGCGATGGATACGATATTTTCGTTTTCTCAGGCGTTTCCGCGTCCTACCTGGTGCAAAAATCATCCGATACTGTTACTGTCACAGAAGTGTTGGCGCCGGAAAGAAAAGTATTGCTCCGTAATGTCGAGGAGATTCGCTTTGGCGATTTGACGCGGGCGCTCGACACGCTGCCGCCGATGATTGCGATCGCCAGCAGCAGCACCAGCACCAGTCTGACTGCTGGTCAGACTGCCACCATCAGCTACACGCTGAGCGAGTCGTCGACGACCTTCACTAGTTCAGACGTCACCGTCTCTGGCGGAACGCTCTCCAACTTCAGTGGCTCTGGTACCAGCTACACCGCCACTTTCACCCCAATCGCCAACAGCACCAGCAATGGTGTGATCAGCGTGGCCTCGGGCACCTTCACCGATGCGGCTGGCAATGCCAATGCTGATGGCTCGGATGCCAACAACACGGTGACGCTGGCGATTAATACGGTCGCATCCAGCGGCAACGACAAGTTAACGGGAACCTCTGGCAACGACTCCATGGGCGGGCTCGGTGGCAACGACACCCTGACGGGGCTTGCGGGTGATGACACCCTGGACGGTGGAGCAGGTAATGACTCCATGGTGGGTGGTCTTGGCGACGACACCTACTACGTGGACAGCACTGGCGACAAGGTGGTGGAACTGGCCAATCAAGGCACTGACACGGTGGTCAGTGACATTTCGCTGTCGCTGGCCAAGGTGGCCAACGTGGAAAATTGGGTGGGTATCGGTTCTGCCGACATCGCGGCTACGGGCAATATTGTGGGCAACGCGCTGACGGGCAATTCAGGATCCAACACCATTGACGGCGGCCTGGGCATCGACACTTTGACGGGCGGTGCTGGCGCGGACAGGTTTGTGTTCAGCAGCAAGCTGGGTGCCACCAACACTGACACCATCACCGACTTCGTATCGGGGACTGACAAGATTCAGCTGTCCAAGAGCGTGTTCAGCAAGTTCAAGGCAGGCGCTGTGGCTCAGGCCAATTTCGTCAGTGGCGGAGCCAATACCAAGGCGCTGGACAGCAGCGACTACCTGATCTTCAACGGGAGTCAGTTGCTGTACGACGCTGACGGCTCAGGCAAGGGTGTGGCCGTGGTGGTGGCCAACATCGTGGGCACTGTGGTGGCCAGCGATCTGGTGGTGGTCTGACAGCACGGTCAGTCAGGTTGTCCTTTCAAAGGACATCACCCCGTCATAGTGTTCGGGACACAGAGGCGCAGCGAGGCCTGATGTTGGTGGGATTGCTGCCCTGACTCGCAGGGTTGGATTTGAACAGGCTCAGCAGTGCTGAGGGCAAGCGTCTTTCGCTAAGAGTCGGACAGCAACAATTGCATGGCTGCATGAACCGTATGCGATTACATAAGCTTCTAGGTTAATGTTTGTCGAGTCCAGAAGCTCTCCATAGCTTACCGCAAAATACCGAGAAACTTTTATGGCGATATACGGCACATCTAATAGCGATACTTTAAGTGGCACCGCAAGTTCGGAATTAATTTTTGGATATGGTGGCGACGACATTATTTCTGCAGGCGCTGGCAACGACAGTGTTGGGGGTGGTGCTGGAAACGACCTGATATATCTTGGCGAAGGCGATGATTATAGTGCCTACCTAGAGCAATCTGGCAACGACACAATATATGGTGGCGCTGGCAACGACAGTGTTGGGGGTGGTGCTGGAAACGACCTGATATATCTTGGCGAAGGCGATGATTATGCTGGCTACTTAGACGACTCTGGAATTGACACAATATTTGGTGAAGCCGGGAATGATCTATTGAGGTTTACTGATCTGTCAGATTCATTTTATCTAGACGGTGGTGGCGGTAGCGACACCCTTTATGGTGGCGATGGCAACGACACACTAGCTGGTGGTTTGGGCAACGACTACATGGCGGGAAATGATGGCAACGACACGCTTGATGGTGGGGCGGGTAACGACACCCTTTATGGTGGCGATGGTAACGACACCTACATTATCGCTTCTATAACCAGTTACATCAGTGATTCTTCGGGTTCCACAGATACAGCCGAAGTCTATGCTGGCTTCGCAAAAATTCCATCAACCGTTGAAGCGGTAGTTTATAAAAACAATGCGCAGGCCCTTCCGTATTGGATTGATTGCTTAACTCCCGATGGCGCTAACGGCAATCATTTCCTTAATTTGTTAGGAAATTCAAAAACCTTCTCTTATTGCTTTCCGACTAGCTTGCCGGCATATGACACCGACTTGGCCAATGCGGTCGGCTATACCGGGCTCTCAAGTCTTCAGCAAGGTTATGCCCGGCAGCTGTTGTCCTACGTATCTACTTTTGTCGACCTCCGATTTGTCGAATCGGCTGAACCAGCCGCCCTTAATACTATTAGTTTTGCGGCGAACAGGCAGACCCTATCCGGGGGCTATGCCAAATATCCCAATGAGACGTTTACGGGAAGTGATGTTTTCATTGATGTCGCCAGCGCTGATTTTTCCGACGGAATTTATGGCGCCTTAGTCTTAACGCACGAGCTGGGACACGCATTAGGATTGAAACATGTCGCTGCAGTCGAGGCGGGCGGTGGAGTTCCACCGGAAGGTCCTTACCTAACCACGAGTCACGCCAGCGAAGATACCGTAGGCTGGACAGTGATGACTTATAACAATAAGGACGCGACTTACTACAAGCTTCAATACTCTCCGCTCGACATCGCGGCCTTGCAATACCTTTATGGGCCCAGCAAGACGGCCCGTGTGGTTAACGATACCTATGCGGTTTCGCAGTCGACTTGCAACTTCGTCTGGGACGGTTCTGGCACCGACACGCTTGATGCATCGGGCTGTTCGACAGGAGCTGTGCTCTATCTGACGCCCGGCTACTGGGGTTATGTCGGAACCAAAGGGCAGAACATTACCGATGCTGGTCAGGTTACGGTCAATTTTGGCAGCGTAATTGAAAATCTCCGGGGTACCGCTTTTACCGACTATTTGTACGGCTCGGATACTGCCAATTTCGTCGCGGGTGGTGCCGGCAACGACGTCATTCAGGGCTTCGAGGGTGGCGACACCATCGATGGAGGGGAAGGTTCTGACACTGTTCGCTACGAAGGCATCTTCTCGGATTACACATTTCGACGTGCCTCTGGTGCGTATTCCGTAACCAAGGGCTCGCTCACCGATACGTTAAAAAACGTTGAGGTCATTTCTTTCTCGGATAAGTTAATTGCGCTGACTGCATTAAACTCGGCGCCGACGGGATTGGTGTTGGTTGCCGGGATGGCGACGCAAGGGCAGACCCTTGTTGCATCTAACAACCTGGCTGATCTTGATGGGTTAGGCACGATTGCCTACCAATGGCTGGCTGATGGTTCGGCGATATCCGGTGCTACGGGGGCGTCGCTGACGTTGATGCAGGCGCAGGTGGGCAAAGCGATATCGGTTCAGGCGAGCTACACGGACGGGTATGGCACTGCGGAGTCGGTGACTTCGGCGGCGACTGGCGCAGTGATTTCTTTTGTTGGTGGAAGTGGCACGAATGATCGCCTTACAGCCACGCAAGGCAATGACTCCATGGCTGGTTTTGCTGGCAACGACAGTTTGACGGGGCTGGCTGGCAACGACACTCTGGATGGCGGTGTTGGTAACGACTCGATGGTGGGTGGTTTGGGCGACGACACCTATTACGTGGACAGCACCGGTGACAAGGTGGTGGAGTCGGCCAATCAAGGCACAGACACGGTACTGGTTTCGCTCAGTGCTTATGTGTTGCCCTCCAATGTCGAGAACCTGACCTACGTAGGCAGCGGCGCGATACGTGGCACTGGCAACGCATCGAGCAATGCGCTGACGGGTAATTCGGGTTCCAACACCATTGACGGTGGCTTGGGCAACGACACCCTGACAGGTGGTGCTGGCGCGGACACGTTCGTGTTCAGCAGCAAGCTGGGTGCTACCAACACTGACACCATCACCGACTTCGTGTCTGGGACTGACAAGATTCAGCTGTCCAAGAGCGTGTTCAGCAAGTTCAAGGCAGGTGCTGTGGCTCCGGCCAATTTCGTCAGTGGGGATGCAAATGCCAAGGCACTGGACACCAACGACTACCTGATCTTCAACGGCCATCAGCTGCTGTACGACGCTGACGGCTCAGGCAAGGGTGTGGCCGTGGTGGTGGCCAACATCGTGGGCACTGTGGTGGCCAGCGATCTGGTGGTGGTCTGACAGCACGGTCAGTCGGGTTGTCCTTTCAAAGGACAACGACGCAACGTCGTGTTTGGGGACGCTGAGACAGCCTGAAAGGCACGGAGATTGTCCTGCGCGAGGACATCGCCCAGGCTGAGCGAGGCTGCTGGCCTGCTCCCTTGATTCCTGGTGCCGGGAGGGGGACTCGAACCCCCACGGTGTCACCACCGGCGGATTTGAACAGGCTCAGCAGTGCTGGTGGCAACTGTCATCGTCCAAAAACACGACAGTTGCGATTGTATGGTCGGCGGCGTGGTTTTAACTGGAATCACAAGCGGGTGTATCGGGTGTACTGCGAGCTGCGGTTGAATCGTCGCCGGCGCGGCAAGAAGCGGATTCCCTCGCGGCATCCGCAGCCGCTGGCTGTGGGCGAGCGGGTCAATGCCTGCTGGTCTGCCGACTTCATGTCGGATGCGCTCTGGGATGGCCGCAGATTCCGCACCTTCAACGTCGTTGACGACTACAACCGCGAGGCCTTGGCGGTCGAGATCGACCTGAACCTTCCCGCTGGCAGGGTCATCCGCACGCTGGATCGGATTGCTGCCTGGCGCGGCTATCCGGAGCGACTGCGGCTGGATAACGGCCCCGAGTTCGTCGCCATTGCGCTGGCCGAGTGGGCGGAAGCCAAGGGCGTTGAACTCGAGTTCATCCAACCCGGCCGACCGATGCAGAACGGCTTCATCGAACGTTTCAACGGCAGCTACCGCAAAGGCGTGCTCGACCTCTACGTGTTCCGCAACCTGACCGAAGTCCGGGAGCACACCGAGCGCTGGCTGCATGACTACAACGAGGAGATCCCTCACAACGCCCTCGACGGGCTCACACCCGTCGAGTACCGCCAGTTCCACAACCCAGAAACCTCTAGTTATACGTGGACCTGATCATGGGAGGTCGACAGGGAAGCCTGCCGAGACTTATGCACGGGCTTTGGGGTGGCGTCTCTGGCTTCTTGGATCCGGGCATCCAGTGGCCGAGATTCTTTGAGGTCGACAAATCCGACCCAAAGCCTCGACCTCAAATATGAAAAAGTTTGCTAAATTGTTTATGCAGAACCTTGCAGTAGGTCGGTGGGCCTCCGTGCGTCGCAGCGGGAATCATTCCCGGGTCCGATGGATTCGTCCTCCTGGTTGACCTGCTGCGAGCTTCTGCAAGATAGCCCGGCCGAGCGGGCGCCGTAGGGTGGCGCTTCGTCGCGGCGGGCATCATTTCCGGGTCCATTGGATCCGTCATTCAAAAATCTGGAGGCGAAATGGCAACGAAGTTTACGCTTAAGAGCAATTGGGTCTCGTTGGGTGTGGCAGCGTCGGCGTTAATGGCGGCTCAAAGCGCCATGGCGGTGGAAGTCCAGGTAGAGGTGTTCCAGAAGAGCAAGAGTCCCTGGGGCATGGCCTTCCTGAAGGACGGCACCTTCTTCTTCACCGAAAAGTGCGACGGTCTTTCTGTGCGTCTTCCGTCGGGCAGCGTCAACAAGCTGCTCGGCGTGGGAGGCTCCAGCGGCTACGCCTCGGTCAGGGACGATCTGTTCTGTGACGGTCAGGCTGGCGTGCTTGGCGTCGAGGTCGATCCGAAGTTCAGCGAGAACCGGTTCATCTACGTCCGCTCCACGTCCCAGGGCGCCAACCGCAAATACGGTGGTTACGCCAACATCCTGATGCGCATGAAGGTCAACAGCGACATGACCGGTGTGACCGACGTCGTCGACATCATCGACGACATGGGCTACAAGCCGAAGGCCACCAAGCATCCCTTCGGCGGCCCCGGCGCTCACAACGGCGGCATCGTCCGCTTCGGTCCTGACGGCTTCCTGTACGTGACCATCGGTGACAACCATAACGGCCCCGGTCCGCAGGATCCGAACGCACTGATCGGCAAGCTGCTGCGCGTAGACCGCGACGGCAAGGCGGCACCGGGCAACAAGTCGCCCGGGTCGGACAAGCGCATCTTCGCCCACGGCTTCCGCAACCCGCAGGGCATCACTTTCCGCCCGGGTTCAGGCGACGTGTACCTGTCCGAGAACGGCCCGTGGCACAACGACGAGGTCACCAAGGTCGTCAACGGTGGCAACGGCGGCTGGGATCCGCGCGACAAAGTGAACGGTCGTGGTGAGTGCTCGGAAGGCTACTGCGGCTATTCGCCGAACCAGATGGGAGCCATGCCGCCGAAGGAGCGTGCCGCGTTCATGCCCATGACCGACCTGAAGGCTTACCCCGCTGCGCTGAAGCCGGCATTCAACAACAACGGTCTGTCGCAAGGCATGTGTGGCAGCGCATGGTTGGTCGGCAGCCAGTGGAAGGAATGGGAAGGTCGTCTGGCTGTGGGTTATGCCGGCATCGGCATCCACGGCACGGCGGTCGGTAACCGCATCGACATCCTGAACGTCGCGAAGGACGGTGCCGGGGCCACCAAGGAGGAACTCTCCTGGCCCACCGCTACCGGTCGTCTGCGTCATCTGATCTCGGGGCCGGATGGCGCGCTATATGTCGGCGATGAAGCCAGCGGCAACATCTACCGCGTGACCCCCCTGTAACATCCAGATGTAATGTTGCGAGAGCGCGCTGTATCAGTACTGGTGCAGCGCGTTTTTTATTGGCTTGGCCTAATGTTTGGAGGCTTGGCGTCGTTTCGCTTTAAGGATGCAAACATGAGTAAGACCTTGGATTCGATTCTGTCCGGTGTTGTCTCTCGGGGCTGCGGTACGGCAGTGTTGCTCGCCGTGGCGTGCACCGTGAACACTGCCTATGCCGGGAGCGAAGAGCTCACAAAGTTCATGCTTTCGAACAACTGTACCGCTTGTCACATGATCGACAAGCGCAAATACGGCCCGCAGTTCGTTGAGGTGGCCGAGAAGTACGCTGGCGACAGCGGGGCTGCGAGCAGGCTTGCGGCCAAGATCAAGGCTGGCGGGACCGGTGTGTGGGGTGAAGACGTCATGCCGCCTCAACCGCATGTGTCCGACGCCGACGCTAAGGCCATCGCCGAACTGATACTTGCGCTAAAGCCCGCCAAGTAGCCGTCCTCGGGCTTGACGGCACTCATCTCTTGGCAGGGGTCAGTCGCCCTCGCCGCTGGGGCATAGCGTGTCGAATAGCGGTCGGCCGAGCACGTCGGTCGGCAGCTCTTGCCAGGCACTTGAGCTGGCGGGGACAGGCAGCGACACGGCCTCACCCTCCGCCCAGGGTTGGTCGAACCTGTCGACCCGCAGGGTGCGGAAGCGCCCGGCCATGCAGTCGTACTCATGCACGGATACGGTTGTCTCGGCACTTGCGGCGGCAGCCTGCCACTGACGAAGCACCCTGACTTGCCGGTAGATGGCCATCGGCCCGGTCTGCCGAATGGCTCCGGAATCGATGTAGTAGCCAAACTCCGGCGACCCATCCGTGCCCAGAGGCGTCCAGCCGGCCACAGCATCAGGGGCTAGGAGCACTGCGATGAAGATCAGGGGGTGGCGCATTTTGCGGATGTTCCTCAAGCGCCGTGGCTGCGCGCAGGGGCGGCTGTCTTGCTTGGTGCCGGGAGTTAAGCACATCCCAGCGCATCCAGACCAATAGTATTAGTTAAATCAATCAGTCAAAACCGCGTCTCCGGAGGCATGGCTTCTGCGGCAGGTGCAAGTGTGCCACGCGGCCCAGCGGTGTCTAGTTGTGGGTGAAGGCTGTACCTCGGCGTCCAATAACGGGACGGTCACAGGTGCGTGCGTTTGTCCTGTGAAAGGACATCGCTCCATCGCCGTGCGGGCAGGTGACAGAAGGTGTTGCATGTAACGACGCCGTGGCGTAACGTGTTGCGTGTCCACTAACAAGGGGTCGGAGATGGCTGCCAGCGTGAATGAAAGGGTCCAGAAGCGACGCGAAGCGTTGCGCCACGCCGGTCTGCGCCCAGTGCAGATTTGGGTGCCGGACACTCGCCGAGCGGGCTTCGCAGAAGAGTGTCGGCGTCAGTGTCAACTGGTGGCCGAGGTCGATCGTGAGGACGTGGCTCTGTTGCAGTTGATGGACGAGGCTCTCGCCGATGTCGAGGGCTGGACGGGATGATGCGCGGCGACTTGGTGTCGGTCGCGCTGCAGGGCGACTTTGGCAAACCTCGTCCGGCGCTTGTGATTCAGTCCGACCAGTTCAGTGAAAATTCGAGTGTGACGGTCTTGCCGATCACAAGTACGCTCGTTCCTGCGCCGCTGCTCCGCGTTACGCTGCATCCTGATCCGGTCAACGGCCTGCGCGACCCGTCTCAGGTCATGGTGGACAAGGCTGTGACGGTGCTGCGGGAGAAAGTCGGGCCGCCGTTCGGGCGTATTGGCGATGATGCGCTGTTGGCGGTCGAGCGCAATCTCGCAGTGTTTTTAGGGATAGCGAAATAAGTCGCCGACGCCCGCTTACCCTCTGAGTTTATTGGTGCCGGGGGGACTCGAACCCCCACGGTGTCACCACCGGCGGATTTGAACAGGCTCAGCAGTGCTGGTGGCAACCGTCATCGTCCAAGAACACGACAGTTGCGATTGTATGGTCGGGTTGAAGAGTGGGCGACCTAGCGCCCCACCACCTGCGGCTTGAGCGCCGCCACCTGCGCCATGATTGCGGTGCGATCGTCGGCCTCGATGTTGGCGCGAATCAGGCTGGCTTTGAGTAGATCGGCAAACTCGTCGAAGTGCTTGGCTTCGATGAAGCGGCCCACATGTGCAGAGCTCACATCGCGGCCCCGATAAAATTCTGGGGGTCGCCCCATCACCAGCGCCACAAAGTGGATCTGGTGCAAGATCAGCCGCTCGGGCGAGACATCGCGGAAGTACCACGCCAGATGTTTGCGCTTGAGAACCTCGGCGTAGAACATCCGCACCAGTTCGCTAACTGCCTGTATGCCGCCGTATTTGTCGAACAGTGTGGGCTGCGAGGCGGGGGCAGCGTTCCCATCAACGGCAGGGCTCCCGTTGACAACCGCTTGGGCGTGTTCGCGATTCCAAAGTGCCTCGAGCTCGTTGCGTAGCGTGCGCTCGCTGAACGGTTTGGTGACGCACGCGGAGGCACCCATCTCTTTCGCCAGCTGGGCTTGGGCTTCGGTGTCGGTAAGCAGAACGAAGGGTGGCGGCTTGGGAAAACTGGCACGCATGTGCGCGAGCAGTTCCAGTCCTGACATGTCGGGCATTGAACATCCCGACAGCACAACACCCAGGGGCTTGCCAGTGGCGGCGCGTTCGTTGAGATGCTGGATCGCTTGCTGCACCGTACCCAGTTTGACGACTTGAGTGAAACCCAAGCGTTCGAGCATGGTCATGACTTCGCGACGTTGGACGCTGCTCTCATCCACAACCATGAAGCACGTATTGCTGGGAAACATCTGAGCCCTACCCCCTGATACTAGAGAACACAAAAGCAATGTCGATACTGTTTATCCATTCGGTGAATGTCAAGATTGACTAAACCTAATTTGCTCGCGAGTGTCGACCGCCTTTGATCAGGATCAAGGGATATCAGGAGGTGTCTGGATCGTGGAGCTTGCGGCAAGCGAAAGGGCTTGCCCTGATGGGCGTTGTCCTTTCAAAGGACATCTCTGCATCGTGACTGCCCAGCGGTGTCGAGTGGTTTGTCCAACTGGTCGTAAATGGCGCTCAGCGTCCAACAACGGGACGTTCACTGGCGAAATAATGCGAGTTGACGGCAACCTGATTTATGACGGGGCGCCCAAGGCGCCGTTTGATGTCAAGGTCCTGGCGCCTTGACTGGACGTGCGGTGAGCGATGCGGTTTCGTAGTTCTTAAGGGGTGGTGTTTCGCCAGGTCAGTATCGATTTGGATTTCCAGGCAACAGCGTCCCACTGCCGAGCCGCTTTCCACCCTTGATCCAGTGCAGCTGCGCCCCTTTGATGGCTGCCTGCCAGCAATCTTTGGGCGCACCGTCGTACACCCAACACATGGCATCACCCTCGACACTCCAGCGGGCCCGGTAGTCTTTGCTGCGCACGGTTCCATCCGGGGCGTAGAACTCCGAGTAGCGCCCCGTGGCCTCCATACTGCCTTCCACCGTGTTGCCGCTGAGGCTTTTCCGGAGCTCAGCGCCAGAGGCTACGCGCAGGGGGTCAGCGGCAAAAGCGGGCGCTGAGACGAACGCAGCCAGATTGGCCAACATCCCGACTGCGATCGCTGCGAAGGTTGCCTTCATGCCGCGAACGCGTTGGGGGATGCTATTGGACTGCAGAGCTCTGGCGTGGGTCAGGCGTCCGTAGATCAGCAGAATTGCTGCCACTGCAGTGATGGGCCACATGGCCTGGTTGATCTCAGCCAGCAGCAACAGGATCAGCACCAGAGGCACGTATTCAGCAAAGTTGGCGTGAGCTCGGACGGCTGCTTCCAGATCAGGCTGAGTGCCTGTGCCCAGTCTCACACCGTGCTGGCGTCTGAGCTTGATCACGCCCAGAGCCAAGCGCACATACACCAGGGCCAGGGTCAAGGCGGTCAGGGTGGTGATGGGTGCTGCGGGCAATGCCAGCGAGTGCAGGCTCATGGTCAGTGGTCCCTTGATTCCTGGTGCCGGGAGGGGGACTCGAACCCCCACAGTGTCACCACCGGCGGATTTTGAGAGCATCCCAGCGCGTTAAGATTGCTAAAAATCAGCATAAACAGTCACTTGAAGACTGCACCCCAGGGGTCATGGCTTCTCGTGGTGGATACAAGTGTGCCACGGTGCCCAGCGGTGGCGTGTACAGGCCGTAGTCCACGCTGCTCAGCGTCCAACAACGGGACGCTCACAGGTGCGTGCATTTGTCCTTTGAAAGGACACCGCGGCATCGTTTCGTTCTTGGACGATAGGGCCTGCCTTAGCCTTTTTCGGTGGACTGTTCGGCAGGTCTGACAATCATCTCGCGCATGCTCAATTTAGGGCCAAACACGAGGTATGAAGCAAGCGTATTCGGCAAGTTGAGGAACAATGGCCAACGGACTAAACACGGTCGGCTGCGCTAGAAGAAAACAACCGTTCAGTAGACTCTGGGGAAGTCTTGTTGGGTACCTGAGTGCGGCATTTAGGTGAGCTTCTCGAACTGTGTTGCGCAAATCCTCGGGGGAAACGACCTCCACTTCAGAGCCGTGACGCAGGATGTCGCTAAGTAGGTCTTGATCTGTGGCGTAAGGCACGTACAGGACATACTCCCCCAAGGAAGTGAACTCCCCAGTTTGTTGGGGGTGCCAGTATTCATTGACTGCCGTCCGTGAGCGTGAGGGCGAGAACCGCAGAACTGCCCGTTGCTCGATCGGGCTCCCCCAATGCGTGCTGAAGCAAACCTCGCCCAGCTCGGCCTCGGGCACCTCATAAGCGGCTTCCTCGACTAGTTCTACGCCCCATATGTCGGCAAAGGCAAATCTGCGTAGCCCCTGCCGCAGGTGACACCAAGCGTCTAGGTACCAGTTTTGACGAAGATAGATGAGTCGCTGTGGAGAGACCAAACGGGTCATCCGCCCGCCGCGGCTCCGCGAGTAATAGTCAATGCCCAACTGACGGCGCGCCAACGTCGCGTGAGCGATCTGCGGCATATTGGCGCAAGGATTTCCGTGGATCTCGTGGGGCACCAACCTGATACGTTTTGCGAAATCACGTATCGAGATACCAATGCGCTCGAGGATGTCTAAAAGTCGATCTCTTAGAGGTTGGATGGCTTGGCCGATGGGGTGGGCGGGATCCACTCTACATAGCGGTTCGCTAAGAACTGTAAGCGCCGCGATTTCAGCCTCGTTGAGCCAGATTCCTGGCAAATGAACGCGGTTGTTTTGCTCGCCGTCCTTGTCAAGCCGATATGCACGCAATTCGGCATCCCAGACGATCGGCAAGCCTAGCCGATCGCGTAGGTACTCGATATCTCGGTGCAGCGTAGCCCTGGAAATCTCGAGTGCTTCTTGAAGTTCTAAGCCTGTGACCGAGAGCCGAGCCTCCAAAAGCTGCTGTATACGAAAAAAACGCTCGAGCCTTTCCAACGCCCCCCCCCCCCCTTTTTTTTGGCCTTGCGCGCCACTGTGCACGGCTAACTATCGGCACGATTTTTCCTATCACGAGGCTCGCCACGTGATGCTCTCCGTGAATTTTTTGCGTCTCATTTGGCGAGATGGCATATCGATAACTTCTACGCCCATCGTCGTCAATCAAGTGGGGTCTGCCCAGCTCGTCTCCGAGCTCCTCCTCAGACAACAGGCATCCCTTGGTTTTGCTATCGCAGGGCGTAGCCGTAAGGACTGCGCGCAGGGGAGCGGCTGCCGATCTTGAGACCAGTGCCATAGGGCGAATTGCGGTCGTCAAGGTGCTGCGGGGATCTCGACGCTGGGTTTTGTTATGCCGCTTAGAGATCGTGGCTGAAGCTGAACTCTCGCGTACTGCTTGGCCCAAGACTGCCGATGCTTGGGTCAGCATCCTCGCGCGTGGCCAACCACCCGTGTTGAAGCGTACGCAGGATGAGCTGAGCAAGTTCGCCGATGCGATCTACGAAATCTCGGTCGGCGACTTGGCTCGCATTGTCGAAAACGACCCCATGATGACCCTCAACCTCATGATTATGGTGGGGCGTTTCAATGGGAGTCGGCCCACCGAGATCGAGACTATCGAAGAGGCTTTGCTCATGATTGGGTGTGGCAACTTCATCGAAAAAGCCATGCATATGCCCTGCCTCGATGTGATTCTGGCGAAACGCCCTGATGCACTCTTAGGTGCTTTGCGCGGAATGGCACGGGCACGTCGGGCTGGAGCTATTGCAAAGGATTTGGCGAGAGTTCGAGCAGACCGCAACGAGGGCGCGGTCGTGATTGCCTCATTGCTATTTGAAACGGCTGAAGTTTTGGCTTGGGTCTATGCCCCAGACAAAATGATGGAGTTCGAAGCCATTGTTAAAGAAAATCCTCGGCGGAAGATCGCGCTTACCCGATGGATGGAATTCGGTTTCGAGTGGGAAGAGCTGGGGTTGAAATTGTTGAAGCGCTTCAGGTTTCCAGCGCTCGTTATTCGGCTAATAATGCCGACGAAGGCTGAGGTAAATCCTAGTTCGAGGCTGGTCGCTCTCGCTGCTGGTTTTTCGCGCAAGCTGTCAGAGAATCGGGACCCTAAAGGCATAGCGCGCGATTTTGAAGAGATGCGCCTCTTGGTCAAGATGCCCAGTGAAAAACTAATCCCTCTTCTTAAGCTTGACGGCACTCCGTACGCAGTCACCTTGGCGGCAGCTTGAATGCCGCCTGGTCCTGAATGTCCTCTGAAAGGACATCGCGGCATCGTCTGGTTCTTGGACGATAGGGCCTGCCTCAGCCTTTTTCGGTCGACTGTTCGGCAGGTCTGACAATAGTCTTATGTGTGCTCGATCCCTAGACAGAGAGGAGGCATACAGTGAGCACACTCAGCAAGTTGACCCTGACCGCGGCAGTCAAACCGCGTCACATCCCTGATGTTCAGCAGCGGCGTAACAAACTCATACACCGCATCTGGGAACAGACAGAACTGGCCCGAGCACAGATTGAAGGCCGAATCTTCACCACCACCAGGTATCGCTCAGTAAAAGACCCTCAGACGGGGCTAAGGAAACAGCTGGAGGTGCCCAAGCGGTTGCGTCCTTGGTGGTTCGTGGCCGAAGACGGCACGGTGTGTATCAACATCCGCTATGGCACCAAGCCGCTGGAGATCATCAAAGGCAAGACTGGCATCGTGGTCAAGTCACCTGACGATGTGGTCAGAACGCTGGAGTTGATCAAGCAGGCTGTGGCTGCGGGCGAACTGGACGACCAGATGGCTGCGGCCAGTGGTGCACTCAAGTCGGGGTTTGCACGATGAGGCTGGAGACCTATCAGTGCTTGGTGAGCATCGCCACCTACGGCGGCAGGCAGTCGCAGTGGGTTCAGATTCAGGCCGCGAACTATCCAGCAGCGCGCATTCAGCTTGAAGCCCTCTATGGCCGAGACAGCCTGATCTCTTCGCCGCAAGTAGTTCGCTGACTGGCTGGCTGTTCGTATGCGAGCTAAATACTCGTATGCGTATTCACGAAATCATCAAGCCCCAGACGCCCAAGACACCAGAGCAGCAGCGTGTTGCCGCGCTGCAGCAGCGTGCAGACACTGCCAAGCAGGCAGTCAAGGCTGAGCGACAGCGGCAGAAGGTGCAGCGCGCTCAGCAACAACTGACGCGGGCTAGGCAGACAGCCTAAACGTCCAAAAACACGACCATGCGAGTTGTCCTTTCGCAGGACAACTCGCGGTCGTGCTGACTTCCCACCAAAGGAAAATTCAGGGTTCTTTGGTCGCAGGCATAAATAACTGTGACGGGGGAAGCGATGACCAGCGCCAGCCCTGACCAGTTACTACCGAACCAAAAGGCCAGCGCAGCCTAGACATGATGCGCCCTAGACCTCGCCGAGCACGAGCAGGGGGAT
>Ga0187843_10001220_pt1 | contig 16587 bp, 14 predicted proteins | sample SpaLakP09_SKY_43_FD_134516 | JGI IMG/M metagenome (GOLD analysis project Ga0187843, IMG submission 134516) | Oligotrophic lake water microbial communities from Sparkling Lake, Wisconsin, USA - SP09_SKY_43 | ecosystem: Environmental > Aquatic > Freshwater > Lake | place: USA: Sparkling Lake...
TGAAAAACCAGGCCATTCAAAGGGTTGTTGCTGAACTTGGGAAAGCGCTCAGATGAACCTTTGCGTGATTCCTGCGCGAGGGGGAAGCAAGCGCATCCCGCGCAAGAATATAATGCCTTTTGCGGGGAAACCCATGATTGCACATGCTATAGGGATAGCCCAAAAAAGTGGATTATTTGACCATATTTTAGTATCAACTGATGATGCGGAAATTGCCCGCATTGCTACAGAATTTGGGGCGGAGGTTCCATTTATCCGACCGGCATCATTGGCAGACGATTTTACGGGCACTGTACCCGTGGTTGCTCATGCTATTGATGCCTGCCAGGAACTGGGTTGGCAGATTGATCAAGTATGCTGCATTTATCCGACGGTGCCGTTTCTTCAAGAGGCTGATCTCGTATCTGCGTTGCGTATGCTGCAGGCGGGTAACGCAGGTTATGTATTCCCGATTACCGCCTATCCTTCAACTATCCAGCGTGCGCTACGCCAATTACCAGATGGACAAATTGAGCCAATTTATAGCCAATATGCCACAGCGCGGACCCAGGATCTCGAACCGGCTTTTTACGATGCTGGCCAATTTTATTGGGGTCTTGCGCAAACATGGTTGGAGAGAAAGATTATTCACAAGCATGCTGTGGGGCTTGTGATTCCAGATTGGCGGGTGGTAGATATTGACACTCACGAGGATTGGCAGCGTGCAGAGCTGATGTATGCGGCGTTTAATAATGACAATTACCATACGCGCTGATAACTAAAAAGTAATAAATATAACAATATGACGGGAAAATTTAAAACTCAACAGGAAAAATTTTGGGCAGGTAAATTTGGAAATGAATACATCAAGCGTAATCAGGGCAATTATTATTTGGCTGCCAATCTCGATTTTTTTAGTAAAGCGCTCGCCAAAGCGGGAAAAATGCAAAACTGTATCGAATTTGGAGCGAATATTGGCCTTAATCTTCAGGCGCTAAAGCTTCTTTATCCAGACCAGCAACAGTTTGCTATTGAAATAAACCCAAACGCTGTCACCGAATTGCGTAAATTCATGCCGGAATCAAATGTATTTCAAACCTCCATTCTTGATTTTGACCCATCAAATATCGCGGGGGGATGCGATGTGGCGTTTATTAAGGGTGTGCTGATCCATATAAATCCTAAATTTCTTATGGAAGTTTACAAAAGGCTATATGACGTAGCAAAACGCTACATACTGGTGTGTGAGTATTATAATACAACCCCGGTTAGCATGAATTACCGTGGCTTTACAGAGCGACTCTTCAAGCGGGATTTTGCAGGTGAAATGATGGATATGTACCCAGACTTGGAGCTTCTGGATTATGGATTTTCATATCATCGTGATCGAAACTTCCCGCAGGACGATCTAACATGGTTTTTGATTGAGAAAAGATGAGGTCAGTGCTCATTCTTGCTGCCCACCCCGACGATGAAGTCCTCGGCTGTGGCGGCACCATCGCCAAACTAGCTGACCAAGGCGCGCTGGTTCATGTCGCCTTTCTGGCGGATGGCGTTTTTTCCCGCGCGGGTGATCAAAAAAAACAAAATGGTAAACTCAATGATCGTCACAATGCTGCCCGTAAATGCTGTAACATCCTCGGCGTCAAATCAATTAGTTTTGGTGATTTCCCAGACAACCGCATGGATACCCTCGCACTGCTTGATGTAACACAAGCAGTGGAACAACTGATTGCGATGCACCAACCCGATATTTTATTCACCCATCACGCTGGGGATGTCAACATCGATCATCGTCGCGTGCATGAGGCTGTAGTCACGGCCTGCCGCCCGCAGCGTGATCATCCGGTCAAAACGCTGTTGTGCTTTGAGGTGCCGTCCAGCACCGAATGGCAAATTCCCGGAAGTGCACCAGCTTTCATGCCTAACTGGTGTGAGGATATCTCGGATACGCTCGATCGCAAGCTTGCTGCACTGGATGCCTATTCCACCGAACTGCGTGCTTGGCCGCATCCGCGTTCGCGGCAAGGAGTAGACCATTTGGCACATTGGCGCGGAGCGACTGTGGGTGTGGATGCCGCAGAGGCATTCATATTGGGACGGCAACTGGCATGAAGGTTGTTTTTCGCGTCGACGCCTCCGCTCGCATGGGGATCGGCCACCTCATGCGTTGCCTGACTTTGGCAGAGGCACTACGCGAGCGCGGTGTCCAGATACGCTTTGTTTGTCGCGAACATATGGGAAACCTCATTGCACTGCTACAGCAACAGGCCATGCCGGTTACGGTGCTACCTGCCCCAGCGGTAACCGATGCAACGTCTGGCGAAGACTACGCCGCCTGGCTGGGTGTGACGCGGGCGGAAGACGCCGAGCAAACCATCGCAGCGCTCAATAGCGAAAAGCCGGATTGGCTGGTGGTGGATCACTACGGGCTCGATGTCGAATGGGAGCAGCGGCTACGCCCGCATGTCAGCAAGCTGATGGTGATTGATGATCTGGCTAGCCGTCGCCATGACTGCGATGTGCTGCTGGATCAAAACTATTCTGCAGAGGGCGAACGCCGTTACGTAGGGCTGGTGCCGGATACATGTAAGCTGCTGGTGGGGCCACGATATGCGCTGCTTCGTCCCGAATATGCCGCTTACCGTAAAACTTTGCGTTCTCGTGATGGGCATGTAAGAAGGATACTTGTGTTTTTCGGCGGCACGGATCCGCAGAACGTGACCGGGATGGCACTTGAAGCATTATCACATGTTGAACTGCGCCATCTGGACGTGGACGTGGTGATCGGCGCCAACAATCCACACCGTGAGGCGCTGGAGAAACAATCGAGAGAGAGGCCACAAACCACAATTTACTGCTCACGCCCTCATCTGGCAGACTTGATGCCACAGGCCGACCTCGCCATTGGTGCTGGTGGTGCGACGACATGGGAACGGATGTGTTTGGGTTTGCCATCAGTGGTCATCTCGATTGCCGAGAATCAGCGGCCAGCCACTGAGGCGCTTGCAGAAGCAAAACTCATTCATTACGCCGGACATTTTTCTGACATCAAGACGGATGGCCTGACACAACTTCTCAAGCAACAGATCCATGCCACCGAAAAACTTGCCGAGTTGAGTATCCAAAATTGGCTTCAGGTCGATGGTCTTGGTGCTTTGCGATTGGTGGAAGTGCTATGCCCAAGTGACATTAACGAGATTAGACTTCGGCCTGTACGCGAAGAAGACATTGTTGGTTACTACAACTGGGCAAATGATCCAGAAGTACGCAAAAACTCGGTTAATACACACGCCATCGCATGGTCAACGCACCAATCATGGTTTACAAACAAATTGCATGATGTAAACAATCGTTTGTTTGTGCTTGAAGTCGCCGCCTTACCGGTTGGGCAGATTCGGTTTGACAGATATGCGGACGAAGCGCGTATTGATTACTCCCTTGACGTGATTGTGCGAGGGCGCGGCTGGTGCCCGCGACTGGTCGCTCTGGGGGCGGCCTTGATGCAGAATATTAAACCGGTAAAGCTTCGTGCCGACGTGAAAACCGGGAATGAAGTATCTTCTGCTGTGTTCCTGCGTATGGGGTTTACAGAAATCAATAGCGCTTTGGGGGGGGGTACAGGTCGTTCCATCGCAATCCTGTCGGACAGGACAAGTTGGATGAATGAGTACATTTTCGAATTGCTGCTAGACTGGCTTACTGTGGGCCATCGAGTGCTGTGGGTTTATGGCAAAGAAGAGCTGAGGCCCGGAGATTTCTGTTTTTACTTGAGCTGTGGACAGGTCGTGCCTACTAATATCCTATCTCTATACCGGCACAATTTGGTGGTTCACGAGAGCGACTTACCAAGAGGCAAGGGTTGGTCGCCGTTGACTTGGCAAATACTTGAAGGCAAGAACAGAATTCCCGCTACTTTGTTCGAGGCTGCGGAAAAAGTAGATAGTGGCGTCATTTATGCGCAGGAATGGATGGAGTTCGAAGGCCATGAACTGATCGACGAACTGCGTGAGGAGCAGGCAAGTGCAACCATCAAACTATGTAAGCGATTCGTTGATGGTTATCCGCAGATACTGGACCAAGCCCACGAACAAGCAGGTGAGGAGAGCTTTTATCCCCGTCGTCGTGAAGCAGACAGCGAGTTAGATCTTACACAATCCCTTGAGTCACAATTTGATTTGCTTAGAGTGGTGGATAATCAACGGTATCCAGCATTCTTTCAATATAAACATAAGCGGTATTCGCTAAAAATTGAGAAGGTGGAGTAGTCGTGATTAAACGACAAGAAATACCCATCCATCAAAGCGAGAACACTTGTGTTCTTGCATCTACCCGGCCTTGGAACAGGAAGATGGCTGATGCACTTGGCGCTCGGACTGGGTGTGGTTTTGTTCTGATCTCTGATCCGACGGAGTTGACGGCTGAGAAGCTCGCCTCAATTAATCCTAAGTTCATATTTATTCCACATTGGTCACATCGCATTAAGCCGGATATTTATGAAAAATTTGAGTGTGTTATTTTCCACATGACAGATTTGCCATTTGGGCGGGGAGGCAGTCCGCTGCAAAACTTGATAGCTTGTGGAATCTATGAAACCAAGATTTCCGCGCTTCGATGCGTGGAGGAAATGGATGCCGGCCCAATTTATTTGAAAAAGTCACTTTGCCTCCATGGCCCGGCCGAAGAGATCTTTCTGCGGGCATCCGATATCATCGAAGATATGATCGTAGAGATACTTGAAAAGTTGCCCGAACCGATGCCACAAGAGGGCCTGCCGACAGTGTTCAAGCGCCGCAGACCCGAAGAAGGGGATTTATCCGCTGCACAAACACTTGAGCAGGCATTTGACTTGATCCGAATGCTGGATGCAGAGGGTTATCCAAGTGCCTTTATAAAGATTGGGCCTTTCAAGATTGAGTTTACCCGTGCGTCAAGGAAAACAGATCAAGTGCTAGCTGATGTACGCATTAGCATTGCTGGCAATACCAAGGAAAGAGATAAGCAATGATCAAGATAGGAAGTCGTGAGATCGGTCGGCATCAAGCGCCTTTTGTCATTGCCGAAATGTCTGGTAACCATGATCAGTCGCTCGAGCGAGCTCTGGAAATTGTCGAGGCAGCTGCCAAAACCGGGGCACATGCGCTGAAGATACAGACCTATACGCCGGATACCATGACAATCGATCTGGATGAACGGGAGTTTCTGATTAGTGACCCGAACAGTCTCTGGACAGGTACTTCTCTTTACAAACTTTACGGTGAGGCCTACACCCCGTGGGAATGGCACAAGCCGATTTTTGACCGCGCGCGTGAACTGGGCATCATTCCATTCAGTACGCCATTCGATGACACAGCGGTGGACTTTCTCGAAAGTCTGGATGTGCCGTGCTACAAGATCGCCTCGTTCGAGAATTCGGATTTGCCGTTGATCCGTCGTGTGGCAACCACCGGCAAGCCATTGATCATTTCTACCGGCATGGCTACGGTGGCCGAGTTGGATGAGGCCGTGCGTGTTGCGCGTGAGGCGGGATGTAAGGATTTGATTCTGCTCAAGTGTACCAGTACTTACCCGGCTACGGCAGAGAACACCAATATCCTGACCATCCCCCACCTGCGGGAATTGTTTGGTTGCGAAGTGGGGCTTTCGGATCACACCATGGGTGTCGGTGTTTCGGTGGCGAGTGTAGCGCTTGGCGCCACGGTCATAGAGAAACACTTCACATTGAACCGTGCTGATGGTGGTGTGGACAGCGCCTTCTCCATGGAGCCTGCCGAAATGGCCCAACTGGTGGTTGAAGCAGAGCGCGCGTGGCAAGCATTGGGGACGGTGAGCTACGGTGCAACAGAAGCAGAGGTAAAATCCATCCAGTTCCGCCGTTCATTATATATTGTTCAAGACCTGAAAGCGGGAGATGTGCTGACACGGGAGAATGTACGCGCGATTCGGCCGGGTTTGGGATTGCCGACGAAATATTTAGAACGGGTTTTGGGCAAGATCGTGAATCAGGATGTGAAGCGTGGGACGGCGTTAGGGTGGAGCTTGTTTTGATGGGCGTCGTTAACGTGGGCAGAAATCCCCTACTTGTACTCATTGTGGGCTGCGGGAACATCGCTGGTGTCTTTGACCAGAGACGGTTGCGCTGTGATTCGCCATACACTCATGCGGGCGCATACACTCGTGATGGACGGTTTAATTTGACTGCGTGCGTTGAACCAGATGACAAGCGCCGTAGTGAATTCATGGCCGCCTGGGGCGTGCCGGTTGGTTTTCGCTCGATTGAGCAAGCATTGGGGTCTGGTAGTCAGTTTGATGTCATTAGTATCTGTTCGCCGACGGACTGTCATTCACATGATCTAGAAATGGCATTGCGTTTGAAGCCAAAGATGATTTTTTGTGAGAAACCCGTAACAACATCTGTCGCAGAGACTAAAAGGCTCGTCACGGACTGCGGCAAGTTGGATATTCCGCTTGGAGTGAACTACACGCGGCGTTGGGATCCTGCTATTTCAAAGCTTAAAGCCGATATGCAGGCAGGCCGATGGGGGCAGTTGCGATCAGTGGTTGGGTATTACAACAAGGGTATCTTGAACAATGGCTCCCATATGCTGGATCTTTTGAACTTGCTTGTTGGACCCATGGATATTGTCAAGGTTGGTAAGCCCATACAGGATTGTTTTCCCAACGACCCAACAGTTCCTGTCTGGTTGGAGGGGCCTCAAGGCGTGCCAGTGCATCTTGTTTGTGGCCACGCCGAGGATTATGCGATTTTCGAACTTCAGTTCGTCTTCTCACGGGGGATGTTGACCATGGAAGAGGGCGGCATGTTCTGGCGTGAGCGTCGGGTAGTGGATAGCACGACATTTAAAGGCTATCGCGTGCTTGCAGAAGGTGTTCGGAATGCCGGTAAGTACCCTCGCTCAATGCTTGGGGCTGTAGATAATATTTACCATGCTATCAATCGAGGCGATTCGCTTGCCAGCACGGGTGAATCAGCAATTGCCGCACAACGCATCTGCGAACGGATTAAACAAAAAGCCCTGGCTATGTAGGAGGTGGGGCTTGTACAATGTTGAAATACAACAAGGAATCAGTCTGAACAATCCAGAAAACTTAGAAAAGCTTGCCCTATTTGGTGGCCCCAAGACCATCAATAAACTATTTAAGCGCTATAACCCCATAGGTAACGAAGAGGTGAAAGCGGCCAAGGCTGTGGTGGAGGGCGGCGTGCTTTCCCAATTTCTGGGTGGTTGGCATCCAGATTTCTTCGGTGGCCCGAAAGTGCAGGAATTTGAGCGCCAATGCGAAACCTACTTTGAGGTAAAGCACGCAGTCACGATCAACTCCTGGACTTCGGGCTTGATCGCGGCCGTCGGCGCCATCGGCATTGAACCCGGTGACGAAGTCATTGTTACGCCCTGGACCATGTGCGCAAGTGCCACCGCAATTTTGCATTGGAATGCAATTCCGGTATTCGCTGACATAGAGCCAGAGACATTTTGTATTGATCCAGCCTCGGTGGAGGCAAACATTACGCCCTACACTAAGGCCATCATGGCGGTGGACATTCTAGGCCATTCAGCAGACATGGATGCATTGATGGCGATTGCTGATCGGCATGGGCTCAAGGTAATTTCCGATACGGCCCAGGCCCCAGGCACCTATTACAAGGGCAAGGTTACTGGCACCCTGGCGCACGTGGGAGGCTATAGCCTAAATTATCACAAGCACATTCACACCGGCGAGGGTGGCATTCTTGTCACTGATGATGAGGAGATAGCTGATCGCTTGCGGCTGATTCGTAACCATGCAGAGGCGGTGGTAGGCAACAAGGGTGTCACCGACCTGCGCAACATGGTTGGTTATAACTTTCGACTCGGTGAGGTTGAGTGTGCCATCGGCATCGAGCAACTCAAGAAACTAAAAGGATTCGTCACCGATAAACAGCGGACAGCTGAGCGCCTCACCCAAGGACTCAACGGTCTAACCGGTCTGCGCACGCCGATCATCAAGCCTGATTGCACCCATGCCTATTACATGTATCCGATAGTGCTAGATATTGAGCACCTTGGTGTTTCACGTGCTTGCATTATCGAGGCTCTTCAGACCGAGGGGGTGATTGGGCTGGTGCCAGGTTTCGCAAACGTGCATTTGCTGCCCATGTATCAGCAGAAGATTGCCTATGGCTCTAATGGTTTTCCTTGGACATCGGACATCTGCCGTCGTGATGTCAGCTACAAAAAAGGTATCTGCCCCATTGCCGAAAAACTCCACGAATCTACCTATCTTGGCTTTCATACGTGTATTCACGAGTTTACCGATGAGGACATTGATTTAATAGTGCTGGCATTCCGTAAGGTGTGGGCACAGATGGAGTGCTTAAAATGATCTACAAGCTAAGTAAGACTTATTTTGTTCGGCCGCTTGCCGAAGATGATATTGATGGGCCTTACACGAGCTGGTTCGAAGATCAGGATGTGTGTCGGTATAACGCCCATGGAAAGCTTTTCAAGACAAAAGCCTACTTTAAGGACTATCTAAACGAATTAAACCGCGATGATCGCATTGTTTGGGCGATTTGCCACATTGAGGATGGTCATGTCGGTAATGTTAGTCTTCAGCGAATATCCCTAATCAACCGAACAGCGGAATTTGCAATTATATTGGGTGACAAGCGGCATTGGGGTAAAGGTGTGGGACTGACTGCGGGAAAAAAACTGCTTGAGCACGGGTTTAACAAACTGAACATGGAAAGAATATACTGTGGAACCGCAGCGAGCAATGAAGCAATGAAAAAACTTGCACTCGCCATGGGCATGACTCACGAAGGTACTCGCCGCTTGCACCTTTACCTTGAAGGTTCAAGGGTCGATATGCTGGAATACGGGATTCTAAGGGCTGACTTTGAAAAAGCTTTGATCTCGTGATTGCGGTAATTTCCCACGATGCAGGTGGTGCAGAAATCCTTAGTAGCTATGTTCGTCGGCAAAGTTTGGATTGCTACTTTGTATTGGAAGGCCCAGCACGGAAGATATTTGAACGCAAGCTAGGCCTTATTAAAGTTTGTACATTAGATGAAGCCATTGAGCATTCGTCATCGATTCTTTGTGGCACCAGTTGGCAATCAGATATTGAGTTTAATGGCATAAAGCTAGCGCGTTCGCTGGGCAAGCGTTCCATAGCTTTCCTTGATCATTGGGTTAACTACTGCGATCGATTTGCCCGATCGGGTGAAACCATCTTGCCAGATGAAATCTGGGTTGGAGATGCGATGGCTGAAGCCATCGCAAAGAAAACCTTCCCTAACCTCCAGGTTACTTTGGTAGATAACCCTTATGTACAGGATGTTCGGCAAGAACTGATTGCAATCCAAACGCATCGCACATCTTCCCCGGATTTAATTTCCATTCTCTACGTCTGCGAACCAATCAGTGAACATGCATTGAAGCGACATGGTGACGCGCATTTTTGGGGATATGTGGAGGAGGAGGCGCTGCGTTATTTTATTTTGAACTCCTCGGCTTTAGGAAAACCGATTGAACGTATCCTGATTCGTCCACACCCATCCGAGCGAGCAGAAAAATATAGTTGGGCTCAACACGAGTTCGAACTGCCGATTGAGATGGGCGGGGCGCGTACATTGCTAGAGGAGATTGCCGACAGCGATTTTGTGGTCGGTTGCGAATCTATGGCGATGGTCGTCGCCTTGCTCGCCGGGAAAAGGGTGGTTAGTTGCATTCCGCCTGGAGGAAGAGATTGTGTTTTGCCGCATACTGAGATTATCCGTTTTCAGGATCTCCTGGAGGTGAATGTGGCTGTTTCCACTGAACAAAAGGTTAAGTCATGACAAAAGTGTGTGATACATCATCCGAACCCATTAAAGGGATTAAATACTGCACACGGTGTTGCGTACCAGAAACCCAGGAGGGGGTGCATTTTGATGAAATGGGGATCTGCACAGCATGCAGATCTTCAGAAGAAAAAATGCACATTGATTGGGCTGCTCGTGAGAAGCAGTTGAGAATAATTTTAGAAGAAGCCAAAGCCAAATCAGGAACTGGCTACGACTGTGTTTTGCCGATATCCGGAGGTAAAGACAGTTTTTTTCAGGCACACGTTCTTGTTAAGGTTTATGGGTTAAAACCACTGGCCGTGACTTTTAACCAAAACTGGGTTTCAGAAACTGGATTTTATAATCTGCAGCGATGCCTAGAAGTTTTTGACCTCGATCATCTTCAATTCACGCCGGCGAGAGGTTTAGTCAATCGATTGGCGAAGAAGTCATTAGATGCCATCGGTGACGCTTGCTGGCATTGTCATTCCGGTGTTGGGGCTTTCCCTCTGCAGGTTGCAACACGCTTCAAAATTCCCTTATTGGTTTGGGGGGAATCTATTGCAGAAAGTGCCGGGCGTGCTTCCTATAGCTGTCCTGGGGTCAAATTCGACCGGGATTACTTCACGAAGGTGTCCGCCAAACTTACAGCGCAAGAAATGATTAGCGCTGAGCTCAGTGCTAAAGACCTCCACCCTTTTGAGCTTCCCGGCTATGAAGAAATCGAGAAAACGGGCGTGTGGGGAATTCATTTAGGCGATTACATGTTTTGGGATGATGAACGCCAGACCGAGTGGATTCGTGAGGTCTACGGCTGGAGGGAAACCGAGATGGAAGGCGCTTATAAAGGCTACAAGAGTGCTGAATGCATCATGGCCGGCGTGCATGATTTTACCTGTTATCTAAAAAGAGGTTTCGGCAGATCAACGGGACAAGCTTCTGTGGATGTGCGCAATGGGCTATTGACCAGAAAAGAGGGTTTTGAATTAATTCAAAAACATGATCAAGAGCGCCCGGAGGCACTGGATTACTATTTGAAAGTTACAGGGCTGAGTGAAGCAGAGTTCTATGACGTTATGCGTGGAAAAAAGTTGGCGGATTTAAAAAATATTGATTTGCCAATTCACCCCAAAGAGAAACCGAATGCAGAGCGTTTAGTTCCATTCGTAGAACAAATTATCCAAAAACATCTTCACCAGCCTGACCCCAGAATCACAAGAGATCAGGAGGACATCGGATGAGCAGTGTTTTCTTGGAACAATCAATCCCGGAATTGATTCAAAATATTGAGCAAGGCACCCTCTCATTCAAAGACATGGCTGACGCTACGGCTCAAAGAATAAATGACAAGGAGGCCGCCACTTTGGCGTGGGTGTGCTTTGACTTGGATAAACTTCGGCTTGAGTCAGAACATGCCTTTTTGAGATACAAGGCTTGTGGGCACTTGCTTGGAATAGATGGCATACCTTTTGGCGTAAAGGATATTTTCAATACAAGCTCCTTCCCCACGCAAATGGGGTCACCATTATGGAAAAACTTCACGCCTGGTAACAATGCCAGAGTAGTGGATTCACTACTTTTTGCAGGGGGGCTTGTCGTAGGAAAAACGGTGACAGCGGAGTTTGCGGTGCATGCGCTCAATGAAACTCTTAATCCCCATGATTCGTCAAAAACTCCGGGTACATCTTCGAGCGGTTCCGCTGCGGCGGTGGCAACGGGCATGGTTCCGTTTGCGCTGGCTACACAAACTGCAGGGTCAATTATTCGTCCTGCCAGTTTTTGTGGAGTCTGGGGGATGAAACCCTCATTCGGGATGATTCCACGTACTGGGGTGCTTAAAACCACAGATTCACTTGATACCGTTGGTTTTGTCGCCGCTCACGCGAGGAGCCTGAGGACAATTCTGGATATCACAAGAGTGAAGGGGCCAGATTATCCATTTGTTTATAAAAATGTTGATAGACAAGGTGCTCGCCCCAAGACGAGTGATCGGCCATGGCGTGTTGGTTTTGTAAAAACGCACACATGGAGTACGGCAACGTCCTACGCACGGCAGGCGATTGAAAATCTGGCCAGCAGAATTGACCGTGAAGACGGATTTGAAGTTAGAGAAATTGAGTGGCTGGGCGATTTACATGCGGCGCATGATATCCATTCAATTATTTACAATAAATCTCTCTCTTACTATTTTCAGAACGAAAAAAAAATGGATTCCCAAGTTACGCCGATCATGAAAAAAATGATTGAGGCCGGCGAGTCTATAAATCTAGCCAAATTTAAGCTCACTTTGGAGCAGCAGGAGAGTTATTGTGAGAATCTTGATCTGCTGCTTTCTCCGTACGACATGGTTCTGTCGTTAGGTACATCAAGCTCTGCTCCACAAAGGGGTATTGAAGAAATGCCAGACCCATCTTTAATCTGGACGATGGGGCATGTTCCGTCAATTGCCGCTCCGGTGTTCCGTTGCCCCGAAGGCCTTCCTTTCGCAGCACAGTTTATTTCTCGCAGGTGGAATGATTATCTGCTTCTCCAGGGAGTTGAAGAAATTGTTGATCGCCACATACTTCCCTCAGGTAGTCAAGCAATCCGTAATTAATAAAGTCGGAAGCAAAAATTCTTCTAGGGCATTATGAGAGTCAAGTAATTTTCTGAGATGCCAAATACATCGCGCAATCATAATTCAGATAATCCAAATACATTCTCACTGAATCCTGAGAAGTTTTATAAAGAACCGAAAAAAAATTAACATGTCAAAAACTGTTGTTCAAAATGTGCTGTTTTATGACCATAACTGGTCACATATCGCACGATTAGTACAAAAGTTTGCTAATCTCGCTCTGGAGTCAGGCATTCATGTAATTTTATTGTCAGATAAGAAGCCTTCACAAATCAATGGCAACTTGGAGATTCTTAATATATATGACGTGCCGCAAAAAAAAACATTGGTAAATTTGCAGAAGGAATTGCGTTATTCATTAAATAAAGCGCTAATCACCGAAAGGGCGTTCTATGACTATTCAAGCTTCCGCCAAAGTCAGTGTTACTCACGGCTTAGTGAGGAACAAATCGCTAAAAATGTAATGCCTTATGTTAATGCACTTGATTACGTCATACGAGAGCGTGCAGATTTGATAATTGACTGGTGCCCAGACAATTTTTTGTCTTCCGTTGCTCAAATGATTGCCGCGAACTATAAAAAGCCGTGTACAGTTTTTTTGCCCCATTATTGGTGGAAAGATGGAGCCTTAATAATCGATAGAATGGATCTTACATCGACAGTAATAGACAAAAATTACGATTTATTCTACCGAAATCCTGACTTGCTCGATAAAGAACATCTGGCAAATATTTTCTCGAAAAAACAGACATTGTTTTATTTCAAGCAATCCAAGATGTACAAATTGAGAGACAGATTGCAATTAATAATAAATAGGCAAAAAAGTTATCAGCCTGTTTCGTTCCGAAACTGGATTGTGCGCCGCACCTCAACTGCATTGTCCTCGGCCCTGATTCGAGCTTGTATTCCCTCTTTGGAGCAGGTCCCGCAGGATGAGCCATTCGTTATTTACCCGCTACATATTTCTCCGGAGGCGGCAATTCTTGGCACTGCTCCCGAGTTAGCAGATCAGTTTGGCCTTATTAAAAATATTTCAATGAATCTACCTTATGGAGTTAAGTTATATATTAAGCAGCACCCCTGTGAACATTTGGGCTTGGGGCTAGATTACGATTTTTACCGCCGCCTGATAACCCTGCCAAATGTGCGAATATTCAACAAAAAAGCGAATCTTGACAACATGCTTGATCATCCAAGTTTCCTTGCCATTGTCATATTGACTGGTACTGCCGCAATCGATGCAGCACTAAAAAGAAAGCCAGTTTTCATGTTCGGACGTTCATATTTTTCAGTAGCCGATTGTTTTATGAAGCCGTCAAGTTTCCATGAGTTTTTTACTCAATTGTCTTTAGTCATGCATGGAAAATTTAGGTTTAACGATCGGTCATTAAACGCGATTATTGGGGCATTAGACAAAAGCGTTGTCCGGGCTGACATTGATTTACTCGCATATGACAATCCAACTGATATGGCATCGCAGTTGCCGTTCATCTGGCTTAGCTACGTCGAGTCACGTAAACAGATGGAAAGCGGGGCCTAAGCTGCAAAGAAGTCGGCAGGCTTCAAGTTTGAAGTGTTCTATGTCGTATCAAAGTTTAAGCCGCGCTGACCAATTATGAAATCTTCATTATGCGATTATCTGAGATTTGTAATCAGCAATTTTTAGTTCAGTCTGGCTCTGTGACGAAGCGCTTTGGGGGCGACTGACGTGAGAGATTTGCACGAGAATTTCGGCTCCCGTGTGCAAACTGAGGGTTCATCCCACCGCTCATTCAGGCTGGTATTAATGGTCCTCCTCTTGATCTTTGCGCTGCTGCCGCTTTGGCATGGCGCGTCTATGCGGTCTTGGGCGCTGAAGTTCTGTGGAGTTTTCATTGTTGTAGCCTTGACAGCGCCGACTATCCCGATGCCGCTCAAGCGCCTCTGGAGCAATCTGGGCTTTCTGCTCGGGCACATCGCAAGCCCGAAAGCACTCGATATTTTATTTTATGGAGTAGTCGCGACGATCGGTTTGCTGGTTCGGCTATTAGGTAAAGTCCCGCTCCGGCTAAAATTAAATCAAAAAGCCAGCACCTACTAGATTGAGCGTAAGTCCCCTTCCTTTGCTCCATGGGTACTGAAAGAGATGCGCTCGCCGTGGGCAACTGTTTCTTGTGTAAAGAAGATCAGAAAATGACATTCAGGCTCAGCTATGAGACGGCGTTCAAGATGGACTGAAAGTTCAGCACTGAAATATATGGCCCGATTTCACCGTTAGTGTGCTGTTTTAATAAAAGCCTTGGCACTTTACAATATCTAAATAGGAAAATAATAAGCAGCGCTTCCGCGCAAAAGAGACAAACATATTAGGAGCATGGTAATGAGTTTCAAAAAAAATATTTTCGCTGGCACGACAATTATTATATCGATGATATTATTGGAAATATTAGCTTTCATTGGACTTCAGATAAATGAACTAAATAATCCAGTTCTTACTGATATACAAAAGGAGCTCTATGCTCGAAATGGCATTGATGTACATGAGCGATATAAGAATATGAAAAGTACCCATCAAGATTTGGTCACGCTTGAGCCGTACAGAGGGTATGAGTTACCAAAGAAATTTCGGGGGAGCTATATTTCTACAGATGAATACGGTTTCCGGTGTGACATAAGTCAACAATATTACGATCAGTCAAAGAAAATTGGATTCTTCGGCGGATCGACAACATTCGGTGTAACTTCACGTGTAAACCATACAATTCCATGGTTGGTAGCCGCGGCGCTGAAGCCGAAATTAGCGCAAACGTATGACTTCGGGGTGGGCGCATATTCAACTAGCAATGAATTAATGACCTTCGTCGAGGTAAGTCGGTTAAAATATTATAATATCAAATATGCAATATTTTATGATGGCGTAAACGAGCTAGCAAGGTACATGGAGAAACTTCAGGATCATCAATCAAATCCCTTTTACGAAGTAATCGGCTATCCGTATGTTACAAGTCTTCGCCCTGCTGCAAAAAATTTCATATATTCGAAAGGCGAACCGAACATTCAATATCAGCCGGCGCTCTTTCAGGTGTGGAAAAAATTAGAATCAAAGATAAATAGAGGTAGGAATATCAACTACATTTTGTCAGACGACGATATCGAGTCGCATATAGAAATAATTTATCAAATATACGTCAACAATATTTTGGATATCGACGCCATAGCTAAATCCCGCGGCATTCAGGCGATTTTTCTTTGGCAGCCGACTTTGTTGTCAATAAAAAATAGAGAATTTACCGATAACGAAAAAGTAATTCTTAAAGCGGAACTAATTACAAAAAAACTTTCTGATGCTTTAGACTCCAGAATACGGAAAAGCAATGATTTTAAGGACATCAAATTCTTCGACCTTTCTGACAAGCTTGATGAGCTGAACAAAGAGGAGCATTTCTATGATTATTGCCACGTTGACGAAACGGCTAATCGTTTGATTTCTGCCAGTATTGTCGAGGTCCTCAAGCAATTTCTCCCGGCGGACCATTTTCAGCCAGAAAGCGGTAAAGGTGACAAATAAATTGTTCTATAGGTCGGAGAAACGCGATGCATGCCAATCTTTTGTGCATGGACTATAACTTTGCTCCCGCAGCAAATCTGAAAATTGCACGGATTTGATTTTCCCGCTGCGATTTGCTACGTCAAGTTTGTATGAAAAGTCCATGAATTGGGGTTGTTGGAGTTTATGATACGTTCAGAAGAAGATTATATAGATTACTTAAAGGCAGATAGAATAGCTCTTGGTAGAAACAAGCCTGGCATTTTTGATAAGGTTACTTGCTTGATTGCGCCCGATTACATTTGGGATTTTCAGCGCTTGTTGAGAAAAGCGGAATATTACAAAAATGTTAAAAAAAGTGGAATTATTAACAAGCTGATTTACCTGTTAGTGAAGCTGAAGTACAGAAAGCTGTCTGTGAAATTATGTTTCACCATACCTGAAAATGTCTTCGGTCCGGGTCTTGCCATTGTTCATTATGGCACTATCGTGGTTAACCAGCATGCAAAGATCGGGTCTAACTGCCGAATTCATGTGGGTACTAATATTGGCGCCTCTGGTGGAACAAACAAAGCCCCACAGATCGGCGATAATGTATATATTGCGCCTGGTGTAAAAATATTTGGAGATGTTAAA
>Ga0187843_10001221_pt1 | contig 16579 bp, 10 predicted proteins | sample SpaLakP09_SKY_43_FD_134516 | JGI IMG/M metagenome (GOLD analysis project Ga0187843, IMG submission 134516) | Oligotrophic lake water microbial communities from Sparkling Lake, Wisconsin, USA - SP09_SKY_43 | ecosystem: Environmental > Aquatic > Freshwater > Lake | place: USA: Sparkling Lake...
CTCGGGCACGTCGAGCACATCACGAGCACCATCACCGATGGCGTAGTCGCCATCAGTGTCAGTTTCGAGGTCGACACCGACCCCGAAGAAGCGCTGAGTGCGGTGCGCAATGCCGTCGACGGCGTGCGTGCTGACCTGCCCGCCACTATGGCGGCACCGGTTGTTGCCAAGGTCACCCGCTCCGGCGAAGCGCTTGTAACCTACACCGTGCAGGCGCCGAACCTGAGCGAGGCCGACCTGTCTTGGTTTATCGACAACGACGTGGCCAAGTCCTTGCGCGGTGCCAAGGGCGTGGGCGCATTCAATCGCCTGGGCGGTGTCGAGCGCGAAGTCCAGGTCAAGCTCGACGCGGCAGCGCTGGCCGGCCTGGGGCTATCGCCGGCCAGCGTGTCAGCACAGATCGCTGCTGTGCAGACCAATGCATCCGGTGGTCGTGGGGAGATCGGTGCGACGAACCAGGCGGTGCGTACGCTCGGACGCCTTGAAACGCCGGCGGATCTTGGGGCGCTCACTATTCCGGTGACATCGGCCAGCGGGCTTAAATCTGCGGTACGGCTGGACCAGATCGCACGGGTCAGCGACACCACTGAGGAACGCTCTACTTACGCGGCGTTGGACGGCAAGCCCGTGCTGGCCTTCAGCGTCGAGCGCCTGCGCGGCACCAGCGAGATCACCGTGCTTGCTGCGGTGCGTGCGGCGGTCGCCACCTTCGCAGCCTCGCACCCGCAGGTCACCTTCGAAGAGGCCTACAACACGGTGCAGCCGACGCAAGACAACTACGACGGTTCGATGCGCCTGCTCTACGAGGGCGCGCTCCTTGCGATCATCGTCGTATGGGCGTTTCTGCGCGACTGGCGCGCCACGTTCGTGTCGGCAATCGCGCTGCCGCTGTCCATCATTCCGACCTTCGCGTTGATGAGCGCTTTGGGTTACTCACTCAATCTGATCACCTTGCTCGCCCTGTCACTGGTGGTGGGCATTCTGGTGGATGACGCCATCGTCGAAGTTGAGAACATCGTGCGACACCTGCGCATGGGCAAGACGCCGAGGCAGGCCGCAATGGAGGCTGCGGACGAGATCGGCTTGGCCGTCATGGCAACGACATTCACCCTTGTTGCGGTGTTCCTGCCGACCGCATTCATGGGCGGCGTTCCCGGGAAGTTCTTCGCGCCATTCGGCGTTACCGCATCGGCCGCTGTTTTGGTGTCGCTGCTGGTGGCTCGATTACTGACGCCCATGATGGCCGCCTACCTCTTGAAGCCGCATGCGGCGCGCGCCGAAGCCGATGGCCGCCTCATGCGAGCCTATCTGAGCGCGGCCCGCTGGTGCCAAATGCACCGACGCACGACCTTGACGCTGTCTGCGGTCTTCTTCTTCTCGACCTTGGGCCTGCTCGCGCTGCTGCCGTCCTCCTTCGTGCCTGCCTCTGACCGCAGCCAGACCACTATCGCCCTCACGCTCGAACCCGGCACGCGGCTGGAAACCACCCGCAGCATCGCCGAACAGGCGAGCCGGCTTGTGCACGGTCTGCCCGAAGTGCAAAGTGTCTTCATGACCATCGGCGACTCGGGCGCCAACTCCGGCAGCAGTGAGGTCAACAAGGCCACGCTGTCGGTGATCCTGAGTCCGCGAGGTGAGCGGTCCAAGAGTCAGTCCGACATCGAGGAGCAGATCCGCTCGCTACTTCGACAACTTCCTGCGACACGCACCTCGGTCATTGGACAAGGCAATGGCCAAACGCTGGACGTCACACTCGCCAGCGATGATGCGGCCGAGTTGACGAAGGCAACGCAGGCGGTACTGAAAGACTTGCGCGGCATCCCAGGTATCGGCAACGTGTCGGACAGTTCGGCCCTGCAACGCCCAGAGATCCAGGTCAAGCCCGACCCGGTGCGCATGGCCGAGCAGGGCGTGACGACGGACGCCATCGCCAACGTGCTGCGGGTCGCGACGAACGGTGACTACTCGGCACAGATGCCCAAGTTCAATCTTGCGCAGCGGCAGATCGCCATTCGCGTGAAGTCCGACAACGCGATCCGCACAGACCTGGATGCGATCGGTCAACTGCGCGTTACGGCTCGCAGCGGTGCTGTGCCGCTGGCATCGGTGGCAGAGCTGTCTCTGGGAGGCGGGCCGGCGCAGATTGGCCGCCTCGACCGCATGCGCAATGTCACGCTCAGCATTGAGCTTGGACGTTATGCCACCGGCGACTTGAACAAGCTCGTTCAGGCACTGCCTTCGCTGCGCAATTTGCCCGCTGGCGTGAGCCAATTGGCGACGGGCGACGCTGAGCGAATGGCGGAACTGTTCGGCAGCTTCGGCCAGGCCATGGCGATCGGCGTGCTGTGCATCTACTGCGTGCTGGTGCTGCTGTTTCACGACTTCATGCAACCAGCGACCATCCTCGCAGCCCTGCCACTCTCCACTGGCGGCGCGTTCCTCGCGCTATGGGTCACCCACAGCGGGTTCTCGATGCCATCGGTGATCGGGCTGCTGATGCTGATGGGCATCGTGACGAAGAACTCCATCCTGCTTGTCGAATACGCGGTCGTTGCCTATCGAGAAAAGGGAATGAGCCGTTTCGATGCACTGATGGACGCTTGCCACAAACGCGCTCGGCCCATTCTGATGACGACGATTGCGATGGTGGCGGGCATGCTGCCAATCGCCATGGGCATTGGCAGCGACAGTAGCTTCCGCGGGCCGATGGCGATCGTCGTGATCGGTGGTCTGATCACGTCGACCGTGCTTAGCTTGCTCGTCATCCCGGTTGTGTTCACCTATGTTGACGACCTGCTGCTATGCCTCAAGCGCCGCTTTTGGCAGTTCTCCTCCGACGAAGTCGCTGCAACACCAGCCGCCAAGAACCTGCAGGCTTGAATGCAGGCCGTGAACACGGCCCACGTCGAGCCGCTGGCCCGGCGGATGTACACCGCATGCCTGGACTTGCCACGCACGACGCAGCCGCGAATTCGCACTGATTGGCTCGGAGCCGACTGAACGACGGGCAATGTAGTTCGCACTGTTTGCTCTTCATTGCCGCGGTGGCCGCGCGCAAAACCTCTTGATGGCGCCCATTAGTGTGACTTGGAGCTATGCCAATGTGCAGTCTGGCAAACGATCTGCCCGCTAAGAGGGCCAACCCGTCGGCGTCCACCGCAGCGTGTTGCCCGCCCAAACACTGCCGCAATTTTCGTGTCGTCCATTTGTTGGACTTATTGCTGAACAGGTGGATATCCTGACCATGGAAGAAGAGCGCCCGTATCACCTGTTTGTCGTCGAAGACGATGTCGCGCTGCGCGGCATGCTTTGCCAATACCTCGGCAAACAGGGTCTACGCGTCACGGCCCTATGCAACGCGGAGGACCTTCTACAGCGCATTCATCGAGTCCGTCCCGATTTAGTTATCCTTGACGTGGGACTGCCGGCAATGTCAGGGCTTGACGCTTGTCGTCATCTTCGCGCTCACGGTGATCGCATGCCGATCATCCTGCTAAGCGCGCATAACGAAGCAATCGATCGGGTCGTCGGATTGGAGATGGGGGCGGATGACTACCTGGGCAAGCCCTTTTCGGCCCGAGAGCTGCTGTCACGTGTCCGAGCAGTACTGCGACGTGCCACGTTCATACCAGGTGCGCCTCAGGGCTCGAGTGCTTCCATCGTCATTGGAGACTTCGTCTTCGAGGTCGCCGCACGCAGGCTGAAACGGGGCGAGGAGTTCCGCGTGCTGAATACGGTCGAATACGCGATGCTCGCTGAGCTTGCGACCAACCCAGGCATTGCTGTCTCCCGCGAGCGATTGGTGGCCGCTTCGCATACACGTCGCGATGCCGTATCGCTGCGCGCGGTGGACGCTACGGTGGTCCGATTGCGGAAGGCGCTGGAACCGAACCCCGCCGTCCCTCGCTACATCCAGACCGTGCGCGGCCACGGCTACGTATTCGTTCCTAGTGATGCAAAGGTGTTGGCGTGAACTCGAGTCAACCGTTCTCACTGGTGCGTAGGGTCATCGCGCTGATTGTTGCCGTTAGTACGGGCGCGCTCATGCTGTATGCCGGGCTGTTTTCCTACTTTGCTAGTTTGATGCAGCAGGAATTGGCCATGCACATCGCGGCTCAGGCGAGGGCGGTGAAAGTCGTGCTCCGCGCTGCCCCCGAGGCGGAACGGCAGCGTATTGCCAGCAACATCAGCACTGCCGGGATTCGAGTCAAAAAGAAGTTGATGCCCATGACGCCGTTCGGGCACGCCTCCGAGGTCGTTAGCGTCCCACCATCGCTCGTTGACCAACTCGCACAGGCGCTTGGTCGGCAAGTGGATTCGCACATGATGATCGACGACGATGGGCAAGCTTGGCTGAGCGTAGCGGTTCCGGTGGAGTCACAAATATGGTGGCTGACTTTTCCGTTTAGCCGCCCGTCATTGCTCTGGGCCGCGGTGACGCCATTGCTGATTGTGATTGCCGCCGCTTTGGCCTTGTTGTTCAGTGTCCGTCTCATATCGAGGCCGTTGTCGCGGCTTTCGCAAGATCTACTCGCGCGTCGTTGCGATTTGCGCCCCCTTGATGAGCCTTCCGATGAGAGTGTCGAACTGATGGGCGTCATACGTTCATTCAACGCTCTGGTGAGTGCGGTCGAGCAAGCAGCAAAGTCCCGTCGCACTCTGCTGGCTGGCGTATCGCACGATTTGCGAACACCCCTGGCGAGGTTGCGCCTGCGGGTCGAAATCGAGTGTCCAGAGGACGCAATGAAAAGGTTAGAAGCAGACTTCTTGGCTGTGGAACGAATAATTGACCAGTTCCTGGCCTATGCCCAAGGACAGGGCGGGGTGGCTATCGGCCAGATGCATCCGATGGCAGGCCTCGTCGAGGAGGTCGTGGGGCGATACCGGACAGAAGGTCTCGATGTAGAGATCATCAGAGCGGAGGCCGACGACCTGCACGTTCCCGATCTAGCCATTCAGCGGGCGTTGATCAATCTTGTAGACAACGCGCGTGCCCACGGACGTGGCCCAGTTGAGATCGAAGTCTGGAGTCAGTTCCACGAACTCATGGTCGTGGTCTATGACCATGGCACGGGTATCGCAGAGTGCGACCTTCAGAATGCGTTCAAGCCGTTCGTGCAATTGGGACCGCCGCACCGCGGACAGCGTCATTGCGGGCTTGGCCTATCCATTGTTGCTCAGGTCGCCGAGCAACTGGGAGGGCGGACGGTCCATATGGCATTCGATGGGCGTCGATCAGGGTTGGGGTTCGCCTTGCCTAGGCCCAACAATTTAGTCGCCATTTGCTGATTTGCCTGGGAGGCATTTAAGCAACTTGAGTTTACATAATCAACTTTGTCGAACTTCCAAGTAGTAATTGCAGTGTTGCTTTTGCCGATTAGCCTTGCGGCAGATTCTTGACCGTCTTTCTCGCCATCGACTTGGCCGCCCGTGTAGATCGCTTGCGGATTGACCTCAGCTAGCAACTATTCCCCATTGAGTTGCGGCTTGGTGGCGCGCCTACGACCTGCCGATAGCACTAAGCCGCGCTATTCCGAGGCAGTTGGCCGATGGGCAGCACTGTGCCCATTGCGGACTTTGAAGTTGGCGGCCTTTAAGTCAAGACTTCATGAACAGCATGATTACCAAGTTCACTGTTCGTCAAATGAAGCCGTCATCGGCTGAGGCGGCAGGACTCCTACCTCAACGTCCGGTCTCGAACGTCCTACTGCCGTTCGGGCAAACTGCTTCGCCCGATTCATGTGGAGATGATCTCACCCAGCCACCGGCAAGGCGCCATTGGTGGCCCGGAAGTCATCTTGATTGATCGCCGTCTACGAGCTATCGTCGCTCGAATTGGCCGTCCCACTTTAGGAATCAATGATGATCGTTTTGAAGAGTCACATAGCTAAGGTACTGTTTGGCTGCGCTTTGCTAGTTGCTTCCCTCCAAGCATCTGCGCAAGTTGACGTCAGCCAGGCCTGGGTGCGCGCCACCGTGGCGCAGCAAAAGGCCACGGGCGCCTTTTTGCAATTGAAGGCCAAGAGTGACAGTCGCTTGGTCGAAGCCCGGTCGCCAGTGGCCGGCGTGGTGGAAATCCATGAAATGGCCATGGACGGCTCAGTGATGAAGATGCGAGCCGTACCTGGCCTGGACTTGCCAGCCGGCAAGTCCGTTGAACTGAAGCCGGGCGGTTATCACATCATGCTGATGGACCTGAAGGGGGCCATCAAGGCCGGTGACAAGGTCGATCTGACGCTGGTGTTCGAGAACTCGGCCAAGCAGCGCGAAACCGTGGAAGTGAAAGCCGAAGCCAAGCAACTCAGCACGCCTGCCGCCGCCAAAGATGAGCACAAGCACTGATGCGCAGGCTGTTCATGCAGGCCGCTCGCCTGGGCGGCCTGTGCACCATGCTGGCCATCACCTCGGCCCAGGCTCATGATTTCCGGGTCGGTGCACTGCGCATGGATCACCCCTACGCCCCGCCCTCGCAAGACGGGCAAGGCTGGCTGTGCTTCCGCGAAGTGCGCAATACCGGCAGCGAAGCGGATCGCCTGCTGTCCGCATCAGTAGAGCAAGCGCAAGGCGTGGCCGCACCCGAGGGTCAGGCCTTGCCTCTGACCCTGCCCGGCGGCACCGCGCAGCAATGGCGCCACAGCAACAAGCAATGCTTGCGCTTGCAAGGCTTGGCCAAGCCGCTGCTGGCGGGCGACCGTTTCGAAGCAGTGTTGCAGTTTGAGCGTGCTGGAGAAGCCCGCGTGCAGGTCTGGGTGGAGCAGCCCCGCTGAGCGTGCCCCCACATTCGAGGCCCTGTTCTGGAGCCAGGTCAAAGACTACCGCCAGAATTTCAAGTTAACATCCGCGAACCATGTCACGCTCATCCCGTCATCAACGCTTCGGCACTTGGCTCGCGCTCGTCGCGATGCTGGCGCTTGTGCTGATGCCGGTGATGTCGCGTGCGCTGGCTTCTCAAGCCGGTGGCAAGAGCTGGATCGAAATCTGCTCGGCACAAGGTTCACGCTGGGTTGCCGTCAATGACGTTGCCCCTGCATCGGCCATTGATGGCGACAGCGTCCCTGACGATGGTCTGTCCTTGACTGGCTCACTGGACCACTGCAGTTACTGCTCGCTATCGCAAACCACGCCCGGTCTGCCCTCAGTGCCACAAGTGCTGGTCCTGCCGCTGCGCAAAGCGCAGCTCCCTCCGCTTTTCTTCCAAGCGCCGCGCCGTCTCCACGTCTGGAGCACCGCGCAGTCGCGCGCACCACCCTCCCGCGCCTGAGTCGGCCGACCGCGTTCTCCCTTGCCTGCGCCGAATAGCGCTCGCAGTGGTGATCACGGCTCGCATGCCTTGCTGCGGGTGCGTCCACGCTAAGGCCTGCCTCGAACTTGAGGTTTGGCTTCGCGCCCCTTGAGCCAATGATCGAACTGAGCTGCTCCGCACAGGCGCGTCCGTTCTGAAACCTGGTCCAACGCCCCCCTGCATGCCCGCGCTTGCGCGCCGCCGTGCCCGCGTCCGCTCGCCACAAGCACCCACGACATTCGCCTAGCCCACGCCTCGAAGCGAGGCGCCAAACGGCCGTTTGTCAGTCCTCGCTGCAACCGTCAGAAGACCTGGGGCCATGCAAATCCGTTTGCACGTCCAGCCGAGACGAAAGAGCATCTCAATGCCAACATTTCCTGTCACCCGTCTAAGCGAATCAGCGTCCCTCGCGCAGAGCGGAGTTGAGTCATGAAGACCGAAACCAAGGCAGTCACTCCCAACGGGGGCGCGGGACTCTGCTTGGCCGTTGCGCTCTGCACCTTGCTCGGCGCCTGCGGTGGCGGCAGCGGCGACAAGATCAGCACCCCTGAAGTCGTAGAGCCGGCGCCCACTCCGCTACCCACTCCGCAGGCCTTCAGTGCCACCATCAGCGGCACCGTGGCGGTGGGTGCACCGGTGATCGGCGCCAGCATCAATGCCAAATGCCTGAACGGCGCCGCGACTGCGCAGGCACCCACCGATGTGAAAGGCGCGTACAGCATCGAGTTGAACGGCCTGAAGCCACCCTGCCTGCTGCAAGCCAAGGGAGGCACCGCCCTGGGCACACCGGTCAGCACCAACTTGCATGGCCTCAGCCAATCCACCGGTGCTGCCGCCATCACGCCTTTGACTGATCTGCAGTTGGCCTACGCCTTTGGGGCGGACCCGGCGCAGGTCTTCAGCCGCTTTGCAGGTCAAGTCGATCTGCCGAGTACCCAAAAGCTGGCTGCCGCGCAGCAATTCATCGCCGCGCAAATCAGCGCTCTGGGCCTCAAGCCTCCCAGCCAGGACCTGCTCTCCGAAGCTTTGGTGCTGGGTTCTGAATCCGATCAATTGCTGGACCAACTTGGCGCCAAGCTCAGCGCGGCCCAAGCCAGCCTGGGGCAACTGCGTGAAAGCGCCCAAAGCGCCAGCAGCTTTGCCACCACGCTGAACACGGCCAAGGCCGCCGCTGACGAGCGCGCCCGCCAGCAGGCCCAAGCCGCAGCCGAAGCCCTGGCCGCCGAGCAAGCCCGCGCGGCCGCGGCGGCTGCTGCAGCCAAGGCAGCGGAAGAAGCCCGGGCAGCGACCGCCGCTGCAGAAGCCAAAGCCAAAGCGGATGCAGCCGAAGCCAAAGCCAAAGCGGACGCCGCCGCCAAGGCCGCAGCCGACGCCGCACGGGCACAGGCCGAAGCGACGGCCGCAGCCACCGCCGCGGCCGCCAAAGCCGCCGAAGAAGCCCGCATTGCCGCCGAGAAAGCCGCCGCCGAAGCTGCTGCCGCTAAGGCTGCAGCAGATGCCGCCAAAGCCGCCGCCGAAGCCAAGGCCCGCGCTGAGGCTGAAGCCGCCGCAGCCGAAGCCGCCCGTTTGGCCGAGATTGCCCGCCTGGCTGCGCTGGAAGCCGCGGCCACCGTGACCGGCATGGCCGCTGATGGCCAGCCAGTACATGGCGCCCAAGTGCTGGTGCGCTGCGTCAGCGGCAGCACGCCAGCCAATCTCATCACCGATACCAACGGGGGCTTTGCGGCCAAGCTCTTGAACGCCAACGCACCCTGCCTGTTCCAAGTGCGCGGCGGGCAAGTCGGCAGCCAGGCCAACACCCAGGTGCTGCATGGTTGGGTCGACAAGTTGGGCGGAACGGTGCAGCTCAGCCCCTTGTCGGAATTGAGCCTGGCCCATGCCTTTGCTGACAGCCCGGCCAATGTCTTTGCACGCTTTGCCAGCACGGCAGATGTGCCCTCCGCCAGCGCTTTGGAGGCCGGCAAGACCTGGCTGCGCACGCAGCTCAGCGCCTTGAGCCTACCCAGCCCAGCCGCCGATTTGCTCGCAGGCCCAATTCGTGCCGGAGACAGCGACAGCCAGCTGATGCAGGCCTTCAATCAGCTGCTGTTCGACCGGGTGAGCAACTTGGCCGCAGCCATCCAGACCGCAGCAGCTCGCAGCAGCCTGCCCACCATGTTGAACGCCGACCGCCAGGTTTCGGTCCAGTTTGCGGCCATGGCCGGCAGCACCCAAGTCAGTTGCGGCAACCTGTTGCCGCCCCTGGGCAGCACCCAAACCCCGGCCAAGCTCTTGGACTTCCGTTTCTACCTCTCGGAAGCCGCGATGATTCGCGCCGATGGCACGGCCGTGCCCATCAAACTCAGCGCCAACAACGCCTGGAACTACACAGCCGCCAGCGGCGCGGCCGTCACGCTGATTGACTTGGAGGACGGCAGCGCCAGTTGCGCCGAATCGCCCGAGCAAACGACTGCTGCCAGCAACGCCTTCCTCAGCGGCACCGTGCCAGCCGGGCGCTATGTGGGCATGCGCGCCACGCTGGGAGTGCCGGAGTCGCTCAATCACAGCCAGACATCGGCCGTACCGCCGCCGCTGGACAGCGCCGCCATGGGCTGGAGCTGGCAGGCCGGTCGCAAGTTCGCCAAGATCGAAGTGACCCAGCCGAGTGCAGGCGCTTGGAGCAGCGACTCCTTCTTCGTCCACCTCGGCTCCACCGGCTGTACCGGCAATGCCGGTTTGGGCACGGTGGTGTGCAGCAAACCTAACCGCGCCACGCTGCAGTTCCCGAGCTTTGACCCGGCCGCGCAAAAGATCGCAGTCGACATCGCCGCCTTGCTGGCCGGCACCAACATCACCATCAACCAGGGCGGCGCCCAAGGCTGCATGTCGGCCGGCACCGACAAAGACTGCCTGAAGGTTTTTGAAGCCCTGGCCATCGACTGGAAGACCGACGGCAGCGGCAGCGGCCTGCCCATCAACGAAGGCCGCGGTCAGACCGTGTTCAAGGTCATCAACAAATGAAATGCACCTCTCTTGCTTTGCTGGCTTGTGCGGTTTTGCTGACTGCCTGTGGCGGTGGCAGCAGCACCGAGGTCAAGGTCAGCCCTTCGGCCAATGCCTTGTGGGCCTGGGCCTTGCCCGCGCAATACCCCGAACCCCGTGTGCCGGATGACAACCCCATGTCAGCCGACAAAGTGCAGTTGGGCCGCTTTCTGTTTTACGACCGCCGCATCTCGGGCAATGGCACGCAGGCCTGCGCAGGCTGCCATGTGCAAAGCCTGGCCTTCACAGACGGCAAGCTCACCGCGATTGGTTCCACCGGCGAGGCGCATCCGCGCAATGCCCAGTCCATCGTCAACGTGGCCTACAACGCCACACTGACCTGGGCCAACCCGGCTTTGACGGATTTAGAAACCCAGATGCTGGTGCCATTGTTCGGCACCCGGCCGGTGGAGATGGGTCTGAACGACGCCAACAAGGCCACGGTACTGGCACGCCTGAGCAGTGACACAGCCTACCCGGCCATGTTCGCGCAGGCCTTTGGCAGTGGCGCCGATGTGGTGAGTTGGAACAACGTCGTCAAGGCCATCTCTGCCTTTCAGCGCAGCCTGATCTCGGGCAATAGCAAGTACGACCAATACCTCGCTGGCAAAGCCACGCTGACGGCCGCCGAAGAACGCGGGCTCAACCTCTTCTTCGGCGAGAAGGCCGAGTGCTTCCACTGCCACGGTGGTTTCAACTTCAACGACCAGGTGGTGCACAAAACCAGCCGCCTGGCGGAAACACCTTTCCACAACACCGGGCTCTTCAATATTGGGGGCACCGGCGCCTTCCCGGAGCCCAACCGCGGGGTCTTTGAGCTCAGCGCCAAGCCCTCGGACATGGGCAAGTTCCGCGCACCCAGCCTGCGCAACGTCGAGGTGACAGCGCCCTATACCCACGACGGCTCCATCGCCACGCTGGAGGCGATGTTGGACTTCTATGCCGCAGGCGGCCGAAACATCGAAAGCGGCCCGCACGCCGGCGACGGCCGCCTCAACCCCAACAAAGACCCGCTGGTGGCCCGCATCAGCCTGGACGCGCAAGAACGCGCCGACATCGTCGCCTTCCTTCGCACCCTCACCGACCATGAATTCCTCAGCAATCCCAAACATGCCGACCCCTTCGCAAAAGCCTCAGGCAACTGAGCCGCGCGGGCTGCTGCGCCGTGCCAGCGTTCGGGCCCTGGCCTGCGCGCTGGCTAGCAGCCTGGCAAGCGTCCTGGCAATAGGCAGCGCCCTGGCCCATGAGCTTGGCGCCAAAGCCTTGCCAGAGAGTACCGGCCTGCGCCTAGGCGCCGGCTTGGCACTGAGCCAAGCGCAGGCCGATCAAGCCTGGCCGGCCATCAAGCTGCCCGGCATCTTGAGCAATGGCGAAACCCCGGTGGACCGTCGCGGCGGCGCGCTGGAGCACGGCACCCTGGATGCGGGCCTGCGCCTGGGCACGCATTTCGGTGCGCTGCTGGCCCTGGGTTGGCATGATCGCGACCCCGTGCACGTCGAAGCGGCTTGGCTGCAAGGCGAAACCGCCTGGGGTCAAGACCAACTGCTGCTCGGCCTGGGCCGCAATCGCCTGCCTATGGGTCGGCTGCTAGAAGGCGGTGGTCACTTTGACCGCTTCGCCAGCATGCCGCTGGCCAAGCGGGCCGTGCTGGGCGGCGACTGGATCGACGACGGCATCTCGCTGCGCTGGCAGCGCAGCCACGACGGCCCCTGGCCGGCGCTGGAAACGCTGGACCTGGGCGTTTGGCGCGCCCGCAGCTTCCCCGGCGGCGCTGAAGGCCCGGCCGCACCTGCTGCCCATCTGCGCCTGAGCTGGGGCGATTTCAGCTTCGACGGTTTTGGTGCCCTGCTGCGCCCGCAATTGCGAGGCGCTCATGTGCAAAGCGCGACCGCCGCCCACACCCATGACCGCCCCGACTGCCGCGGCGGCCTGACCGGCATCTTCTGCTTCGATGGCCGCAGCGAGGTGCTCAGCGGCAGCCTGGCCTGGGTCTTGCCCACCACGGCGGATTTGCGTCTGGAATTGGCCGGCCTGCTGCGCCGCGACCGGGGCCAGCTCTACTCCCTCAATGGCGACACCGATTACCGCGGAAGCACCGGCGGCGGCTGGCTGGACCTGATCTGGCAGTACAGCCCGCAAATCGGCCTGGCCCTGCGCGGAGAAACCGTGCGCGGCGTGCAAACACTGGAAAGCGCCAACGCCCTGGCCCTGGCCCGTGACGCCGGCCTGCTGGGCAGCACCCGCATCTGGCGCGCCAGCGCCAGTGCCAGCTACGCCCCCTGGCCCAGCCTGCGCTTGTTTGCCGAGTTAGGCACCGACCGCCAAGGCACGCAGCGCAACAACTTCAGCGCCTTGCGACTGGTCTGGACGCCCGACCAGCTCTTGGCCTGGCACTGGTGATCACCATGAAAACCCAGACCTCTTTCGACCGGAAGCACGCACTCGCTGAGCCGCATGACTTTCATTTTTTCCCTGACCTTGTAAACCTGAACTGGAGATCTTGAAGATGAAAACCTTGAACTCGATCAAGCACATCCTGAGCGCCGTCGCACTGCTGAGCGCAGCCGGCCAAACCCTGGCTGCAGACGCGGTCGACTTCCGCACCTGGGGCGCCGACGGCAGCGCCCCGCTGCTGGCCGCTGGCGGCAGCATCAACGCGGTGCAAGCCATGGCCAAGAGCAATTACTCGGACAACCCAGGCCTGATGTTCTCCGCTTGGGCTCATGCAGGTGGCACGCCTTGGTACACATTCCAACTGGCCACCACCACCGACGTCACGATCAACCTGACTCCAGCAATTGCCAGCGCTAACTTTGCACCTGGTTTGACTCTGTGGGCCTCGGGCAATCAAAAATTCGACGGCGGCAGCGAAGGCATTGAGACTGGCAACAATGGCTGGGGCGATCCGCACTCCTTCAATGTGGTCGGCCAGATTGGCGACTTCGGCACGGCTTGGATGAGCGGCACTAACGGCAATATGCTGCAGACCCTGGCCTATGCCGTAACCGGGCCGGCCCATACCGACACTGACGCCACCGGCTGGGGCGAAGTCATCAAGCAAGGCGTGAATGACATCAGCACCGACAACACCTTCGAGCAAGGCGTGACCGGCACTGCCAGCGGCAACCAGATCCACCTGCAGGTCAAGCAATTGCAGGCCGGTTGGTACACCCTCTACATCGGTGGCACCGACAACAGCAAGACCGCAGCCAGCTACAACCTGGGCGTGAGTGCCGTGGCGGCCGTGCCGGAACCCGCTTCGCTGGGTCTGATGTTGGCAGGCATGGGCTTGCTGGCCCTGCGTCGCAGCCGTCGTCGCCACGAGGGCTGATCGCCCCGCAGTACCGGGCGACTGAGCGTGTGCAGGGTTGCTGCAACGCCCGGTCGCCCCTTTGAATCTGGAGTCCTCCCCATGCTGTCCACTTTGATGCGTCACCGCAGCGCGCTCTTTTTCGCCTTGGGCTTGAGCGCTCTTTCGGCCCAGGCCGATATCGGCCCCATGCCCATGTCCTTGAAAGGCGTGCCGCTGCCGGTGGTGCCCGGCTTGAGTGATGGCGCCAAGCCCATCATCGTGGACCGCCAAAAAGCCCTGATCCTGGGCAAGGCGCTGTTCTGGGACAGCAATGTGGGCAGCGATGGCATGGCCTGCGCGTCATGCCACTTCTCAGCAGGCGCCGACCGGCGCGTGCGCAATCAATTGGCGCCCGGCGGCAAAAGCCAGCTGGCGCCCAGCTTTGACATCGGGCCCGATGGCTTGCAACGCGGCCCGAACCAAACCCTCAAGCAAAGCGACTTCCCCTTCACTCAGCCCTACCAGCCCTTGGCCGATGTGGACGAACGCCTGCTGGCTCGCATCTCGCCCACCGTCACGGGCTCGGCCGGCAGCTTCGGTGGTGGCTTGAAGGCGGTGGATGCCGCCCTCGGCAGCAATGACGACTGCAAGCGCAGCCCTGACCCGAGCTTTCATGTGGCCGGCATTGGCGCGCGCCGGGTCAGCGATCGAAATGCCCCCAGCGTGATCAACGCAGTCTTCAACCACCGACTGCTGTGGGACGGCCGCGCCAGCAATGTCTTCAATGGCAGCAGCGCAGGCGGCGAGCGCGATGCGGCCGCAGGCGTCTGGGTGCAGCAGGCCGACGGCACGGTCAAGCGCGAGAAGCTCGCGCTCATCAACTCGGCCCTGGCCTCGCAAGCCATGACCGCCCCGCTGAACGACAAGGAGATGAGCTGCCAGGGCCGCAGCTTGGCCGACATTGGCCGCAAGTTGCTCTACCGCAGCGCGCTGGAAACCCAGCAAGTGCATCCGCAAGACAGCGTGCTTGGCCCCTGGTCCGCAGCCGGCCGAGGCCAAGCCGGTCTGACCCAAGACTACATCGCCCTGGTGCAACAGGCCTTTCATCCTCGCTTTTGGTCCTCCAAACAGCGCGGCCCTTTTGGCAAGCCCAATGTCAGCACCCGAGGCCCGATGAGCCAGCCCTACAGCCAGGTGGAAGCCAACTTCGGGCTCTTCTTCGGCTTGGCGCTGCAGGTCTACCAGTCCACCTTGGTCTCGGACGACTCGCCCTTTGACCGCAGCGCTCGCGATACCAATGGCCTGCCACTGGAACTGAGCCCGGCACAAGCACGCGGCCTGCAGGTGTTTCGCCGCTCGCACTGCGCGCTCTGCCATATCGGCCCCAACTTCACCTCGGCAGCGGTGGACACCAATGCCGCTCTGGTGGCCAGCAAGCCCTGGGGCTTCAGCGGCCCGGGCTTTCGCAACACCACGTCCAGCAATATCGTCAGCCGCATGGCCGGCAAAAAGGGCTTTGGTTTTGTCGACACCGGCTTTGCCGCCACTGGCGTGGGCCGTGATGAATGGGATGTAGGCCTGGCCGGCAAGGACGACTGGGGCAACGAGCTGGCCTATGCCGCCCAGTACCTGAAGCTGCTCACCGGCGACAGCAGCGCCGTCAAAGACAGCCGGGTGCTGAGCGTGCGGGCCTGCGACTTACCCACCTCGATTGCGCTGAACCGGCCACAGCCTCATCCCAGTGTGTTCACGCAAGCCCAGGGCGTGCAGCCGCAGCCGCACAGCACACAAAGCTGCATCAATCCGAGCGGGGCCTTTGTGCCCACCGCTGCCGCAGCCCAGGCCGAATTGGCGGCAGGCGTGAATAACAAGCGCATGCTGCTGGTGACGGACGCGGCCTTCAAGATCCCCACGCTGCGCAATGTGGAGTTGACCGGACCCTATATGCACAACGGCAGCATGGCCACGCTAGAACAGGTGATCGAGTTCTATGCCCGCGGCGGCAATTTCGCGGGCACCTCCAAGCAGTTCGGAACCATCTTTGGCCAGTCTGAATTGCAGTTGGATGCGCAGGCCCGCAGCGACCTGCTGGAGTTCCTGAAATCCTTGACCGATGAGCGTGTGCGTTATGAACGGGCCCCGTTTGACCACCCGGAGTTGCGGCTGCTGAACGGCCACGCGGGTGACCGCACTCGCCTGGTGACGCCCGGCACTTTTGGTGCCCAATTCGGTCAAGACAGCTGGACGGTGATTCCCGCCGTCGGCGCACAGGGTTCGGGGCGGCCACTGCCCACTTTCATTGAATCTCTATCGCCTTGAATCCAAAATCAACTTGGACACAAGTAAATCGCCAGCAGGCGCGCCACCGCCCGGGCAGACATAAACCAAAGCTGAAGTTGAGCGAACTTCGGCTTTGGGCAGTGCACCGGACTTCCGGCAAGGAGAATTCAATGGTCGGTGCTGGTAACGACGGTCTTTGGTGCGTGGCGAAAGAGCATATGCAAAGAGCCGTCCAGAGTGGGATTACCTGATGCAATGGTCGACTGCTATGGGCACCTTGCAGTCGGCCGCCACCGTCAGAAACATGCCCGGAGCAGTCGGTCGCACACGCAAAGTCAGTCGCCCAGAAGCTGCCAGATGCCAGATGCAATCATGGCTCACCACCCACTGCAGTCATTAACGTCCGTAAGCCGCCGCTGATTTAAGCCAGACCGAAGAGCCACTTAGCGGCCAAGCGGAAGCATGCGGGTTCGACGAAGTGGAGCACAGCAGAGCTTGATCGTGGCTCAGCTTCGCCTTTAGTGCGCAGGATGGCCTAGCGCCATTTGGGTCGGGCAATGTCCCTGCCGTCTCGGCTCAATCCATTCAGGCCACCGTGGCCGGAAAACTCGGCAATGGACTGTTGCACCGTGCGTGGGAAGCGCCTTGACCTTGCGAAGAGCTCTCGCCTCGCGGCTGCCTTAGTTCTGGATTCTTCGCAGAGC
>Ga0187843_10001224_pt1 | contig 16568 bp, 12 predicted proteins | sample SpaLakP09_SKY_43_FD_134516 | JGI IMG/M metagenome (GOLD analysis project Ga0187843, IMG submission 134516) | Oligotrophic lake water microbial communities from Sparkling Lake, Wisconsin, USA - SP09_SKY_43 | ecosystem: Environmental > Aquatic > Freshwater > Lake | place: USA: Sparkling Lake...
CGCTTCGACCTAGCGCCCGCCGGGGGCTTGCTCTAGTTTGACCGACGCTCGTCAACTGCGGCGAGTAAGGACCCTGCATGACGACCTCGACCGCCGAAACCCGCAAACTCTACCAGCGGGTCGCGACCCTGATTGCCGACGCCATCCGGGATGGCCAGTATCTGCCGGGAGGGCGCCTCCCGTCAGAGCGCGACCTTGCGGAGGACTACAAGGTCAGCCGCCCGACCGTCCGGGAAGCGATGATCGCGCTCGAGATCCGGGGCCTGGTCGAGGTCCGGCACGGCTCCGGCGTCTATGTCACCGACACGCCCCAGCCGGAAGCGCCGGTGCCCGAGCTCGATATCGGGGCCTTCGAACTGACCGAGGCCCGGCGCCTGATCGAAGGCGAGACCTGCGCCCTGGCCGCGACCATCATCACCGACCAGGAACTGGCGGAACTGGCCGTCATTCTCGACGACATGGTCCTGGAGAACACGCGGGACGTGCTCGGCGACCTGGCCGACCGGCGTTTCCACGTGGCCATCGCCCGGGCGACCCAGAACAGCGCCCTGGTGACAGTGGTCGAGAACCTCTGGGACCTGCGCTACAAGTCTCCGCTCTGCCGCGCCATGCTGCAGCGGGCCCGCCAGGTCGGTGTGCGGCCCCTGATCGACGATCACCGCGACATTCTGCTGGCCCTGACCGCGCGGGACGCCCAGGCCGCCCGGAGCGCGATGCGCGGCCACCTCGGCAAGGTGATCGAAGACCTGCTGACGGCCACGGAAATCGATGCCCTCGAGCAGGCCCGCAGCAAGGTCGCCGCCCGTCGCCACGAGATGGCCCGGCGCTCCATGATCTGAACGCGCTTCGGGCCGCGACCGCGCAAGGCCGGGCCCGATGATCGCCACCCGGACATTATTGGCTTGACCAATATGGACGCCGTCATGGCACTGTGGCTGGACAACAGGGCCTGGGCCCGTCGATCGGGAACCCTGCCATGCGCTTCATCGGAATGGTCGCCCTGGCCTGCCTGCCCCTGATCGGAAGCGGCGCCCTTGCGGCCGCGGCCGCCCCCGCGCCCGTCCCAGCCGTCGCAAGCCCCGCAAGGGCTGAGGTCCTGGCACTCGGCAGCCGGGTCGCCGACTGGCAGCTGGCCCATATGGACCGCTTCGACTACACGCGGACGCACCTGCACAGCACGGTCGAACCGCTCGGCTGGATCCAGGGCACCCTGTATAGTGGCCTTGCCACTTTCGCCGAAAGCGCGGGCCAGCCGCGCTTCAGCCAGGCGGTGCGGGCGCACGGGATCGCCCAGGCCTGGCAACTGGGGCCCCGGCCCTATCACGCCGATGATCACGTTATCGGCCAGGCCTGGCTCGCCATCCACAAGCTCGACCGCGATCCGGCCGAGATTGCGGCGATCCGCACGCGCTTTGACGCCATCCTGCAGAGCCCGCCGACCAACGACCTGGTGTTCGAGGACAATGTCGGTGAACCGCCCTGCCAGACCCGCTGGTGCTGGAGCGACGCCCTGTTCATGGGCCCGGCCGCCTGGACCGAACTGACCCTGGCCACCGGCGATCCGCGCTATGCCGCCTACGGGGACCGCGAATTCTGGGCGGCGACCGACTATCTCTTCGACCGCAAGGAAGGGCTGTTCTTCCGCGACAGCCGCTATTTCGAGCGTCGCGATGCCCAGGGCCGCAAGATCTTCTGGAGCCGGGGCAACGGCTGGGTGATCGCCGGCCTGGTCAATGTGCTGAAGAGCCTGCCGGCCGGACACCCCTCGCGGCCACGCTACGAGGCCCTGCTGCAGCAGATGGCGGCCACCCTCGTCCGGGTTCAGAAGCCCGACGGCTTCTGGTCGCCGTCCCTGCTGGCCCCCGAAGGTTCGCCGCCGGAGTCCAGTGGCACGGCCTTTTTCGTCTATGGCCTGGCCTACGGCGTCAATGCGGGCCTGCTGAAGGGGCCCGAATACCGGAAGGCCGCCGAAAAGGGGTGGTCCGCCCTGGCCTCGTCGGTGCTGCCGGACGGCAAGCTGGGCTGGGTGCAGCAGGTCGGCTACGCGCCCGAAGACGTCCTGCCGGAGGACACCCAGCTCTATGGCGTCGGAGCCTTCCTGCTCGCCGCGTCCGAAGTCGCAGGACTGTAGCCAGACCGACCGCCCGAGCCCTCGGCTGACGCAGCCCGCCCCGCCCACGATGCGTGAAGCGGCTGGCGATCTGTAGGGAAAATGGAGCGGGCGATGGGAATCGAACCCACGACATTCTGCTTGGGAAGCAGGGTATAGCCCTTAAGCTTCAGAGACTTATGCGTAAACCTGACACAGGCAACTAACAACGAAATCAATGGCTTATGACAGGTATGTAAATCACCAGACCCCGCCAATCGCTGCTCCAGCCAACCGCAGAAATCGGTCGCCCTCGTGAGCAGAAGCCTTAACTGAGCACGGCATTCTAACTCGTCGAAGCCCTCGACTCGAGCTTCAGAAGCGCACTGCAGGACAGTGACGGCCTTCTACACGTTTGAGCTGAAGGGGGCGTCCGCTTCGCGCCAGAAGCGGCCTTCGGAGCAGCTCCAGTTTCCGGACATTCTTAAATGGATTTGGCTGGCCCGGTCCCAGCACCACTAAATCCGTCAGTTTCAAGCTGACCAGTACACGCAAGACCAAGCCGCCGATGGCGCTTCTTTGAAACTCAAGAAGGGTCGGAGCAGCGCCCTCGGGGGCAAGGTGGCCTTTCCGGCGGAGATAAAGTGCACGGGGTTACCTATGGTGCGTTTGATGTCCTCGAGAGCGATGACTTCGGGCGTTGCACAGCCGGCCGGTCGACCAAAAAGCTGTTCGACGAGGACCCCGCAATTCCCTACCCTGATGTGCACCAGGCTATCGCAGATCCCGGCCCGCTTCGCCCTAAGGGGTCACGCTAGGGGCAATTTCCGATGACTCAGAGAGACATTCAGGTGACCGACCGCAGGCTTCTGATGCAACTGATGGCGCTGGCCGCAGGCGGCGGGCTGTCGTCCCTCGCGAGACCGGCAATGGCTCAGGATGCCATGCCGGCCCATGGATCGGGCGACCTCCCCCTGATGGATATGGCCAAGATCCCGCGCACCTGGCTGGGTGAGGAAAAGGTCGCCATCCTGATCTACAATGACATGACGGTGCTGGATGTCATTGGGCCACAGTATTTCCTTTCGGGCCTCATGGGAGCGACTGTCCACTTGGTGGCCAAAGACGATAGGCCAGTAACCAGCGACAGCGGCGTGATCGTCACCCCGACCGCGACCTTTGCCAGTTGCCCGCGCGATTTGGACATCCTGCTAACCGGAGGCGGTATCTCCGGCACCCTGGCCGCTATGCGGGATGATGCGACCTTGGATTTTCTCGCCGACCGTGGGGCGCGCGCCAAGTGGGTGACCAGTGTCTGCACTGGTTCGCTGTTGCTGGGCCAGGCAGGGCTGCTGAATGGCTACCGCGCCACCAGTCACTGGATCGGCCGGTCCCACTTGCCGCTGTTCGGGGCGATTGAGGTCGACGAGCGGATGGTATTTGACCGCAATCGCGCGACGGCGGCGGGGGTTTCAGCCGGGCTGGATCTTGGGCTGGAGTTGGTGCGGCGACTGAGGCCGCTCGATCTGGCCCAGGCGATGCAGCTGGTCGCAGAGTATGCGCCCGAACCTCCACTGAATAGCGGGACGCCCGCTACCGCGCCGGCCGAGGTTGTTGCCGGGGTCCGCGATCGCCTGTCTGGCTTCACCCGTGCCGTCGAGGCCACCGCCCACATGGCGCGGCGCAGTTAGTCCCAGAGGTCGACGTGATGACCAGTTTTTCGCTTGTACGCATTGGGACCCGACGGCCGCCGGTGAACGGCCCTATGGATCCGAAGGGGCCAACCTCAGTTTGGTCAGAATGCGTACCGAAGTCCCAACCGAAACTGTCGAGGCTCAAGCGGATGGAAATGGGTGTCTTCCGTGCCATCGAGCGGTTCGCCGGCCAACCTCGACGCATAGAAGTAGGTAATGTCGTGGTCGTCCCGGTCAAAGAGGTTCAGCACGTCCAATGACAGAGTCGCTAGGCCCAAACGGCGCGCGTAAGCGAAATTGACCACAGTCGAAGGATCCGAGCGCGCGCTGTTATCCTCGACAAGTGGAGCCGGGCCCAGTCGACGAACTGTGAGCTGAATGGTGTCGATCGGCGTAAGACGCGCCGTCATGCCGCCTGTCAGGACATATTCAAGCGCATTCGGTATGCGATCCTCGCCAGCGGCCACGTCACGATATCGAGCATGGGTTGATGCCGCCGAAAGGTCGAAGTTGAGCGCCGGATCCGGCGACCAGTTTACCAGAATTTCTGCACCCAGACGCTCCGTTGCGCCGGTGGCCTCTGTTTCACCGGCATCGCCGACATAGACGAGCTCCGACGCGAGACGCAGCGCCCAGAGGCTGGCCGAGGCCGAGAACCCGCGCCTCTCAAATCGCGCGCCGATCTCTGCCCCATCAGCGGCTGCAATTAGCGCTACCTTGTCCACAGGTGCAGCCGTCGTCGGCGACACCGTTTGCACAGCCCCCCGGGCATCATTGGAATGATAGCCACGACCGACATCCCCATAGAGTTCCACCGTCGGCGACAAACGCCAGGCGAGGGCAAGCTTGGGGCTGATCAGGGTGTCACTGGCCCTTCCAGAGTTGTTCCGGTCGCCAGACGTCACATCGACGGCAATAGCATCTGCCCTCAGGCTGACCTGGGCCCGCAGCGCAGCCCCTTGCCAGGTCGCTTCGGCCCAGGCGGCTCCGGACAGTTCCTGGACCTCATCCTCGCGATCGATATCCAGTCGCCGGCGCGCCTTGGTGCGGTAGAGGCCGACGGCTCCGATGTCATCAAGCCGGGACTCTGCCCCTAGTCGAACCCGCCAGGCGTCAGACAAGGTCCAGCCACGGTAACCTGAAGCGCCAAAGATCCATCGGCGTTCAGACTGCTCAAACTGATCGCCATTGACGGGATCCTCCAGGCTGTAGGTGAAGTTGGACCAGAGGCTCACGCGATAGCGTTGAACATAGACAACGAGGTCGCTGTTTGAGTCAGGGTGAGAGCGGGCTGAGAGGATGAAGCGACTCGTCTTTCCCCCGTCGGTCGGATCAATCGTTCCAAGACGCGAAACCAGCCCTCCCGCCACTGCGCGTTCCGGGATCTGGTCCGTTGAGGTCCAGTCGGCATGATAGGCTAGACCAGAGAACGACCAGTCGCCCAAACGCCAGCGGCCTAGCAGGCTGGCCTTCTCAAGGTCTTCCGAAGTGTCCCATGGCCCGTCCGAACGTGTCATGTCGAGGCCAAGAAGTCCTGATCCAAGGTCGAGCCCGGCGGTCAGCCGAGCAAAGCCGTTTTGCCCCGCCTGGACCTGGAGCAGGTTCTCCTCGAGATGATCGAAGGTGCGAAAGGCTGCCGAACCGGCGGCCGAGAAGTCACCAGCCTCAGGGTAGTATGGCCCCTTACGATATTCGATGGCGTGGACGAGCTCAGGGGTGATGCCATTCAGGTCGAGATAGCCCTGACCATGGGCATGGGTCCGCAAGTTCAACGGCACGCCATCGAGCGAAACCGAAAAGTCGGTTCCGTGATCGAGGTTGAAGCCGCGCAGAAAGTACTGGTTTGCCTTGCCCGATCCGGAATGTTGGGTTGCTGCGAGCCCGGGGATGACCTCGACGAGTTCTCCCGCCCGCAACAACGGCCGGATAGCATATTGACCGTACGAGACTTCACCTTGACTGGCGGAGACCGCCTCGCCGATCACGCCCTCCCGCTTTCCCCAGACAAAAATCCTGTCGACTTCAGGCGGAGCCGTCACGACCGTGTCCGCCTCGGCCTCTGTCCAGATCGCTGCAGCGGCGATGCTCGGGACCATAAAAGTCAGGACGAAGAGAGAAAGGCTTAGGTTTTTCATACTCTTAGTCCAATACTCTTCCGACACGGTTCGGGCCTTTGAGCGTAATCATGGCCGAGACTCTGAATACCAGATAGGGCGCGAGCGTTAGGCGTCATTATGATGATCAAGTCATCTGCGCCGACACGGTAGCGGCTCTATCAGGGAAGGACCTGAAGTTGTGACATCTGCGCTCGGAACAGCGTGAACATATCGCTCATAGGGCCGGCAATAGCGGGATCGGTCTTGGCGATCGATCCGCCCTCGAACGGCGGCGCGGGGCTGTACTCCGCCTGCAGCATCAGGGCCGCAGCATAGGGGCGTCCGCGAAGGATCTCCACTACGGCCAAGCCCAGGTCCAGGCCGGCCGAAACCCCGGCTCCGGTGATGATCTTCCCGTCGCGAACGACGCGCTGATCAACAGGCGTCGCTCCAAAACGGGAGAGCTGCTCGCGCGCCACCCAGTGCGAGGTCGCTCGCCGGCCCTTCAGAAGTCCCGCCGCGCCCAGGATCACCGAGCCGGTACAGACGCTGGTCACGCACTGGGCGCGCGCCGCGCGATCCGCCATGAAGGCCAGGGTGGCCGGGTCGGACGCCGCCCCTATCGTCCCGTGGGTTCCACCAGGGCAAAACAAGAGGGTGAGGTCGGCGGGGCAATCGGCCAGCGTTGTCGTCGGCGCGATGGCGAGCCCCAGATCGCTCGCCACCGGTGCCAGGCTGGCCTGGTTGGTCACGAGGTGGACTTTCGCGCCCATCATGCAGGCAAAGAAGTAGTGCGGGCCGACGAGATCGAGGGCAGTGAAGCCGGGATAGAGAAGCATCGCGACCTCTTCATCGCCGTGCATGTGCAGGCCGGGCACCTGCATCAGGCGCTCATGGGCTTCGGCCGCAGCCGCAGCGGGGTCTTGCTGCGCGGCTACGGCGGCAGCGGCGGACTCCAGGGTCAGGAAGGGCGCCAAGGCGGCCATCCCGGTCAGTCCGCCCAGCAGGGCGCGACGATCTGATTGCATGGCTGTTGCTCCGCTTAGGGTTTTGCGAACGGATCGCGATCGGGATCGTCGCGCCATTCGTATTCAAGGCTTCGAGCCAGGGCCTGGGCGCCGGCCTTGGTAGTGAGGCGCGCGATCAAGCCCAGCGCCATGTCGGTTCCTGCTGAGACGCCCGAGGAGGTGAAGTACTTGCCGTCCTCAACCCAACGGGCGCGCTTCATCCACTTCACAGAGGGATCCTGTTCGACCGCGAGCGAGAAGAACGCCTTGTTGCTGGTCGCCTTGCGGCCCTCAAGCAGGCCCGCCTTGGCCAACAGCGCCGATCCGGTACAGACCGAGGTCGTAAACTCGGTTTCAGCGTCACGCGCCTGGAGGAAGGCCATCAGGGCCGGGTTCTCCAACTGACCGTAGGTGCCCGCGCCGCCGGGAACCATCATGATCGCCAACTTGGGCGCGGTGGCGAAACTGTAGTCGGCTTGCACTACGGCCCCCTGGGCCGAGCGCACAGAACCGCCGTCCTGGGAAATCATGACGACCTCCAGGCCCGGTGTATTGGCCCACATCTCGACGGGGCCAAAGACGTCCAGCACTTCGAAACCGGGGTAGAGAACGATCCCGATCGTGCGGGTCTGGATCTCAGCGGGGTTCGCGACTACTGCCGGGGCGGCGGCCTTGGCTGGCCGGATGTTGGGATCGAGCGCCGCACGCAGATACGCCGCCCGGCCGTCCCTGATCGTCGCCGCATACTCGTCGCGGTTCGAGGCGCCATCGCCATCGGCATCGCCGTCGGCGGCGAGATAGGGCGTCAGGGCCCGGGCCAGCGTATAGTCGCCCTTCATAGGCGCACCAAAGGCCCCCGACATGGCGTTGAATGCCAGGTACGAGTCCTCGCCCAGCAGAGCGTAGCCCGCCGCGACCTGCGGTGCTGTCGCCCAGGTCTTGGTGAGTCGGGCGAGATCAGCCTGGGCACTGGTCATGGCCTGATCGTAGGCAGCGACCAACTTGCTCCGATCCAGTCCGCCCTTGGCTTCGAGGTGGGCATCCGGCCCGTTGAGAACCGCTGCGGCCAGCGCCATCTCGTCAGAGTCGAGCAGGCCGTTGGCCTTGCCCTTGGCTCCCTGATTGCCGTCGGTTTTCTCTGGCTTGAACTTCAGGCCGCGCAGGGCCGCGTCGAAATCGACGCCCGGCGCGGTGGCAGTTTGGGCTGGGGATGGCGTCGCCGTCCCCAGCAGCAAGACCATAGCAAACGAACCGAGGAGGCCGCGCCACAGTGGCGATTTAAGCGTCGTCATGGTTTGGTCTCCCCGGCTCGATGTTTTTAGAAGGCAGTCCGCAGGCTGACGAATGCCGAGCGGGGCTGGGTCGGGATCACATAAGGACCGCCGAAGTACTGGTAGGGCTCGAAGCCCTTGCGGCCGGCCAGATTGACGACCGACAGGCCGACCCTCACAACACCCAGATCATAGGATGCCTGGGCGTCGATCAGGGCCAAGCCCTTGGCTGCAATCGTGTTGGGCAAGGTCAGTTCGCGGCTGGAAGTGGCGGTAAGTCCACCGCCAATCCGCAAGCCCTTCAGGTCGCCGGCCATGAAGCGATAGTTGGCGGCGAGACGGCCGGAATGCTTCGGGACAGCGCGCAGGCGGTCACCGACCGGCAGGGTGTTATCCTTGCTGATTTCCGCGTCGGTATAGGCATAGTTGAACAGCACCGAGAGGGCCGGTGTGGGCTCGTAGACCAGATCGGCTTCGACGCCTTTGGAACGCTGCTCGCCGGTCTGTACCGAGACGAACGGGAGCGTCGGGTGAGCCGTGATGACGTTCTGGCGGGTGATCTGGTAGAGCGAGACCGTGCCGGTGAGCCCCTTGATGGGCGCCGCGAACTTCAGACCGCCTTCATAGGACTGGGATGTTTCGGGCTTGGGCGTGATGCCGTAGAAGCCGCCCGCGACCACACCCTTGAACCCCTCAGCGTAGCCGGCGAAGGCCGAGACGCCCTTACCGATCCGATAGGTCGCGCCGATGCGCGGCGTGAACCGCTTGTCAGTGTCGGCCGTGACGGCACCGACGTTGCTTTGGATCTTCAGCGTCGTCCAGCGCAGGCCCGCCGTGATGTCGAGGCGCTCGCCAATGGCGATCTGGTCCTGAACAAAGACCGCCGTCGTGCGCATGCGATCGTTTTGATCAAAGAAGAAGGCCGGGTTTCCACCAAAAGCGGCGTACGGACGGGCAGCGGCGTAGTCCAGCGTCGCCCAGAACGGGTTGAAGTACATCGCGCCGAAGTAGCGCGTCTTGTCATAGTCAGCGCCGAGCAGAACCTGGTGGCGAACCAGGCCTTCGCCCAGATGCGCCGTCAGGCTGCCGGTCACGTAGTTCTCGGTTGTGTCCGACGGCAAATAGGCCGTGCCGAAGTTGTAGACTGAGCCGGCGATCTGGCCATACGGGAAAGACGAGTACTCCTTGAACGCGCCCTCGTAGCGGCTGGCCGTGACGCTGACCTCGAGCTTTTCCGAGACTTGGTGCGTCAGATTGGCGGTCAGCTGCTTGTTGGTGATCCGGGTACGCGGCGCATCCAGGGCACCGGCGAACTTGTAGCGATCAATGACCAACGCCGGCGCGAAGGTCAGCCCCGCCGGCACCCCCGCATATTCGCGCTGCTCAAGGTGGTTGTAGCGGCCGCGAACGACCAGACGGGTCTTGTCGTCGATCTCGACGGCGAGGGTCGGGAAGATCGCATAGCGGCGACTGTCGATGTGGTCGATGTAGCTGTCGGCCTTCTCGGTCATACCAGCCAGACGAAGCCCGACCTTGTCACTGACAGGAAGGTTGATCGCTGCGTCAGCGCCCAGGGTATTGAAGCTGCCTGCGCGAAAAGCGACCGTGCCGCCGAATTCCTTGCCTGGATCCTGGGACACAACATTGATGATGCCCGACAGAGGCGCGCCCGAGCCGCCGCCGTAGAGCGTGCTGGTCGGACCCTTGGCGACCTCGATGCGCTCGACATTGACCAGGGTGGCCGGGTCGGCGATCCCCGCTGGCAGTTGATAGGTCGGTGCGCCGTCAAAATAGTAGCTGACCGGAAAGCCGCGGATCAGCGGCGGCTGAAGGACCGTCTGTTCGGTGCTTGTGGGCGTAACGCCTGAAACATTGACCAGCGCCCCTGACAAGGTCTGCAGGGCCTGATCCTCGATGAGCTGCCGGGTCAGGGTCTGGATCGACTGCGGGATTTCTTCGACCGCCGTCGCGGTGCGCGTCGCACTGACTGCGCTCGGCGCCGTGAAGCTACCGCGCGGGCTCGTGATCACGACCTCACTGACCCAGCTGGAGGAGGTCGACTGCGCTACGGCCGCTACAGGTACCGCGACCAGCGCGATGGTGCCGAGCGCTGAAAGCGCACTGTTCCTAAGGAGATGTGTTTTGGTGAGCATGAGGGTGTCTTTCTGTTTTTGATTGAATGGCTGGAGATGACGCCGCGAGCCCCCGACAAGGCTCGCGGCGCTGGGCTGGCGTTCAGTGCGATCGAGGGGAGCTCGTTGCGCCGGAGCGCCCTCCCTGACAGGTGCTAGGCCCCTGTCGTTCCATTGGCGGGTTGATCCGGCAGCAGGCTGGCTACAAGCGTCTGCATTGCCTCGATGTTATGGCCAAGCAGATGCGAGGACCGCTCCAGATCGCCCGCCGAGACCGCGTCGAACAGGGCCTGATAGCGAGCGATCCAGACCTCGCGATCGAGCACGGGGAGTTCGCTGGCGAGGTAGATCCGATCAACTGCGTTGCGCAGGTTTTGCACGGTCAGCACGGTCAGGTCGCGCTCGGCAGGTGCACAGAGCGCTGCATAGTAGCGGCGATCGGCGGCTATCCAGGCACGCGGCCCTTCATCATCCTCGAGTTCAAGCATGACGGCACGCACGGTGCGCAGGGTCCGTGCCGAATGCTGACGGACCGCCCGGGCCAATAGGTCACCTTCAAGCAGACGGCGGAGGTCAAAGATCTCAAGGCAGCGGCGGGCGCTCGGCGTTGACACGAAGGCGGCTCGGTTGGGCGAGATCTCGATCAGCCCTTCCGATTCCAGCTTGGCTAGGGCGTGGAAGACCGGAATTCGGCTTACGCCCAGCTCGGCAGCAACAGCCTCCTGGCGCAAGAGTGCGCCGGGGCGGAGCAGCCCTTGAACAATCTGATCGCGAAGGTGTTCAGCGACGGCAGCGGCCGCATTTGGAGCTGAGCGGATCATGCGCTGCCCCCTTCGATTTGGGGCTCAAAGCAGCGCCTCGGAGCCGGACAGGCTCCCGCAAGGGTAGTGAAAAATGGCATGGTTCACCCGATGAGGTCTGACATAGGCGCGCGACGCCGCGAGCAGCGTGGCGGGAGCGAAGAGTCAGACGGCGATCGGGGGACCGGTTTGCGGTGGAGGCCGAGCACGAAGCGGTAACGTCATCAAGAGGCCGTGCATCGGACCCAGGTTGGCGTCCGCGACCAAGATCACAACATTTAGAACAAGGCTGGGGGATACCGGCGAAGCGGCATGTCCAAGCACCGCGAAACCGCATTCGCCTTTGCCCTGATGTCCCTTGTTCTCGATCGGCTGGCTTGAGTCCGAACTGCCCTTGGTCGCAATGACGACCTTGGCACCGGTACTCGTGCAGATCACCATGGTCGGCGCACTACCGTTGCCGAATACTGGCATATAGCCCATGGGAATGAGGACGCGCAGACAGACCGCCACGAGGGCAAATGCCATCGCGAGATCGATCCAGAGAGGCTTTACGTCAACCTTATCCACCAGGGTTTGGTAGCGCTCCTGTTTGAGCCGGCCAAGATCGATTCCGTCGATGCACGAATGTATTCGTGCATACAGTTTTTGCCGATTTTCAGGACTCGCGCACCGGAGCATTTTGCGGTGAGCCATGACTGGCTCTCGACCAGTAGCCGAAAGCTGGCCTCTTCAAGGTCGAGATGAGACAGGTTTGGTCAGTCCGGGGTTGAGCCAGATCTAGCCATCTGCCCCGCCCGAAAGCGGACCTTGCCAAGGTCCGAGAAGAGTCAGGTGTGGCCCCTCTCCGCGCACGATTGAGCCAATAGTGTTGATTGGCAGAAAGACGCCATTGGCGGGAGACTGGGGGTGCCCCTGTTCCGCTCCTCTCGCCCTCTGGCTATCAGATGGTTCTGAAGCGCGCGTCAGCGTTGGAACCAAGCGCTTCAGCCTCTCCCATCACCTTCAAGCAAGCTCCGAATGCCTTCGGTTAGAGAAGGAGAAAGACTCCTCGTTGATTTGGCGCGATCGTATTGCCGCGCTCGCTTGCTGCTACCGAAAAGCCTTCTCAGCCGAAGGCAAGAATGTTGAAGTGCCGGTTCTGACCCGCCGTTTTCGCCGACTAGGCCAGGCCGAACTCCTTCTGGTAACGCGGCACGAACAGCTTTTTGCCCTTGATCGCCGAGGTCGGGAGGCTTCCAACGACAAGGCCCTGTTTCGAGATCGGGAGCACACTGGCACCGCGTTTCGGACCGAGCGGCACCAGGATAGGCGGCGCGCTCCAGGGCGCGTAGGCAGGCATCTGGTCTACAGACTTGCCGGCCAGCTTGGCCCGGATGATGTCCGCGAGCCAGGGCACCTGCCGGGATATGGCGACGATCGTCATCATGTCGCCGGTTGAGGCCGCGTCCCCAAGCGAGAACACCGTCGGACGGCCACCCACGCGCAGCCAGGGATCGACCGAAAGGCGGCCGAGCAGGTCCAGCTTGGTACCCGGTAGCGCCTTGCCCAGGTCGGCGACGGGCCGCGCGCCCATGGCCGGGATGATCAGATCGGCCGCAAGGGTCCCTCCGTTCGAGAGGTGCAGGGTCTCGGTCGTCCCGGCCCCGCGATCGACGACCTGGGCTCGTGCGCCAAGATGCAGCGACACGCCCATCCGTCCGAGCTGGCCGACCAGGGCCTTGCCGAGCTGAGGCTGGAACTCAGGAAACAGCGACGGCGTGGCCGAAACCAGGGTGACCGTCTTGCCCGGCAGCGTGGAGGCAATTTCGCCCGCCAGTTCCACACCGACAGCCCCGCCACCGACAATGGCGACGCTTCGCGCCCGGACCAGCCGCTCATGCAGGGCCTGCGATGCCGCACGAAAGGCAGCCGTTCCATCCTCAACCGGCTTGAAGGGCGACGCGTAGGTCGAGCCGGTCGCAATGACCACGACGTCCCCGGTCAGGCTTCCTCCACCGGCCAGATCAACCGTGTTGCCGCGCAGACCGACTGCCCGGTCCCGCACGATGCCGCCGTTCCGGAGCAGCCGGTCATAGGGCAGGATCAGGCTGTCGAGGATGGCCGGATCGACGACTGCGCGAATGGCCCCGACATTATGGACAAAGCCGTCCCTCGGCTCGACGAGGGTGACGCGAACGTCCTTGTCGAGTGCCCGCGCAAGCTGGGTTCCGGCATAGCCGCCACCGATGATGACAACATGCTTCATGGCCGATCGCTCTTCTTTCTGCGGGCGATCTTCATCGCCTCGTTGAACCACAGCGCCACTCCGAAACGCCCCTCCATCCGGCACTGACCCGCATTGAAGGCCCGCATCAGATCGCTCTCGTCCGGACTGGTCATGACCCGCACGGCCTCGCCGGGCGTCTTCCAGACCTGGGCGAAGTCGGGTGCGCGGTGCAGGCCAGGCCGATAGGCCAGGCGGCCCTCGCGCAGGACAAAATGCCCACCCGAACCGCCCTCTGTCGCGATCTGAAAGACGAAACTGTCCTCCCCCAGCATGGTCTGCAGCCGGGGCGAGGTCCGGATGCCGCGGGCCAGGAGGATTGCAGTGATCCGCAGCAGGGCGCGCAAGCGCCAGGCATCGAAGCTCAGGGCCATGGCTAGGCTCCCCTCACCAGATCGAACAGGGCGGTCGGATCTTCCGGCAGGGCTGCACCGCGCCACGCCACATGCTGGTCCGGCCGGACCAGCAGCAGCGGAGCCGCGTAGAGGTCAGCGAGTGCGGGCTCGGCCAGGACGACGATACGCAGGGGCAGACCGATAGAACCGGCCGCTTGACTGAAGGCCTCGAGCCCCTCCTCCGGGACCGCCCGGGTCACCAGCAGCGTGAAGCCCCGGCTGTCCAGCAGGTCCAGCACAGCCCGGCCGTCGGCTGTGAAAATACTCGGCAGACGCGCACCGGGCCATGTGGTCGGCCAGTAGGTCTCGGTCGAGTCCGGCGGCTCCTCCCCGGCTTCGCGGGCAATGACGGGCGAGCCCGCATAGCGATAGCCGATCTCGACGCCGAAGCTTTCATAGAGCCGCGAGATCTTGCTCTCGAAGGCCCGGGCCATGGCCTCGCGGTTGGCCTGACCGGCCGGCGTGTCATCAAGCAGGGCGTCCGTGCGCGGAAACTGCGCCTCGAAGACACAGGCCGCATTCTTCTTGACGTGATCGCGATTGCGCCGGCCGACCGGCAGGCGTTCAGCCTCGTAGCTCGCCACAAGCCGGTCACCGCCCCAGCCCTGCAACCGGGCGGCCAGCTTCCAGGCCAGGTTGTGCGCTTCGGCGACGCCCGTATTCATGCCCAGACCACCGGTCGGCATATACTGGTGGACGGAGTCTCCCGCGAGCCAGACCCGGCCTCGTCCATAGGACTGGGCCACCAGAAACTGGGGCTTCCATCCGCCGCTCTGCACCAGTTCATAGCGGATTGGACGGCCGATCGCGTCCTCGACAATCTCGTCGATGGTCTCGCTGCCCCGCGGCGGATACGGCCGGTGAATGACATAGTCGTTGCGCCCGGCATCGGGCGACACCAGCAGGCCGCTCTTGCCCGGCTGCGATAGCCAAGTATGCCAGTACGGCTCGTTGTTCGGATACAGGGCTGCGATCTCGTCAGACCGAATATGGACGATGAACAGCTCACCCAGCAGATCCCAGGTGGCGTCGTAGTCGATGTTCAGGAAGTTCCGGACCCGGCTGGCCGGTCCGTCACAGCCGATCATGTACTGGGCCCGGAACTGCATCGAACCGGTATTGTCCGTCCGATGCACCAGCGCGCTGACGCCGGTTTCGTCCTGCTCAAAGCCGAAAAGTCGATGTCCAAACCGTACGTCGATATTCGGATCGGCGCGGGCGGCCTCCAGCAACACCGGCTCCAGATGCATCTGGGCAATCCGCTGCATGGTCTCGAGCGGCAGCGTGCCATCGGTGCAGGCGGCGATCACCGGGTTGGCCCGGTCGACCGGCGCATAGATCAGATGGCGGTCGGCCATGACCGAAAAATAGGGCCCGGAGGCCGAGGCGGCGAAGGCTGAATACTGGTTGGCGGAGCGCGGGTTACCCGCGTCGCGGATGCTTTCAGCCAGACCGAACTGGCGGAAGATCTCCATCGAACGGCAGTTGACGACATCCAGCTTGGGATGCGTCGTGGTTTCAGTTCGTTCGTTGACGACGACCGATTTGATGCCGTGATGGCTGAGCATCAAGGCCAGGGAGAGCCCGACCGGGCCGCCCCCAACGACAAGGATGGGGGTCTCAATCATGACGCCACCGCCAGGTCGGACTGGCAAAGCCTCAAGTGCCGTCCAAGATCGGTCAGGACACCGTCAAGGTCCGACAGACGGCCGGCATCGAAGACATAGCGATCGGGGCGGATGACGACGAAATCGGCATCATGCTGCCGCAAGAACCGTTCGAGCTGTCCGTCGATGTCAACGATTTCGCCAGGGCCCGCCACAGGCCCGAAGCCAATCAGCCGGGTCGGCACGGACCGGATCAGGCGGGCGATCTCGGGCCTGGACGCTTTCAGGCTTCCCTTCCGCGCCAGGATCGCAAACCCCTGGCCCAGAACATCATCCAGAAGCTTCAGCGAACCGTCTGCGGTGCGAACACGGGGCTGGAGCATGAGGTGACCGGCGATCCGGGCGCGGTTCGTGCCGATCCCTCCGCCTGACAGGGGCTGCTTGCGGTTGGCCAGACGGGCGAAGACGGTTTTCAGCGGCGGGATCAGACTGGTCACCCTGAAGAGCAGCAGGTTGCGCAACTGGGCTATGACGGGGTTTCGCGTCTGGATCACCGAGCCGAGGAACATTGCTCCCTGGATGATATGGTCGACATGGCCCCCCCGCTCGGTCTGATAGTCGTCGAGAAGCGCTGGCTCGGAACGTCCTGACAGGATCAGATCCAGTCGCCAGGCCAGGGCGTGGGCGTCCCGGATGCCCGAACACATGCCCTGTCCCAGAAAGGGCGGCATCTGGTGCGCAGCGTCGCCGGCCAGGACGACCCGCCCCATGCGCCATTGCTTCGCCCACAGACCGTGGAACGTGTAGTAGGCGATACGGGTGATCTCGATCCGATCAAGATCGACATAGGCCCTGAGTTGCTGGCGGACATAGGCCGGGTCGGTCGCCTCGCGCTCAGTCCGCCCGCCGGTGACCATGAACTGCCATTCGTAGTAAGGCCCGGCCATCGGCACATAGGTCACCGGCTGGGCCGGATCACAGACCTGAAAATGGTAATCCGGCAGGCTGGGCTCCTTGCCGCCGCAACGGGCCTTGGTGTCGACGACGACCCAGGGCTGGTCAAAGTCGGCGCTTGCAAGCTCCATCCCCGCCGCGCGGCGAACAAAGCTCCGTCCGCCGTCGCAACCGATCAGGTACCTGCCACGCACGGTCAGGACCTCGCCGTCACCGGTCTGAACCGTGACGGCGACACCGGCGGGGTCCTGATCGAC
>Ga0187843_10001226_pt1 | contig 16563 bp, 13 predicted proteins | sample SpaLakP09_SKY_43_FD_134516 | JGI IMG/M metagenome (GOLD analysis project Ga0187843, IMG submission 134516) | Oligotrophic lake water microbial communities from Sparkling Lake, Wisconsin, USA - SP09_SKY_43 | ecosystem: Environmental > Aquatic > Freshwater > Lake | place: USA: Sparkling Lake...
ATCCGCTGGGTGCGCTGGTCACCGGCGGCATTGCGGGGGCGATTTTCGTGTGGATGTTCACCCGCACCCAGAACAAGTGGAAGATCGACGATGTGCTGGGCGTGTGGCCGCTGCATGGCTTGTGCGGCCTGTGGGGCGGGCTGGCGGCGGGCATCTTCGGCTTGCAGGCGCTGGGTGGACGCGGTGGCGTGTCGTTCATGTCGCAGCTCATCGGCAGCGTCATGGGCATCGCCATTGCGGCGGCAGGGGGATGGATCGTCTATGGCGTGCTGAAGAAGGCGGTGGGGATACGGCTGGATCCGGAACAGGAATTTGAAGGGGCCGATCTGGCCATTCACAAGATTTCTTCTACGGCGGAGAGGGAGACCAGCTGGTGACGATGAGGTGATCATTAACAATAAAGTCTGTTTGAATGCACAAAGTCTGTAAAAGAGTTTGAGACCCTGCTGAATTCTTTGTCGCAAAATAAGACACCAAGAGCAAAAGCCACCTTCTCTGGTGGCTTTTGCTCTTGGTGTTGTGCTCCCTGTGGCTGTCCCGAAAAAATGATAGGGAAATGAGATGTTGTCCCACTACACCCCTGAGCAGACTGCTTTTCTTAATAACCGGAAGGAACGCATTGACGAATGGCCGCGCATTAACGGACGGCCTGATGCGTTGGAGTTGATTGAGAAGGGCGCGGGAAGCTTCAATGGCTGTGTCGATAATTTGTCCAGACTGGAGGCGGAGATCGCCGACTATGCGTGGTTTGCTCAGCAGGATTTGGCGGCATTTAAACTGCATAGCTACGTTGTCGCCAAATTGATGTATATCAGTGCCAAGAGCACCGGTGAGGAGGGGGTGTTACACGAAGCTGAGTGGTTTTATCCACTGCTGAGTGACTATGAACCAATCATACGGTGGGGAATGGCTTTTCGGCCTGAATCGACCTTTATGAAAAGGCGTATTGCCAATCCCAATCAAAACGAATACCGATATTACCAACTCAAATTGGCACTTAATGGGCAATGGGATGAATTGGGAAGTCGAGCCGATATCTTCTTGAAAGAGATTCCTTCCAAGATGAAAAAATATGCTCCTGATATGCGCTTCTACCTAGCGCTCGCTCAGCAGAGTAAGGCAGGAATGGAATCCGCGTTAGAAGAGCTGACTAGCCCAAAGGTAGCGAAGGTGCGAAATGAAGTGTTTGAGCTGGTCGTTGCTAGTGAATTCATTTCTTCATTTGCGACGCTTTACGCGAAGACTGCTCGCCGACACGGGTTCGTGTTGGATATTGATAGCATGTTTATCCCCAATGCTCTTTTACCTGTCAGTCCGCTGTCGCAATATGAAGATCCTTATGAATTCATGCGTAAATACGGTATATGACCGTCAACTTTCGACTGTATGACCGGGCTGCTTTTTATTATCCTCAGCATTTTTTGCTTAGGACGTTATGATTCTTCACGCACATGAATTCGCGCCTTAGCTTTCAGCTTGGCTCAGCGATGAGGCAGTTAAATCTCGCAAGCAGAGACGAACCCTGAAACAGATGTTTCTGGGCCCAAGAGAGCTGGGATATGAGGGATCTTATGACCGCGTGGCAGCCTTTGGGATGCAATGGAAGGCGGTGCAAATGGAGAGGGTTAATTCTTCGAACAAATCAACAGACTGATGTCTCGTTGCGCTTGCCGAACCGTTATGTAGCCATTTTCTGGTATTCACTCCGATTTCAAACTTCTGAATAATCCCTCCATGGGCGAGTTATTCCAGCAATTCGCAAGGATGTTAGTGCCAGCTTGTATCTGCCCCTAGCCCCCCAGTTATTCTCTATATCCTTGGTACTGGCAAGCATCGCATCGCGCTTCTCCGCATCTGGCTCAGTGGCTGCAGCAGTGCGCAGGGCCGTAGCTTTCTCAACCTGCTGCCCAGCATAATCTCCGATTGCTTTCGCAGCCGCAGAACCGAAAGCCGCCGTAATTTGTACTTCAGCCTGCGTCTGCTGCATCAGTTTTCCGCCATCCCACGACTTGGTCAGCGCTCCACTGGTGTCCTTTTCCGTACTGACATCCCGATTGACGCTAGCCACGGCTTCCGCCGCGCTTTGCCCAGTCTTCGCACGTTGCGCGTCATCGTTGGTGATCGTGAACGCACCACCACTGATGCCGGAGAGGGTGGTACTACCTTGGCTGCCGCTATTGCTGCTGAAGCCAGAACTGCCGCCCGGTTTCGTTTTGCTGGTGTCCGCAGCATCCGACGTGCTGTTAGGCGGCGTCTGGTTCCCCATTTTCCCCGATACAGAACCACTGACGCTAAAGCCGCTCGCGTCGTAGTTGTCATGATTCTGAATCGAGCTCTGCGTCAAGGTCCCGGTCGTCAGGCGGTTCTTGTTGTCGTCAATGGCCTTCTGGCTGCTTTCAATGACGCCGCCTTTCAGATCGGTATTGCCCTTCACCGCCACATCGAAACCACCATCGCCAGCCTTGATCCCTGACTGCTCTGTCACACTCGCAAAGTCCCCCTTGACCTTGGAGCTTGCAACGTTTCCACTCGCAGTACTGGCCCCATAACAGAACGGCGGCACGCAGACGCTCACACTCACGCCAGCACTTTACTGCTTGGCGTCGTACTTGCTGGTGTCCTGCAGGCTTTCAACATTCAGGTCGCCACCGACCTTGGCGGCCACGGTGTTGCCCGTCACGGTCGCGCCTTTGAGGGTCGTATCGCCACCACTGTCCAAACTCACCGCGTTACCTGCGCGAACCTTCGTGCTGACATTTGTCATGTCGCTGCCATCAGCGTTGCCACGCCCTTTATTGATACCCGCTTCGAGCGTAAAGCCGTTCTGGCTACCACCCATCGCAAAACCAATGCCCAGACTGGCACCACTGGAGCTATTCGTGCTGTGTTGGCTGCTGGTGTTTTGTGCAGCAAGCAGATTGATCTGGTTGTCAGCCTTGAGGGCGACGTTGTTGCCCGCCGAAATCGTGCTGCCAACCGCAGAGATATTGCTCTGTTGACCGGCACCACTAGCAACGATGCTGACATTGCCACCCGCGCCCACATTGCTGCCTACTGCCCGTTGTGCCGTCTGCATTCTATGAAAGCGTTCCGGCTATGTGCATTTATGGATGGGCGAGCGCTAAACGAAAACGCCCGATGCACTGCATCGGGCATTCAACCTTCTTCAGAAAAGAAGAATTCTCTAAGAGAAAAGATCAGATCAATCCTAAAATTGGCTTGATGGTGTTATTCATCTCCACATATGTATCGTAGGTCATCTTTGGGTCGTCATTCAAAATAATGTAAACCCCATCTAATACGGGGGTAACCAACGGGCAAACTCCTTTAAGTTTCGCGATGACTTCCTGAGGCCCATATCCTAGCGCACGGTGACAAAGCTCAGCGTCCCAAAACTGTGCCGGATGCAACGTAAAAATATTATTTCGCCCATCAACATCAATTGACTTGTCTTCTTTCAACTTAAAGTAGATGGGATTATCCGTGGCGTCTCTTCCCTGATATGAGAACGCGTAGTCGCCATACAGGACCTCCGCCTTATACGCCGAGAATATCTCTATAACCCTAATCAAGTCGCTATTCAAAACATTGCAATAATCTAAGCTTTTATTGGAAACTTTAAATTCGTAACGTAGATTTTCGTCATAACATGCACGATCTTCATAAAGATACCTTTCCCCTCGATACAAGTAGTCGCCAATAAGCCGCACGCCTTTGGTCGGAAGTCGTATTGAATAAAGTGCCATCAACTCGTCTCCACATTCTGGAGCAGGTGGAATTTCACAACCAGCGATACTCAAGACTCCTTGAATTCGAGACAACCCTTCCATGATCATTGAATGTCGCTCGGCTATAGTTTGGCCTTTATCTGGACGAGCATGAAGTCTTAGCCGGATATTTTCCGAACTCATGGCTTTCTCACTCTGGTGGTAACAATATCGCCAAAACGATTTTCCCGAATAAATTCCGCCGCTTGGCGTTCAACCTTGGCGTCGGAAAACTCATATACAACCTTATAGCCAAGATTCTGCTCAATAGCGACTTTAACGCGCTGCATTGTATTTAAAATATCTCTCTTGGTTGAATCGCTCCATAATGGGAGTTTAATTTTTGCATCAATCAAAAGTAGCACCGACCCGTCCCTCACAGTCTCGACGCCATCAAATTTAATAAAATTGATCCCTCTTTCGTTTGGATTATCGTATCGCAGCGCACAGGAAAATCTGAGCTGGCAAAAACAGGGAGGGGAGCGCGATGCGCTCCCCTCCCTGCTATCTCCTTTTCTTTTTTCTTTCTTTTGGACAAAACACTAGTTCCATTTGGAAGTGGCGACGCAACAAGCGGGACTAATCCCGAAGTCACTTCCATGCACGATCAGCAGAGCCTAGAACGGATTGAGGAATTTCAACAAGCAACTAAAAACAGATTCAGCTTACGACGAGGATTGGCGGCAATTTATTAAATACGATTTACAGAACAATATCTTGAGTTCCGACTTCTTCAACCTCTTCATTCACAAACTTAACGGCGAGGCCAAGTTCTGGCTCCCAAGTGCATTGAAAAAGCACACCGACGATTCTATCCGTACCGAACGATTGCTGAATCACGATCTCCGTTGGCCTTATCAGAGGCTTTAGCTGCAAAGAATTCTCGATTTTTGGACACCTCGTGTCGCAAAGTTCCGTTCCGACAATAGAGCGATACTCGTCGCAGATACGCTGATAATAATCGAACAGAGACTGTTCAGCCAATAACATCAATTCACTTTTGTTTTTATCGAAATTTAGAAACGCCTCCCGCTGCGCTTCTTCTATCTCAGCTCCAACGTCGCATGGAACGATCAACTTAACGTTAATCAAATCCCCAAAAAGAGGATAGGTATAAGGACGAGTCCATCCATACTGATACTCCAAATCACCTAAGACATCATCTTGTAATCGCTGCATCTTAAATCTCACTTTTTAACCTTACCCGCGTTAATCTCACCAACACCACCTACGTGACCAAACTTCTCATTAACCTTTATCGGCACCAACTGCATGGTCGCCAAATCCTCAACCTCATGCCAAGTATACTTATTTTGGTATCGCCATTCTTTGATCTCACTAGGAGAGAGTCCGAGTTGTTTTGCCAAGGCTAGATCCGCCTGGGCAAAATTTGCAGTGCGGCTGACCCCCATCTCGGATATCTGGACCTCTGCCGCAGCAACGAACGTAAAGTCTGGGTAAGCATTTTTATACGGCACCCCCTTACTCCCTAGGATTGGGGCTATTTCTGGATGAGTAGATACGAACGTAGATTCCCCACGCGGGCCAGTCCAGATTCCGTTTGAGATAGGCGTTTGGGCCAACCGCTGTGCATAAGTTGTCCCGCTGGGGATGGATGAACCATCATCGAAACCACCGAGAATACCGGTCGTCGATAGCCCTCGGTCAGTTATAGGTAATGCTCCGGGAATCTCCTTCCCATCACTCCCAATATACTTGGCATCGCCGTAGCCTTTACCCTGAACACTATAATCCGGAGACGATTTGTTGCCCTCTTCTACATTGGGTCCTTTTCCTGCAACTGTCTTCTCAGGTTCAGCCGAGACGGGCCTTGTACTCTGCTCTGGATCAGTTGAACTGGTCTTCGTGCCTTGTGCAGATTTTCCTGAACCGAGCGCCGCTGCCTGCCCTATCCCACCGACCGCCGTCAATGCATCTGCCAGCGCCGCATCACGTTCTTGCAGGGTCCATTGGCTAAACGGAACAATTGCTCTGAACTGTCGATTGGCCTCCTGTAGAGCAGCTTGCATCAACTGGATTTGCTGCCCGTTCGAAAAATACTCGCCCTTTTCCTCATCGGTCAGTTTCCCTTGATACAGCTTCCGATCAAGTATCAACTGTCTCGCGGTGGTAGCCTGCAAATCTTCCTCGACCTCCCGCTTGTTCTCTCGACAGCTATCCGCATCCGAGCAAGTACGCTGCTGACGTGTGCGCCCGATCTGATTATAGGCACTGTCCACATCTCGTCGGCAGGAAGACGGATCTGGGCTGGAGGAACAAGCCGCTTTCTTCCGCAGTCTCTGCTCGTCTTCTTCATGCTTCAGGTAGTTGTTGATGACCTCGTTATAAGCCGCCGCCCCACCAGCCGTCCCACCAACAGCAGTCCCCACCAAGGTACTCGACAACCCCGTCAACACCTTTGCAAGGTCAGTATCTACGCCAGCCTTTTCCAGCGCCGCCGCCACATTGGGTGCCGTCAGCGTTCCTGCAGCAGCGCCAGCAGCACCCGCAAGGCCGCCGGTGAGACCACCGACTGCCGCGTGCGCCAGCAAGCGCAGCTTTCCAGTGTCGCCCCAGTTATTCTCTATATCCTGGGCACTGGCAAGCATCGCATCGCGCTTCTCCGCATCTGGCTCAGCGGCTGCAGCTGTGCGCAGGGCCTTAGCTTTCTCAACCTGCTGCCCAGCATAATCTCCGATTGCTTTCGCAGCAGCCGAGCCGAAAGCCGCCGTAATTTGCACCTCGGCCTGCGTCTGCTGCATCAATTTCCCACCATCCCACGACTTGGTCAGCGCGCCACTAGTGTCCTTGTCCGTACTGACATCACGATTGACGCTAGCCACTGCTTCCGCCGCGCTTTGTCCAGTCTTCGCACGTTGCGCGTCATCGTTGGTGATTGTGAGCGCACCACCACTGATGCCAGAGAGGGTGGTACTACCTTGGCTGCCGCTATTGCTGCTGATGCCCGAACTGCCTCCAGGTTTAGTTTTGCTGGTGGCCGCGTTCCTGTTCGCATCCGACATGCTCTTGGTCGGTGTCTGGTCTCCCATCTTCCCCGATACAGAACCGCTGACGCTAAAGCCGCTCGCATCATAGTTGTCATGATTCTGAATCGAGCTCTGCGTCAAAGTCCCGGTCGTCAGACGGTTCTTTTTGTCGTCAATGGCCTTCTGGCTGCTTTCAATGACGCCGCCTTTCAGATCGGTATTACCCTTCACCGCCACATCGAAACCACCATCGCCAGCCTTGATCCCTGACTGCTCTGTCACACTCGCAAAGTCCCCCTTGACCTTGGAACTCGCAACGTTTCCACTCGCAGTACTGGCGCCATAGCAGAACGGCGGAACGCAGACGCTCACACTCACGCCAGCACTTTGCTGCTTGCTGTCGTACTTGCTGGTGCCCTGCAGGCTTTCAACATTCAGGTCACCACCAACCTTGGCGGCAACGGTGTTGCCCGTCACGGTCGCGCCCTTGAGGGTAGTATCGCCACCACTGTCCAAGCTCACCGTGTTACCTGCGCGAACCTTCGTGCTGACATTGGTCGTGTCGCTGCCATCAGCGTTGCCACGTCCTTTATTGATACCCGCTTCCAGCGTAAAGCCGTTCTGGCTACCACCCATCGCAAAACCAATACCCAGACTGGCACCACTGGAGCTATTGCTGCTGTGTTGGCTGCTGGTGTTTTGTGCAGCAAGCAGATTGATCTGGTTGTCAGCCTTGAGGGCGACATTGTTGCCCGCCGAAATCGTGCTGCCAACCGCAGAGATATTGCTCTGTTGACCGGCACCACTAGCAACGATACTGACATTGCCACCCGCGCCCACATTGCTGCCTACTGCCCGTTGTGCCGTCTGCACGACGGTGTTGTCACTCTTGGAGGAGCCGACACTCAGCGTTATCTTGACCCCGCTCATGTCCTGCGGATTTTCTGCCATGTTGCTGACACTGGAATAAGCGTCCTTCAAGGCGCTACCTGCGCTTGCCGCTGCCATGGCCAACATCCGAGGATCGTTCGTCTGTTTCGATGCCTGCGACATCTGGCGTACCGTTTGCAAGGCGGAGATCGCCGGTGCCGTGAGCGCCAGCGTCAACCCGCTCTGACGCACCGACTGCTTGTCGGTCGACGACGAGGTATCGTAGGCTGCATTGATATCGACGGTCTTCGCGCTAATGCCGATATCGCCGCCTGGTGCCAAGACGCTGCTACCCGTTTGCGCATAGCGATCGGTCGCGGCAATGGTGACGTTACCGCTCACGCTACCCACACTGCTCCCCACATTGCTGACCGAAGAGGAGACGGTATCGCGGTCCATTGCCCGGCTGCCAACGGTGACGCCAAATCCGCTTCCCATCAAGCCAGACGACGTTTCACGGCTGGTAACCTCACTGGTGGCGGTATTTTGGGCGCTGGTGATGGTGACGTTGGTACCCGATAGCGCTACATTCTTGGTGCCGACGATATCACTGCCGGTGACGGCAAGATTGTTGCCCGCCTGAACTTTTATGCTATCGCCCGAGAAGGTCGAACCGACCGAAGTCGTTGTGGCTGATTTATTGGTCGACGAGCTTGTGGAGGAGCTGAACAGTCCTTTCGAGGTGGTGTAGATGGCTTGGTCCAGAGAGGTTTCCTGCTGGGCCACCCCGATGTTCACGTTCCTTGCCGCATTCGCAGTCAGCGCGCCACCGGCATTGGCATAAGCTGCCTGTGCATTCAGGTCTTGGCCTGCACTGATCGTCAGTGCTCCCTTTGTCTCAATGCTGGTGCCGACCACCTCCGTCGCCACCGTACAGGTGGCCGTTTCATCGGAGCTGATTCTTTTTGCGATTGTGCTTTCAGCACAGTATCAAGGAGTCCGACAGACTTTAATGGGCTCGACAGACTTTATTCTTATTTAGGGAGAGCGGGCCCGGCGGGCTTCGGATCCAACTCGTTGACATCAATCGCATCAATCGCATCAATCGCTTCAATCGCTTCAATCGCGCGCATGCGAAGACAAATGTTCAATGAGCAAATCAATGAGCGCTTTGACTTTGACCGAGCCCCGCCTGTTGGCCGGGTACATCGCGAAAATTCCGACATCCATGGGGCCGGGGTTGACCTCGAAGTCGTCCAACAGGCGTCTGAGCCGTCCGGCGCGCAGGTCATCACCCACCAGCCAGCTCGCCAGCATGGCAATTCCTCTTCCGTTGACTGCGGCCTGGCGAAGCATTTCAGCGTTGTTGACGAAAAAATTGCCTTGCACATTGATCTCCTCAACCACTGCCGAGGGAGAGCCTCGTTTTCTGAAGCGCCAGCCGCGCCGCGGGCCGTCAAAGCTGAACTGAAGGCATTGGTGGCCCAGCAATTCAGAAGGACGGGCAGGTATTGGTTTATCCCGCAAATACTCGCCGCTGGCGCAGATGACCCGGTCATGCGATGCGAGTCTGCGCGCGATCACATTAGGTTGGTCACCCACCGCGCCAATACGAATGGCGACATCGATTGATTCATCAATCATGTTACTGATGGCGTCACTGAGCTGAAGGTCCAGTTGCAGAAGGGGATATCTGCGATGCAGCTCCCTGAACACAGGGATCAGATACATCGTACTGAACGTCACAGGCGCCGTCACCTTCAACACGCCCTGGGGTTCCTCTTCGAGCGCAGCCGCTGCGATATCGGCGGCCTCCAGCTGCTGCAGAATGCTCTGAACGCGTTCGTAAAAATCGCGGCCGCCTTCGGTCAGGGTGACGCTTCTCGTAGTCCGATGCAGCAACTTCACCCCTAGTCGCTCCTCCAGGGCGTCAACCAGCCTGAGTACAGACGATGGTGCCAGCCCCATCTGGCGGCCAGCGGCGGAGAAACCCGTCGTATCGGCAACCGCCACGAACGCTTGCATTTCAGAAACTTTATTCATGAGCACCTTTGCGTATTGCGCAATAGCCTTAGCCAGTCCCGGCATATTATCAGCGCCGAGCTTGGCAGCTACAGTGGGCACCTCTTCCCTAGCACCAGGTGCCTACCATGAATGCATTACTCAAGCCAGTCCGACTTGGCCAACTCGAATTTTCCAGCCGCATTGCCATGGCGCCTGTCACCCGTGCCCGCGCGGGGAGCAACGGTGTACCCACGCGGCTCAACGCCAGCTATTACCAACAGAGAGCGTCTGCAGGCCTGCTCATCTCGGAGGCCACCAACGTTTCGCCCATGTCGGCAGCGTTCGAAGATGCGCCTGGCATCTACACGGAGGAACAAGTCGAAGGCTGGAAAGGCGTGACCACGGCCGTACATCAGAGCGGCGGTCGAATCTTCATGCAGTTATGGCACAGCGGCCGGGTCAGCTCCTATGCGCTGCTGGACGGCGCCACGCCACTGTCACCTTCCGGGATGAACGAAGATCTGGCCGCACTCCAGGTATACGGAGCACTTCGCAATGGCTACTACACGCGCATCGCTGCGTCCCCGTCCCGAGCGATGACACCGGAGGAAATTTACGCCGCAGTCGATGAGTTCCGCACAGGGGCCAAAAACGCATTGGAAGCTGGCATGGACGGTGTCGAGATCCACGCAGCCAATGGCTATTTACCCCAACAATTCCTGTCGTCACACGTCAACCGCCGCGACGACGAATTCGGAGGCAGTCTCGACAACCGCGCTCGCTTCCTGCGACTGGTCATCGAGGCTGCGCTCAAGGAAATGCCTGCGACACAGATCGGCGTGCGCCTCTCCCCGTTCGCGCTTTACAACAATGCCGTTGACGCTGATACCTACGCCACCTACGCATACGTCACCAAGATGCTTGATGAATACGGCATCGGCTATATCCATGCCGCCGATACCAACGCATGGGGTGGCAACAAGGATATGAGCCGCATACTCGAGATCATCAGGCCCAATTTCGCCGGCATGCTCATCGCCAACGCCGGGCTATCGTTTGAAGAGGCCGAGCAACTCATCGTATCGGGCAAAGCAGACATGGCCGCGTTCGGTCGCCAATTCATCGCCAACCCGGACCTCGTCGCCCGTATCGGCCAAGGGGGACCATTCAACGAACCAGATCCCTTCACTTTCTACGGTGGTGACGAAATAGGCTATACGGATTATCCGGCATTGGCCTGATACCAGGCATCGCAGCGCACATGCTCTTTCCACCTTGCTGGAGATGAATCGATGAATCGAACTGTACGCTGGCTCCTGCCAGCCCACATCACGCTAGATCGACCAGCTTACGCAAGTGCCTCTGGCAGCGGCCCCAACGTGGCGAGCAAGCTGCGCTGGCCACGGGCAAGACCGTTGCTGCGCAAGCTTGGCAGGACGAACTCCAAACCTGTTCCGGCCAGTGGAAAGACCGAGGCGTCTGCTGCAGCAACATCGTCGCAGCGCAATTCTCTGGAGAGCCTGCAGATCGCGCTTCAACAATTCGATCACCTGCACCCGCAACTTGCGCTCGCAAAAAACGATGATTTCCGCGGCTACCTGCAAGCACTCCTGCCCGGCATCGGAAAGAAACTGATGCGCGAGAACAGCAGCCCGATCGAATTCCTGAATGCGCTGCTGACGCATGCATTTCATGACGCCGCAAAAATTCTGGACGCTCACCTCTGCGCTGAGAGACGCCTGCTCGACCGTTATCGAACCTATTCCGAGCACATCTTCAGCTACACCCCCAACGGCCTGCTGGTCATGGACGCACAGTGCCGGATCCGTGCCGCCAATCCAGTCATGCGGCGCATCCTGGGCTTAAGCTCGGACGAGGATGCGGAGGGCGTTCCCCTGAGCAGCTTGTTCAACGTCCCGGCGCTGTATAGCGCAGCCAGCGATGTCATCGGCACCGGCATCCCGCACCAGGGTATCAATCTGGTCGGCGAAGACGGACGGGAGCGCTGCGGCCACTATCAGTTCGGCCTATCGCGCTTCGACAACGGCGACGAGTACCTGCTGCTGCTGGTCGCACACGACATCTCCAGAGTACTCGAAGCAAAAGCAGCGCTTGCCGACAGCGAAGAGCGGTTTCGACTGTCCTTCCACCAGGCGGCGGTAGGCCTCGTGCACTTCGACGCTGCAGGACGAATCCTGCGCAGCAATCAGAAACTGCAGCGTGTCCTGGGCTACGACGCACAGGAAATGCAGGCGATGAACCTGTGTGACCTCGCCGACCCGGCTGAGCGCTGCGACCACGACCGGATGACGCAGCGCATCCTGGCGGGAGAAATTCAGGACTACGTCAGCGAAAAGCGCTATATCCGGAAAGATGGCCAGCACATATGGGGACAGGTGACGGTGTCGTCGATGCGAGAAAGCCATGGTGATATCCACTTCATTGCGGCCATAGAAGACATCACTGAACGAAAGACAGCGGAATCGATGATGCGGCATCTGGCCAGTCACGATGTTCTGACTGGTCTGCCAAACCGGGCACTGATGATGGACCGCCTGGCCACGGCAATCCATCACGCAAAGCGCACACGCCATAGCGTGGCAGTATTGTTCATTGACCTGGATCGTTTCAAGACCATCAACGACAGCCTCGGTCATGACGTAGGTGACCAGGTCATTGTCGAAGTAGCGCGCCGGTTGCAACACTCCGTACGCGCAGGCGACACGGTAGCGCGACTGGGGGGCGACGAATTCGTTGTTCTGCTGGTGGACGCCGGACAGCAGCAACACATTGGCGTCATTGCCGACAAGATTCTCTTTGCCATCTGCGAGCCCATGCTTCTGAGCGGCCACGAGCTCTTCTTGAGCGGCAGTATCGGAATCAGCATGTACGACCGCGATGGAGCCGACGGCATCACCCTGCTGAAGAACGCCGACACTGCCATGTACCAGGCAAAAAAGGGGGGAAAGCGTCGTTACACCTTCTACGTCAATGAGATGAGCCAGGATGCGTTGCACTTCTTGCGCATGGAAACATCACTGCGCCGCGCACTCGAACGGCGGGAGTTCCATCTGGTGTATCAACCGCAAGTCAATATCGCCAATGGCCAGATCATCGGCTTCGAAGCGCTGATTCGTTGGCAGCCCCCAGGTGAGCAGGTGATATCGCCGGACAAATTCATCGCTCTGGCCGAAGAGACCGGGCTGATTGTTCCGATTGGCGAGTGGGTGCTCGACACCGCGTGCCGTCAGCTCGTCGCCTGGCAGCAGGAGGGCTTGTGCCCGCAAGAGATCAAAATGTCGGTCAACCTCTCCGCCGTACAGTTCAGGCAAGCCGACATGGCAGAGACCGTGACCCGCGTTCTGGCATCCACAGGATGCCCTGCGCAATGCCTGGTTCTGGAGATTACCGAGAGCGTCATCATGGACTCTCCGGAATCCACCGTCATCATCCTGCATGCGCTCAGTGCGAAGGGGGTGAGGCTGGCCATGGATGACTTCGGCACCGGCTTCTCAAGTCTCAGCTATCTCAAACGATTCCCCATCCATACGCTCAAGATCGACCGCAGCTTCATCAGAGATATCTCGAGTGATTGCGACGATGCTGAAATCGTCAAGGCAGTCATCGCGATGGCGCATGCAATGAACAGGAACATCGTGGCCGAGGGCGTAGAGGATCGCGTTCAGCTGGATTTCTTGAGGAATCACGGCTGCGACCAGGCTCAGGGCTTCTATTTCGGCAAAGGGATGTCCGTGACAGAAGCAGCCGATCTGCTCGCGCGCCAACAGACACTTGCAACTACGGTGGCCCACAAGCGTCTTTGCATCGCTTGAACATTCACAGCCGCTCTGCTCGATGAGACCGGCTCTATCTGTCAATTCAATTTTTCCGGGAGTCATCATGGCCTTGCTTACCTTTCAACGAAAACTCTGGCTTCCACTGGTGGCCAGCCTCACCTGTATCTGTGCCATCTCGGTAGTCAACATTTTCGAGACGAGGACATTGCGCTATGAAGAGCGCCAGGCCGATCTCGCCAACGTCGACCAGGCAGCACTGAAAATCGTCGAAGGATTCGCACGAGATGCGGGGGCAGGCAAGATGCCCCTCGAAGAGGCAAAGCTGCGGGCAAAATCGGTGTTGAATGACATCCGCTATGGCGAAGACGGCTACGTCGCCATCCTGGGCATGGATGCAACTGCCATCCAAAATCCTGGCGCTCCCCAAAATAACGGAAAAGACATGAGCGGATTCAAGGATCCTGCCGGGTTTCCGGTCTTCCAGGAGGTCGCCCGCATGGCTGGCTCCCCATCTGGCGAGGGCTTCATGCGATACCTTTGGGTCCGTCCAGGAAAAGACGGCGCCTCGGCAAAACTGAGCCGCATCGTCAGCTTCAAACCGTGGGGCTGGGCGTTGGTAGCGGGTCTTTATGTCGATGATATTGAGGAAGCGTTCTACTCATCGCTCAAGAGGACTGCCGGCATCATGGCCATCGTCAGTCTGCTGCTGTCGGCGATCATCGTTGCGGTCAATCGCAGCCTCAACAAGGCGCTGGGCGGCAGTCCTGAATATGCGGTGGCAGTAGCCATGAAAATTGCCGAGCAAGATCTCAGTCAAAAAGTATTGCTCCGTGACGGAGATTCCAGCAGCCTCCTTTATGCCATGTCGGTAATGCAAAGCAGTTTGGCGAAGATGATTGCTGCCGTCAGGAAAAGCACGGACACCATCGCCGCGGCCTCATCGCAAATCGCAACAGGGAATATGGACCTCTCGTCTAGAACTGAGACACAGGCCAGTTCCCTTGAGGAGACCGCAGCCTCCATGGAACAGCTCACGCAAACGGTATCGCAGAATGCTCAGCATGCACTGGACGCGAATTCCCTGGCGGTGTCGACCGCAGAGATTGCACGGCGCGGAGGAGAGGCGATGCAAAAAGTCCATGGAACGATGCACGCAATCAACGCCAGCGCGACACGAATCGAGGCCATCATCTCTTCCATTGATGGCATCGCATTTCAAACCAACATATTGGCACTCAATGCTGCGGTAGAGGCCGCCCGCGCCGGTGAGCAGGGACGAGGATTCGCCGTAGTCGCCTCGGAAGTGCGCGTCCTGGCACAGCGTAGCGCTGCCGCTGCCAGAGAGATAAAAGGACTGATCGATGAGTCATCCACCAACATCGAGGCGGGTACAAAAATCGTTGACGAGGCCGGGAACACCATCAACGGCGTCGTCCAGAGCGTCAATGAGGTCGCCGCAATGATGTCGGCCATCAGCAATTCGTCCAACGAACAGAAGACCGGAATCCACCACATCAACACGGCCATCACGGAGATGGACTCAGTGACTCAGCAGAATGCTGCACTGGTTGAAGAGGCGGCCGCAGCAGCGGCGAGTCTGCGAGATCAGGCGTCTTCCTTGGCCGACATGGTCAGCCAATTCCAGCTCGATGAATTCAGTGAAGCCGCACCGGCATCGTCTGGTGTGCGCAAGATCAAGATGCGAAGGGAGCGAACTCTTCCGCACAACATGGCCTTGGCGACCCGTTGATTCCAATTGCCCGCGGCGGCGGCTACTGCATCGTTGGCAGCGCGCCGTCGAGGACCTTCTTCAACACGGAGATGAAAGCCTGAACCTTCATGGCTTCGTCTCGATTGGGCTGATACATGGCATAGATACCCACCTCCATCGCGCCGGGGTTGGCCTCATAGTTCTGAAGAGCCCACACCAGACTCCCCTGCTCCACATCCCGCATCACCAACCAGTCCGGGAGCAGCGCAATACCCTGCCCTGCCAGACAAGCCTGCCGCAGGAGCGCGGAATTGTTGACCGTCAGAGAGCCCTTGACGTCCACCACTTCCGGATCGGCCATGGGATCATCTTTGTGGACGAATCGCCACTGCTGCTGCTGAGCACCGTAGGCAAACATCAAGCAATCATGTTGTTGCAACTGGTCCGGTCTGATCAGCTCTCCAGTCGCTGCGAAATACGCCGGACTGGCGCAAAGTATGCGTCGATGGCCGGCAAGGCGGCGGGCGGTGAGATTGGCGTAGTGACGCGGATCCCCTATGCGAATGGCGATATCGATGGATTCTTCCGCCAAGTCGCTGATGCCGTCGCTCAAGTGCAGATGGACCGATAACTTCGGGTACGTACTTTGCAATTCGAACAGCGCCGGCGCAAGGTAAGTGGTGCCAAAGGTGACTGGCGCAGAGATTTTGAGTCGCCCCTGTGGAACGCCCTGATGCGAGGTTGAATTCTCGGCCTCTTCTATCTGCTCCAAGAGGCTCACCACGTTATCGAAATAGAGACGTCCGCTATCTGTCAGCGTCACCGTGCGCGTTGAGCGATTGACCAGCTTGGTTCCTATGCGCGCTTCCAACGCGTCGATCAGGCGAACCACTGAGGAAGGTGCCATGCCCAGATTGCGTGCTGCCGCAGAGAAGCCCCCTGTGCTGGCAACAACGGAAAAAGCTTTCAGCTCGGAGAACCTGTCCATAATTGAGGCGTCGTCATGGTTTGAAATTCGATGCATTCAAGCAGGAGCAGCGCAGGCGTGAGCCTGTCTGCATGCCTCTTTGCAATATTTTAACGCCAAGCAGGCGCGGCCCGCAGTCGGCGTGGAAGAGCAGAAAGCCCGCATGCGCGGGCTTTCTGTTTTCTGATCAGGGGGAAGGCGTCAGGGATGATGAAACAGGAGCAGGTTTCCAGCCTCTATGCCTTGACGGCGTAGCTGTTGGCCAAATTCAACCTGCGGCACTTCCCATTTTCCCAGCGCGGCATCGATGTCCGTGGGCGCAGCTTGCAATTGGTCAGCCAGGCTCAATGCATTGGCTGCTGCCTTGAGCGTGCTTGCAGCAGTGTGCGGCCGCGGCAGGGATGCGGCATCGCCCAGCAGCACCACTCGCCCTGCAACCATCTTGCGCACTGCCAGATCG
>Ga0187843_10001227_pt1 | contig 16559 bp, 17 predicted proteins | sample SpaLakP09_SKY_43_FD_134516 | JGI IMG/M metagenome (GOLD analysis project Ga0187843, IMG submission 134516) | Oligotrophic lake water microbial communities from Sparkling Lake, Wisconsin, USA - SP09_SKY_43 | ecosystem: Environmental > Aquatic > Freshwater > Lake | place: USA: Sparkling Lake...
CTGGCCACCATCGGCATCGACGAGGCGCGTTTCATCCGCGAGTGCAACGGCACCTTCAAGCAGGGCATCCGCTTCAACCACTGGGTGCGCGAACCGGGCGCGGTCGGCGCCGACCACTACTTCCATCCGTTCAGCCTGCCGAGCCAGCGTCCTGGCGGCCCGGAATTGCTGCCGTACTGGCTGCAGGGCGCGGCCGGTCCCGGCGTAGCGTTTGCCGCCGCCGCCACCATGCAAAAGCGCGTGGCCGACGCGTCGCGCGCGCCCAAGCGTCCAAGCGACGCCGATTTCATGGGGCCACTGAACTACGCCTACCATTTCGACGCCGGCAAGTTCGCCGCCCTGCTCTGCACCCACGCGCAATCGCTGGGGGTGCAGCATGTGCAGGCCACGGTCGAGCGGGTAGCGCTGGACGACGACGGCGCCATCGGCGCAGTGCATACCAAAGAAGCCGGCGTACTGACGGCCGACCTGTATATCGACTGCACCGGCTTCCGCGCGGCGCTGATCGGCGAGGCGCTGGGCACCAGCTTCCGCAACATTAACGACGTGCTGTTTGTCGACCGCGCGCTGGCGATGCAGGTGCCGTATGAGCGCCCGGATGCGCCGATTCCGTCCTACACCATCGCCACCGCACACGAGGCGGGATGGACCTGGGATATCGGCCTGCATCAGCGGCGCGGCATCGGCTACGTCTACTCCAGCCGCCATACCGACGACACGCGCGCCGAGCAAGTCCTGCGCGGCTACATCGGCAAGGCCTCCGAAGGCCTGAACCCGCGCCAGCTCAAGCTGAATGTCGGCTACCGCGAGCAGCACTGGGTGAAAAACTGCGTGGCGGTCGGCCTGTCGGGCGGCTTCCTGGAGCCGCTGGAATCGTCCGGCATCGGCCTGATTGAAACGGCGGCGTATCTGGTCAGCTACCTGTTCCCGCACGATGGCGACTTCGAACCGGTGGCCAAGGTGTACAACGAGATGATGAAGGCACGCTACGAGCGCATCGTCGATTTCGTCAAGCTGCACTACTGCCTGACGCAGCGCAAGGACAACGCCTTCTGGACCGATAACGCCGATGCCGCCAGCATCCCGGAATCGCTGCGCGACAAGCTGGCCATGTGGCGCAAGCGTGCACAGCACCGCATGGACTTCGTGGTGGACTACGAGATGTATCCGCCATCGAGCTGGCAGTATGTGCTGTACGGGATGGAGTATGCGACCGATTTGTACGCCAACGCCAGGACGCTGCCGCGCTTTGAAGAAGCACGCAAGGAGTTCGCCATGATCGAGCAAGTATCTCAGCGCGCGCTGGCCGACCTGCCGGACCACCGCGCCATGGTAGAGCACCTGCTGCAGCGGGGCGAACGCAAGACTGCGTGACGCGCCAGCCACCCGGCAGCAACAATCCGCACCAAGGTGGCGCATATGTGGGAGTACGAACATACCAGCGCCCCGTCATTGCGCATGATGAGCACACCAACAATAAGGAGTCATCATGCAAACACAACCTCTAAACGTAGGGCCAGGCGTGGCGGTGGGCACCGTGCCATCCGGCGACGGTAACGCTTCCGGTGTATCCTGGGGCGCCATCCTCGCCGGCGCTGCGGCCGCTGCCGCACTGTCCTTCCTGCTGCTGATACTGGGCATGGGCCTGGGACTGTCGTCGGTCTCGCCCTATCAATACAACGACAAGCCGTTGGGCACCGCCAGCGTGGTGTGGATCGCCTTCATGCAGCTGGCTGCCTCCGGCATCGGCGGCTACATGGCCGGCCGTCTGCGCGTGAAATGGGCTGCCATCCACGGCGATGAAGTCTACTTCCGCGACACCGCCCACGGCCTGCTGGCTTGGGCAGTCGCCACGCTGGTGACGGTGGCCGTGCTGGCAGGCGGCGCCCGTGCTGCACTGAGCGGTGCGATCGACACCGGCGCTGCCGTGGCTACTGCTGCCGCGCCAGTCGCTGCCGCTGCTGGCGCTAATGCAGGCGCCAATGCTGGTGCAGGCCGCAGCAACACCTATTTCGCCGACATGATCCTGCGTTCGCCCAACGGTGACGTGGCGACCGACGCCCAGCGTTCGGAAATCAACCGCATCCTGCTGACCGATCTGGCAGCCGGCAAAATCAGCGGCGAAGACCGCGTGTATCTCGCCCAGCTGGTGGCCAAGCGCACCGGCATGACGCAGGCCGAAGCCGAACAGCGCGTTGACCTGATCTACGCCCAGGCTACCCAGGCCGCCAATGACGCCAAGGCCAAAGCCATGGCTGCTGCTGAAGATGCCCGCAAGGCTGCCGCTCATTCGGCACTGTGGATGTTTGTGGCCCTGCTGCTGGGTGCCTTCATCGCCGCCATTTCCGCCATTGCCGGCGGCCGTAACCGCGATCACTCGCGCGTGCTGATCGCTCAGCGCACCATCTAAAACAAGGAGAACACCATGCGTTCGATCTTACTGCTGTTGCTTGGCATTCCCCTGCCGATCGTCATCCTGATCGCACTGTTCGTGCGTTAAAGTTTGCCGACTTCGATCACTGCTTTGGCAAAGGCGTCGGGTGCTTCCTGCGGAGGATTGTGCCCGATGCCGCCGCCGATCAGTTCATGTTTGTACTTGCCGGTGAAGCGCTTGGCGTAGCTGGCAGGTTCCGGATGCGGCGCCCCATTGGCGTCGCCTTCCAGCGTAATGGTCGGCACCGAAATGCTCGGGAACTTGGCCAGTTTCGCTTCCAGATCCGCATACTTTGCTTCGCCCGTTTCCAGGCCAAGACGCCAGCGGTAGTTATAGACCGTCACCGCCGCCTGATCCGGGTTATCCAGCGCCACCGCGCTGCGCTCATAAGTGTCGTCGCTGAACTGCCATTGTGGCGACGCCAGCTTCCAGATCAACTTGGCGAAGTCGTGGTGGTTCTTTTCGTAGCCCACGCGGCCACGCTCGGTCGCAAAGTAGAACTGATACCACCATTGCAGTTCCGCTGCCGGCGGCAAGGGCTGCTTGCCCGCCTCCTGGCTACCGATCAGATAACCACTCACCGACACCAAACCTTTGACCCGTTCCGGCCACAGCGCGGCAACGATGTCGGCCGAGCGCGCGCCCCAGTCATAGCCGGCCAGCGTGGCCTTGTCGATCTTCAGCGCATCCATCAGCGCGATGACGTCAGTCGCCAGCGCAGCCGGTTCACCGTTGCGTACTGCCTTGGCATCGAGGAAGCGGGTGGTGCCGAAGCCGCGCAGGTGCGGCACGATCACGCGGTAGCCTTGCGCGGTCAGCTTGGGCACCACATCGACGTAGCTGTTGATGTCATACGGCCAGCCGTGCAGCAAGATCACCACCGGACCGTTGGCCGGGCCTTCATCGACATAGCCCACATTCAGCTCGCCGGCGTTGATTTGCTTGATGTTGGTGAAGCCGGCCGGTGCGGCGGCATGTGCGCCGACGGCGCCGAACAGGGTTGCGACAGCCAGCGCGGTAGCCGCGAATACTTTAGTAGTTTTCATTATGCGTCCTCCAGGATAACAGTGGAAAGGCTGGCGCCATCATTGACGCCGGCTTCGAAAGAATAGGGATCAACACCATCAAGGCAGCCGATGTTCACGCGCCACAGCAGCGGATCCTTGCGCGTTTGATGGAAGGGATAGATCCCGCAATGCTTGCAGAAGTAATGCTTGGCGACGTGTGTATTGAACTGGTAGAGGGTGAGCGCATCTTCGCCCTTCACGATCTTCAGGTCGGCCACTGGAAACAGCGGCGACATCAGCGCGCCCTTGCGGCGGCACAGGCTGCAATTGCAGCGGGCTGCCGGCGTCAGCGCGGCGCGCACTTCAAATTGAACGGCGCCGCAGTGGCAGGAACCGTGGTGAAGATCGTTGGACATGATGCGCTCTCCTCTCTTGTTCAGATCAGTTCAGATCAGATTGATCTCGACTTCGATGTTGCCGCGCGACAGTTTCGAGTATGGGCAGGCCTGATGAGCGCCGTCGATCAGTGCCTGGGCGGTGGCCTGGTCCAGGCCTGGCAGGCTGACGTTCAGGCGGGCGGCCAGCGAAAAGCCGGTGTCGTCCTTGGCCAGGTCCACTTCGGCGTCCACTGCGACGTCAGCCGGCAGTTTCACGCCCAGCTTGCCGGCGGTCAGGCCCATGGCGCCGATGAAACAGGCCGACCAGCCAGCCGCGAACAACTGCTCTGGATTGGTGCCCTGGCCGTTGCTGCCTGGCGACGACAGTTTGATGTCCAGACGGCCGTCGCTACTGCTGGCTGCGCCTTCGCGGCCGCCGGTGGTGTGGGTTTTGCCGGTGTACAGAACTTGCTTGCTCATGATGAAACTCCTTGGTTGGCTTTTAAATCGCATCCGATGGAAACGCATGCGTTGCATATTACCTGAAAATTTAGCCGTGTCAAGCAATTCCGATTAAATCGGATCCGATGTATAATCCACTCATTCGAAAGAGGTATTCAAAGGAGGTTCACCATGAGCAAACCGACCACTCCCCAACTGTCGGACTTTCTGTGCTTTGCGGTTTATTCTGCCAATCTGGCCTTTGGCAAGGCGTACAAGCCGATTCTGGACAAGCTGGGACTGACCTACACCCAGTACATCGCCATCATCGCGTTGTGGGAAGAAGACAACCAGACCGTCAGCGGCCTGGGCGAGAAGCTGTATCTCGAGTCCAACACGCTGACGCCGATCCTGAAGAAACTGGAAGCGATGGGCTACGTCAACCGCGCACGCGACGCCGCCGACGAGCGCCAGGTACGGGTCGGTCTGACCGACGCCGGCCGCGCGCTGCGCGAAAGCGCGCTGCACATGAACCTGCGCGACGCCACCGGCCTGACCCCGGAAGAGTTCCCGGTGCTGCAAAAAGCCGTGGTCAAACTGCGCAACAACCTGGTGAAGGCGGCGCCAGGCAAGAGCTGAGCGAGCCGGTGATACTATAAGGTCTTGTTAAAAGACCTTATAGAGGCTTCAATCATGAACCCGATACTGGCTCCGTCGTTCGGCTATCTTCTGAAGGTCGAAGCAAGGGCGCGAATCCTCGAGATGCTGGAAGATAAGGAGCTGCTGCAGATCGCCGAGGCCCGAATGGCTGACGGCAAAAAGCCGATACGGGTGACGCTCAATGACCTGTAACCTCAACCGCTATCTGGACGCGTATCGGCGGAACGCACTAAACGCGTGGGCGGAATATCAGGAAACCGGCCTGTATCTCGACGCCGAAGAGGTCATGGCATGGTTAGAAACTTGGGGCGATGACAGCGAAATCTCCGCGCCAAAATTGACGCGAGCAGTACCATCAGAGAGACGCTGAATAAGCATTGGAGCGGGTGAAGGGAATCGAACCCTCGTATGAAGCTTGGGAAGCTGCCGTTCTACCATTGAACTACACCCGCGTGCCACGCATTCTATGCGGGTTTGTCCGCTGTTGGCAACCTAAGGAATTCGTTGCGTACTTACATCAGTTAAGAAAGTATTGCCAGTCTTCGGTTAGCATAGTTAGTCAACGGCTACCTGCCGCCACCGGGACTTGGAGAAGATTGAAGTATGTACCTCCGGCTATCCGCCATTGTGATCGGACTACTATCCAGTACTAGCGTGTGTGCGGCCTCCATGCGACTGGCCGCTGAGGATTGGCCACCATATACGACGCCAAGCTTGCCCGGCAATGGCGTCACTGGCGCATTGGTGAATACTGTATTGTCGCGCCTGGGGCATAAGGTCGACGTCGACTATTACCCTTGGAAGCGCGCGGTGGAATATGGCCTGCACGACCCACGCTACGCTGGCTATCTGGCGGTATGGAGAACACCGGAGCGTGAGAAGCTATGCTATTTCTCCGCCCCGGTAGGTCACACCCAATCCGTGCTTGCCTATCTCAAAGATGGTCCAGTCCAGGCTGCCAACTTCGAGGATTTGCGGGCAGTGCGTGTGGGCGTCGTCAGCGGATACACCAACGGCGACGAATTTGATGCGCTGGTGCGTAGCGGCGTACTGCATGTGGAAGAAGGCGTCAGCGATGAGGTCAACTTACGTAAGCTCCAGTCTGGCCGCTTCAGTGCCATGGTGATAGAAAAGCATGTGTTGCGCTATTTGCTTTCCCGGCCTCAGTTCCAGGATGCGCGTCAGCGCGTCGCCTTCTCCACCAGCCTGTTCCGTGAGCGCACCGTCCATGTGTGTTTTAAACGCACGCCTGACGGCCTGTCCTATCAGCAGGCTTTCAACAACACGGCATCCAAGCTCAACATGAATAAGATCGAGCACGATTATTGGCATCAGCTCGGCTACGACAATATCGACGGAGACTGACCGCCGCGCAGCAATTAGTGATCCGCCTCCGGATCCGACCACAAGGCCATGTACTGGTCCGAGTGGTTCATCAGGTTTTTGTCCATGTCGGAAAAGCGGTTCGGGGGCGGTTGCAGCGCGTGTTGGTTGAAACCGCTGTAGCCCAGTCCCATGCGGCCGTCCGGCAGCGTGAAGCCGGTAAATTCCAGTATCGTCGGCATCAGGTCGAAGTGCAGCAGCTGCGCGCGGTTTGGCATCGGCGCGTCCTTGGCGATGAAGCTGTTGAAGATGGTGCGGTCGGGCAGTTGCGTCAGCTGGTCGGTCAGCGGATTTTTACGCGATAGGTGGTCGCCGAGGATGACGATGTTGGTGTCTTCCAGATAGCCGTTGTCCTTGGCGTACTTCACAAAATCCGCCACATCCGCCGCCGTGCAGGAGATCACGCCGTCAAAGCCGCTGAAACCGCGCCGCGCGCAGCTGTCTGACAAATAGCCTTCCGGCTCGTGGGTATCCACCGTCAGCAGCGTCAGATTGAATTTCTGGCCACTGCCAGACAGCTCGCGAAGTTTGGTCTTGGCGCGACTGAACAGATCACCGTCGTACAGGCCCCAGCCGTTCAGCGCACTTTCCTGCACACCGCTCTTGATCCACTCCTCGCGGCCGTACGCTTCGTGATAGTGGTGCTGGGCGAGGAATTTATCCTTGCCGGCGAAACTGGTCGAGGCACCGCCCATGAAGACGTTGCGGTAGCCCTGCTGCGCCAGCAGGTCCGGCAGGCACACGGCGTTCTTCATGAAGGAACTGATCACCTGCCCCTGCGTATTCGGATCGAACACCGTCACCCGCGCCAGCGGCACACCGCACTGCGTGGCGACGATGGCGGCGATGGTCCAGCCGGTGCCCGGCACCTGTTCGTAGCTGGGGAAGCTGGTGCCGTGCAGCGCTGTCAGTGGCGCCAGCAGGTCATGGCCAAACACCTTGCGCTCGGCATAGCCCTGCTCCAGGCTTTCAACGTAAATCAGCACCAGGTTCTTCGGCTTGCTGGCCGTCAGCGGCACCGATTTCGGCGGCACATAATTGGCGCCGAAGTAGTCAGGACCAAAGTCCGAGGTGATGTACTTGAAGGCCGAGACGTCGCACATCCAGAACATGGTGGCGCTGAACACTACTACCAGCGGCACCCATTTGTTCACCCGCGAAAAAATCGCGCGGCAGCGTTGCGAACGGCGCGCCAGTACGCGACGGCCGCGCCGCTCCATATAGCATACCAGCGCAAAGAAGATCAACGGCCCCACCACGCACCAGCGGATGAAGCGGCGCGTCACCGCCGGGTCCACGGTGTTCATCAGCTCCATGCCGAAGTTCATGTGATAGGTAATCTGCTCGATATCCGGCTTGCCGAACGAGCGATGCAGCCAGTAGCTGAAGCAGAAAAGGAAAATCCCCAGCAGGTACATCCCGCTGCGCATCACGCGCGGCGCGGTGGATTTTAAGGTGTGTGAAAGTATGTTCATAGGGCGCACGGGGTCTGGGTGGTGCCTCGATCTTCCCAAGCGCGTTTGTCTGAAAAATTGCTGGATATGTTGGTTTTGTATCGAAGTGTGCCGTACTGCTTACATGGATTTACTTCCCAAAGCGCGCGCCGCTCATGCACAATGTTCCGGCTCGTTTGACAATAAGGACACAACATGAAAACAGTTGCAGGTTTGAGCGTGGTGCTGGCGTTGGCCGCACCGATGGCACTGGCGCAGGAGACGCCGGCTGATCCGATTTCCGTTCTGGTCAAGCAGCTGGAGCTGGACAAGTACAAGGCCACCATCAAGGGCCTGACCAAGTTCGGCGACCGCCGTCAGGGCACACAGCGCAACCGCGATGCGCTGGACTGGATCGAAGCGCAACTCAAATCCTACGGCTGCAGCAACACCGAGCGATTGCAGTATCAGTTCACCCAGCCGGCGCCGGGCGCGCCCTCGCCGCGCCGCGCGGCGGGTATCCCGAGCGGCGGCGCCGGCGGCCCTGCGGGACAAGGCGGCAGCACGCTGTTCGGCAATCGCATTCCCACCGGCGTCAATAGCGATCCAATGCGCCAGCCGGACGAACGCCTGCGCGCGCTGAACGCCGAGCAGACGCCGGTCGGCACCTCGCAGCGCGAAAACATCTACTGCACCAAGGTCGGCAAAACGCATCCGGAAGAGATGTACATCGTCAGCGCCCATATGGACGGCATCGGCTTTGGCGAAGCGGCCAACGACGACGGTTCCGGCACCGCGCTGGTGATGGAGCTGGCGCGCATTTTCAGCATGCCGGGCGTGGAGACGGATCGCTCGATCCGCTTCGTCCTGTGGAATAACGAGGAGACCGGCCTGAATGGCGCCGCCGCCTACGTCGAGCAGCGCAAGGATTTGCAGGGCACCGAGTCGCCGAAAGGCTCGGGCAAGTATCCGGAGCCGAAGTGGCTGGGCATGATCCAGCACGACATGATGATGTACGACCATGGCATGCCGATTCCGAAACAGGACGCCAACGGCAAAACCATCTACGTGTCGCCGCCGGAGCAGCGGCTGGAGGCGGATGTCAACATCGAGTATCAATCGGTGTCGAAGCAGGCCGAAGGTTCGGCCAAGCTGGCGTGGGCCTTCCGCGCCGCCAACGACAAGTACGCGACCAATTATCCGGCCGCTGTCGGCTTCCACATGACGAATACCGATTCGACGCCGTTCATGGATCTGGTGCCGTCGATTTCGCTGCGCGAGAATGAACGCGGCCAGCAGATCGGCGCCGGCTGGAACCCGAACTGGCACCAGCCGACCGACAACTACGACACCTACTCCGACAAGGACTTCCTGCTTGGCCTGAACGCGGCGCAAACCACGCTGTCCGGCGTGGCGCAGCTGGCCGGAGTCAGTGTCAGCATCAGGAAGTAATTACTGCGTGCCGTATTTGTCCGAGCGCGGACCGTACAGCAAGCCGTTGTTGTAGCCCGCCGACAGCAGCCGCACACTCGCCACCCCAGCCACTGGATGCGACTGGTCGGTGGTGCTGTTGATGATCTGCTTGACGGCGGCCGCCACCAGCGCGCCAATCAGGCCACCGCCACCATTGTTGCCCCCTTCATTATTGGAGGCGCTGGCGGATCCGGTCCACAGCACCGTGCCGGTTTTCAGGTCAACCAGTTTGGCCTCGACCGACACCACCACCACGCTGTCCAGCACCGTATAGGTTGCGCCGTACTTCGCGATGGTGATGTACATGCCGGCATCGGCGCCAAAGATCTCCTGCAGCTTGGCCGGCGGCAGCGCGTGGATGTCCGCCGCCACCGTCATGCCATTCTGCTTGAAGGTCTCGCCCACCAGGCCTACCGGCAGCACATAGTAGCCGGCTTCCGCCAGCGGATACGTTACTTGCGCGTAGACGCTGTTGCCGGCATTGACCTCCGGCGAATTGTTTAGCGGCGGCAGCACCAGGATCGAGCGCGGCTTGGCCGCCTTGAACGCGGTGTAGTCATACGCCGCCGGCTTGTTGCTGGCGCAGCCCACAGCCAGCACCAGCGGCGCCAGGCAGGCCGCCAGTTTCAGAAAACGCTGCATCATATCTTTTCACCCTTTTTTACTTTCGCCAGCAGGAAGTCCATATAGGCAGCCGATTCCGGGAACAGTTTTTTCTCGTCCTCGAACTGCGTCACCATCTGGTCCTGTTTGCCGGTGATCGAATACAGCATGCCCAGGTGGGCGTGGAATCCCGGCGGCACCGAGGCGCCGCGTGCGCTGATGGTTTGCAGCGACTTTTCCATCTCGGCGATTTGCTGGTCCGGGCTCTCGCCCTTGAAGTGCTGGTACACCTGCGGCTGATAGCCGTCCCAGCCGTACAAAGTCTTCGGCGGCGAAGCGCAGCCGGTCAGGAAGGCCGCGCCGGCCAGCGCCAGCACCATGCCGGCGCGCTTGATGATCGTGATTTGCATGTCAGTCTCCGCTTATTTGCGCACGATAAGCGCGCCAGCGTCGACCCCGGCCACCAGTTTGTCCACCGCTTCACGCATGGCCAGGTCCAGCACTTTGCCGTTCAGGGTGGCGTCGTAGCTGGCGGTGCCGCCAAAGCCCAGCACCTCGCGGTTGGACAGGCTGTATTCGCCGGCGCCAGCGACCGAGTAGACCACTTCCGAGGTGGTGATGTTGACTACGTTGAGCGTCACCTTGGCATACGCCACCTGCGTCTTGCCGCGACCGGCGATGCCGAACAGCTGGTGATCGCCCACTTCCTTGCGGCCGAATTCCGTGACGTCGCCGGTGACGATGAAATCGGCGCCCTTGATGGTTTGTGCCTGCTGTTTGAAGCCGGCTTCCTGTTTCATTTCGTTGAGATTATCGCGATCCAGCACATTGAAACGGTTAGTCTGCTGCAGGTGCGAGATCAGCACCGTCTTGGCCTGGCTGCCCAGACGGTCGACGCCGTCCGAGAAAATGCCACGCATGAAGCTGGAACGGTTGTCGAATTTGCCGACCGCGATCGGCGAACGTGGTCCGGCATATGGTTTGGCGGCGCTGGCGGTGGTCGCCACGGCCACAGCCTGCGAACTTTCGGTGGCACAGCCGGCCAGCGCCGACACGGCCAGTGCGGCAGCCAGCAGCTGAATAGTTTTCATCTTTTTCATTATTTTCCCTAGTGTGGAGTGGAATTTTGTAACTAAAAATTCCAAGGGGAAATTTTATAGATTTTTCCTGATTGCAATCTATCCAATACTCACAAAGGCAGCGCTTGTAGAACGATGTCGTGCAGATGCTGCGCTGGCGGATGGAGATCCGCTTCGGCGCGGTACAGGCGCAGGCCGATGTCGGGCAATGGCGGCAGCGAGGGCGCGTCCAGCATGCGCAGTGACGATGGCAGGCCGACATGGGTGCGCACGGTCACGCCGAGTCCCGCCGCCACTGCCGCCCACACGCCGGACAGGCCGGGACTGGTGAAGGCGATGCGCCACGGGATGCCCGCCTGATCGAGCGCGCGCAGCGCTGCGCTGCGCATCACGCAGGGCGCGTCCATCATCACCAGCGGCAGCGGTTCTTCAGCATTGCCCACCAGCGCCAGCGTCTGGGCGACGCGTGTTTCGTCCGCCGCGCCGATCCAGCGCATGGCCAGGCGGCCGACATCCAGCGCGTGCGGCGTCGCCGCGCCGCCTTCCCAGGCCAGCGCCATATCGAGACGGCCGCTGTTCAACAACTCCATCAATTCAGTATTGCGCGCAGCGCGCGCTTCGATGCGCACGCGCGGATGCACGCGGGCGTAGCGACCCAGCACTTCGGTCAGCACATGTTCGCCGAAGTCCTGCTGGATGCCGAGTCGCACGCTACCCGCCAGTTCGGCACCGCGCACGGCGTTGGCGGCTTCGTCGTTCAGCTCCAGCAGACGGCGCGCGTAGCCCAGCAAGGATTCGCCAGCCGGCGTGGTGACCATGCCGCGCCCTTCCTTGCGCAGCACCGGCATGCCCAGCTGGTCTTCCAGCTTTTTCAGCTGGGCGCTGACGGCGGAGGTGGAGCGTCCCAGCTTGTCGGCCGCCTTGGCGAAGCTGCCCATGTCGACGCCGGTGACGAAGGTGCGCAATACGTCGAGGTCAAAAGTGATGCGGCGCATGGATCATCCTGTTTTATGGGACTGTTTATCAAAATATTCCTGATTTTCAGGATCAAGATAGGACGGTATCGTGGTGCTGTCAATCATCTCAAGGAGGCTGCCATGCCGATGAGCCGTATTTCACTGTTGAGGGGGAAGTCGCCTGAATATCTGCGCGCGCTGGGCGACAGTCTGCAACGCGCGATGGAGGAGGCGTTCAATGTACCGAAGAATGACCGCTTCCAGGTCATTCATCAGCATGAGCCATATGAGCTGATGTTTGACCGCGACTATGAGGGCGGTCCGCGCTCGGATGATTTTGTGCTGATTGCGATCACGGTCGGCAAGCCGCGCAGCGTGGAGCTGAAGCAGGCATTTTACCGGCGGCTGGTGCAAGAGCTGGCTGCGTCGCCGGGTGTGCGGCCGGAGGATGTGATGATTGTGCTGTCGTCATCGCAGGGCGAGGATTGGTCGTTTGGGGGTGGACGGCCGGCGGCTTCGCTGATGGGAGCGCGGTCATGATCGCCATGCAGTACAGCTTTGTGCTGCCGGCCGATTACGATATGGCGGTGGTGCGCGAACGTATCGCCACCAAGGGGCCCTTGCTGGATGATTTGCCTGGGCTGGTCTTCAAGGCGTATCTGTATGCGTTGGAGCCGGAGCAGGCGTATGCGCCGTTTTATCTGTGGCGCGATGAGGAGGCGATGCATGGCTTTCTGAATGGTCCGGCGTTTGCCGGTGTGACGCGGGCGTTCGGCTGGCCGTCGGTGAGGACGTGGACGCCGTGGCATGCGACGGTGGGCGTCGCGGTGCGTGAAGCGCGGTTTGCGACGCGGAGCAGCAAGGTGATTGCGCCGTATGCGGCGCTTGCTGAACTGCGCTTGCAGGAAGAGGTGTTGGCGCAGCAGGCGTTGGCGCAGGGCGCGCTAGCGGTGGTCGTGGGCTTTGAGCCGGTGACGTGGACGGTGACGCGGCTGGCCCTGTGGCGCGATGCGGCGGCGGGCGCCGGCGCCAGCGAGGGCACGGGCGGTGCGGGCGGTGCGGGCGGTGCGGGCGGCGCGGCCAGCGCAGTCAGCGCGGCCAGCGGAGATGCGGACGGCGGGCGCTATTTCGTCGGCCACGTGTCTGCGCCAGGTGCGGGACGGCCGGCTTAACGCAGCAGTTGCAGCACCTGTCTTGGCAGCGAGTTGGCTTGCGCTACGATCGCCACGCCGGCCTGGCTGAGCACCTGGGTGCGGGTCAGCTGCGCCGCTTCAGTCGCGTAGTCGGTATCCATGATGCGCGAGCGAGCGGTCGACAGATTGTCAGCGGTATTGCCGGCGTTGCCAGCGGCCGCTGTCAGCCGGTTATTGATCGCGCCCAGACTGGCGCGCACCGTATCCACCTGCTCCAGCTTATCGTCGAGATACTTCAGCGCGTCGCTGGCACCGCTGTGCGTCGATAAGTCCATAGGCGGCTCGCCCGGCGTGATGATATTCTGCTCGACCAGTTGCGGTGGACCGATCACCACCGACGGCTGCGCGCCGGCCGTCAGCCCCGCCTTGGCCGGATTGGCGCCATCGATCCGCATATTGTGATTACCCGGCCTCGCATCCTCGGTAATGGTCAGCGAGCCTTTGTTCGCACCCGGCGTCAGGCCCAATGACGCCAGCGCACCACCTGCGGTCTCCGCGAGGAAAATATCGCGGCCATCGGCAGCAGTCAGCGTCAAGTCGCCGCCATTGGAGCTGGCCGTCACACCATTGCCCGCCGCGCTGATGGCCGCCGCCGCACTGGCGGCACGTGCCGCCGCATTGGCCCCGCTGATCGCGCCGATCGCCACGCCGTTTACCGTCAGCACCCCATTGGCCAGATTGCCGCTGGCGCCGACCGTTCCGGTCACCGTGGTGACGGCCGATGCGGTAATGCCAGTGATGCTGGACGCGTTCACCGCCGCCGCCAGCGCATAGGCGCTATCCGCCCCCTGCGCTGTCTGCGCACCCGCCACCGATGCCAGCACTGCGCCATTGTTGATAATCAGATCGCCGTACTGCAGCGCGCCCACCACTGCGGTGCCGACAGCGGTGGACTGCTGCGGCGCCATGTTCACCAGGCCTCGGCCGATGCTGGGCAGGCTAACCGCCTGCGGGATCTGCAGCTGCACCGTCTGTCCGGATTGCGCGCCGACCTGCAGCTGGCTGGAAAAAGAACCGTCCAGCAGCCGCTCATTATTGAAGCGCGCGCCATCGACGATATCGACATTGGCTGCCACCAGCGTATCGACCTCCTGCTGCAGCGAGCGGCGGTCGGCTTTATTATTGGTGTCGTTGGCCGCCTGCACCGCCAGCTCGCGCATGCGCTGATAGTTCTCGGTCAGCTGGCCGGCCGCGCCGTCGGCGATCTGCACCAGCGAAATGCCGTCGTTGATGTTTTGCGTGGCGCGCCGCAGGCCATTGATCTGCGCCGTCATGCGTTCGCTGATGGCCTGCCCGGCCGCATCGTCGCTGGCGGAATTGATGCGCATCCCGCTGGAGAGTCTCTGCAAATGCACGGCCAGATCCGCACCCGAACGCGTGTAACTGCGTTGGGCGTTAAGCGAATCGAGATTGGTGTTGATCTGCATGGGCGAACCTGTTCCAGCGCGAAATGACGCTTGACGTCTTATTAACGACGAAACAGGAAAAGACTTGAGCCAGGAGCTTAGCCGGGCAGCATATCCATGCGTTCACGCAGTTGCGCGAGTTGGACCGGCTCCAGACGGCTGGCGGCGTTGGGCAGGTAGCGGGCGGCGGCGTTGAAGCCGGCGCGGGCGGCCATCGTCAGCCACATCCAGGCCTGGCCGGCATCGGCCGGCACACCCTGCCCGGCCAGATACATCAAGCCCAGATTGAACTGCGCCCGCGCGTGGCCCTGGCCAGCGGCCTGCAGATACCAATGGTGCGCCTGCGCGTAATCGCGCGGTACGCCCAGGCCATTGTCGTAGCGCAGACCAAGCGCAAACTGCGCCTGCGTGTGATTCTGCTCGGCCGCCTGGCGATACCAGTGATTGGCCTGCACATAATCCGGCTGCGGGCCGTCGTCTTTGTCGTACAGCAGGCCAAGGCTGTACTGGGCCGCCGCATAATCCTGCTCGGCGGCGCGGCGATACCAGCCCATCGCCTTGCGATAATCCTGCGGCACGCCGCGTCCCGTTTCATAGCGCAGGCCCAGATCGAACTGCGCCCGCAGATGCCCCTGGTCGGCCGCCTTGCGATACCAGAAGATCGCTTCCTGATGATCCACCGCCACGCCCTGGCCGGCGTCGTACAGCATGCCGAGGTGATATTGCGCGCCGGGGAAGCCCTGCTCCGCCGCCTTGCGATACCAGTGCTCCGCCTGTTCGTAATCCTGCTCCACGCCCTGGCCGTGGCCATAGCGCAGGCCGAGGTTATTCTGCGCCGCCGCGTGTCCCTGCTCGGCCGCCTTGCGATACCAGTCCAGCGCCTTCTGCTCGTCGCGCGGCACGCCCTGGCCGTTATCGTAGATCAGGCCCAGATTGAACTGCGAACTCGCATGGTCCTGCTCCGCCGCGCGGCGATACCACAGGATGGCTTTCTGCGAATCCTGCGCGATGCCGTCGCCCTTGTCGAAGCGCAGCGCCAGATTGAACTGCGCCGGCGCATAGCCCTGATCGGCCGCTTTGCGATACCACGACAGCGCCTGCCCCACATCCTGCGGCACGCCCTGGCCATTGTCATAACGCAGGCCGAGATTGAACTGCGCGCGCGCGTAACCCTGCTCCGCTGCCTTGCGATACCAGAAGATGGCCTGCTTGAAGTCCTGCGGCACACCCTTGCCGGTGTCGTACATCATGCCCAGATTATTTTGCGCGCCGGCGTCGCCCTGCTCGGCCGCCTTGCTGAACCACAGCATGGCCTGCTGCGTATCATTCGGCACGCCCTGGCCCTTGGCATACAGCCAGCCCAGGTTGTACTGCGCGGCCGCATAGCCCTGCTCCGCCGCCTTGCGATACCACGCCGCCGCCTCTTCAAAATTCTGCGCGACGCCCTGGCCCTTCTGATACATCACGCCCAGATTGTACTGCGCGTGCTCCAGCCCCGATTGCGCGGCCTGGCGATACCACACCACCGCCAGCTCGTAGCTTTGCGCCACGCCCTGGCCGTTGAAGTACATAAAGCCCAGGCTATGCTGGGCATTGGCGACGCCGCGCTCGGCCAGTCCCTTCACGCGCAGGAATTCTGCGGTGAACGTGCTGCCGTTATTGGCATCGGCTTCGTTGGGACTGTATTTCGTCATCAGGCCTGAATCGCGATCATGGCTGGTTCATACTCCACCACCTGCACCGGCGGCGACAAACGGCGATTCTGCTCCTGCAGCACATCGATAAAGCTGTGCAGCGAAATGGGGCGGTGATACAGATAGCCTTGCATGGTGGTGCAGCCGTTGGCTTCCAGATAGCGCGACTGCACCTCGGTCTCCACGCCTTCCGCCACCAGGTGCAGACCCAGACCGCGCGCAATGGAGATAATCGCCAGAATCACCGGATAGTGGCCATTCTCGTCGTGGATCTCCTTAACGAAGGACTGGTCGATCTTGATGGTGTGGATCGGGAAGCGGTGCAGATACGCCAGTGACGAGTAGCCGGTACCGAAATCGTCAATCGCCACCGATACGCCCAGTTGGCACAATTTGTTCAGCTGCTCAATCGCGTATTGC
>Ga0187843_10001229_pt1 | contig 16557 bp, 23 predicted proteins | sample SpaLakP09_SKY_43_FD_134516 | JGI IMG/M metagenome (GOLD analysis project Ga0187843, IMG submission 134516) | Oligotrophic lake water microbial communities from Sparkling Lake, Wisconsin, USA - SP09_SKY_43 | ecosystem: Environmental > Aquatic > Freshwater > Lake | place: USA: Sparkling Lake...
GTCTAATGTAACTGTAACAATATCTGTTGAGTCACTTATAGTAGTACCTTGTGGTAGTGTTATGTTACCATCTGTGCCAAAGGTCCAATGATGGGTATCTGCGTTGGCGCCAATGACAATATTACCATTGTTCCGTTCAAGTTTAACATACTGATCATCATCACCTAAGAATAAGTCAACTGTGGCAACATTGCCTGCGGTGATGTGTATGTGATCGTCATCAGTGAATGTTGGATATATTTTCACTGCCATATCGGGATTTTCACCGGATTGAACTTTTGGTGTTAGTAAAATACTGTGGCTGCTGTTGACTTCCGTTTCACTGATAACGCTGCCGTTTGGTAATGTTAAGTTACCATCTGTTTCAAGACTAACTGTGTAACCACCATTGACCAAGGTGTTACTTGTGCCACCACCTCCGCCACTGATGGTGTTTGCTGACAATTGAGACCAAGTATTTGATCCATTACCAATTCTAATTTCATTGGTAACAATGTCATAGCCCATTTCTCCGTCGGCCAACACAGGATTAACGCTGTTCCAGTTTGAGGTTGTGTCTCTTCGTAATTGTATTCTATTTGCCATCGTATTATGCTCCGCCGCCATCTAAGACGTAATTATCGCCACCGTCACCATCGTATACAGGATCGTTAACACCAAATCGTGAACTGCTTCCGCCACCATCCGCTACAGGTGGTACTGTTACGATATTAAACACTGTGGCAGCTGATCCGCCATCCATGGACATTTCTGTTTGTATGTAGGCACCGTACTGTGTGGTACCATCTGGAAAACGCAAGCCGTCGTTGTTCTGGAATGTCCAGGTACTTGGAACAGCATTTGCAACTGTGGTATTGGCTGTGATCTTGACATTGTCTTGACGACGAATTTCTTTAGTATCAAATGTACCATCAAGATTGAACTTGAAAGTCTGTGCGCCAACTATCTGTGTATTATTCTCAAGATCCCATTGTGTGTTGGTCCAACCTGTGCCCACTGTTTGCACAGTTGGGTTCAAGTTTGCAAAACCAGAAGTCACATTCACGTTGCCAAGAGTGGCAGTTAGTGTTGTGATGCTAAAATTGGTACCAGTGTTGCCAACGTCGAAGTCTGAGATTACAAAATCGCCAAAGGTGCCTAGTATGCTGCCATCTACAGGATACGATAGTGTGACTGTGTTGTATTCACTGCCGAGGCTGACTCCGGGAGTCCGGGCCTCAGTAGCAAAGGACACAGCAATCAGACCATCCTCGACAGTGATACCGCTACTGCTCTCTAATCCTTGTGAACCATAGAAGCTTACTCCATCATCGCCTGGGCTTCCAATGCGTCTTTGCCACACCACGTCACCACTGAACATGGCAACCTTGATTATCATTGCATCTATGTCGCCGGTGCTGTCGTCGTTGTACTGTCCCAGTACATACACATAACCGTTGTCATAGGCAACAGCAGTGGCATAGAACCCATCCCCAGCAGGGAGGTCAAAGCCAAGTTGTTTTTGCCAAAAAGAATTACCAGTTGCTAAGTTAGCAAGATTGGACTTGATCAACACAGCATAATCGTTGGTTATGTTGTTGACTATCACATACACATTGCCGTTTGCATCACAACAGAGATCATCACCTGACACATTATTGGTGCTGTGACTGCTAACACCAATGCCAATGGTTATTGGAGGACCACCACTCTGAGTAGTCAGCATGGCATGGCTGTAGGTGCCATCATAGTATGTGCCCACAATAGCTGAAGAATTTGAACTGGGTACAGCCACTGCCTTGAACGTGTTGGTGTATGATATGCCGAACACTCCACCAGAACTTTGATCACTGCCTGCAGGTGTTACGGTTATGTTGCCAATGAACTGGGCGGTGTCAAGGTCAACTGTGCCTATAAATGGTATCTTGGGGTTTTCTCCTGAAGCGTAGTAGTGGCCCACAACTCCCACAATGGAACTTTCATAATTGCCATTGCTCTCTAGGTCAGTCACTTTGACATAGTCTAATCTTGTGGCAAGTCTTACATTGCCAAACTGGTCAACCATGTTGCCTTCAGTGTCCATGGTGCCAACATAGCTGAGATTTTGAAAGGGAACATAAGCAGCCCACACAATGGTGTCCTGTGTGCCTAGATCAACATTTGCTGCCAGGTATCTAACACTGGCATTGTAGCTGCCGCAGTTGAGGTTGTTGTCGTCAGTCCAGGTCCTGCGCCATAGTAGCTCACCTAGAGGACTGTATTTCAAGAACAGGTTGTCAGCGTCAAAGCTGTTATCGGCGCGAACCAAGCTGCCTATTGCGTACACATTGCCACCAGTGTCACGAACCACGCTGCCATTGATGGTTATGTTGGCACTGTTGGTAGCGCCTGTGTCACCAAATAGGTTGTACCAGTATGGGTTATCGCTGGGGCGACCAACCACTAGGTCAACGGAGGTTGCTTGATCGGATATCTTGCTGCCTTGTGGCAGTTGAAGATTGCCGTCTGTGCCAAAACGCCAGCTATAAGAATCACCGCCGTCATTGTTGTATGTGCCAATTTCAACACCATATGGAGCAGCGGGATTGAGTGCAGATCCAGGTAATTTAACATAGTTGTAATCGTCGCCCAGGAACAGGTCATTCGCTGGTGGATTATAATTACTACCATCAAAGGCAATGTGGAAGTGTCTTGCCACTCCCGGACCTTCCATGTTGGTACCAATGGCCAAATTGCCTCTATCTGTGACCAAGATCAGTCCGTTATCATTTATGATAGTGTCTGCAGAAAATGTAAAGTTTCCAGTGTTGGCATTGCCAGCACCCACTGTGCTCAAGATGTTAACGCCATTGGCAAAGTTGTATTGTGCGGCTCTGATATTACCAGTGGTGATGTTACCAGTTAAGTATGCGGCAACATTGGTGTTTGAGTAGGTGCCGCTTTGTGGGTTAGCAACCAAATAGCTGGCCACATTGGCATTTGAGTATGTACTGACACCTGAATTGTTGTCATTTGCCCAGGCCAGGGTTGAGCCACTGGCGGGCCATTTGAGTACCTGTCCTACAGTGCCCACAGTGTTGGGTATTGCAAATGCAGGCAATACCAAGTTTCCACCTGCGTCAACCTGTACTGTGTTACCGTTGTTGGCAATGCTGTTTGTGCCAACTGCGCCGCCTGCTGAGTGTCCAACCCATTTTACCCCGTCCCAAATGTAGGTGGTGCCCAGATCACTGGTATATTGTGTGACACCTGCTACCAGGCCTGTTGTTGGAAAGTTTAATGCAGCCATTTTTATTTGTCCTTATTCTTGTATTTACCGTTTATTAGTTATAGTCCTGGAACGGATGATCTGATCCATTTGGCGTTAGCCCTGTATCGCCCACGCACTGACCCTGGAACATCCAGGTGCCTACTCCGCTGAATGCAATGGCCTTGACACGAATATAACTACCGGCTTTGGCATGGTGCTGTCCCAAAAACAAATCGCAAGCTGTTGCTGTTGTGGCTGTGGCTATATGTAGTTTCCCGGTGGTGGCGTTGTCTACTCCCACATAGATGGTTCCACGGAACACATCTGTTGTTGCTCTCACACCAGTATAATAACTCTGTATATGCACCTGCCCAGCATCCCCTGAGAAATAAAATTCAAATTCTGTTCCCAATATGTTGGCGGTGATCTGTGGTAATCTAAACAGGCTGACGCCACCTGCTATTGTGATCAACTTACCTGCTTCGGCCACGGTCAATTGATGGAAAGCACCGGTGGTATAGGTAGCACCTATACCACTAAAGGTCAACGCTGTGGGGCTGGCATCAACCCAGGTGCCGTTGTAGTAAACATACAATCTACCAGTTTCAGCATCATACCATAGTGCGCCCACATTGCTGATATCCGGGGGTGCTGTATCCACCCAGGCATCGCTGGTTGGGCCCACATTGGCTTCAAATCCTGCTATGGTGGTATTAAGTGCGTTGATATTGGAATTGATTGTGTTGACTGTGCCAGTCACACTAGTTTCAAATGTGCCAATGTTGGCACTCAACGACTGCACACGATTGTTGGTTGCAGTTTCAAATGAGCCAATGTTGGCACTCAATGACTGTACACGATTGTTGGTTGCAGTTTCAAAAGCACCAATGTTGGCATCCAAGGAAGTGATGTGTGCTTCGACATTAGCAACATTGCTGGCCAAGCTGACAACATTGGCATTCAACAACAAATCACCGGCTGGGCTGGCATCAACCCAAGCGCCATTGTATCTTATATAAAGTCTGCCGCTGATTTCGTCATACCACAGTGTATTTTCTCTGGGACTGGTTGGCGGGGTTTGCCCCATGTAGGATGAGGATGCCAGATGTCCGCCGGGAGTTACACCGTCGTGTACACGAATCGTGTCCAAGTCTGTGTCAACTGTGACTTCGCCCACGGGCCCTGTGTATGCAGAACTAACTGCGGTGTTGCCACGCTTCAATAATACCTGTTTGTTGTATGTTGTTGTCATTGTATTGTTCCTGCATCTACCACTTCATCATTGTTAAATGTCGGCAATGCCATGCTTTCGTACCAGCCCGGCAGCACCTGCATGTCTAGGCCAGCACCGTAGTTGCTGTCAGTGTAAAGCGGCTGTTCTGCATTGGTGCTGAGAGTGATTATTTTGACCATGACTTTGTAAATTCTTTGATCTAGAGCATTTACCACGTCCCGCGGAATTACCACTGTACCTAGACCTTTGGCAGCATTGGTCATGTTGACTGCTAGACTTTCTAAACTCACCTGACCCAGTGGATCTTGTATGTCTAGTTGTACAGCATATCCTGTGGTGTTGATGGCTTTTTGATCCTGATTTCTAACTACAATCTGTAGAGGATTATCTATACCTTGATAAATTTTGATTGGACGATTGTACACGACTCTGTTCCTTGTGGTGAAGATTGAGGGATCCAGAAATTGAACCTCGACTATGTTAGGGTATAAATAACTTTGGATCTGTTGCATCTTATATTTATAAAAATTTTGGAACATACATACACGCAATTATTAGAACAATACCCCTTCCTAACATACATAGTGTACGGGGGCAATGACTACATCGGAGTGGTTCAAAACGTCGACGATTTGATCACCACCATCTACGATTATAGTGCTTTACGCACCTTGGAACAGAAGAATCAATTTATCGCCTTGGCCGAAACCTGGTGGTGGGAAAGCAACAGGTTGGTGCCCATTAATGTATTTTTGAGGGAAGATTGGAGCCCGTTCAAGGCCGCATTACGGACCATGAACAGCAAAGACGTAGAAATTAAATTTGGGCCCTACGTGAGCCTCAAAGAGATCGCTGCCAAACGTAGCAAACGCAGATCAATTACCCTGGTACGTAAACTGGGTTAACTGGATTCTGCACTGATCTGCTCACACAGCAGATTCATGTGTACTGCCACCAAATGTGCATAGGCCACAGCGTGGCTTTTCTTGAAATAATAACCATCATCTGCAGGACGAGCCCATATGGTTTGTGCCACTTGTGCCCAGGGTAGTCCAATCAAATGACGCTTGGCCGGACGAATAATAGCAAGAAACATGGCCAAACGTGCAACACTGTCCACAGATTCTGGCATCTTTTTCAATGTGGCGTAATGACTTCCCACGTGTATCAGTTGACTGAAGAACTGTTCCTCTTGCAACAAATCCCATAATGGTTCCTGTGTCATAAGATGAGTCAAATGTGCTTCATCTTTTATCTGCGTATATAACGACACATTCAACAGGTCTAACTTGACATAGCCTCGATCTTCGGCCACTTTGTGATCTAGGCTGGCCTGTCCCGAGAAAGGATCCATGGGAATGTTGGTCACATAGATTCCTGAATTGTGCTTTACTAACTCTCCATCACGTAGTATGCTGGCAGGTGTGTGATCCAGCACAGCCAGAGCCCGTGAGCGATCGCCTAGGTCAATGTCAATGTCGGACTTGAATTTCATAAGCCGGCTGCCTTCAGTACGTGTTTGCACCATTCTACATCAGCCACATAGTCTTTGAATCGACGACTCCAATGATCAGGATCAATCCAAGGCATAACAATATCCATCTGCTCCGTATTAAGACTTTCAAGATAATCAACACCAGTGTTGCAGTTATAAATGACCCAAGGACTAATACGCCCAGTGGTAATATGATGGCAGATACGATTAGTGTTGCCGTAAGCAAAATAATGGCTAAAATCAGCAATAGAATTTCCCGTGGCATAATCTTGCATTTCCTTTAAGGCCCGTTCCAGGGCATCTTGTGGTGCTTCTTTCTTCAAGTATTCTAGAAGCCACTCTTCATAGAATGCATCCTTGCACCAATAGTCTATTTTTTTGTTTTGTCGTAGTAGCCAGTCAGTAAAACTGTCGCTATTGATAGCACGTATAGCCACCAAATGTCTACCGTAGCGAACGAAAGCATTATAATAAGGACTAGTAACAAAGTCTGCATAACTCTTCAGCTTGGCGCTGCCTTGTGTTGTTTCATAAAATCTCAAATACGCACGTAATCCAAACTGCACACCGGTTTCAGTTTCCTGTTGCCAACGTCGTTTGGGCTCACAAAGATGTACACTCAATGTACTTTCTTTGCGAAATAGTTTATCACAATACTTACACTTATATTCAGTCACTTAGAATATTCTTTGATTTGTTTGTCATCCAGGCCGTGCATCCGGGCCATTTCTTTTACAGCCTTGAGATCATTCAAACGAGCCATCAAATCTACTTCATCCGATTTCAAATGCGGGTACAGGTGTCGTATCAGTTTGACCACTGGACCCGATGCTGAGTCTTTCTTTTTAGGAGCCAGCCAATAGTGTCTGTGAGTGCCCATTCCGGGACTGGCGGTGGTGCAGGTCAACCAAAGCAGTTGTTTGTGCCGGGTCGAATTGACGTCAAAGAAGTTGACGTTCACACGCTCGTTGGTGGCACGTAGGTACCATTCTTGCATGTCAGCATCGCCTTCTACACTGGCACCCCAACGCATGAGAATGTAAGGGCTAAACTTCTTGGCCTCTTCTTCGGTCATGGATGTCAAGTAATCACGAGCCTTGTTGTCATAGGCCCGCATTTCGTTGGCAATGTCTAGTTTACTCATACTGGGTGATGCATCACTGTGTTGTCGGGTTGTTTAAGTAGCTGATAGTATATTATAACACGCTCTAGCTCTTCGCGCAAGCCTTCATGGGTTCGTGCCATTCGCCGAATTTCGCCCCAAAGTTTATCTTCTCTGATATGCTCAATCAATGGCCGACCGTCATTGGTACGAGGATCGGGTTTGTCTTCCATTTCGTATTTGTATCCGATCAAAGTACGATCAGTTTCGCCGACCTCGCGAGCATATACTTCTTCGCCGTTGCGTTCGTAAATGTAAGTGGCTCCAGGTTTAAGACTTCCCATACTTGTATCCGTATTGTGTATGTGCCCAACGCAGGAATCGTTCCAGACCTTCACGATCGTTGGGGTAACTTTCCAAATAGATTTTTGATAATCTATTGATAACTTCAAACATTTCAGGTTCAGTATATGGCATCACCAGGCCTTTGTATAGTTGACTACCTCACTTTGGCGGCTGATGTCTTTGACAAAATAAGCACACAGAGGATCTTTATCGTTGTTCAAGGGCACTGCCAACATCTGCCCAGGTTTGAGTTTGGGAAAATACCACTTGACATCTTGATAGATGTCAACAATTTCCACAGGCATAAACTCAGGTCGGAAACTGGTCAAGGGATTGAAACAGAACACACTGAAACCACGGTCGTTGATTGATGTCAATGGTACCACTTCCAAGTCGCCTAGATCAGGTTCGCCAATCAGGAGTTGCCAATCCACTGGCATCTTGACTGTGTTGTTGCCGATTTTCAATACCAGAGCTGGACTGTTAAATGATTCAAGAAAGATCAAGGGCACGTAATAATAGTCAGGATCTTTGGGATCTGAATTATCAAACACACAAAATCTCAAGTCTTCTACTTCGTCTGGAATCTCGTCCATCTCGTAGGCTGTGTTATCTAAGGTTAATATTCTCATAAGGTAAAATTCTTCTCCAGGTGTTGTTTTATTTCTGTGAACATTTGTTGCTGTTCTGCAGGCCCAGTGTGGTATCCTGGATCTTTGTCTATGGGCTTTTCATAACGTTTTACATCTGCGTTCATATAATTTTTATTGCTCATCCACGATAGAAAATTGTTTTCTTGTAAATTCATTTGATCAATATGCATTATATACGGAATATCAGAATCATTCAACCGGCGCAGACAAGAATCCAAACACCAGGCATCTATTTGCCATTTCCAATTGACATCCACTAGATCTGCAATAAACATCTTGATAGACAGTCGTTGGTCTTTGGTCACATAGGACACATTGGGATCAATCAACGTACTAAACGTATGCGAGATCATTGTGGGATTTTGTAAAAAATTGTTGGTAGAACTAACATCAACACTGGGGTTATAATGTATGTTTGTTAGCCCGCGTTTACGATCATACTTCCATACATTACGATCAACATTTTGATCAGCATATTTCTCACCAGGCATTTTACTGTCTATATAAGGAATTTCGCAACGATCTGTGGCAGTCGATGAAACTAAAACTAAATCCGCACCTTGCTCTATTGCATATTCTATTTGTAAACAGATTCCAGCATTGCTGATGCCGCCACGTGCTAGACTGGTAAACTCGTATCCCAAATAATTGGCCAAAAGTTCACCGTGATGTTCGCCTGGGGTTTGTGTACTGGCCGAACTCCAAGAGCCGCCGCAGACAAATAATTTTTTCATGTATTAACCCACAATTCTTCGTTGAGTATGCCTGTGATGTTGGTGGTCCATTTGTCAACAAATCCAGCATTGAGAGATAGGTGCCATCTATCAGGATGCCAGACAATAACATCACCTGCAGACCAATGGCTGATGATACTATTTCCGGCCTGTAACACATGACCTGCGGCCCAATCTTTCATAAAGCATAAAAATCTAATAGCAAATTGGCTTTGGGGATGATTGCGTCTAAAGTAGAAAAATTTGTCTTGATGCCAAGGCATTATGTTACCGGGCTTTTGTAATGTGGGCCTACCAATGGCTCCAACCTGTAGCGGCAACTGATCTGTTATGGCCTGTTCCCACGGCATGACCAACTGTGGTTTGGTGCTGGTTGTTTCCCAACTGCGTGTGTTTTCGGGAGTATAACCCCATTCACGGTGCTGGCGCATGGACTCAATATATTCATCACCAATGCTGTCCCAGGAATCAAAGGTCGTTTTGTCAATTACCAACGAACACCAGTAGTTAGGATTGGCTTCAACCGCCGCATCAGATTGTCTGACTATCTCAGACCAGTCAGCGGATATATTGCCAAACTTCAAGTAGTCAACTGTTTCAAGGTGCTCTAGAAAGCTCTTGCGTGATACAAACACGTACAAAGTCCCCTCTTAAAAAATCTGCTCGATACTCATCGCCACCAATGCCAATGGTAATTGTATTGGTGGGTGCGAGATTGAGTTGTTGGCACACTTGCCCTGCAACAGGCGCCAACTTATCAATTAACCATTTGTGCGGATACTTTTCTAATAGTTGTAGACTCAAGTATGCGCCCAGTCTATCAAATATGTCACTGCCAATCAGGCCAGCAGTGATACCATCATCGACCCGGTCTTTGGTAAATCTAATGCCCAGACGTAAAGGATTGCCGGCTAGATTTTTACTTAGGCTAACTGCAAAATCTCGAACACATTTTCGTTCTAATGGATATTTCACTCCATGACTTATGCCAAAGTACGCACCGTCAATAAACACAGGAACATCAAATTGGTCAGCTTGATCTAACAATTTGTGCCAGCCCGGAAGTATTGTACCATTGCCCGAAAATGGCACACTTGCCACAATCAAATCATCTGTGGTCAAAGAACTGTCTTCAAGGAATTCAATCTTACGATCATAAGCTCTAGCAAGTATAGCAGTAATAACAAAATCACTACGACTGACTCGTATGCGTCTGTCGGGATAGCGTGACAAAAACTCGCCAAAGGCATCTGTAGTACCCGGACAAAACGCAGAATAAGCAAATTGATCAAGTCCAATGACTGTGTTGTATGGGGAATCAACGAGCCAACTGCGCCAGGCCTGATCTAACTCTGTGTTGGTAATTGCGGATATTTTATTGTAATCAATGTTGGGAAACAGTGTGTCAATGTAAGCAATGACCTCTGGCAGGTGTAACGGATCGTGTACTATTTTCATTGCCACATGGCCTTTTCTACTGTGAACGGATAGTTGGCTTCCTTGTAAAAAGCCTTGCGTTTGGTCAGATGTCGTTTTGCGAATTTGCAGGTGCTGGTGATATCCCAGATTTGTACGAAATCTTTGTCTTCGGCTTTTCGAATACCTCGCCCAATTGACTGTATAACTCGAACAAAGCTCTTTCCGGGTTCCACAAGAACCAGATTAAAAATACGAGGGATATTAATACCCACAGCGGCCACACCATAAGTCGCCACAATAATCTTGTCATCGCTGATCGCCACATCATCGTACTCCTCTTTTCTTGTTGAAGCTTTGGTTGCACCCGACACAAATACTGCACGATCGCCTAATCGTTCTAATAGAAGTTTACCTGTTGCGATCCTGTCAATCAATACCAAGGTATTGCCCGTGGCATTTACCTTTTGAATCAGTTCAGCTATATAGTCTAATCTGGCTTCTGTTTCGACTAGATATTTTAGTTCACTTTGATAATTATTGTATTCCACGCTGTCGGCCAACTGCACTATATTTACATGACAATTGGCCAAGTGGCCTGCTTCTTGAAGTTCACTGGCACTGAGCTTGCCCACGACAGGACCCAAACTGCAGAAGATACTGACTTTTTCAAACTGTTCTTTGGGGATGGTTCCTGTCAGTCCCCAACGTATGGGAATATGTCCCATGACACCTGTCAGCAGGGTCTTGAGAGCATCTGCCTTGGCCATGTGTACTTCGTCCACAATCACACACACAACATCTTCAAGAAACTCTCCGATGGTGATGTCGGCTTCGTGGCTCTTGGTATTTTTAAGCAAGATGTTTAGACTTTGCCAAGTGCAGATGGTATGGGTGCGACCAAACTCTTTACGATCACCAAAGTACACACCAACATCCAGTTCCATGTTCACATAGTCGGCTTCGGTCTGTGTCACTAGACTCTTGTTGGGCACAATAACAATCGATCGACCATAGGGTGTAACTGCATTGCTCAGTGCGGCTGTGATCACGGTCTTGCCTGCTCCAGTAGCAATCTCCTGCACACACTGGGGATTCTCAAAGAAACGATTGATAATATCTGGTTGATAATCCCGTAGTTCCATGGGCTCCCCGGCCTTGGGATGACCCTTGGGCCACTTGATATGACCAAAGCTGTGCTCATCTACAGGTTCAAAATCAAACTGTGTACGATATTCACGTTGATCTTCTAATTCAACATCATACCCTTCCGCATCCAACACTGGCAATATATCTGGCAACAGATTGGTATAGGTACTGCCACCCAGTTGAAAGAAAGCCACACGTCCGTCCCAACGTCCTAGCCTGACCGCCGGAAGATATCTTGCACCCGGTATATCATACTTGAATTGGTCCACCAGTTTTTTACGAGTACTCAGTCCCAATCCTTCAATCTTGACATTAACTTCGTCTCGGATTATTAATTTAGCTTGCAATGGTGTCTGCCCCTCTGTGACTATGATTATACACTTCGTGTGCAAGATATACAACCTTCTCGGCACATTCCAATAACATTTGTTTTTCGCCACCAAACAACATGCCATTGGCAGTGACCAACAATGGTATACGCAGGTTCCATTTGCTTGCATATTTGGTTATGTGTACCACGCGAACTGTTTGTTTTATTTCAGAAATTGTTTTTGTCACGGATACGATTTCTTCCGAACCAAAGTAGTTGCCAGCAAGAGCCAAAAGGTCGTTGCGTAGACTAGGCTCATAGATATAAATGGGCCAACGATTGGACTGTTGTGCATACAGTACAATGTCATCAAAGGATTGGGCTATTTTCACACTGTCCTGTGCGTTGAGTTTGCTGTCTCTATTGACCATTAGATTATACACCCTGGCATTGGTTTGATTGATTATGTATTGTTCAAGGGTGTTGTCAACTGTGTAGCCTAGAATTCTTGCGTGATCCGCCAGGCGCATGATGTTGTCTAGGCCAAAGCCACCAAGGTGTGTGTTGATATAGTCTATCAGAGAGTTGGTGGCATTGGTTACGCTCAGTTGGTGGCCATCTGTTGTGAGTTCAATTCTGTAATCTTGTTTTTCTGCATCAAAGATCAACTGCATGAGCTCACGTGCTTGAGCGTCAATTTCAAATTGATGGGATTCAGCAAATGTCACAGCATAATTTAAGTTGTATTCTGTTAATGCCATGATCCAGGCCCTGCGGTCTCTGTTGAATTTCATAGAACCTTGTGTGTCTTTGATACCAGATTTGATATCTTTAATCATATTGTCATCATATGGAAACTGCAACAAGATCACATCTGCTTCAATCTTCAAATGTCTACTACGATCAATCTCACGAAGCGGCTGTCGATATGCAGGTGTGGTCACAATCTTTTCAACTGCCACACCCAGAGCCTGTAGTTGTCGTTCATACTTGGCGATGATTTTTAAGGCCAGATCGGCTTGACGGTCTGTCAATGCATCAGAGACAACTTGGTTGCCTACACTTTCAACGAATTTAACATCATATCGTGCCAGGCTCACAGGGCTTTGGGGAAGGAATCGAGTTATGATCTTGCCAGTGGCATCACGTATGCCAGCAATGAACTCCAAGTATTCCTCAACATAGGCGAATTGTTTCATCTTGTAATTATAACATTTTAAGATTGTAAAGTCAAAAAAAAGCCCTCCGAAGAGGGCCCAACCACAAGTAAAAGGAGCTAACAAAAACTTGGGTTCAAAAAAATCGTTTCTATTCTTCAACTCCGAAATGGTTCTTAATCTGTTCTACGGACCAGGAAATACCTTTATCAAAATCTTCAGTTGGATCACTGACCAGTAATTGGTCTAAACATTCCCGCACAATCAACTCGGCGAACTTAGACATAAAGGCAGTTTGTTCTTCCCAACTATCGCCAAAGTTTGATTCGGCCGCCTTAGCCCAAAGTATTTTAACTCGTTCGTTCATTTCTGTTCTCATCGTGACGAATGCTACCGTCTTTCATCAACTTCAAGTTGAGATTGTATTGTTTATTGTCGTGACGGATTTTATTCATACGACCTTGTTTGAAGCCTTTTGCAAAGTATTGTTTATACATACCACCGTGTTGGTTATGCCAGTGGTTAATAGTAATTGCTCGTTCTAATGTGGCACCATCCGCAAGACTCGCACCTTTAGTGAAACCATCTTCTTGTGCCATTTTGGCAATCTCTGTACTGAATCCTTCATCGTCATCACCACCATTGAATCCATCTGGAGCAAATTCGTTTAAGCCTTCAGCCACACCTTGCTGGGTGGTTTCTATTAAGTTGATGTAATCTCTTATATTTTTGTTCATAATGTTCTACCTTGTTTGTATGTCTTGTTCTCTTTCAGGAACTTATCTAAATCTTCCGCATTAAGTTTAATATTTTTAATGCCATTTGTGACCCAGCGATGACTTCATATCGCCATCATATTATTTAACTCCGAAATGTTCTTTGATTCTCATACCGTTTGTTTTAGTAATGTACCCACACCCAACTGAATTGGATCTCTCAGTATCGGCAATCTCAGCACATTCCTGAACAATCAACTCGGCGAACTTTTCTATATCAAATCCACTATCTACCATGAATCTTTCTTGATCGTACACTTGATGCCAGGCACCCGATTGCAGAGCCAATTTTAGAATGTGTTGGTTCATGGCAGTTTCCTACATTCAAACACACCCGGAAACATCTTGCCTTCACGTACCAACTGATCCATATACGCCACCATACCGGTTCGAGTCTTTTCACAATCCTCTATGGCCTGGAATCGGCTGATTTGTTCTATGTGAAATCCCGGAAGTCCGGTTTGCGTTGTAACCAAAAAGGTGAAGATTAGTTGGTACATCTGAGTTAATCCATCAAACTGTAAAGTCTATCTTCCCAATAGAATCCATAACTTTGGCACTCTTCGGCTATCTTGTTCACAAGACTGGCACGTTGAAGATAGGTTCGAGACTTCTTTGCTTCTTCCAATCGAGCAATGATAGCATCAATGTCTTTGTTCATATGTTCGTCAAGTGTCATATAACTGTTACTCCGGTACTGGTCAGGTGTAGGTACAATGCACCTATCATAATTAAACACACAATATAATCTACCATTTTAGACTCCAATTTATCGAAACAGGACTTATTGACATTGCCTGTTGAGATCTTAAACGGACTTCATACAAGTGGTCTGAGCCAATGACTTCCAACGCAGGGGGAAGCTCTTGTACAACTGAGCAATCTTGATTGCCATACGCAAGCTCATCTCACGCAATTTCATCTTGTTGGTGTCCATGAACTCAACAATCTCGTCTTGTCCAATTTCGTCAATTTCCAAGTCTTCAAACAAGGCACCCGACTTGGCAATCTGTTTGATACGCAGAACCTTGTCACGCATGGTGTCAAGAGTCAAGTCAAGATAGTGACAACGGCTTTGCAGTGCATCCAAGTGATCACGCAACTTTTGGCTCTTCATGGTGTCAAACTTCAAGTTGGTGATAAAGATAACTGAGCCACGGAACTCAAAACTGTCTGGGATACCTTCACGGCGCAGAGTGCTAGACTCCGACAACCAACTAATCTTGCGCTTCTTGCCAGAGTCAAGAGCACCTTTCAGCAGGTTCAAACACACGTCGTCGAGCAGAATGCTGTCACAGTCATCAAACACCAACACACAATTGGGATCTGAATACTTGTACAGGGCTTGGTACAGACCAATCGGGGTTGCTGAGCCTTTGACAACTTCGGCACGTAGGCGCTTGCCAGCAACCATATCAAACAAACAAGCCTTTTCAACTTCTTGTTCAACACCGTAGCTCTTGCCAACTCCGGGAGGACCTGACACAATCATAGCACGGATATCACCTGACACCGCGGCCTTGGTCATCTCGTGCAAGATTTCAAAACGCTCGGCAATCTCGGCCATACGTTCTTCATCTGTTTGAACAGGTGCAGTGTCAACCACAGTGTCCACAACATCAGCATCACCTTCAGTCACAAACTCGTAACTGGCAACGCCGTCAACTTTGACACGAATGTCTTCGGGAAAGCCGGGAAACTTTCCACCATTTTTTACTGTCACATAACCACCTTTGGCAGTAGATTTGTATTGTTCAACGAGTTGGAACACTTGGCCCGACACGTCGGTTGTACGATATGCACCAGACTTGATGCGGACAAAAGCAGATTTCGACATATAAGCTCCTTTAATCGAAAAAAAAATTTAACTGACTGTTTTTTGTTGTTATGCCATTATTATAGCAAAAGATGGATTATTGGTCAACCGGTGCAAACAATTCTTGTCCTTGTTGCATAAAAACAACAAATGCTTGCATTGTGCGCTCACTGTAGACCATGGGTCCGTGACGTTTGATGTCTTGCAGGGTTTCCAACAAGGGCATACCCAAAAATTCTGCTTCTTTTTGTAGTTGTTTGATTGCTGTGGTAATTTGCATTACGAACTCCTTTTTGCTTTGTATGCCATTATTATAGCAAAAGAGCCAATTATGGACAAGTACTACAAAGGTATTACTTTTTAAAAAAGTAATACTTTGGGTTTACCGTCCATAACCTGTAGCATCAAAGTCCTCGCGGGCCCGCTGTCTAGCATAGGCAATGCCTTCTCGTTGTTGACGGTTGTATTCTTCCACAACCAATCTACGGAATTCACGGCAATATTGGAACGCTCGGGGCGGATTGTACTCACCTTCGAAATACTGTTCATCACAAGGAATACGAGCATTGGGCGAAGCAACAGGTACACCATAAGGAGTACCTCTCATGGTGGCATATTGTGGTTCTGTTCTTATTTCCAATACCGGAGCCGGGGGCGGATTGCTTGGTGTCATTAACCGCTGAACCAATAGTGTGCCACCAACACCAATCAGGGCACCTTTGAGTGCAGGATCCATTGCTGTGGCAGAAAATGCTAGACTGGCCAGCACCGTGGACAAAATAACCTTACGCATACAAACTCCTTTTGAGAATGTGTCTAGTATATGATAAATCTGAATTATGAGCAAGTAACACCTAAGTATTACCTTGTTCTGCTGTGAGTTTGCACACCAGTTGGAAGTGTTCGTAGGCCAACTGGACTGCAGGGTTGGCCAACAATTTGTCGGACTCTGCTATCAAGGCTTTGACTGCTTCGTCGGCAACTTCTCTGGCGCTGGGCATGGTCAACATCCGTGCATCTTCTCCAAATTCTTTGACCAAGTTTTCCCAGGCTTGTCGTTGACCTTCTGTGATAGGTGCTCGTTTGGGACGCAAGTCGCTGGCTTTTCTTATGGCTTCACTGATCTTATCTTCTGCCACAC
>Ga0187843_10001230_pt1 | contig 16535 bp, 13 predicted proteins | sample SpaLakP09_SKY_43_FD_134516 | JGI IMG/M metagenome (GOLD analysis project Ga0187843, IMG submission 134516) | Oligotrophic lake water microbial communities from Sparkling Lake, Wisconsin, USA - SP09_SKY_43 | ecosystem: Environmental > Aquatic > Freshwater > Lake | place: USA: Sparkling Lake...
CATCGGTACCGGCCTGGGCGGCGCTATCCATGGTGACCGGGTCGCCCAGATCCTTGTTGGGACTGGGGGTGCTGTCATCCTTGGGGGCCTCGGCCGGTACCGGCTCGGGTTCGCGCAGTTCGGGCTTGATCTTTTCGGGCGTTGGTTCGGGCAGTTTTTCGGGCTCCGGCGGTGGCGGTGGTGGTGGCGGCGGCACCATCACCATCGGTGGCCCGGCCACTTCGCGCCGGGTCGCTGCGGTATCGGTGAGCAGGTGCCAGACCAGTGCCACCAATGCGGCTACCGCGGCCAGAGCGATCAGCGGCCCCAGCCGGCGGCGCGCACGAAGTGACGATGGCTGCGCCGGCGACGCCTTGCGCGGGAGATCATCGATCTTCAATCTATCCCCCGGCGCCTGGTTTGCCGGTGACCAGGCCGATCTGGTTCAGCTCGATCTTGCGCAGCAGATCCAGTACCTCCACCACCCGGGCATACTGGACCGAGGCATCGCCGCGCACGATCACCGGGAAATCCGGCGTGAGCGCCTTCTCGGTGCGCAGGCGCTCTTCCAGCTCGGTCAGGCTCACAGGATAGGCATCCAGGAACACCTGGCCGCCGTTGTCGATGGTGATGGCCTTGGTTTTGGGTTTTTCCAGCGCTACGGCGGCGCTGGCCTTGGGCAGATCGACCTTCAGGCCGGGGATGCTGGCATTGCTGGTGAGGATGAAGATCACCAGCACCACCAGCAGCACATCCACGAAGGGGGTGATGTTGATGCCGCCACTGCGTTTCTTGACGCCGAAGCGTGAGGGGTTGGCCATGTCGCTTTCCTCCTCAGGCGCGCTGCAGGGTGGCGCGCATCTGGCGGCCGGCGCCCTGCTCTTCGGCCAGGCGGGTAGCGAACTCATCGACGAACACCGCCATGTCGGCAGCAATGGCGTCGGACCGCGAAGACAGCCAGTTGTAGCCGAACAGCGCCGGAATCGCCACGCCCAGGCCGGCAGCAGTACACAGCAGCGCGGCTGCCATGCCGGGCGCCACCGAGTTGATGTCCACCGCACCGGCCATGGCTGCCACCACGAAGACCAGCATGATGCCGATGACGGTTCCGAACAGCCCGACGTAAGGCGCGCCTTCGATGGTGGTCGAGAGCCACACCATGCGGCTGGCCATGCGTTCGTTCTCGCGGACCATCACGCCGTCCATGGCGGCGCGGATGGCGCTGATGGTGGCGTCGGAGACGGCGTTGAGATCGTAGCCGCGCTGGTGACGCTGCTGCATTTCCTCCACGGCCACGGCATACAGGCGCCACAGCGAGGATTGCTCGCGCACCTCAGCGGGTACCTGCTGGTTGCGGGCCAGCACGTCCAGCGCAGCACCGGCGGTGGCACGGAAGTGCTGCATGAAGACGGCGTTGGCACGTGCCGTCACGCCATAGCTGCGGCCCTTGCCGATCATGATGACCCAGGAAAGTGCCATCATCAGGCCCAGCAAGCAGACCACCACCCAGGCATCGACCGGCATAGCCGCCAGGATGAAGCCGAAGTGGCTCTTGCCGGCCTGCTTCTCGTCGGCACCATACGCCAGCAGGCGCGACTGCCCTCCCTGCGAGAGCGCATCGGCCAGCAGCGCGGCGTCACTGCGCGCCACCTTGGAGAGGCGAACTTCGTCGATGGCACCATTGAAGGCAGCGCCCTTGCCGCCAGCCATGTCCGCGCCAATCGAAGCCGGCGTAGCCAGCGCCGGCAATGCCAGTGCCAGGGCCGTGGCGGGACGGCCATTCACGGACAGGGCCACGTTGCGGCCATCGGCCTTGACTGCCAGGTGCGACCACTGGCCAGCCTGCACGGGTTGTCCGGGGCTGCTGCGACGGCCGTTGACCTGTACGAAAGGCACGCCGTTGTCGATGCCGATGAGCAATTCATCGGCGCCGTTGCGACGGGCATAGAGGGTCTGGTCCGGACCCAGCTGGTCAGGACGCACCCAGGCCGAGAACGTGAAGTTTCCACCGGCCGCCAGCGCCAGTGAGGGCGAAGCCGGCAGCATCAGGGGCTGCCCCGTGAAACGCGCGCCCCGGCCGATGGCCGCGCCATCCAGACTGCTCACTGCGGTCTGGGCATGATTGCCGAAGGCGGTGCTGTCGCGCGGTGCGGCATTGGCTTCGCCAAAGTGATAGACCAGGGTGTAATCCGGATCGAAGCTGCGTTGGCCATTGGAGGCCGGCGGTGCTTTGGGATTGCCGTAGTACATCCACACCTGCTGCGGCGCGCCGACCGGCAGCGCGGGAATGTCCACCCAGATCAGGGCGATGCCCAGGAGGGGATCGAACTGTTCGATCTGGTAGCTCAGGACGGTCTTGTCGTCACCGGCGATGAAGCGCAGGTCGTTGCCGCTTTCGTGTACGCCTTCAAAACTGAAATTGCCCGTATGCAGGCGCAGCAGCACCGGCACACGGCCGGCATCGGCGCCCAGCGCCGCGCCCTGCGGGCCGGCATCCAGCGTCAGCGGCTTGCGATAGGCCCAGTCGGGCTGCCACCAGGCCTGGGCCAGGTTGGGAAGGACGGCGCTGACCAGGGCCAGCAGCACAAACAGGATACGTCTCATAGCTAGGGTCTCCACAAACCGGGATGGATGATGTCTACAGAAATTGAAAGGGGTGCGCTCAGTAGCTGGCGTTGACGCTGAAATTCAGGCGCCAGTCGTGGGCCTCGGTACGCGCCGCCTTTCTGAGCGGATAGGCCAGGTCGAGGCGGCCGCTGACACGCTGCAGTACCGTGAAGCTGGTGCCCAAGCCCAGCGAGGCCAGGTTGAAGCTGTCGCTCTGCTCGGGCAGCGGATCGCGCAGGCGCAAATAGCCACCGTCGGTGAAGACATAGGCGCGCCAGTTCTCGACCCAGGGATTGAGCCAGGTCAGGGGTGATGAGCGCAGTTCCAGCGAGCCCACCAGGCCGTAGTCACCGGTGGCTTCGGCCGACAGGTAGCCACGTACCGAGCTGGCGCCGCCGGCGGCGATCTGCTCGGTCGACACCAGTGCCGAATCGGTCATCTGCGCCGACACCCGCGCGCCGATCTGCTCGTTGCCGGACAAGGTGATGCTGCCGTTGAAATCGGCCTTGAACAGGGTGAAGCTGGGCGAGGACTTGTAGCGTTTGTAGTCGAATTTGTACTCGTCGCTGCCATAGCCGAAGAAGCTGCGGGTACCGGAGACCATCGAGACATTGAGGCCGTACTGGCTGCGTTCGCCCTGGCGGAACCCGGCATAGCCCAGCGTGATCGGGGCGTAGCGCAGGGGCACGTTGTCGCCGCTGCCGCCCAGGCGGAGCGCTTCCTTGTTGTCTTTGAAATCGACGCCGGCCGACAGGGTGTGATACCACTCTCCGCTGGCCGGCACCGTATAGACCGCCTTGAGCCCGAAGGCATTGCCCTTGCCCAGGACGCTGGTGCCGCCCACGGTGGAGACATTGCTGTTGGAGACGTAGCCCGAGGCCTCGATGCTCCAGTTGGTGCCGCGCAGCGGTGCCGAGTAGGAGGCCGACCAGACGCGCGTCTGGCTGAGGTCTTGCGGCGTACCGAAGAAGCTGACCGACAGACTGTGTCCCAGTTGCCAGAGATTGTCGTAGGCCAGGCTGGCCGTGGCGCGCAGATGGCGGGTGTCGGCGCTGTAATCATTGTTCAGGCCGATGCTGCCGCGCCAGGGACTGCTGTCTTCGACCTTGAGGTCGACATCCATGGTGCCCGGCAGGCTGCCCTGCTTGACCAATGGCATGACCTGGCGCTTGCCGCCGCGATTGAGGGCGCTCAGCTCGGCCTGCGCCTGGGTGAAGTCGGGTACCTGCCCTTCCTTGAGCGCCGGCACCTGCTCGCGGATTTCGCTGGGCGAGTTGTACTGGGCACCGACCACGCGCAAGCGGCCGACCTTGGTTTCGGACACCTGCAGGAATACGACGCCATCGCTGACCTGCTGCTCCGGCAAGTCCACATAGACCGACTGGTAGCCCTTGGCGTTGTAGGCCGCCAGCAGGGCATCCCGGGCCGCTTCGATATCCTTGAGCGTGCGTTTCGGACCGAGGAAAGGCGTCACCGCCTGCTCGATGCTGCGGGCGTCCAGCACCGTATTGCCGCGCACGATGTATTCGATGATGTCGACCTGGCGCGCCTGAGCCGCCGTCGGACTGATCTCGCGTGGTTCACCCGTGGCCGGCATTGCTGGCACCGTGGCCGGTGCCGTCTGCTGTGCCTGCGCACCGGGATGCCAGACCAGGTTGGCCGCGCCCACGACGCCGATTGCACCCAGCCAGGCAAAGGTATGTGGAGGTGATCGCCTGCTTCTGCCCGCCCCTGCTTTGGTGATTCCTTTTGCTGTTCGCATCTCTGAAATTTTCGCCCCGATTGATGTCTCTGCATGCGGCGCCGGTATCCCCGGTCACCGCCACGTGCCGGATCTTGTCCGGCCTGTACATGCATAGACGTCTGGCAAACGGGTAGTCCGCCAAATGTCATCAAACTTTCATAATTCTTTTTCAGCCGGGCGTTGCTGGCTGTCTGCGCGGTGGCATTGGAAACCCCCTGACCCGGCTTGCGTGGCCCGGCGCGGCTGCTTTATGGACTTGTTGTGATGGCCGCCCGATTCGAACGCGGAGATGGTAGTCCGGGAAGATGACGTTCTCGTGACACTGTAAATCGGCGTAATTTGCGATCAAGTCCGGTCCCGCAATGGTCTTGTCATTTGCTCGTGAACGGCTATGCTGATGGGCAAACCATCACCTATCCCATCATGCTCCATTGCTTCCCGCCCCTGCGCCGCCTGCTGTTGACCCTGCCGGCCTGGCTGGTGTTGACCGCCACGCCGATGCTCTCCCATGGCCAGCCCGACGATGGCCCGGTGCAGGTCTGCGCCGAGGTCGAGGTCAACGGTGTACGGGCACCTTCCTATGCTTGCCTGACCCAAAAGCTCAAGCCAGCCACCGTTGGTGCGGCCAATGGCGAGACCAGACCCGCGGCGCCAACCGGCGCGGAGCAGATCATCAACCGGCCGGGCAACCAGCTCGGCGTTTTCAACCACTCGGCTTTGTCCAATCGCATGGGCAATGCCTTGGGCAATTCAGTCTTTCCCCAGCGCCCGGCAGACGGACGCTGAGTCAAACGCCGGATCAAGGACGACTACGGCTCCCGGACGCGTTCCCATCCCTGCCTCAGCGCCGGCGTTCTTCTTCGCGGATCATGTCGTAGAGCGCCTGTGCCGCATGCAACAGGCTTACCCGCCCGGCGCAGACGGCAGCACGCTGCTGCCGTTCCAGCGCATGTTCATCGTGGCGACCTTGCCTGACTGAGATGGCACTGCCACAAATGAAAGCGGGGACCTTGCATGCAAGGTCCCCGCATCATCAACAGCAAGCCTCAGGGCGTGACCGGCGCCACATCAGCGCTCACGCAACCAGCGTACGTAGCCGTCCCCGATACGCTGCACCACCGACACCAGCAAAATCAGCACCGCAATGACGATCACCATGACCTGCGTATCGAACCGCTGATAGCCATAGCGGATTGCCAGATCCCCCAGCCCGCCCGCGCCCACGGCGCCGGCCATGGCCGAAGAGCTGATGAGAGCCACCAGCGTGATCGTGAATCCACCCACGATCCCCGGCAACGCCTCGGGCAGATAGACATGCCGCACGATGTCCCATTTCTTGCAGCCCAGCGCCTGCGCTGCTTCGACCAGACCGGGATCGACCTCGCGCAGGCTCACCTCGACGATGCGCGCGAAGAAGGGCGTGGCGCTGATGGCCAGGGGCACGATGGCAGCCCAGACGCCGATGGTAGTGCCCGCCACCAGGCGCGTGAGCGGAATCAGCGCCACCAGCAGAACGATGAAGGGCGTGGCGCGAAAACCATTGATGATGCTGCCCAATACCCGGTGCACGCGCGGCGAGGCCAGGAAACCACCCGGCGCCGTCACGATCAGCAGCACCGCCAGCGGAATGCCCGCCACCAGCGCCAGTGCGCCCGAGATGCCGACCATCTGCAGCGTATCGACCAGCGCATTGCCGTAGCGCTCGATGGGAATGGAAAGACTAAGTTCGAGTGACATATCCCAACTCCTTGATGTGATGCGCGATTGCTGCCGGTCCCTGCGTCAGGGCCTGCCAATCCGGGGATCCGGTAACCTCGGCCAGGGCGATGTAGAGCTGTCCGTGGGTATGGCCCTGGATGCGCTCCACGCTGGCCTGCAACAAGCGCGTCTTGCCGTCCAGCGCCTGCGCCACGCGCAAGAGATCAGGCTCCAGGCCATCCCCGCCACGGTATTGCAGTTGCAGGATGCGCTCATGCGGCCCTGACGGCGGCGTAGCCTGCAGGTTCTCCAACAATTCAGGCGGCAAGCCTTGCTGCAATGGTGCCAGCAAAGCTTGCGTGGCTGCGTGCGCCGGATTGCCGAACACCTGCCACACCGGCCCCAGTTCGGCGATGCGGCCCTGTTCCAGCACCAGCACCTGGTCGGCGATCTCGCGGATGACGCTCATTTCATGCGTGATCAGGATCACCGTGATGCCCAGCTTGCGGTTGATGTCGCGCAGCAGTTGCAGGATGGCGTGAGTGGTTTCCGGGTCCAGCGCCGAAGTGGCCTCGTCGCAGAGCAGGATCTCGGGTCCGCTGGCCAGGGCGCGGGCGATACCGACACGCTGCTTCTGGCCACCGGAGAGGCGGCGCGGATAGGTATCGGCCTTGTCCTGCAGGCCGACCAGGGCCAGCAGTTCGCGCACCCTGCCCTCCACCTGCTGGCGCGGCACACCGGCCACGCGCAGGGGCAAGGCGATGTTGTCGAAGACGGTCTTGGCCGAGAGCAGGTTGAAATGCTGGAAGATCATGCCTATGCGCCGGCGCAATTGCACCAGTTGCGCATCATCCAGCGTGGCGATATCCACCCCATCGACTTCGATGCGCCCGCTGCTGGGCGTCTCCAGCCGGTTGATGGTGCGCAGCAGGCTGGATTTGCCGGCCCCGCTGCGGCCGATGATGCCGAAGATGCTGCCGGGCGCGATCTCCAGATCGATGTCCTGCAAGGCCTGCACCGGACCGGCCGACGAGAGGTAGGACTTGCCGACCTGGCGCAAGGCCACCCGGCCCTTGGGGCCGTTGCCGGGCCAGGGGCCGCCGGGGGCCGAGGCCTGCGCGGCAACATCATGCTCCGCCTCGGGACGGCTGGGAGCGGTCAGGGATTGTCTGGCCGTGATCGAGAGTTCCATGCGGTTTCCTTCCGGGACGGATGCGGCGGGTTCAGGGCTTCTGCCAGGCCAGCGTGTAGAGACGCTTGTCGCTGTTGAAGGCGCGGTGGATGTCGGCCTTGACGGTCTCGGAGTTCTGGTAGATGCGGATGAATTTCTGGATCACCGGATCATTCAGGCGGCTGGCCTTGGTGACGAACTGGATGGCGAACCGGGCATCCTCGATCCCGGAATAAGCCAGACCGCTGGAGGGATCGAAGGCCTTGGCCGCCACGATGAAGTGCGGATAGCCCTGGGCCAGGTCCACATCCGGCGTGATGCGCACCAGCTGCGGGCCTTCCACTTCCACGAAGGTGAGCTTCCTGGGGTTCTCGACGATGTCATTGATGCTGCCCAGGTAGCCGACGTTGGGCTTGAGCTTGATCAGCCCCACGCTCTGCAGCAACAGCAGGCCGCGCCCCTGGTTGACCGGATCGTTGGCGATGCCGACCTTGCCGCCCTGCGGCACCTGGGCGAAGGACTTGTGCTTGAGCGAATACAGGCCGACGTTGGACAGGATGCCGGTACCGGCGCTGGCCAGCTTGTAGCCGTTCTTCTGGATGGCGTTGTCGAGGAAGGGCTGGTGCTGGAAGTAGTTCAGGTCCAGGTCACCGGCATCCACGGCCACATTGGGTGTGGTCCAGTCGGTGAATTCGACGACTTGTACGTCAATGCCCTGGTTCTTGGCTTCCTTGGCGGCCACCGCGATGGAGTCGCCATAGGCGCCCGGTACCACGCCGATGCGCAGCTTGTCGGCGGCGTGGGCCACGCCAACTTGGGCAGAAAGTACGGTCAGGACAACCAGCAGATGACGGAAAAGACGGGAAGGCTGCATGCAGGACTCCGGAAACAAGTGATATGGGGAAATAATGTTCAGTACGGTTTGAGGCCGCAAGCGGCGTCTCAGGACGCGAGCACCGCAGGTCGCGGGTGACGGGGCAGCAGCTCCACGCAACTGGCCCGCCAGCGCCGCAAAGCTTCACAAGGTGCTGTGGCGAGGACAGACGTCAGGGTCGCTTGCAGTGCGTATGGTGGCAGTCTGAAACTGCCGTAATCCGGGGAGGTACGTGAAGTTTTTGGTGGGCATGATCTGATCGTGAAGTCGTCCGTCTGGGCCGCGCAATCCTGCTTCAACGCCGCCGCGAGCCTCGATTGTGGGCGACATGATCAGTTAGAGCCACAAAGTAAAACATGCTTGGATATCCGCTTTTTGCATGAAGCTTCATCGTGGGCATGGCGGGCGGGGCCGCGTAGTCATGGGCAAGAGAGGGGCCTCCCCTGCCCCGCTTTCAGGATTGCGCAGTGCCCGGTGTTTCCTGGTCCGTTTCTCCGTTCATTTTTTGCTGCTTCTCGTCGTTCCGGCTGCGCCACTCCTTCAGCAGCGCTTCGTGCGTTTCCAGCCTGGCGCGTACCGCGGCCAGTTCCCGTTCACCTTGCTGCCATTGCTGGCGCGCGCTGGCGGCGTCTTCTTGCGCCTTGCTGACCTGGGATTGCAACAGCGTCAGCGCCTCATTCCTGGCGGCCAGCTGGGCTTCCAGCACGAGCTTGGCCGACGCCACCTGCTGCAAGGCTTCCAGCTGCTGTTCGCGGCGGGCCTCCAGCGTGTGGTGCTCGGCCAGTGCCTGGCGTGCATGCGACAACTCGGCGATCAGGCGCACGCCTTCCTGGTTCAGGCGGGTGATGTCCTCCTGGCGGATCACGGCCTCCTGGCGCAACTGGCGCAGCTCGGCCTGCAAGCCCTGGAGCTGCTGTTCGTGGCGCCGCTGATCCTGGTCGCGCTGATCCTTGGCGGCGCTGCGGTAGTGTTCCAGCGCGTCGCGGGCGTGCTGGTGTTTTTCTTCCAGGGACTGGCGGTGGCGTTCGTTTTCGTCGAGGCGCTCCTGCACGGCATGAAGCTTCACTTCCAGCGTGCGAGCCATGGCGCTTTGTTCCTGGCGCTCGTCCCGGGTTTTCTCGTGGGCGGCACGCTCGGCGATCAGGGCTTTTTGCGTCTGATCCAGACGCAGGCCCTGTTCCCCATGGGCAGCCTTGAGGGCCTCCAGCTCCTGCAGCATCCGACCCGTCGCAGCCTCCGCTTCGGCGCGCACGGCACTGATCCGGATGTCGGCCTCCTCCTGCAACCGGGCGGCAAGACGGCCCACCAGGTCCTGCAAGGCATCGCTGATGCCGCGCGGCTGGCCTTGGGCGCCCTCCTCTTCTTCCAGTTCCTTCAGGTATTTGTGGATGGTGGTCTTGGAGCCGGTGTTGCCCAATTCCACACGGACAGCGTCCACCGAAGGATGGCGGCCCATGGCCAGCAGCGAATCGCGTGCTTTTTTGACTTCTGATTTGTAAAGTCCCGTGCGTGCCATGGTCCGAATCCGTTATTTGATGATGTATTACATAATACGTAATTACGTAATATATAAAAAGAGCATTTCAGGAATAAATAATGATTTTTAAGATAGGATATTGGATCATTATCCTATCTGAACCGGTAAAATCGCCGGAATCCTCCCTTTCTTGCCCGTAATAGCCCATGCCTCCCGATCAGCCCCGGATCGATATCGACGACTACCTCCGCGCCGCCACGCGTGACAACACGCGCCGCAGCTATCGTGCAGCGGTCCGGCATTTCGAAGTGGAGTGGGGAGGCTTCCTGCCGGCCACGGCCGACAGCCTGGTGCGCTATCTCGCCGATCACGCGGGCAAGCTCGCACACAACACGCTCAAGCAGCGCATTTCAGCCTTGGGCCAATGGCATGGGGACCAGGGCTTCCCCGATCCGACCAAGGCGCCGGTGGTGCGCAAGATGCTGCGCGGTATCCAGGAATTGCATCCCGCCCAGGAAAAGCGGGCCAAGCCGCTGCAACTGGAAGCCCTGGAGCAAACCATCACCCACTTGGACCAACAGCGCGAACTGGCCCGCCAGCAGGCGCGCTTCGGCGACCTGCTGCGCCATACAAGGGACAAGGCTTTGTTGTTGATCGGATTCTGGCGGGGCTTTCGCAGCGATGAGCTTGCGCGGCTGGAGATCGAGCGTATCGAGGCCGTGCCCGGTGAAGGCATGCGCATCCACCTGCCTCGTACCAAGACCGACCGCAGCCTCAAGGGCAGCACCTACAAGACGCCGGCGCTGTCGCGGCTGTGTCCGGTGGCGGCCTATCTGGACTGGCTGGCGGTGAGCGGCCTGAGCAACGGGCCGGTCATCAGGGGTATCGATCGCTGGGGACGCATCAGCGAAGAAGCCGTCAATGCCGCCAGCATCATTCCACTATTGCGGCGCATCCTGAATTCGGCCGGCATCGCCGATACCCATCTCTACAGTTCGCACTCGCTGCGCCGTGGCTTTGCCAGCTGGGCCAGCGCCAACGGCTGGGAGATGCGCGCCCTGATGGAATACGTCGGATGGAAGAATATTCACTCGGCGGCGCGCTATGTGGAATCCCAGGATCCCTATCACCGCGCCATGCTGGAGCGCCTGCTGCCCGAGAAGACGGCAGCATTGGCGCCCTGAGGATTCATTCGCAGTCCGGATTGCCGTGCGTGCGCAGGCACTGGCTGCGGGCACAGGCGGCGATGACCTGGTTGCGGCCATATTCGTTGATGTCGACCGTCACATAGACGGGATATTGCTGGTACTCGGTGCGGAAGATGTCCTGGCAGACCGTATCGGTCCGGTTGCCGTTGACCACCGAGCTGCAGCGCGTCTGCCCGGTCGGGACCTGGATGGGGCGGGTGCGCATTTCCATGCGCGTCTGCTGGATGATGGGGTATTGCGCATAAGCCGCCGGGGCGCACTGGCTTTCCGTTGCGCGATAGGCTTCGGTGGCGCAGCCGGCCAGTGCCAGCGTCATGGCCAGCCACGGGAGAGCGGCAGAAAAATTCATCAGGAAGATCTCGTTGCAGGTGGACTGGGCACAGATTGTAGCCGTGCCGGGCGCCAATCACCATGTGCGCGTACAGGGAATGAAATCGGCAAGAGCGTGCCGATGTTGTATGACATTCACATCCAGCTGCTTCCAAGTGAATGGATGGGCAGACAATCCGGCCCCGCTCCCCTATCCTAGAGCCGCCGTCCTGCTGCCTGCAGGCCGCCAGTGCCGGCACCATAACCAGACCAACATCCAGAGACAGAGACCTTCATGAAACGATTCCTGCGCATTGCCCTTGCCACCACCTTGCTCTCGGCCGCCGTGGCCCAGGCTGCGGACCGCCTGCCGGTAATCCCGCCCGATCAATACACGCCGGAACAGAAAAAGGCCGCCGAGGAATTCCTGGCCGCCCGCAAGGTGCCTGTGTTCGGGCCCTTCGAGCCACTGATGCACAGCCCGCAAGTGATGACCCAGGCGCGCTCCATGGGCGACTACCTGCGTTACAACTCGGCCATCGGCAATACCCTGAGCGAACTGGTGATCCTGATCACGGCGCGCGAATGGACCCAGGATTACGAGTGGTACGTACACTATCCGATCGCCATCAAGGCCGGCATCAAGCCGGAAGTGGCCGCCGCCATTGCCGATGGCCGCCGTCCGGAGGGCCTGAGCGAAGATGAACAGATCGTCTATGACTTCTCGGTCGAACTGCATCGCAACAAGCGTGTCTCCGACCCCACCTTTGCCCGCGCCGAAAAACGCTTCGGCAAGAAGGGCGTGGTCGACCTGACCGGCATCAATGCCTATTACACGCTGCTGGCCATGCAGATGAATGCGGCGCAATACCAGGCACCCAAGGATTTCAAGCGGCTGGCGCGCTTCCCCGAATAAGGGCTGGCAGGACGTAAAAAAAGCGGCATCTCCGGACGCCGCTTTTTTGCTTTTATGCTGCTTCCTTCCGACCAATCAGTCCCAGGCCTGGTCCGGTATGATCGCCAAGGCCTGGAAAGCCGGCTTGGCAAACCAGTAGCCCTGGATCAGGTCGATTCCCAGTGCTGCCAGGTGATCGCGTTCGGCACGGGTCTCCACGCCCTCGGCCAGGATTTCGATATCCAGCGCGCGGCAGATGGCGGCAATGCCGGCCACGATGGCCTGGCGCGGCTTGTCGGTATCGATGTTGCGCACCAGGTCCATGTCGATCTTGATGAGATTGGGCTGGTATTCGGCCAGCAGGTTCAGGCCCGCATAGCCGGCGCCGAAGTCATCGATGGCGGTACGAAAACCGAAACGGCTGTATTCCTTGAAGATGTTCACCAGGTGCGGGCGGTCGTCCACGCGTTCGCCTTCGGTCACCTCGAAAATGATGCGTTCGATTGGGAAATCATACTTGCGGGCGGCCTTGAAGGTGCTCTGGATACAGACTTCCGGCCGATACACTGCATTGGGCAGGAAATTGATCGACAGGAACTCCGTCATGCCAAGGCGCGCCGCCCCCTCTACTGCCTTGGTGCGGCAGGCCTGGTCGAAACGATAGCGGTTGGTGTCATTGACCTGGGCCAGCACCGTGTACGCAGGCTCGCCCTGCGGCCCGCGCACCAGCGCCTCATAGGCATACACCGAGCGGGTGGACAGCCGCACGATGGGCTGGTAGGCATACTCGAATTCAATATCCAGCGCGCCCTCCTCCGAGCAACCCTCGCAAGAGCGACGCTCGGCGTCGTCTCCCGGGCTGGCAATGGAGGCTGGAATGATGGGGATCATGCTCTCTCCGGTAAATCATGGTTGTAAAACGGCAGCTATGCTAACTCATCTTGACCACGATACCAGAAGTTTCACAGCGTGATTGACTTCCAGCCCTCGCGCCGCCACTGTTCCAGCCCTGCTTCACCAAAGCGCCACAGGTGCAGCCAGCCGTGTTCCAGCAACTGGCGCACGATGGCATGGCGCGCCACGACGGCATCGATGGCCTCGGCCGGCGCATCGATGACCACCGTCAGGCGCAGCGGCTCGTGTACCCATTGCTGGCCGTCATGCAGCGACTGGCGCGACAGGCCGATGCGCAAGTCGCCGCCATTGCCTTCGAACACGCCAATGGTGCCGCCCACCACGTTGTGCAGCAGCTTGTTGCCGCTGCCCAGGCGCTGCGGGTCGCTGGTGGAGGCGTGGTACTGCCAGTTGATCCAGTGCGTCACCAGCATGGGGGCGGTCATCAGCAGTTCCAGCACGCTGCCGTCCTGGTCCTGGCTGGCGTCGTAGTCGTGCAGGAAGCAGCGTCCGCCCAGGTCCAGCCCGCGGCTGCGCGCACGCGGCGCCACCAGGAAGGCGGCGTTGCCCGTCAGGCCCCATTCGGGACGCGTCTCGGCGCCGTCATTGGCGCGCCGGCGCAGTTGCTTCAACAGCACCGGAGCGGCCTGGGCCGGCGCCATCCCCAGGCGCAGCGCGCGCTCGCGCCGCACGCGGTCGCCGGCTTCGGCCAGCACCGGTTGCAGCGCATTCCAGCGCGCACGGGCGGTCGCCGGCAGCAGGTCGAGGTCGAATGCTTCGATCTCGTCGGTGGTCGTGTTGTGCAGCACGGCCAGGAAATGGCTGTCCTCGGGGATGAAGACCTGCTGTTCCAGCAAGCCGCGCCGCACCTCTTTTTCATTGAGCAAGTGGGCCAGGGTCCGGGCATTGACCTCGCCGGTCTGGCCACAGCAGGCGCCGCAGTCCAGTGCCGCCGCATGCGCATTGTTGGCGGACTGGCTGCCATGGCCAGCCAGCAACACCAGCGGGGCTACCTGCCGGTCCAGCCCCATGGCATGCAGGACGCGGGCGGCCAGCGCCACCTTCTCACCCAGGGGGACACCGACCAGTTGCGGCCGGCATACCTCGCGGTAACGCGCCGGCAATCCCGCCAGGTCGTCGCGCGCCCGCTCGGCCTGGCCCGGCCGCAGCCACTGCCACAAGCCGCCCAGCGCCGTGACACCGGCCACTTCCACGAAGGAAAACGCCGAGCCCGGCCAGCGCGTATTGCCTTGCCACTGTTCCTTGAAGGCCAGCGTCTTGCGCCGCGCCCGTGCCACCGCACCAGCCAGCACGCCGCCATCGGCCGCCGTCCCGGCCGGTGCCACCACATCCTGCACCTGGTAGGCCGGCGCCAGCAGGCCCGGCAGCTGCGGACGGCTGGCTTCGGTGGCCAGCGGCGTATAGGCCACCGGCAGCCCGAAGAACCCGGCAAAACCCAGGGTCTGGATACCGGGATGGACGGCCTCCAGCGCCCGCCGCAGCGGTTCGCTGCGCACGTCGATGCAGAAGGCGGCCTGCACCTCGACCTTGGTCGCCGCCGTGGCGGGCTGCTGCTGCAAGGCTGCCGCCAGCTTGCGCTGGTAGCCCGCCTCTAGCGCAACCTGCCACAGTTCATCAACCAGCAGGTCCTGGCGCGCTTGCTCCAGGCGTTCCTGCGAACGTGACCAGGCCTGCTGCACGGTATGGAAGGCATGGCTGGCGGCCTCGTCGTCCTTGCATTCCAGCAGCAAGGCGCCCCAGGCCATGCGGATGGCCAGCAATTCGCGCAGATGTTCATCGCTGCGGTCGGCCAGTTTCGCTTCCCAGCCCAGGTAGGCACACCAGGAGGCCCAGCCATTGACGGTCAGCAGCACCGATTCCAGATAGTCGGCCCACACCTCGGGCGGCAAGTCCATGCGCCGCATCACCCAGCGCTCGGCCTCGCGGGCACAGGCCGGCAGCGCCCGGATGCCGTCGGCGATGTGCGGCAGGCCCATCAACAGGCCGATGCCGTGGTCGTGTTCCAGCGTCTCGCGCCAGAATGCGTACAGGCCCAAGCCACGTTCGGGTTGCCAGTCGGCCTGGTGCTGGTCGAAATAGGCAGCGCAGGTCTGGCTGACCTGGTGCGTGATGGCCTGCCGCCAGGAAAGCCGGGTATGGCGCTGCGGATCGTTGTCCAGCACGTCGATGAGCAGCGGCAGGCGCGGCGGCGTAGTGGCCGAGGCCAGCACACCCAGGCAGTGCTCAACGTCGAAACCGCGCTCCTGGGCCTCCACGGATTGGGCCAGCGCGTACTCCAGATCGGTTGTGCTGACGCGGCCCTGGTCCCAGGCCTGCTGCAGTTGTTCCTTCGGCGGGAATACCTGGATCCCGCCCAGCAGCACCATGCGCGCCGCCACCTGGCGCAGCGGCATGCCCACCCGCGACCAGTGCGGGTTGACGGCGATGGCGCGATCCAGTGGCCAGGCCGGGGCGATGGCGCCACAGGCGTCCTGGCAGGCTTGCTGCAACTGCTGTTCCAGGTCGGCGCTCCAGGCCGCTGGCGCGGTGGCGAGCGCCTGGCTGTCTTGGTCGAATACCTTCATGCTCTTCTCCGGTGAGGCGGGCTCAGCCCTGTCCACGGCCATCGCTGGCGAGATTGTTCACGTTTTGCTCTGCAGCCGCCCGGCGGGCGCTGGGCGCCCAGTTCGAGGGCCACCATTGCAGCGCCAGGCGGGTATAGGCTTCATCCAGGTAGAAGCCGGCGTAGCTGCGGCGGCGCCAGGCGGCCATGGCGTGCGGTGCCAGCTGCAGCAGGCCCATGCAGACATACAGCGCCAGCATCGCCAGCAGTGCCGTCACCCCGAAGACACTGCGCGGCGCGTCGGCGATGTGCAGCGGCAGCAGGTGGGCCAGCAGCGCCGCCACGGTCAGTCCGGCAGCCCCGAGCAATCCCAGCAGCCAGCCGCGCAGGCGGCCGGTGCCGGCTGCCTGGGAGCGCCACAGCAACGGTGCCCAGGCCAGGCCCAGGATGCCGCTCCACCACCACGGCCAGGCCGGATGCGGGCTCAGGCTGTGCAGGCCCGCTACCATCGCCATGCTGACCAAGGGCGCGAGGATGACACTGGCAGCCGTCGGTACGGACGGGCTATGCAAGGCCGCCAGCCGCGTCTCGCGCACCACCGAGGAAGCCGACAGGAACGCGTGTGCCTTGTAGAGCGAGTGCCCGATCAGGTGCAGGGCGGCAAAGAAGTAGAGGCCAGCGGCGCATTCCAGCAGCATGAAACCCATCTGCGCCACGGTCGACCAGGCCAGCTTGACCTTGATGCTGATGCGGGTCAGCATCACCAGCCCGGCCAGCAGCACGGTACCGGCGCTGACGATGAGCAGCACGGCGCGCGCCGCGATGGCCTGCTCCAGCAAGGGCGCAAAGCGCACCAGCACGAAGCCGCCCAGGTTGACCACGCCCGCATGCAGCAGGGCCGACACCGGCGTGGGCGCTTCCATCACCTGGATCAGCCAGCCGTGCACCGGCAGCAGCGCGGTGCGCAGAATCACCGCCAGTGTCAGGCACAATGCGCTGACCTGGAGGCCGGTGGACATGCCCTGTTGCGCCACATGCGCCCACAGCGCCGAGAAGGAACCGTTGCCCACCTCCACCCAGGCCAGCGTGGCAGCCACGATGAGCAAGACATCGGCC
>Ga0187843_10001231_pt1 | contig 16532 bp, 9 predicted proteins | sample SpaLakP09_SKY_43_FD_134516 | JGI IMG/M metagenome (GOLD analysis project Ga0187843, IMG submission 134516) | Oligotrophic lake water microbial communities from Sparkling Lake, Wisconsin, USA - SP09_SKY_43 | ecosystem: Environmental > Aquatic > Freshwater > Lake | place: USA: Sparkling Lake...
GGCACATAACCATCACGAACCACAATTTCTTGCCCACGTTTTGACAAGACCATCTTCACAAATTCACGCTCAAGTGGCGATAATTCTTTGTTTGGATGTTTGTTTACGTACACATATAGAAAACGCGAAAGTGGGTATTTACCATCTAACGCATGGTCTGGAGTCGCGTCAACAAAGTCCGCACCCTCTTTCTTGGCAATTGGCAGAGCGCGCACGCCAGAGGTGATATAACCAATCCCCGAATAACCAATACCGTTGATTGATTCACTGACCCCTTGCACGACTGAGGCAGAACCAGGTTGTTCATTGATACTCGCTTTAAAGTCACCCTTACATAATGCGTGCTCTTTAAAGTAACCATAAGTGCCAGATACTGCGTTGCGGCTATAAGTAGTAAAGTCTCGGTTCGTCCAAGCCCCCGTCAAACCGAGTTGCCCCCAGCGAATCACATCTTCTTTGTAGCCGCATTTGCGAGTTGCAGAGAAAATAGCGTCCAACTGAGCTAAAGTTAAGCCACTGATAGGGTTATCTTTATTGACGTAAACTGCTAATAAATCGACGGCCACAGGCACCGCTGTTGGCTTGTAGCCATATTTTGCTTCAAACGCCTGCACTTCTGATGGCTTCATGGCTCGGCTCATAGGACCGAAGTTGGCAGTACCTTCAGTTAAAGCAGTTGGAGCCGTTGAGGAACCAGCGCCTTGAATTTGAATATTCACATTTGGGTACAGCTTACGATAATCTTCAGCCCATAACGTCATTAGGTTATTTAAGGTATCCGAACCAATACTTGAAATGTTGCCTGATACCCCAGAGGATTTTTGGTATTCTGGTAATGCTGGGTCGACTTTGGTCATCGCCGAAACGCTAAAACTTAAACTGGCAGCAACAACCGCGGTGATAGATAAGATCCTAAATGCTTTCACTATGATACCTTCTGTGGCAATAACAGGCCGACGTCTCAGACTGAACATCCTGAATCATAAGTCGATTAAATGTCAAAATTATGACATTCAGCCATTCAGTCGCCAGTTTTGCGACTAACGCAGTTGTATTTTCTTACACACGGACTATAGTTTTCGCTGGTTTTTTGGGCGAACTGTTGCATGTTGCCATGTAATTTTACGCCGAGACTGGACATACCAGTTCTAGCCAGTTACAACTATTTATAAGACTACCACGTTTAATATAAACGAAATAAAAACAAGGAATTGCGCTATGAAGCAGTTGGTACTAACACTCATCGGAAAAGATAAAGCTGGTCTAGTGGAGCAATTAGCCACGTTAATTAACGACCATCATGGCAACTGGACTGCCAGCAATCTAAGTCACTTAGCCGGATACTTTGCCGGGATATTACAAGTAGAAGTTGCTCCAGAACACGCTGAAGAATTGACGAATGCGCTGACAGCAATGACCGATTTAGACATCAAAATCCAGCAAGGTGTCGCCTCGGCGGTAAACGAACATAAATTATTGAAGTTTGTTATCACCGGCAATGACCGCCCAGGCATTGTGCGCGAACTCTCCTCGGTGATTAAACATAAAGGCACTAACATCATTCATTTCGAAAGCACTAAACAAAGTGCACCGAATTGGGGTTCAGAGTTATTCCACGCGATCGCCACAGTGGAACTGCCTGATGGGCTGAATAAAGAAGAAGTTGTGACTGCACTCGAAGCTATCGCCACTGACGTTGTGGTTGACGTCGAGACTATCTAATCGCAATGTCGGTATCTCAATGAGCAAGATGGCCAATTACCGGCTATCTTGTTCATATATGTTTAATAAAAAAGCCATACAGTTACTAATCTTTGTTTAGCTTGGTATGATTTGGTATGGACGAACTTTTTAATACAGTGGCAGACGTGCATTATTTCCCAAAAGAATTGAGCTGGTTAGCGTTTAACGAACGCGTATTACAAGAAGCCGCAGATCAACGTAACCCGCTGATCGAGCGGCTGCGTTTTCTTGGTATCTACTCCAATAACATGGACGAGTTTTATCGGGTTCGTGTTGCCGACGTTAAACGTCGGATCTTACTGCAAAAATACAACACAGAAGATAAAGAGGATACCGAGAGTCTATTGCAGGATATCCAGAACTATGTGCTGAAAATGGGTGAAAAATTTAACACCATTTATTTGGAACTGCATTTAGAACTGCGTAAGCACAACATTGAATTCATCGACCAACACAAACTAAACGAGTCACAAAGTGCTTGGGTGCGTAGTTATTTCCGCGAAAAAGTATTGCGGCTCATGTCACCGATTTTGCTTTCCAATGAAAACTTAGTTTTATCAAAACGGTTAGAAGATAACGCCACCTATTTGATGGTGGAAATGACCGGACCTGGCAAACCTGAATATGCCATAGTGCAGGTGCCAAGCGATGATATCTCCCGCTTTTTAGAGCTTCCTATTGCACTGAATAAAACCAAACGAAACGGCCGTTACCGCCATCAATTTATGATGCTCGATGATGTCATCATCCATTGCTTGCATGATATTTTTAGCGGGTTTTTCGATTTCTGTGAAATCCAAGCATATTCGCTAAAACTCACCAAAGATGCGGAATACAATTTAAGCGACACGCTGGACCAAAGTCTGCTCGACAAAATGTCTAAAGGCATTCGTCAACGCTTAGAGTCTGAGCCGGTGCGCTTGGTTTATGACGCGGCTATGCCAGAACACATGCTGAAATTATTAAGGAAGTTACTCGGGGCAAGTATGTTAGATGCCTCAATTCCTGGTGGGCGTTACCGTAACTTTAAAGATTTTATTAATTTCCCAAATACCGGCCACACTAGCCTCGAATATCCGCCAATGCCGGCGTTGCCAAACCCAGATTTTGAACAACACACCACCACTTTTGAGGCGATTCGTAATAATGACGTGTTATTACATTACCCTTATCACAACTTTACGTATTTTACTGAATGGGTACGGCAAGCCTCTTTTGACCCCAAGGTAACCTCAATCAAAATGACCATGTATCGTGTCGCGAAGAATTCGCGAGTGATCCATTCATTATTAGATGCGGTGCGCAATGGTAAAAAAGTCACAGTGGTGGTTGAGTTAAAGGCGCGCTTTGATGAAGAAAATAATATTCAATGGGCGCGTCGGATGACCCAAGCTGGCGTGCAAGTGGTATTTGGCCTGACTACATTAAAAATTCACTCGAAACTTTGCATTATCTCGCGACAAGAGCGCGGCCGCGCGGTGAAATACGCCCATATCGGCACTGGTAATTTCAACGAAAAAACTGCCCGCATTTACACAGATATGAGTTTGTTTACCTGTCATCCGGAAATCTGTGATGAAGTTGACCAAGTCTTTGAATTCATTGAATACAGCTACAAGCCATTCGTATTTAAGCATCTCATCGTTTCACCGACTTGGAGCAGAACCAAACTTTATAATTTGATTCAACGTGAAATAGACTTTGCCAACCAAGGTCGTAGAGCCGAAATCTTACTGAAAGTGAATAACTTGGTAGATGACGGCATAGTCGATATGCTGTATAAAGCCAGTCAGGCGGGCGTAAAAATCCAAGTCATTGTGCGAGGTATGTGTTCACTTATTCCTGGGATCCGTGGCAAAAGCACCAATATTCAAATTATTAGTGTGCTCGATCGGTATCTTGAACATGCTCGGGTTTACCAGTTCCACAACGGTGGCGACATCGATATTTTTCTTTCATCCGCCGATTGGATGACCAGAAATATCGACCAACGGGTCGAAGTAGGTGTACCTATTTATGACGCTCGCATCAAACAACAAATGATGACCATTCTTGCTCTGCAATGGAATGACAATGTGAAAGCCCGGGTCATTGATAAAAAACAAAGTAACCCTTATGTCAAACGGGGTAACAAAAAGAGTGTCCGGTCGCAGCAAGCCATTTATGAATATTTGGCAAGCCAGCAATTGGGACCGACAGTTCAGGCAGATTTATGACGTATCTAACACCCAGTGCAATTAGCGCTGCAGAATTAATTGCTGCAGTGGATATTGGTTCAAATAGCTTTCATTTAGTGATAGCGCGCATTGTCGATGGCGCATTACAACTTTTGCACCGGGAAAAACAAAAAGTCCAACTCGCTGATGGCCTCGATGCTGAGCTCATGCTCAGTGACGAAGCCATGCAGCGCGGTTTGGTGGTGTTAAAACAATTCGCCGATTCGCTGCAAGGAGTCCCTCCTAGCGCGGTGCGGGTGATTGCAACCTATACCTTACGCCGAGCAAAAAATTCCGCTGAATTCTTGAAACAAGCACAACAGATTTTTCCATTTCCTATCGAAGTGATCTCAGGCCAAGAAGAAGCCCGGTTCATTTATCAAGGTGTTGCGCATTTTGAGACTTATCCAGGCCAACGTTTGGTGATTGATATCGGCGGCGGCAGCACCGAATTTGCCATAGGCCAACATTTTGACCCAATCAAACTTGCCAGCCGTAATATGGGCTGTGTGAGTTATGCAAAACATTTTTTTCCAAAAGGCCGCATCAGCCCTCGACGGTTTGAGCGTGCGGTGCTTCAAGCTGAGCAAGAACTAGAAAATATTACTAGCGCTTATAAAGCCTCAGGTTGGCAACAAGTGGTGGGAACCTCCGGCACCATCAAAACCATTAAAGATATTATTGTTGCTATCGGTTGGAATCCGCACTGTATCGAGCTGGATCACCTGTTAAAACTGAAAGAGTTAGTGCTGCAGGTTGAACATTGTGACGATTTAAACTTACCCGGACTTACCGACGATCGGAAAACCTTAATAGGTCCAGGCCTTGCGATTTTACTCGCTTCATTTCAAATGCTCGGCATTGAACAGATGGTTTACGTCGATGCGGCATTACGCGAAGGTGTGTTATACGAAATGAGCGACCGTTTGCAACATCACGATATTCGTACTCACACCATTCAAAGCCTTATCAAACGCTATGCAGTGGATTTAGAGCAAGCCAATCGGGTGAATCAAGCTGCGCAAAAATTGTTTGATCAGGTCAAAGTGGACTGGCAATTAGAAGATAGCTGGGCAGAGTTATTGAAATTTGCCGCATCCGTCTACGAAATTGGCTTACAAATAAATTCATCAAGTGTGCAGCGGCACAGCGCTTACATCCTGAATAATTCGAATTTGCCAGGATTTAACCAAGAACAACAGCGCTTATTAGCCTGCTTGGTCCGGTTTCACCGACGCAAAATAAAAGCTGATGATATTCCTCAGTTTTACTTATTTTCTAATCAACAATTTAACCGCGTGCTTAGTATTTTCCGCATGGCGGTATTACTCAATCAAAAGCGTCGGGACGATTTAACACCAGAATTGCAATTACACGCCCAAGCTTCGCAATTGACCTTGTCACTTTGTGATGACTGGTACCAGCAACACAGTGTACTGGCGGCAGATTTGGCAGCAGAGCAGCAATACTTGCGCCGTATCGATTTGCAGTTAGTCTGCCCAGGCTTACCTCAAGATAGTATTGAAGAGTTAACCTAACCAAAAGCACCTTGGCAGCGTCGCACAGGCTGATTAGTTTTGTCTAATCAGCCTTGCAATGAGTATCTTCACGTTGTTTGGAGCTGCCACTTGGCAAATCCGGTAAAAATAAGTACCTTGGAGCCTGTTTCATTGCCCAAGGAATGCTCATGTCGGCCGGCTCGACCTCTTTTGCTTTAGTTAGTGTGTTCGCCCTGACTTGCCAATCGGCGCTTGCCGCTGATATTAAAACTTCATTAGATCCGGCGATCCACGCTAGTATGCCGCAAGTGATTGCATGGCGTCGGGATTTGCACCAACACCCAGAATTATCTAATCGTGAATTTCGCACCAGCAAACTGGTTGCCGCGGAATTAACCAAAATGGGACTCGAGGTCCAAACTGGCATCGCTAAAACTGGCGTAGTTGCGATCCTCAAAGGCGGCAAACCAGGGCCTTTAGTCGCATTGCGCGCCGATATGGACGCGCTGCCGGTGAAAGAGCAAGTCGATTTGCCTTTTGCCTCGAAAGTCACCGCTGAATTTAATGGCCAGCAAGTTGGCGTTATGCACGCTTGCGGTCACGATGCGCATGTTGCAATGTTACTTGGTACGGCGAAAGTGTTAGTGGCCAATCGCAAAGCATTGGCCGGATCCGTCATGTTCGTTTTCCAACCGGCAGAAGAAGGCCCGCCTGCCGGTGAAGAAGGCGGTGCGCGCTTAATGCTGAAAGAAGGCTTGTTTGCGAAGCAAAAACCGGCAGCCATTTTCGGTCTGCACGTATGGCCAGGTCCTGCAGGTCAACTGCTGGTTAAAACTGAAGGCATCATGGCGGCTGCTGATAGTTTTGAAATTAAAGTTAAAGGGGTGCAGACTCACGGCTCTAGCCCTTGGCGTGGCGTTGACCCGATTGCAGTCACCGGCCAGTTGTTGTCTGCAATTCAACAAATTCCATCAAGACAGCTGGATATTACCCAAGCTCCGGCAGTGATTTCCATTGGCCAAATCAATGGCGGAGTTCGCTGGAATATCATCCCCGATGAAGTGACTCTAGGCGGCACTGCCCGTACCTTCGATCCGAAGATGCGCGAACAATTGCTGAGCAATATGGCTCGGACTGTGGAACACATCAGCGCGGCAAGTGGTGCAACTGCAGATTTTCACCATCATAATGCGGCTGCGGTCACGTGGAACCATGTGGGGTTAACTGAATGGGCGATGCCAAGCTTACGTTGGGCAAGCCGCGACGCCGGTGTCAAACCAATCAAACCAATAACGGCCTCTGAAGACTTCTCGTTTTACCAAGAACAGGTGCCCGGCGTATTTTTCTTTCTCGGCATTAATGGCGACGGTAAAACAATTGAGCAAACCCCACCCAATCATTCGCCATTTTTTATCTTAAACGAAGCGGCAATGGAGAATGGGGTTCGTGCTTTGGCAGGTCTTACTGTTGACTTTTTGGCGGCTCCGCCTGTGCTCGCACCGAACTAACACAGCATTGACGCACTGAATTGTCGCAAGCGCCGCGTTTGGAGCTTGCGACAATTCAGTGGTAACTAACAACGCTTTTGCATCACAGGCAAACTCAACAAACTCAACAAACTCAACAAACTCAGCAAACTCAGCAAACTCAGCAAACTCAGCAAACTCATGAATATTAGGAGCTGAAGTTACGACTTTGGCATTAATTTTTTCTTTGAAAGTCGAGGTTGTACTGCCCGTGTATCACCAATCACCAATTCTGGTGGTAACGCAAAAGAGAAAGTGCTACCACGTTTGGGCTCGCTGAAAATCATTAAGCGGCATTGGTGTCGTGTCAGTACGTGTTTAACAATCGCGAGGCCAAGTCCGGTACCGCCGGTATTTCGTGCGCGAGCTTCATCGACTCGGTAGAAACGCTCCGTTAAACGCTTGACGTGTTGGGGAGCGATACCATCACCATTATCGGCGACAGTAAATACCGCTTTTTTGTTATCACGCTGCCAGCTTACTTGAATTTCTCCGCCTTCAGGCGTGTATTTAATGGCATTTGTCACTAAGTTAGAAAAAGCACTGCGCAGTTCTTCGGTGATACCACTCACTTGCAAGCTTGGATCAATGGTAAAACTGATAGTGTGATGTTTATCACGATTTAAACTTTCAGCTTCTTGCTCAAGTAAACTGAGCATGGCTGGAACATCCACTACATCATCAAACTGAATTTTAGCCGAAGCTTCGATCCGAGATAACGTGAGTAACTGCTGCACCAGCGCATCCATTCGTTTGGTTTGATCAAGCATCACCAAATGCGCTTTTTGCCAAATGGCAGGCGGCGGCAGATGCTCGGCATCCATGACTTCCAAATACCCTTGTAATACCGTCAGTGGTGTCCGTAATTCATGTGAGACGTTCGCAACAAAATCTTTGCGGATCTGTTCGAGTTGTTTGAGTTGAGTGATATCGCGAATAATTAATAGATACTGGTTCTCACCATGCTGCAAGATGCGATATTCCAGGGTCATACTGTCGGTAAGCGGCGATGGTAATTCTAACGATTGCTCAAAATTACGTTGCCGTAAAAACTGCAGAAACTCAGGATTACGGATCAGATTGTCTATCCGTTGGCGATCATCAATTGGCCAGCGTAAGCCTGCTAACTGCTGCGCTAATTTGTTACACCAGACGATGTTCCATTCATGAGTCAACACCACAATAGCGTCTGGCAGTGCTTCAGCACCATCGCGGAATTGCCGAACTAAATTGCGTAAATCTTTGTTTTTCTTTCGATCTTTGCGCTGACGGTAATGAATTCCATCAAAGATCTGCTGCCAACTACCTTCGCCTGTGGGTGGCGATAATTTTCTATCGCGCCACAGCCACTTATCTAACATAAATAAATGTTTGTACTGCCACCAAACCAGCACAATGCAGCAAGCCAGCAATACTTCAAGCGCTAAATCAACAAGCCAGCCGACCAATAACGCGGCAAAGGCAAGTCCAGCTAACTTCAGTGCAATATTCCGTTTGGAAAGTAATAAACGCATAACACCTACTTAGGTCTGATTAGCTCGCGCTCCCCCAACCGGAGCGCAGCAACTAAGGACTGCCGATATAGCGAGTCTTCGCGATTATTTAACGGAGAAACGATAACCCGAACCGCGAACCGTTTGAATCAACCGGTCATGACCTTGATCACCAATGGCTTTGCGTAAGCGACGAATATGCACGTCAACGGTGCGGTCTTCGACATAGACATTAGTACCCCAGATATGATCAAGCAATTGCTCGCGGCTATACACGCGTTCAGGATGAGTCATAAAGAAATGAAGTAATCTAAACTCAGTAGGTCCCATATCTAACGCGGTATCTTCAACCATCACGCGGTGCGAGACAGGATCTAGTTTCAGACCTTGAACTTCAATAACTTCATCAAGACTGGTTGGCGCGACTCGACGGATCACCGCCTTAATACGTGCCATCAGTTCTTTTGGCGAGAATGGCTTGGTGACGTAATCGTCAGCGCCCACTTCTAAGCCACGAACTTTGTCTTCTTCTTCACCACGTGCGGTAATCATAATGATTGGGATTGAACGGGTGAGTTCATGCTGTTTCATTTTTTTGGCAATTTGAATGCCACTGCCACCAGGCAACATCCAATCCAGTAGGACTAAATCTGGATAAGGTTCAGCTAATTGATTAATCGCAGTGTCAAAATCTCCAGCCGTACTGGTTTGATAGCCATTTTGCTCAAGCACGAAACACAACATATCGCGGATTGGTGCTTCATCTTCTACTACTAGAATTCGTCTAGACATCATCTGTTACCATGTTGTTGCAATTTAACTATTTCCAGTATCACTGACAATTATGACGTTTTTATGAAAAAAAACCATTTTTTCCAAACCAGCAAACAATCTAAGCCATTGATGTAACACATTGTTAGCCAAAATAAGTACAAATCAGCAACGTCACTCAAATGCAATTTAAGCCCTCGAGTACGACTTAATAAAAAATTCCATGACACTTTGATGAAATTTTTATTACAGGCTTAGCGCTAACCCTTGAATTTATTGGGTTTCACTTTGGGTACTTTAATAATGACTTATTCTGTCATAAAAAAGTCATGCCACTACTTTATCGTTTCGTCAGTTTTTTAAACCACCCACAGCTTCGACGGAGAAAATGATGGCTTTTGGTAAGATTTTAAAATTAAGTGCGATTTCAACAGCTCTATTACTGGCCGGTTGCGGCGGTGGCGATATCGTAATTAACACTGGCAGCGGTGCAACAACACCAACGACACCAACCACGCCAACGACCCCGACAAATCCTTGCCCTACTTTCTCTAAACAAGGCTCTGCAATTGGCGGTGTTGGTAAAACCATCTGTGAAATCACTGGTACATTAACTGCTGATGCGACTTTATCTAGTAACATCGTTTGGTCTTTAAGTGGCAAAGTAGCTGTCGGTAACGATAACGCCAACAGCGCTGTATTAACTATCGAACCTGGCACCACTATTTTTGGTAAATCAGGTGCTGACTTCTTAGTTGTTAGCCGTGGCTCGCAAATCCGTGCTGTTGGCTCAGCGTCAGCACCTATCGTATTTACTTCTGTCAACGACATGATTGGTAGCGCAACGGAAAGCTCTGCTGGCCAATGGGGTGGTATTGTTATTCTTGGTAAAGCGCCAACGAATAAATGTGACGCAGCAACTTTAGCCAGCTGCAAAATCGAATCAGAAGGTAACGCAGGTCCATACGGTGGTGACAAACCAACGGATAACAGCGGTATCCTGAAATTTGTGCAAGTGAAATATGCTGGTTACGAAGTCATTAAAGACAACGAATTAAACGGTGTGACTTTCGCTGGTGTTGGTTCTGGCACTGTGGTTGATTACCTGCAAGTTCACAACAACTTAGATGATGGTGTTGAGTTCTTTGGTGGTACTGTTGACCTGAAACACTTAGTGTTAACTGGCAACCGCGATGACTCTTTAGACTGGACTGATGGTTGGAATGGCCGTGTACAACACGTATTAATCCGTCACGACAAAAACAATTTAGAAGCGAACCGTGGTATTGAAGCGGATAACAACTCTTCAAAATTTGATGCTTCGCCATTATCAAGCCCAAAAATTTCTAACATGACCATTATCGGTAACAACTTCAAATCTGCGGCCGCTGATTCTGAAGGGATCTTGTTACGTGCAGGCTCGGCGGGTGAGTTTTATAACACCATCGTTACCGGTTCTTCTGCCATGGGCGAATGTTTTGAAATCGAAACGCCAGAATCTATTGGCCATGCAAACAGCGGTAAAATTATATTCCGCAACTCAATCGTTGATTGTGTTGAACCATTCAAATCACCAAAAGATGCTGCTGGCAATACACTGCTGAACGTAACGACTTGGTTTAGCGCGCAACCGAATAACTTCGTTGGTGATGCGTTGTTAGGTGGTTACATGCCAGCTGCCACTTCACCAGCTATCGCCAAAGGTTACAACGTACAAAACTTGGTTGACCCATGGTTTGATAACGTGAACTACATCGGTGCTTTTGACGGTTCAGCTGACTGGACTAAAGGCTGGACTTTTGGTTTACACCCAAAAACTAGTATCTCTACTTGTCCAGCGGGTACTTCTGAAGTTGCGTCATTAACTGGTAAGTTAAACTGTGAATTAAAAGGCGACATCACTACCAACGTTACCTTAAAAGCAGGCGCCGATTATGTATTAAACGGCATGGTTCGTATCGGTGGTGACAACACCAACAACGCGACCTTAACTATCGAACCAGGCGTCACTACTTACGGTAAATCAGGTGCTGATTTCTTAGTTATCGCTCGCGGCTCGAAAATGGTTGCCGACGGTACAGCAACTGCACCAATCGTATTTACCTCACTACAAGATGTGATTGGTTCACCAACACGTGCTGGCCAATGGGGTGGTATCGTTGTTCTGGGTAACGCACCATCGAACAAATGTGACCAAGTGACTCAAACCAGCTGCTCTATCCAAGCTGAAGGTAACGCTGGCCCATACGGTGGTTACAATGCAGCTGACAACTCAGGTGTCTACAAATACATCCAAATCAAGTTCGCTGGTTACGAAGTTATCAAAGATAACGAGTTAAACGGTTTAACTTTAGCTGGTGTAGGTAACGGCACTGTAGTTGACCACGTACAAGTCCATGCCAACTTAGATGATGGTTTGGAGCTGTTCGGTGGCACAGTTAACGTGAAATATATTGCTCTGACTGGCAACGAAGACGATTCGTTAGATTGGACTGATGGCTGGAACGGTAAAGCACAATTCGTTTTGGTAAAACATGATGCGAAGAACACAGTAACTAACCGTGGTATTGAAGCTGATAACCAATCTACCAACTTCTCTGCAACACCACTGTCTGAGCCAACAGTTGCCAACATGACTATCATCGGTAATACCTTTAAGTCTGCCGATATGGATTCAGAAGGTATCTTGTTACGCGCTGGTTCTTCAGCCAAGTTGTATAACATCCTGATTGCTGGTCCAAAAACTGATACTGGCGCTATGGGTGAGTGTTTAGAGATTGAAAGCGCGCAATCACAAGGTTTAGCGTCTGCTGGCCAACTCGTGATGACGAACTCAGTTATCGGCTGTCCAGAACCGTTTAAAGGCACTGTATCTTCAACCATGACTGTTAAACAGTGGTTCGAAGGTCAAGCGGGTAACAAAACTGCGGCTGACCAAGCAGCTGTGTTAAATGGTATCTACACCATCGACACTACCGCAGCAAAAGATATGTCTACTGTTAATAGCTTCTTCACTAAAACGACTTTCGTTGGTGCGATGGATGCTGCTAATGACTGGACGAAAGGCTGGACCTTCGGTTTAAGCCAATAAGACCTAAAACCGCAGCCAGTTCATACTGGCTGCGGTTGTTTTTATTAAAGAAGACATATTTTTTAGATTTGCAAGAAACAATTTTCCTTGCCCACAGGATCGATACACATGAGCAGCACACAAAGTTTTGGTTTAAATCGGGTCAATAAAGCAATCTGGTTGGCACTTGCCAGTAGCAGTGCATTATTGCTGACGCCGGCCATCGGCCAAGAAACCGCAGAAACGAAAAAACCAGCCGAAGAACAAGTGGAACGCATTAGCGTGTCCGGTCGCCTATTAAGTTCAGCCACTGCCGTGGCCGAAGAGCGTCGGCAACAACCTTATGTTGCTGAACTGTTGGGGATGGACCAAATTTCGCGCGCGGGCGACAGTAACGCCGCCGCCGCATTACGCCGGGTAACCGGTTTGACTTTAGTCAAAGATAAATTCATTTACGTCCGTGGTTTAGGTGAACGTTATTCTTCTACCTTGTTAAACGGCGCCCAAGTGCCAAGCCCTGATCCAACACGTAACGTGGTACCAATGGATATGTTCCCATCGGGTATCATCGAAAGCATGGTCGTCCAAAAATCTTATTCACCAGAACTGCCGGCAGCGTTCGGTGGCGGTAACGTGAATATCCGTACCGTCAGTATTCCTCGTGAGCAAGTGTTCAACATTTCAGTGGGTACTGGCTACAACAGTTTAAGTAGTGATGACGGTCTTTCCTATACCGGCGGTGGCTCGGACTGGCGTGGTAAAGACGATGGCAAACGTAGCTTATCGCCAGAAATGCAAACTGCTTTAGCAACCTACGGTTCTTTAGACCCAGTAAAAATCGCGCAAGGTTTAGGCGGCATTACTGCAGATAACCTCGCTAAAGCCGAGACTATCAACCGCAATCTCGGTTTAACCATGGACCGTGATTTGGATGTTAACAACAAATCTGTTGGCCCAGAATACGATGGCAGCCTGTCTTGGGGTAATCGTTTTGACATTGGTAAACGTGTATTTGGCGTCATGGCGGGTGTTAGTTACGACAGTTCAAGCGAAAACAGCAAAGAACAAGAACGTTACTACTCCATCAGCAGTGGCACGAACTTAACGCCTTTGAACCGTTACGACGACATCTTCAGTACCGAACATCAAGTCAAAATGTCTTCGATGCTGAACTTTGGTTTAGAGTGGGATGAAAATCACCGCATTGAAACGTCTTCTATTTATCTGCAAGATACCAAAGACGAAATCAAGCGTAAAATTGGTGATTCGATTGAAACTATCAATGAATCAACCCGCGAAAACGAAATTTATAACATTCTGTACGAAGAGCGCAGCATGATGACGAACCAGATCCGTGGTCGTCACTCTCTTACCTTCTTAGGCGATTTAAGCCTTGATTGGCAATATACTGATGCCAAAGCTGAGCGTAATGCGCCTGGCGAAGTGGAATATCTGTATGTGCGTTCACTTGACGATGCCGGCAATGTGTTAAGCAAAACCATGCGTCGCAGCGATAACGCAGTAATTTACCAATACGGTGAACTTACAGATAACACTGAAAACTTTAGCTGGAATGCTAAATACCCAATATCAACCGATAAAGCGGAATGGGTTTTAAGCACTGGTTACGCTTATTTCGAACGTCAACGTGATGCTTCTACAGCACGCTTTAAGTTTGACACGCGCGGTTTCAGCAATACCGATTTAAGCAAAGCTTACTCGCAAGTATTTAGCGATGCGAATATCAAAGACACCAACCGTCGTTTCTTAATCTCTGACGTTACTGGTCAATCTGATGACTATGTTGCTGCACAAATGGTTGATGCTGTTTATGCTGGCGCAGAGATGACTTATGACTACACTTGGCGCGTCAACGCCGGTGTTCGTTATGAAGATTTCCGTCAAGCATCTATTCCATTAAATCCAGCAACGGGTGGCGTGGAAGGTAACGTTGCAGATATGCAAACGCGCCTTGATGACTTGTATCCATCCTTGTCTGTTACTTGGATGAAAACTGAAGAAACACAACTTCGCTTTGGCTTTAGTGAAACCGTGGTTCGCCCAGACTTACGGGAAGTTACCCCGGTACTGTTTATCGACCCAATCACAGACTTTAAAGTTATTGGTTATGCTGGTTTAGAAAGCACAGCAATCACTGGCTACGATTTGCGCTGGGAACAATATCTTGATTCAGGCAGCAACTACTCCTTTGGTCTGTTCTATAAAGATTTGGCCAAACCAATTGAAGCGGTTGAATTAAAAGGTTCTGACGGTAACTTGTTGATGTCATTCCGCAACGCCATTGGCGGTGAAGTGTATGGTATCGAAGCTGAAGCACTGCAAAAACTCGACATGTTTGAAGGTGATTATTCGGCAATACTGGCGAATTTCTTCATTACTACCAACTTCACTTACAGTGAATCTGAAATTCAAATGGAAGAGCTCGGTGAGTCAAACCTGACAAACTTAGTTCGCCCTTTAACTGGTCACAGCAAATACGTTGTTAACTTCCAGTTAGGCTATGACTCAGATAACGAGAAACATACTTCAACATTGACTTACAACATTTTCGGTAAACGTATTGCGTTTGCAGGGATCGATGGCAAAGACGATGCGTATGAGCAACCGTTTAATTCATTAGATTACACCTACAGCTACCAAGTGATGCCTGAAGGTTCAGTCAAGTTTTCTTTGAAGAACCTGTTTGGTGAAAAAGTAGAAATCTTGCAACAAGGCGAGATCCTGCAACAACGTGATCAAGGTCGCGGTATTGGTTTAAGCTACAGCCAACGCTTCTAAGCGTATGACAAAGTATCTTTAGTTGATCGAAGCCCCGAATTATCGGGGCTTTTTTTGCTCTGCTGTTTGGCGAGGCTATTTTCGCCTGCAAGTTTCGACTAAAGTTGGCTGAATATTTAAGTACTGACCATTTGATGGTTCAGCACTTCAACGCAACCGAGTGAATCATGTCTAAAGCGCCGTTGTGGCAGATCTTCTTCAGTTTTCTTAAACTCGGCTGCACATCGTTTGGCGGGCCAATGGCCCATATTGGGTTTTTCCGTACCGAGTTTGTCATTAATAAAGGGTGGATCTCGGAACGTGATTACTTTGATTTAGTCGCGCTCTGCCAATTTTTACCAGGCCCTGCAAGTAGTCAAGTGGGTATGGCAATTGGCATGCTACGGCAAGGATATACCGGAGCGCTCGTCGCTTGGCTTGGTTTCACCCTTCCCTCTGCACTGCTCATGCTGGCGCTGGCGCAGGGGTTATCCCTGCACTCCAACCTAGTACCCGCAGGTTTATTGCATGGTCTTAAAATAGCCGCGTTTGCAATCATCGCTCAAGCGGTATACATGATGGCTAAAACTTACTGCCTGTCCTTGCGCACAGGCGCTATTACGCTGTTCAGTTTGTTGCTATTAAATGTCTCTACAGCGAGTTATTGGCAAGTGCTGACCATCGCTGTTGGCGCCTTGCTCGGCATCAGTTTCTTAACCGCCGCTGCGCCCAACGATAAACCAACGTTACTGGTCAATATCAGCAAACATGCAGCTTTGGGCTGGGGTGCTCTGTTTTTGCTATTGTTGTTGGGATTACCATTTGCCGCAGGATATTGCCAGCTGCCATTGATAAGTTCAATCGAGGCTTTTTTTCGTGCTGGCAGTTTGGTGTTTGGCGGCGGTCATGCAGTATTGCCGATGCTGCAAGCCGACTTTGTGAGCTCAGGGGCCGTGCCTGCCGATAGCTTTATCGCTGGTTATGGCGCGGTACAAGCAGTGCCAGGGCCATTATTCACTTTTGCCGGCTTCTTAGGTGCCAGCATAAATCCTGAGTATGTAAACCCGACGACTGGCGTTGGTATGAGTAGTGGTTTGTTGGGCGGGGTGATTGCGCTGTTGGCAATTTTCGCCCCCGCATTTTTATTACTGGCGGCGGTGTTGCCGTTTTGGCAAACCCTGCGAGCAATCCCCTGGATGCAACAAGCGATGGCAGGTATTGGCGCAAGTGTGGTCGCCATGATGCTCAACACGCTGTACCATCCAGTGTGGACCAGCACGATTTTAACGCCGCTGGATTTGTTGCTTGCCGTCGCGGCATTGCTGGCGCTGCACTTTGGCAAGCTGAGCGCGTGGTCGCTGGTCTTGTTAAGCCCAACGTTATTCTGTATCAGCAACCTGTTGTTTTAATTAACCTGCACATCACACCTACAGTAC
>Ga0187843_10001232_pt1 | contig 16529 bp, 38 predicted proteins | sample SpaLakP09_SKY_43_FD_134516 | JGI IMG/M metagenome (GOLD analysis project Ga0187843, IMG submission 134516) | Oligotrophic lake water microbial communities from Sparkling Lake, Wisconsin, USA - SP09_SKY_43 | ecosystem: Environmental > Aquatic > Freshwater > Lake | place: USA: Sparkling Lake...
AATTGCAGCGCCGTTGACATTGGCTGCTGTGATGTTGCCGGTGGAGGAAATTGTATTTGATCCAAAGTTAGACAACAATGTGGTAACATTTGAATTGGTATAAGTGGCCGGCAGACCGGTCAATTGACTGCCGTTGCCTAAAATATAACTGCCAGTGACGTTGCCCAGGGCACTGACCACTCCGGTAACATACTGTCCAGTTGAGGCAACTGTCACAACATTTCCAAATCCAGCGACCCCAGTGGACACATTGCCATTGATATTGGTTATCTTTACATTGCTGGTTCCATTTTGGATGGTAGTAACTGTTACATTTCCGATCTGGCTTACCTGTGCCCAAATGACACTGCTTCCATCATAATCTGCAAAGCAATAATAAAAATAATTGCTGTCGTAAGCGTACCAACCGGCAAGATCACCTGTTTGTCCAACTAAAGTTGTTGGTGGAGTAGTCTGAGCCCGAGCATAAAGTTCTGTAAAATTCTCATTGCTAATGATAAAAGAGTTGCGTAAAGGGGTGCCCTCCCCATCATTTGGTTGAGCTCCTACTTGGATAACTTGTTGGGTCATAGATAATCGTCCTCTTGCTGTATTTAGCAGAGGGCCGATTCTAGACTATTTGGGTATTTTAACTTGGGCTGAAACTGCTGCCGCAACCGCAGGTGGTTGCTGCTGTGGGGTTTTTGATGCTGAATGTAGCACCGTATTGGTCTTCTTTAAAGTCTACTTCTGCTCCTTGCAGATAGCCACCACTCATGCTGTCGACCAATACTTGGACTCCGTTGTAGTCTAAATCCCAATCATCTTCATTTTTTATTTCGTCTAGGGTAAAGCCGTAACTCATGCCACTACAGCCACCACCTTGGACAAATACACGTAGTTTAATGTTGGGATTGTTTTCTTCAGCAATAATGTCTTTAATTTTTGCCACTGCATTTTCTGTTATTGTAATCATAATCTTTCGTTGCAAACGTTCCAATTGATAATTTTCCAGATGTTATCTAGATAACGTTCTTTGTCCCATTGATAATCCAGGGCCCAGACGTGTTCCCACCAGTCCACCAAAACACAGATATCTGTTCTAACTTGATGGTTTGGAATAGTTTTAATTGTGCCTGCGGTGCTGAGATAAACCCAACCCGATCCTTGGATCTTCATTGCAGCCTCTTTGAAAGCTGCTTTGAAATCTTCGTAGGTTTTAAAGTTGGTTTCGATCAGTTCTAGCACAGCGCCTTTGGGACGATTTGCTCCTTTGGGTGCTTGCAATTGCGGGAAAAACTTGTTGTGTAAAAAACTGCCAGCACGGTTGAAATCTGCATTGCCTTCTCCGGCATTGTAGCGTTTGGCATAACCTTTGGCCAAATGCTCATAATGATAGTTGATACTTTCTTTACTCAACACAGGATCCAGTGCTTTTTCGCCGTAGGGCAAAGGTGTAGTTTCCAACTTGGCTGGACGAGTTGAAGCTTCTAATAAATCGATATCTTGTCTTATACTAACATGCATGTTCTTATTTAGTTTACTTGTTCCGTGAACAACGTCAAATGATTTTCATTGCGTATTTGATTTAATATTGAATTATAAGATTGACTTTTTGTCCACAACTCTGGATCAAATGCTGCAGTTTGGATTTGTGCAATTAGTCCTGTTACTGTGTTTTTTTGTTCATCATCCAATTCCAGCTCAAGGCAGGATTCTAAATAAGGCACTGCTTGGGTTTTTAATTCCTCTGACAAATTATCTGCAGACAAATGGTCCGGACGCTGACAAACATGAAATTGATGTCGTATTCCGTACCAGCCCTGGCGTGGATTACTAGTTACACCAATTTTTTGCATACGATTGCCAAACTCCAACAAGAGTTTTAATCCAAACACTGATAGGTTTGACACAACCGAGTTTATATTTAAACTTGGAGCATTTCCTGCTAGCCATGTGACATTGCGTTCAACAACTGACCAATCTGTTCCATGCCTGACAATTTCAGCAGCTGGGCCCACTGCATCAATGCTCACAGTCCAGTGCAAGTGCGGTAGCTGTTCTGTAATTTCAAACCAAAAATCATCTTGAAAACTTGCGTTGGTTGTTATTAAAACTTTGATATCTTTGTGATCTTGTTGGATCTTTGTAATAAGATCACGCACTCCGGGAATCACAGTGGGCTCACCACCGGTCAGCATGATTTTTTTAAGCGACCCTAGGTTACGCATAATCCAATCTATATTGACGTCAGTGACTGCGGCAGTTTTACCAGCAGATGGAATCCAAAGGAATTTTCCTAACTCTGGATAGTGATTGACTTCTTGTGTGATGCCGTGACTGAATACAGGACCACAACTACGGCATTTAAAATTACAAATATTAATTGATCTAAAATCTACAAAATCAATGTTGGTATCTGTAAAAACTTGATTGTTGTAGTCTTGATTGGCATAAGTTCTTAAACTGCTGCCATATGCCTGTTCATGTGTGACACACATGTGACAGTCTGCGGGACGACGTCCACTGAGTAAATCCTGTTGTATTTCAATTAATTTTGTATTATTAGACCAGTCATCCAATGACGTTTCGGCTCTTGGAATTTGACAACACGGAGATATACCAGTGCTGTCAACATAGGCGTGTTTGAACGGAAGTGGACAATACCAGTCTGACATAATTATCTACGTCGAGTAATACGTCCGCGAGTTAGATCGTACGGACTACATTCCATTTCTACAGTGTCGCCCATCAGGACTTTAATGTTGTTTTGGCGCATACGCCCACTGAGGTTGGCCAGCACAGGTTTTTCAAAGTTTTCTATTTTAATACGAAACATAGTATTAGGCAATACCTCTGCTACAATCCCTTCCATTTTAATTACATCTTCTTTGCTCAATTAGTGTATGCTTTCATTTTAACGCCGCATTTTACTTATATCTTTTGCTTCTTCGTCACTAAAAACTGGTACCGCATTGCTTTTATGCATGGTAGCAATTCCTTTGACTTTGGTACCTGTGTAAACTTTGGGTGCCGGTAGAGTAGCAGTTCCGCCCTCGGTGCTTCTACTGGGAATATTGGCAGTGGTGTTGCGACCGGCCGGAATGGTCAACCTATAACTGTCGCTCAAATTTGGAGCACTCATAGCACGGGCACGTTTCTTTTCTTCTGCTTCAACACCCCATTTTTTTTGTAAGTCTTTCCAACTTGACTCGAGCTCTCGGGCTTTTCTTGCATGTTCTGCTGAAGCAAATTTTACTTTGCCTTTTCGTTTACCGTTGAGACTGAGCCAAGGCCCTTCAAGATGCATGGTCATTTTTTAAGTAACTCCATAGTGTATTCAGTATCGAGCATGTGTGCCACAGGTTTGAGCCAACCGTTGCCAATACATTCGGCAATGATTAATCGATACTCGCGCGGACATTCTTTATTAACCTCAAAACTGGCTCTAGGAACCAGCGTGAGTCCGTTGGGCGAGAATGTAAAATCTGCGTCCTTGGCCCGTAAAGTTTTATGGGGCCGACCTGTTGAAATTTTAATCATGCTTTATTATAGCAAATAATCGGATATAGGTCAACCGATTATTTGAACAAGATCACAGCCATTATGACAGCTTGTGTTATAAATCCAACACCAATGGTCACAATGTTCAAGGTGTCTTTGAGCACAATGGCACGGCCAAACAACAGAACCAATCCTGCCCAGACAAACAGCACAATGTCCAATCCCGGAGTTCGGTCTGACAGACCAGTCAACAAGGCCAACAAGGAAGGGATGGTTGCGGCATGCATCAGTATCACAGCCAACCATCCCAGGGTTTCAGCACTTACTTTGGGCAATTGCTGATCTAACCACCCTCTTGCACACTTGAGCAGTTCGTCTAGTTTTTCCATGATTATATCCTCTCTGAATAAAATACGTGACGGCCTATTTTGGCCACCTCTGGTTTGCCCCATTGTGGCTTGACATAGTCTGCATGAAAATACAAGGCAGTTTTCAAGCCGGGCAGTCTAAAGCCTTCAAGCAGGACCTTTTTGGCCACTTCTTCCGACTCTTTCCAATGTGCCGGGTATATGGGTCGAACTTTGCTGGATCCATCACAAAACCACGAAAACTGACAAACCACTCGGTCATAAACAATGTTTTTCTGATACACAACACCACAAATGTCTGGGGCAAATTTACCAGATGCTACACGGTTAATAGTGACCTGTGCCACAGCTACTTTGCCCTCAAACGGCTCGCTGGCACTTTCCCAATAGATGTTTTTGGTCAACCAGGCCAATTGCCTGGTTCGATCTTCGGCGCTGACAAACCCTTGTCGGGCCACTTCGTTTGTTACTTTTAAGATATCTAATTTGTTTTGTGTCACTGTAACAACAGCAATCATCACAATCACAAATCCACAAAATTGAAAAATTTTGTTACCTATGTTGGTTATTGAATTTAATTTCAATGCCTTCTCCTCGTCGCAATACTGTGCGTGTCAGCGGAGGTGCCCAGGATGGGCGCATTGACGGTGGCTGTAGATTGGACAAAAGACCTCGGGCCTCAATGCCATACTCTTTAAGCAGTGCTTTGTTTCGCGCACGGCCTATACCATTTGTCAATGAAGAGGATTTCCGAAGTCCTCTTGGTTACCAGACCAGCTTTACGGCACTGGCCATCCGTTGTGGAGTAGATCTAAGATTATAATCGTCCGCTAAACATCTGTTAGCTGGGTTGTTTTTCTACTCTCTAAAATACTTAGTATTATACACTTGATGCTGGCAAAGATCTACGATTTTTGATAGGTTTTTGCCGTTAACTGGGTATATTACTCTGCCACCGGAGGTGGCATGGCCTTCAAACGGTCCCATGTGGCCTGTTTGTCCTTGATATGCTGTTCAAGTCGGCGATACTGCTCACCCAACTCTCGAAGTTCTTCCCATTCCGTTTCCAATTTGGTATTTGGAGTTAAAATGTTTAGGCGTTCTTCAACTCGTTCCATCCAGTCCCGCATACTTTTTTCGCCTATCACAAGATCAGCGTTCTCACCAGTGATATGCACTTTGCCACTTTGATTCATGGTGTAAGGGTTAATAGTATACGGACTACTGCCTGTTCCGGTTGTGGTCCAAACATGCCCAGCAGTATTACTAAATGTAAACGGACTTCCAGTAAGGCTGATGGTGTTGCGACTAGTTCCGTTGATGTTGCCGTCAATATTGCTCACAGTCAACGGCGGAACAGCACCGTACGATGGGTCTGACCATCCGTTAACTTCTTCATAGTAGCCGCCTGACGATATTGTAACAGTATCGTTAAACGTTTCTAACATTTCTTCTAGGGTTTTTTCTTTCGTAGCGTCCATGTGCCGTCCTTGTTGTCAATCCACTCTAGAACATCACCTTCCGTCCACTCCATGTGTTCGCAGAGCTCATCACCCAGGTCCAATAACATCTCGCCCGGGTGATCTGGGTCTTCTACTATAGTTCTGATAAAACTATATCTAGTCATTTTACTTGGCAACGACCAGTGCTTCTTTTTCTGCTGTGATTTCTTTACGGCGTTCTTTGATTGCTTTGCTCATTTCCTGTAGTGCTTTCCTGGCACGGGCTGCGGCAGCTTTTACACCCTTGCCTGTGAACTTTTCGTTTTCGGCAATATAGTTGTCGAATGCTGTTTTAATTGCGTCATGATTTTGTGACATTGTATTTCCTTTATAATAAAGTGCCGAAGCACCCTTTAATTATACACTATAAAGACGGTATGTCAAGAAATATTACAGGCTAATATGCCTTTTTGTCCAGGTATCCCAAATGACCATGTTGTCCCAACCATGTGTCCACGTGACCATAAACAGGCTCAAAGTGTTTTGATTGTAGATATGCATTCGATTGTCTTCAACACGAGCACGTATACTTCGACTAGTATTGGACCATTTGGTCAGTTGACTTTTGGCGTCGGGTGCCCGTAAGATTACCGTATAAAGGGCGTCCCCATTTTTAGAAGCAGGTGCGGTCATTAATGTAAAGATTGATCCGAAGATCTTGGTGAGCCAAATTCACTCACGTGTTTAACAAAGTCGTCATCCAAGATTATACGTTCGTCATCATATTCTTGAGAAACTTCGTTTGGAACTCCTAGTAAACGCATGAATCCACCTGTGTGGATTTCAGTGATGCCCTGCTGATATAAAACCAACAGGAGTTGGTTGATGGCCACCCTAATAGGATAATCAAGCTCGTCTAACATACAACATACTTAGCCTAAATGGCTCAGTTACCGACGATATCTTGATTCGATTTCTGTAACGGTAGATGGCTTGGTACCAGTTGTGGTTATTTGTATTTTTGTCAATGCAGGATCTTGGCAGATTGGTTGATCATTAAATGTCCTAGGTAGTCGACAATCTTGTTGCGTTACAGCACTGGCTGTATGATCAACAATACCTTTGCCCGTGGTCTCGTTGATCACCACACTTGAAACACCTAGCCCGGTCCACACCAATGGTGTCGCGCACCCGGACAACAAAAAAAGAAAAGATACTAGAAGTATCTTGTTCATAGAATAAGTTAGGGGACTTATTGACACTGCCCCTGATCCTATTAGGCTGTTACTTTAGTAGAAGTTTTTGCAGTGGCTTTGATAGAAGCGCCTGCTACTTTGACTTCGCCTTTCTTGGCGACCTTGGTCTTCTCGGCCAATTTGTTGGCCACAGCATAACCAGCATCACCTTCGGTAATGCCCAAGCTCTGCAAATGCTGGAGAGCTTGCAATTTGGTCATTGGGCTTGGCAGCTCAATCAAATTGATGTTGGTACATCCTGCTTTGTTCAGGATCTTGATACGAGCCACCAAGTCGTTAGCGAAACGAGCTTTTGCTGTTCCGTTGGAATTAGTTGCGGTACCTGCTACGGTAAAAAGTTTTTCTTGTGACATAAGTTGCCTTTCGGGGTTGCCTGTTAAAAAGTTGATTTAAAATACACATGCTAAATTGTTTAGCATATCCATATTATAGCGGACTGTTGTTTGAATGTCAACCATAATGTAGATTCCGGTTAGCCAAAAGTATCACTTTTGGCTAGATTCTTTTTTGCTGATTTTCTCTTTGGTCCATTCGGCGCTGCCGGTCATGTCTTTACCAAGACCCGACACGGTATTACACGCGGTCAATAGACCAATCATTGCAATGACGATTAGAGATTTCATTGTGCTGCCTCCTTTGTTACTTGTTGAACTTTGGATACACCGTTGTCAAACATCTTGGCAATGCCAGATAGTCCTACAGTGCAGATAACGATACCAAAGATGGTACCAATAATAAATGCCTTCATTTTTTATCTCCTAACACTTTGACACGGGTGAGTTGAGTGCTACGGTCGTTGTGTCGTTTGACCGTACCACGAATAGATACCTGAGTTTCGGATTCAATGCTTTCACGATATGAAAAGAACACCGAATAATTTGTATCAGTGATAGCAGATATATACCATGTGTTATATTTCTCACTATAGTTGCTACGCACAACTTCTATCGTCAGTTCAACCTTAGCACCTACATTGCCAACAGCACCTTCTTCACAACGAGCCAAGCGGGCGTCTACGGATTCTTTTCTCAACTGTCTAGCATAGGTATGCGGCATGGCAGTAATCACACTCATATCATAACGACTGGTAATTGTATCCAAACCGCACACTTGTGCAGTTACCCTGGCCCATTCGTTCAATTCAGTTCGCAAGGCCTGCATGGTCACTGCCGTGGCCATATGTCTACGGCAGTCCGCACCCATGGCACGATCAGCATCTGTAATCAAAGCGGCATTGGCCAGGGCTTGCTCAACCAGATCACGATTGGTATGACGCACAACCTGATCACCGATCAGCTCGGGTTGTTTATAGTAACCGTTGTTTAACCGGTATGCTGTGCAAGCAGCCGCCCACATCACGTCGGCGTCGATTGCTGCAATCGTGTTGCGAGTTTTTCTCATGCCATTTCCTTTGCAGTGTCCATAAAAACTTTCAATGCCTGCTTTACATTAAGATCCAATGTAGGATAGTTCTTTACCATGTGCTCGATTGCCTCTAGATCTTCAAGATCTTGTTGCACAGCATAGTGTTCCATAATTTCGCAGGCTTGATCGATATTCATTTTTTAAACGAAACGCCAGTTGTGCCGCCTACTACACTGCCCAACACTACCGCGGCAAACCATGTTTCGACACTGTAGGCAATTGCCAGCATTGGAAACAATGTGTTCAAGGACCAAATGGTTGCAAGTGGAACAACAACAATGATCAATCCAACCAGTGCAATAATAAAAATAAGTTTAGTCATAATATATTCAATCCATTAGACTGAGGAGTTTATCTTCCCAGTAGAACTCATAACTTTGGCATTGTTCGGCTACCTTGCCCACAAGACTAGCACGTTGTAGGTATGTGCGAGAAGTCTTTGCTTCTTGCAGTTTGGCAATCAGCGCATCAATGTCTGTATTCATACGCTCGTCGAGTAATGATAATCTCATGCTATTTCCTTAATCTAAACGGCTACCAGCGTAAGCAGTAAATCCGTATTTCTTGAACACTTGAGCAGCTGCTTCTGCACCGGCTTCCAGGGTGTCCACGTTCTGCACATACATATCTGCTGGATTCCAAATTTGGAAACTGCCTGTGTGGCTTTTTTTGACACCTGCTTCTTTGAAGGCTTTACCAAGTTTGGTATTGCCCTTGACCCCAAAAATATCGACCCAAGCAAAGCCACAAGCATACTGATCAACACCACCCAGTTTGGTCTGGAAAAATGTTTCAGCCGCTTTACGAGCTTCTGATTTGGCTTCGGCAATAATTGCGTCAATTGTAACACCGTTAACTGTAGCTGACATCTCTGACTCCTTTTTAGTTTCTATACAAGTATTATAGCAAAATGGACTTTTCTGGTCAACCGTTTTATGCGGCTTCTAACATGCTAGCAGGCACTTTCCACAAAGTTTGTCCAGTGTCCACTGTGACAAATTTGATAGCGATCTTACGCACCTTGCCCGAGATAGTCTGTCCAGTCTTGCTTGAAGTGAACCGGACCATCTGGCCGGGCTTGATTGAATTCTTCACGTCTTTGGCCAATCGTGCGCGAGACCATTTGACAGCATCGATCATGCTGGCAAGTTCTACATTGGTCCAAGTACCGAACATGATTGCTTGATTGACTTCTTGAATGGTTTTCATTCTGGGCTCTTTTTAGTTTCTATACAAGTATTATAACCGATTTGGAATTAATGGTCAACCACCCTTTTTCAGGGCAAAAAACACAGCATCTACGCTGTTGCGAAAATACAACACCACGTTCAATTTGGCATACCGTCCGGTGCGCCATTCCTGTTCGGTATCTAGCAAGCGATAAAACCAACGACGGTCTGCTTGGGTACCACATGGACCAAACAGTTTGGTGGCCAGCTCAACATCATGGTTGGTCAATGACCAAACGCCACAGTTGATCCTAGTGGTTTTCATGCAGGGGTTGTTTCCTTCACTGCTTCAAGTGCTTGTGCCAATGGTGTCAACCGATTACTCAAGGCACTGGAACCGTAAATATCACCCACATACCAAACACCATCTTTCATCACATAATAAAACTCAGCGGTACAACCTTTGACACGATCCAAGAATTCTTCAAACGTGTGATCTACTGACCAAGTGCAATCTGTTTCGCCGCGATCGCGATCGTAAAAGGTACACATGTTGCCATAGCGTTGTTCGTAGTCGCTGCCGGCCTCAGCATCCAAACAAGAGAACGGATGCTTGACGCCAATCTCAGGGCGCAGGCTACTCAAATCGCCTAGTGCAACCAATTCATTGGCCTTAGAGCTGTCATAATGCTCTTGCAAGATAGCGCCATTGTGTTCCAAATAGCCATCCCAATGACAGTAAACTGATTTACAGACTGTGCCATGCATGACTGCAATACGTGAACGAGTTCCCATAGTTATTCCTTAGAAGTAAAAAGCGGTAGTAAAATTACAGCGACTATAAACAATTTCACGCACTTCAGTGTCCATAGCTTCGCCATAGCCAGGGCAAGTCGACAGTTGATCCAAAAGTCGATAAGTTTCGGGCCAAGTTAAACAATTAGTCTTTGCATGTTCTACAATAACGGCAACTTCTTTGTTGCCTTTTTCTGTAAACATTCCAAAATCTTTTACTGCAATCATATCTAACTCCTTAATAACGATGTTTTTCTAAATTTCTGCCATCTTTAGTGAGCATACACACATACATACGTTCGCTCCAATCCAAGTCTTGATTCATTTGCCCATTAGCATTTCTATGAGCGTATATTGCAGTATCACGACAAGCAGATAAACCAACAGTAGTTCCTACTTGCCTTAGAGAATTATCATTGTTAAGGTACCTCTGATAATACACGTCGTAGGTAGCTTTTTTGTAAACATATTCACAGTTGAATTGTTTTGAATACACTCCGCCTTTTTCGCATGAACCTTTTTCGGTAATGCCGGAAACAGAGTCTGCTCCACAACCTACTAAAGAAATAACAGCACCGACTAATACAACTAAAAGTTTTTTCATTTTAATTTTCCCCAAACAACCCAGTGCGCGGCCAATTGGACAATTATTGCTAACGGCAATAATGTCATACAAGTAAATCCTATTCTTTCCCAATCTGGATCTGTCCTGTTAGTAAAAACATAGAAGTATAGCAGACTTAAAATGCTTCCAATAAAAACAGAACCAAAAAGACCATAGTATGCTCTACGCATGATACCAAAAATTCGATCCATCATATTACATGCTCCAATAAGATTCGCTGGCAGGTGAGCAGAAGTAAGGCGTATCGTAACGCTCTTGGAATTCTTTGCCGCCTATTAGATTTTGTTTGGTAACAAAAGTTTCAAACACTTCGACAATGAAACCCAAACTGCGTTTTGCATCAGCCACGGCGTTGATATAGTCCTTGGTTGAAGGTGCAAAATCCTGCTTGGCATACAAACGACGGCCCGCTTTGACACGTTTGTCGGCCTTGTAAATTTCCAATGTGTATTCTGTAAGTTTAGACATCGTCTGCTCCTTTTTAGTTTCTATACAAGTATTATAACCGAAATGGCTTTTCTGGTCAACCAAAATCAATGTGTGTTCAGAGTTGGCGCATACTCGCGAATCAACTCGCGCTCACGTGCATGAGCTGGCTTGCGACCGCGGACTTTTTCAACAAATTCAACGGTATGCATCTCAGGACCGTATTCACGGATGCTGTTGCACAAAGCCCACACTTTTTCTTCAGTTAACGCTCTACGGATGTGCTTCTGAAAACGCACTTTTAAGGCCTGTTTTACGCTTCCCGAGCATACAGTAATACCAATGTAGTAGTCGCCTGTGACCAAGTTGGTTATGCTGTAGACAGCATGGTTGCTGTCTTGACGGCGTTTTCTTGATTGCTTTTTAACTTCCATACAAGTATTATAACCGATCTAGCATTTCGGGTCAACCGAATTGTCGCCGCCGAGTTAGTGGGCACTAACCCACAAAAAACCCTACAAAAAGTAGGGTTTTAAGTGTTGTTTTTTGGCAACGGATCAGCTGTTTAGCACTTTGGCCACTGAATTCATTACAGAAGCAATACGGCCGATATCACGAAGCTGTTCTACACTATAGCCTTCTTGTTTCAATGTTTCGTAATGTGCTTTCACACAGAAATGACACTTGCCCACAATGCTTGCGGCCAACGAGAATGCTTCAAAATTGCTTTTAGTTGTTCCGCCATGGCTAGCAATAGCATTCATACGCAAACCTGCAGGCAGGCCTTTTAGAGCAGGGTCATCGGCCATTTCAATGTAGGGGTACCAGACGTTGTTTTGGGCCATGATGCTGGCCGCTGTCATGGCTGACTCTGCGTGTACCGGAGCATCGGCTAATATAACTGACAGGATTTTACCGTTGCCAGTTGCGGCCAACGCGGCTACTGCACAACCCATGGCCACGTCGGCGTCTAATGTGCTACGAAGCAATACTGCATCCAGATTCAATTTTGTATCTTTGGCGTAGTCTGGTAAAGCGCCTTTTACTGATTCAATAAAACTCATTCTTTTCTTTCTCCAATTGTATAAAACCAATCATCTCCTGCGGTCCACTTGCGTGTGCCATCCACTGTGAATACAGTTTGTGCGGCTTTGAAATCTGGAAATTTGGTCACACCTGCGATCAAACTTTGATCGTACCATAAACATCTATTATTGGGCTGACAAGCAAACTGACCGTTTTCTAATCGAATAAAGTTAAAGCTCTTGTGCTCTTCGGCCACTTCAGTGAAACCTGTGTCTACATCCATGCCGTCGGCACAAAAGTCCACAGTGAACAAATAAGTTCCGTGGTGCCATTCCTTGTCTTTGCCTAGAAATTTCACACCCAGATTACGTAGACCTATTTTTTCAACAATGGTAAAACGATAACCCATACAGTCCCACAGTTGCAAGGTATCTATGGGCAACTGGCCTGTGTAGTTTTCTTGCCATACATAGGCATGGATAGGCAGTTTGTCGTAGAGTGCTCCGTAGTTGGGTAACAGACTTTCAATGCGAAACACCTGGCCGCGCAGGGCTTTGAGACTGACCCAGATAGCAGGTTCCAGTTCACCGTGACCTTTTTCAAAGTTGTAGAGAAATTCTTGTTTTATCCAACATTTGATTGGCGGCAACGATCCTACAATATAACTCATGTTAATATTTTCCTGATGCTAGAACAATTTGGCAAATATGTTCCAATCGTTCAATATGTTCAAACGCCCGCCAAGGACTTGTATCAATGGCAACAACACCATGTCCCTTGATACCCACAATATCATACTCAATGTTGCCACGATCATCTAATTGTAAATTCTCATGACACTGATCGGCTAGTTCTTGACTGATCGGTTTTACATCACCAACATTGGGTGCAACTCGAGTATACCGATTCAGTTCTGGAAATTCTTTGCTAATGGTACTCAACTCAATACCGGCATGCATGGCCGCAATACAGTAAGTAGGATGTAGATGAACTACTACTCTAACTTCATTACTGTGTTGTCCCATTTCTTTCTGTAGTCCAAAGTGCAAAGGAATTTCACCGCTGGGCTTGAGCTTAGAACTGATGTCAGTATAGTGATCTTCTTGCCAGAATTTTGTTAAAAACGGAGGAATTGGATTGATATGATCAACCAATTTAATCTTCTTGAACTGATCCGGTTGCATAGTCTGCTTGCGAACGCCACTGGGTGTGATATAAAAGTGATCACGGTCGTGATGACGAATTGAGACATTGCCATCACGACTGGTAATCCAGTTACGTTTATATGCTTCAACTAGTGTGTCGCATATAGTTTCTAACATTACAGAGTCTCGCCACCAACTGTGCGGTTACATGCACATAGTTCGCCAGTTTGTAGTGCATCCAATACACGAAGTGTTTCTTCTGGGTTACGACCAACGTTCAAGTTGTTGACAGTCACGTGTTGAATAACGTTGTCTGGGTCAACGATGAATGTGGCACGAAGGGCGGCACCTGCTGGATCAAAAAAGATTCCTAATTGATCAGCAAGACTTAGACTGTTATAATCTGCGTTACGGCGTTGCGTGTCAGCAAATTGATTGTGTGTGATCTTGATCAAGTCGCTGTGGCTCTTTTGCCATGCTACTTTACAGAACTCATTGTCTGTGCTTCCTGTGAGCAATACTGCGTCACGGTCAGCAAAGTCGCCTGTCAACTTGTCGTAGGCTACGATTTCTGTTGGACATACGAATGTGAAGTCTTTTGGGTAGTAAACGATTACTTTCCATTTACCTGGGAATGACTCATCTGTGATGTCAAAGAACGCATCTTCTGGCTGTCCTGGTCGAACGCCTGTTACTGCAAATTTTTCTAACTTATCGCCAACTGTTTTCATATTATTTCCTTTAAAATTTGTTTGGTGTCTTTGTATTTAATTTTATACAATACATCCGTTGAATAATCCATTATACTACTTTTTTTGAAAGATGTAAATACCTTCTGACTTGTAAGCCTTCTCAAGTTTACCGTTTCCAACTCCAGGACGAACATTTAAGATCATATCTACAGTTTCTACGTGTTGAAATCCCAAGGATTCAGCTAACGTAATCCAGCGGTCAACAATCTTAAACTCTTGCTTGCCGTTTTTGTAATCAGCAATGTTTACCGCATACAGACTGTCTGCGGCCAACGCCCGATGTGTCATAGCAACGGTCTTGGACACATAGCCATCAAACCATTCGTCTAGTGTGGTGTAACGATTCATACACTGTGTTGGTTCATCTGTGTAGGTTTCCAAATTGAAGTAAGGTGGGCTAGAAAATGCCGCATCATAAAATCCAGGTTCAGGATCAAACTCTTCGCTGGGAACACAATGCATGGCATACCCGGCGCCGTGAGCTTGTTCATCCAGCAGTTCACCCAGTGCTGTCAAGCCCATGTGTGTTCTAGTGTTGGGATCTAGGCCGGTATAGTGGTAACGTAGATTACTAGTCATAGCACCCGACATACGACCACCGTAACCCGAACTGAAGTCCAACAAATTGCCACGGAACACAGGACAGATATGTTCCCATACAGCACGGGCATTCATTGGTTTGAAGTTTTGTATTGTGCCGCCATTGACTAGTTCTAAAGCTCTACGTATGTTTTTAGGAATAGCAGTGTCTGCACCTTCGTCTCTGTGAACATAGGCCAATTTAATAGCACGTTTAAGTTTATTGTCGTGATTGAATCGAGCCTTGATGCTTACAGTTGCATTGTCATTCCATTTGGCATCCTGCATATTAGGAAACCAAAAACGGCCAAAGGCCAAGCCTTCATTGTTGCCCACACCCAATTGACTGTTCCGTACCGATTTGGTTTTTGTTGCTAGCTCATTGACCTGGGCGCGGCATCCATCTAGGCTGTAGTAGGTAATAGGCACTATGCCTACCCCGCGATATATATCAAATACTTCATCTTGAATTGCTTGCCGCCCAACATCGTCGGCCCGGGTCCATAGATCTTTGTCCAGGGCACGAAGCCTAGGCAATACACTTTCGTATCCTGTGCAAACGTCAGCGGTAGGAACGTATCCCCATTCCTGACACAGTTGTTGGTAGTATTGATCAATCAAACTGTCTTGGTCCACTGGCTTGCTCATATGGGAGTGCTATACCTCGGTATTCAGTTTCATATTTACGCTGTGGTATTTCTTTAGCGGCAATTAAATCTTTAATTCTAAAACGACCTTGAACCCTACGTTGTGTTTTACTGTCGATTTTGGCATCAATTTGACACAGTCCTTGCCCATAGGTGTTGTAAATTTCTTTGCGTTTTTGTTTCCAAAGTTTTTTATGTGCGGCTTGGCCTTCTGGACCGTGCGGCACACTCTTGACATACTCTGTAAACTGTTCTAACACCTCTTTGGTCACATTGGACCACAATAGTTGGTAGTGATCCGGAGTGACATCAAATTCGTAGATGCAAGTATAGCGTTTGGCTGTGGGTGATATTTGTTGCCACACACCAACTACCATAGTGAATTCCGTGTCCTTGCAATGATCAATGAATCTCAATATGTGGGCACAGCCAATGTCTCTACCCTTACTGACTTTGATACTGTAGTTGGTGTCACTCTCAACGCCCTTGACCACATCCATAGTGGCAAAGTAAGCATGAGTTAATTTGGTTTGATATTCGGCTTTGGAGAAGCCAGTGATGGCGTTAACAACACTGTCTTCAAACACGACACCATGGCTCTGAACTTCCATGTTGTTCCTTTTAATACAGTATTATAGCACAAGTTATTTGATTTGTGCAACCTTTAAGTGGCGTTCCGCAACTAACTCTTTGACAAACTCCAATAATTGTTCAGCGGTCCAACCGTTATCTAACCATTCAGTTTCCCATTCATCTACTTTCCACAGCATGTCTCTATTTTGAATTTTGATAATGTTTTCTAACCGTTTGATGTGAGTGCTGGTGCCTTCAAACAAGTATGAAAATTGGGCTATTCCTCCCCAAGCGCCAGTGTAGTCTTTTTCTCGACGTTCGTAGTCACCAGTGATGCCAAATCCTGTTCGGAATGGTCCAGGAAGGATGTAGAAATAACTCATACTGTTTCAACTTCTTCATACAATGCCTTGATGTCGTCATCAACAAAATCAAGAATTGTATCAAATCTATCTAGTAATGGTTTTGGTATACGTTGAGTGCCGCCAAGTCGTTGATACAACAATACCAAAACTGATGCAATTGCATCGTCTTGCCAGCCTACCTTATAACCATAAGTATGAATTCCCCACTTGACATGAGCACTATGTACCGCTTCGTGGAACTGTGCAAGGCCAGCAAAGTATCCCTGTAGGATACCTGCTAGTTCACCCAAGAACTTGTCTGTAATCTTAATTTTTGCGGCACCAAATGCTTTGGACAAATCTTCCATCATAAACCACAACGAGCCATTGATTTCGTCGTAATGAAAATAATCGTTATGGAACTTACAAGCCATTTTTAAAATATCGTCATCAAGGCTTACTGCTTGCATATGA
>Ga0187843_10001233_pt1 | contig 16510 bp, 12 predicted proteins | sample SpaLakP09_SKY_43_FD_134516 | JGI IMG/M metagenome (GOLD analysis project Ga0187843, IMG submission 134516) | Oligotrophic lake water microbial communities from Sparkling Lake, Wisconsin, USA - SP09_SKY_43 | ecosystem: Environmental > Aquatic > Freshwater > Lake | place: USA: Sparkling Lake...
CAGGCCCTGGTCCAGGTACCCACCGACACGCCGCCGGGCAACAACGCGCCTCATGCCGAGCGCACCGCCGAGCTGCTGCGTGCAATGGACCTGCCGGTCGATGCCTATATGGTGCCGGAGGCCGAGGTCAAGGCCTACGGCCTGCAGTCCATCACCAATCTGATCGTGCGCCGCCGCTATGCCGACGGTGGCCCGGTGATCGCACTGAACGCCCATGGCGACGTGGTACCACCCGGCGAGAGCTGGACGCATGGCCCCTACAGCGGCGAGATTTTTGACGGCAAGCTGTACGGCCGCGCCAGCGCCGTCAGCAAGAGCGATTTCGCGACCTACACCTTCGCCCTGCGCGCACTTGAATCGCTGGGTGCACCGCTCAAAGGCGGCGTCGAGCTGCACTTCACCTACGACGAGGAATTCGGCGGCGAGCTCGGGCCCGGCTGGCTGCTCGAGAAACGCCTCACAGCCCCCGACCTGCTGCTGGCCGCGGGGTTCAGCTACCAGGTCGTCACAGCCCACAACGGCTGCCTGCAACTGGAGGTCACGGTGCATGGCCGGATGGCGCACGCCGCGATTCCCGATACCGGCGTCGATGCGCTGCAAGGCGCAGTGGCGATCCTGAATGCGCTGTATGCACAGAATCTCGAATACAAAAAGGTCACGAGCGGGGTCGAAGGCATCAAGCACCCCTACCTGAACGTCGGTCGCATCGAGGGCGGCACCAATACCAATGTCGTGCCCGGTAAGGTCACGCTCAAGCTCGACCGGCGCATGATTCCCGAGGAGGATCCCGCCACCGTGGAGGCCGATATCCGCCGGGTGATAGCCGATGCGGCCGCCACATGTCCGGGCATCACCGTCGACATCAAGCGTTTGTTGCTGGCCCGTGCGCTGCAGCCGCTACCCGGCAACAAGGGGCTGGTCGAGGCTTTGCAAAAGCACGGCCAGGCCGTGTTCGGCGAGCCCATCCCCACCTCGGGCACACCGCTCTACACCGATGTGCGGCTCTACGGCGAGCACGGCATCCCAGCGGCGATCTATGGCGCCGGCCCGCGCACCGTGCTGGAAAGCAATGCGAAGCGCGCCGATGAACACCTGGTGCTGGAAGACCTGCGCAAGGCGACCCAAGTGGTGGCGCGAACGCTTTACGAATTGCTGAGTGACTGACACCGGCCGCCATCCTCGCGTTGTGACCACTGTGCAAGAACAGCTGGACCGTTCACGCCACGCCTGAGGCAGCTCGCGATCCTGTTTCGCGATGTTGCGGGCACGATCCGCCCACGGCAGCAACTCGACCCCGAAGACATCCCCGCGGTGAGGAACTGCGCCCAAGCGCGTTCCACGGCTGTGGGCTAAGCGCATCGCGGCCAGACCCTGCACATCGGCCAAGACAGATACCGCCATATGCGCGGCATCCTCGTTCCAAGCTGATCCCCAATCGCGGTCCCCATGCCGTGGTCAGGCGCTTCCACCGAGTCAACACCAAGGCCGTGGAGCACCGCAGCATCGTGGCCGATGCGCTGCACAACGGGGCATCGGCACCCAAATTGGTGCAGTCGGATTGCATACACTTTAATAAAACTCTTGTATGCAGCCGGTGCGCGCCGGTGCGCGCATATGCCTCGTTGGTGGCATGGAGATTGCTCTTTCGGACGGATGGCCGCGTCGTCAAGGATCGGCCGCCCCCTGTTCGCAGATCGATCAACGGAGACTTGTCCCATGCCCATCACCCGCCGCCACTGGATCGCCAGCGCCATCGCCTGCCTCAGCCTGATCGGCGCCGTCGGCAGCGCGCAGGCGCAAGCCCTGACCCCCGTCAAGTTCCAGCTCGACTGGCGATTTGAAGGCCCCTCCGCCCTCTTCCTGCTGCCTGTCGCCAAGGGTTATTTCAAGGACGCCAAGCTCGACGTGACCGTGGATGCCGGCAATGGCTCCGGCGGCGCCGTCACCCGCGTGGCCTCGGGCTCCTACGACATGGGCTTTGCCGACCTGGCCGCATTGATGGAGTTCCACGCCAACAACCCCGACGCGCCGAACAAGCCAGTGGCGGTGATGATGGTCTACAACAACACGCCGGCCGCGGTGCTGACGCTCAAGAAGACCGGACTGACGACCATCGCCTCCTTGAGCGGCAAGAAGTTCGGCGCCCCGGTGTTCGATGCGGGCCGCCGCGGCTTCCCGATCTTTGCGCAGGCCAACAAGGTCACCGGCGCGGCCTGGACCAGCATGGACCCGCCGCTGCGCGAGACGATGCTGATGCGCGGCGACGTGGACGCGATCACCGGCTTCTCCTTCACCTCCCTGCTCAACCTGGAAGCGCGCGGCGTCAAGGCCGAGGACGTGCAGATTTTCCCGTACGCCGAGTTCGGCGTGAAGCACTACGGCAATGCCATCATCGCCAGCCCGAAGCTGCTGAAGGAGAAGCCCGAAGTGGTCAAGGCCTTCCTTCTCGCCTTTGCCAAGGGCGCCAAGGAAGTGATGGCCAAGCCGGATGACGCGATCGCCTTCGTCAAGCAGCGCGACGGCATCATCAACGAGGCGCTGGAGAAGCGCCGCCTGCGCCTGGCCATCGACGCCGTGGTAGCCAGCCCCGACGCGCGCGCCGAGGGCTTCGGCCAGGTGATGGCCCCGCGCCTGGCGCTGATGGCCAGCCAGATCTCGGACGTCTACGCGACCAAGACGCGGGTGCAACCTGGGGCTGTCTGGAACGGCAGTTTCTTGCCGACCACCGCTGAGTTGAACGTCTTGCCGCCCGTCAAGAAATGAGCTTCTTCGTCGATTTCCGCCGTGTCTGGCTGGCCTACAACGACGAGTTGTGGGCGGCCGGCAAGTTCGCCGTCGAAGACATTTCGCTGCAGTTGGAACGCGGTGAGTTCGTTGCCATCGTCGGGCCGTCGGGCTGCGGCAAGTCGACCTTCATGAAGCTAGCCACGGGCTTGAAGAAGCCCAGCCGCGGCGAGATCTTCGTCGACGGCCAGCCGGTCACCGGCCCGCTGAAGATCAGCGGCATGGCCTTCCAGGCAGCCTCGCTGCTGCCCTGGCGCACGACGCTGCAGAACGTGATGCTGCCGTTGGAGATCGTCGAGCCCCATCGCTCGCAGCTGCGGGCGAGGAAGGCCGAGTACACCGAGCGCGCCCGCGCCCTCCTGGCCAGCGTGGGCCTGGCCGGTTACGAGAACAAATACCCCTGGGAGCTGTCGGGCGGCATGCAGCAACGCGCAAGCATCTGCCGCGCGCTGATCCATGAGCCCCAACTGCTGCTGCTGGATGAGCCCTTCGGCGCGCTGGACGCCTTCACCCGCGAGGAGCTGTGGTGCGCGCTGCGCGACCTGCAAGCGGAGAAAGGTTTCAACGTGATCCTGGTCACCCACGACCTGCGCGAGAGCGTGTTCCTGGCCGACACCGTCTACGTGATGAGCAAGAGCCCAGGCCGCATCCTGCACCAGCGCAAGATCGACCTGCCGCGCCCGCGCGACCTGGAAGTGACTTACAAGCCGGAGTTCACCGCCATCGTGCACGAGCTGCGCGGCCACATCGGTGCCATCCGCAAGGCTGGTGCGGAGGTGGCGCAATGAAGGCCCAACAAAAGATCCTCTTCCAGCGCTTCGCGCCTTGGGTGCTGCTGCTGGCCATCCTGCTGATCTGGCAGGTGATCTGCAGCGCGCTGCAGGTCTCGGACTTCATCTTCCCTAGCCCCTTGAAGATCATCGAGGCCCTGGTCGAGTTCCATACCGTCATCATGGGCCACGCGTGGCGCACCTTCTGGGTCACGGTGCTGGGCTTCGGCATCTCGATCATCGTCGGCGTGCTTCTGGGCTTCTTGATGGGCAGCTCGCAGCTGGCCTACAAGGCGATGTATCCGCTGATGACCGGCTTCAACGCCCTGCCCAAGGCGGCCTTCGTGCCCATCCTGGTGGTGTGGTTCGGCATCGGGGTCGGGCCGGCGGTGCTGACTGCCTTCCTGATCAGCTTCTTCCCCATCATGGTCAACATCGCCACCGGCCTGGCCACCCTGGAGCCTGAGCTGGAGGACGTCTTGCGCGTGCTCGGCGCCAAGCGCTGGGACGTGCTGATGAAGGTGGGCCTGCCGCGGTCGCTGCCCTACTTCTTCGCCGCACTGAAGGTCTCGATCACGCTGGCCTTCGTCGGCACCACGGTGTCGGAGATGACCGCCGCCAACGAGGGCATCGGCTACCTGCTGATCTCGGCTGGCGCGTCCATGCAGATGGGCCTGGCCTTCGCCGGCCTGGTCGTCGTCGGTGCGATGGCGATGCTGATGTACGAACTATTTGCGGTGCTGGAGCGCCGCCTGACCGGCTGGGCCCATCGCGGCCAAGACGGCCACTGAATTACCAACCTGAATCGAGGAGATGAGAGCCATGAAGAAATACAACCTGATTGCCACCGCCGCCCTGCTGGCACTTGGCGCTACCGCTGCACAAGCGCAGTCCAAGGTCACGCTCTACGGTCTGATCGACGTGAGCGCGGGCTCCATCAAGGATGTCGGCGGCAAGGCCATCAAAAAAGTCGACAGCGGCGCCATGAGCACCAGCTATATCGGTTTCTCCGGCGTCGAGGACCTGGGCGACGGCTGGACCGCCTTCTTCACGCTCGACAGCTTCCTGCGCGCCGACAGCGGCAATAACGGCCGCTTCAATGGCGACAATTTCTGGGCCCGCAACGCCTTCGTCGGCCTGAGCAGCAAAAGCCTGGGCACCGTGCGCGCCGGCCGCAATACCACGCCGTTGTTCGTCGCTACCCTGCTCTTCAATGCCTTCGGCGACTCCTTCGGCTACTCGCCCAGCATCCGCCACTACTTCACCGCCGGCACTGCCAGCGGTGACTCGGGCTGGAGCGATTCGGTCCAGTACCTGAGCCCCAACTTCAGCGGGTTCAGCGCCGGCGCCATCGTCGCGGCCGGTGAGGGCGCAGGCGGCAAGAACTACGGTTTCAACGCCGGCTACGGCAGCGGCGGATTCGCCTCCGCCCTGGTCTACCAGCATGTGGCCAAGGACAGCAGCGCCACCGCGGCAGTGGCCGACACCAACACCTGGCAAGGCAATATCAGCTACGACTTCGGCGCGGCCAAGCTGTTCGGCCAGTACGGCGAGGTCGACAACAAAACCACCAAGCGCGACTACAAGATCGCTGCCGCGGGCATCTCGGTGCCCATTGGCGCGGGCAAGGTGCTGGCCCAGTACAGCCAGATCTCTGCCTCCATCGGGGCCGACCGCAAGACCTTCAGCGCCGGCTATGACTACTTCTTGTCCAAGCGCACCGATCTCTATGCGGTGGCGATGAGCGACGACCTTGACGGCCTCAGCAAGGGCACCAGCTACTCGGTGGGCGTGCGCCACCGCTTCTGATCGGTGACCTGAGCCAGGCAGGAAAAACGGACGGCTAGAATGCCGTCCGTGTTACGCCACCCCGCCAAAGCCCAAGCCCGCCTGCAAGCCTGGATCGCCATTGCGATCCTGCTGCTGGGCATGCTGGCGCCTTCGATCAGCGTGGCCCTGAGCCATGCGCGCGGCGACAGCGGCTGGCAGGACATCTGCCGCAGCAGCGCCAGCGCGGGCGCACGGTCGGAGGCCCAGCAGCAGGGCGAAGCGCTGAAGATGCTGATGAACGGCCATTGCGCAATGTGTCATCTGCAGGCGGTCGACCTGCTAGCCCCGCCGCCGGTCGAACCGATGCTTCACCTGCAGAGCGCGCTCGCCCATGCCATGCCGGAGCGCTTCTACAGCGCGCCGTGCAGCGTCCATGCTTGGCGCGCCGCGCCGGCCCGCGCCCCTCCGTTGACGGTCTGAGCCCACGCACCTCGGTGCGTTCCCTCGCCCCGGCCCCGTGCTGTGGGCGACGCCTGACCTGATCCGGATTTTTTCGATGAAACACCTGTTCCCGTCCACGCTGACCGGCGTGGCGCTGGCCTGCCTGTTGTTGCCCACCGCCCACGCCTGCGAGGGCTGCGGCGATGCCGATGAAGCCCCCACCCCTGCGCATCAAAAGCTCGGCCGGGTGCACGTCAGCGGCGCGGCGCCGACTTCCCTGCCCACCATCATCCCGACCACCCTAGAGGGCATCAAGGGTGCCGAGATCGAGCGCAGCATCAATGCCACCGATGCCGAAGACGCGCTGAAGTACCTGCCCAGCCTGGTGGTTCGCAAGCGCTATATCGGCGACTACAACCACGCGGTGCTCTCGACCCGGGCCTCAGGCACCGGCAACAGCGCGCGCTCGCTGGTGTTTGCCGACGGCATCCCACTGTCCAACCTGCTCGGCAACGGCGCCACCTTCGCGCCGCGGTGGGGCATGGTGACGCCTGAGGAGATCGCCCGGGTGGACGTGCTCTACGGCCCCTTCTCCGCCGCCTACTCGGGCAACGCTGTCGGCGCGGTGGTCGACTACCAGACCCGCATGCCCACCGCTTTCGAGGCGCATGCCAAGCTGGGTTTCAGCCATCAACCCAATGACTTGTACGGCCAGCAGCGCGAATTCAGCGGCAGCCAAGCCAGCGCTTCGGTGGGCAGCCGCGCAGGCGGCTTCAGCTGGTGGATCAACGCCAACCGCCTGGACAGCCACGGCCAGCCTCAGGTCCTCGCCACCAAGCTGCTCAGTAGCGGCACGGCGGCGAGCACGGGCACGCCAGTGAGCGGCGCAGTACTGACCCAGAACCGCAGCGGGCAGCCCTGGCTCATCGTCGGCACCGCCACCGAGTACGAGACCCAGCAGGACCATCTGAAGGCGAAGCTGGCCCTTGAACTCGCGTCCGATCTGCGTCTGGCCTACACCCTGGGCCTGTGGCAAAACGACTCGGCCGGCAGCTCGCGCAGCCTCTTGCGTGACGCCCATGGCGCGCCGGTCGACAACAGCTACGGCGGCGACATCAGCCAGCCCGTCAACATCGACGGCCGGCGCTACACCTTGACGGCCAGCGACTTCAGCAAGACCCGCGAAGAACTCAGCCACACGATGCAGGCGCTGTCGCTGAAAAAACGCTCGCTCGGCGTGTTTGACTGGGAGCTGGCGGCCAGCCTGTACGACTATGGCCGCGACCGGGCCCGCGCTTATGCGCCCAGCGCCAAGGCTCAGCCACTGGCCGGCCGCATCACCGATCAATCCGGCACCGGCTGGGACACCCTGGCCGCCAAGGGCACCTGGCGGCCGGCGGGCAGCGCGCACAGCCTGGATCTGGGCCTGTCGCAGGAGCGCTACCAGCTCAGCAGCGAGGTGAGCGGCACGCAGGACTGGGAGCGCGGCGGCGCGACCGCCTTTGCCTCGCGCTTTGCCGGCCAGAGCCGGCTCCAAGCCCTGTTTGCGCAGGACGCCTGGCGCTTGGGTGAAAACTGGTTGGCCGTGCTGGGCCTGCGTGCTGAAGCCTGGCGCACCTGGGGCGGCGTGAGCGAGAACGCCTACGCCGGCAGCGTCGACCAGGGCCTGTGCCTGGCCAGCAGCCAACGCTGCACGCTCACCCACGCCGAGCGCAAGCAAACAGCCTTGTCACCCAAGGCTGCCCTCTCACACCAACTCACCGAGGACTGGGTGCTCAAGGCCAGCACTGGCCGGGCGGTTCGCTTCCCCACCGTCAGCGAGCTGTACCAGGGCGGCGTCAACGCCTTGGGCCAGGCCATCAACAACAACCCAGACCTGCTCCCCGAGCGCAGCTGGACGACCGAGCTGAGCGCCGAATGGAGCAACCCCGCCGGTGCCAGCCTGCGCTGGACCTTCTTCCATGAAGACAGTCGCGACGCGCTGTATTCGCAGCTCAATGTCGCCACCAATGCCAGCACGGTGCAGAACATCACCCACATCCGCACCCAGGGGCTGGAGCTGGCCTGGCGAAGCGCCGCACTGCTGTTCAAGGGCCTGCAGGTGCAGGGCAGCCTGACCTATGCCGACTCGACCATCCTCGCCAACACCGGCTACGTGGTGCAGCCCGGTGACACCATTGGCCGCCAGCAGCCGCGCGTACCCAAGTGGCGCGCCAGCCTGCTGGCGAGCTGGCAGCTGAATGACGCCCTGGCTGTCAGTTATGGCGCCCGTTACAGCGGCCGCCAGTACGGCACGCTGGACAACAGCGACACCAACGGCTTCGCCTACCAGGGCACCAGCCGCTACTTCACGACCGATGTGCGCGCCCAGTATCGGATCGATCGGCAGTGGCGCCTGGCCGCCGGCATCGACAACCTGAACAACTACCAGTACTGGAACTTCCACCCCTATCCCCAACGCACTTTTCACGCAGAGCTGAGCTTCGACCTATGAAAAAACTTCCCTTGATCGTTTCGTCGCTGATCGCCGTAGGTGCGGCCCAGGGCCATGTCGTACTGGAGCAAAAGGAAGCCGAGGCGGGCTCGGCCTACAAGGCGGTGCTGAAGGTCGGCCACGGCTGCGACGGCTCAGCCACCCGGCAGATCACCGTCACCCTGCCGCCAGGGCTGCGCGGCGCCCGGCCGACGCCAAAGCCGGGCTGGCGCCTGAGCCTGCGCATGGAGAAGCTGGCCCAGCCCTTCGAGAGCCACGGCAAGCCGGTCACCGAAGGCCTCGCCGAGGTGACCTGGACGGCCATCAGCGAAGCCGACTGGCTGCAGGACGCCTGGTACGACGAGTTCCTGCTGCGCGCCACTCTGCCCGCCCAGCCGGGCGAGCTGTGGTTCAAGGTGCGGCAGGTCTGCGCCGCAGGCGAAAGCAATTGGGCCGAGGTGCCGGCCAGCGGCAGCTCGACCCGTGGGCTGCAGATGCCGGCCGCACGGCTCACGGTGCGCTGAGCCGCCCCGGCGACGAGCATCGGGCTGGTGCCAGCGGGCATTCCGGGCCGAGCGCCGGGCCGCCCCAAGCCGGCCCACGCTGTCGATGTGTTTGCGGCTCGACACCGCAAGCATCGCCGCCCCTTCGGGGGGGGCCGACCAGCGTACCCGCTGGGCGAGGGCTCCATGTCAGACTGATAAGCTGACGGCCATGGCATGGCTTGGACATTTGACGCTGGACTACCGGCAAGACGACCTCAACGGGCAGCGGCGCACCACGGCGCTGGACCGGCACGAGGGCCCGCTGCGCGTGCTGCAGCGTCTTTACCCCGAGGGACCCGGTGTTTGCCACCATGTGCTGGTGCATCCGCCGGGTGGCATCGTCGGCGGCGACCGGCTGGAGGTCGAAGCCACGCTCGCTGAAGGCAGCCATGCGCTGATCACCACGCCCAGCGCCACGCGCTTTTACCGCAGTGCCGGCGAGACGGCCACCCAGCGTGTGCGGGCACGGCTCGCCGCAGGCAGCAGGCTCGAATGGCTGCCGCTGGAAACGCTGATCTACGACGCTGCCCTGGCCGAGAACCGCATGCGGTTTGAGCTGGCGCCCGGCGCCGAAATGTTCGGCTGGGACATCGTGGCCCTGGGCCTGCCCACCGCCGGCCTGCCCTTCACCCGTGGACACTACACGCAAGAGCTAGAGCTGCCCGGCCGCTGGCTGGAGCGCGGCCGGCTCGACGCCACAGACACCGCCCTGCTCAACTCACCGCTGGGCCTGGCCGGCCACAAGGTGATGGCGACGCTGTGGTTCGCCGCGGGTCAGGTCTTGCCCACAGCCCGGCGCGAGGCCCTGCTGGAGGTGGCGCGCGAGCGCTGCGCCGCCAGCCCGCTGGCCGCCACCTGCGGCAGCACGGCACCGGAGGACGGCGTCGTCGTACTGCGAATGCTGGCAGCCCGGGTGGAGCCCGCGTTCGAGCTGCTGAGCCGCGTTTGGGCGGACTGGCGCACCCTGGCCTGGGGCCTGCCGGCATGCCCACCCCGGGTCTGGCGCACCTGATATCGAACGCGAAGAAAGCCAGTTTCGGCCGGCCTCTTCGGGGTTTCCCTGCGCACCGGTTCGTTGCATGATTCATGCTCTGTCATCGAGCCTGGATCAGCAAGGAGCACCCATGCAAGCCCTGAAAAACATGAGCATCGCCAACAAGCTGCGAGCCTCGTTCGCCATCATGGTGGCCTTGCTGATCCTGGTGGCCCTGTTCGGCTACTCCCGCCTGCAGGTGGTGCAGGGTGAGTCGCAGAAGATCAGCGACAACTGGCTGCCCGCCGTGCGAGCGGCCGGCGAAATCGACACCGCGGTGGCCGAGTTACGCATCGGTCTGTTGCAGCTGGTGGCGGCCACCGGCCCAGCGCAGACCGAGGTCGCAGAAAAGAACCTGAGCACCGCGCTGGCCGAGTTCAAGGAGAGCGACGCGGACTACGCCAAGCTGATCAGCAGCCCCGATGAGCGCAAGCTCTACGACAAGTTCAACGAGGACTTCGCCCGCTACCAGGGCCATGTGCAACGGGTGATCACGTTGGTCAAGGCCGGCCAGCTGGACGAGGCCCGCGAGCTGCAGGGTGGCGATGCGCGCCAGGCCTTCCTGGCCGCCGACAAGGGCATCGCTGATCTGGTCGTACTGAACAACAAAGGCGCAGGTGCCTCGGCCACCAACAGCCAGCAGATCTACAAGAGCGCCGCGCTGTGGCTTCTGGGCGTGAGCCTGGCCGCTTCCGCCGTTGCCGTGCTCATGGCCATGACCCTGATCCGCGCCATCACCGGCCCGCTGGAGCGCGCGGTGGCAGCCGCCGACCGCGTGGCCGATGGCGACCTGAGCCAGACGATCGAGTTCTCCGGCCGCGACGAAACCGCCCGCCTGCTCGAAGCCATGCAGCGCATGCAGCAGAGCCTGGTGGGCACCGTCGGCAATGTGCGCAGCGGCGCCGACTCGGTAGCCACCGCCAGCGCCCAGATCGCGCAGGGCAATGCCGACCTTTCCTCGCGCACCGAGGAACAGGCCTCCTCGCTGGAAGAAACCTCGGCCACGATGGAAGAGCTGAACGCCACGGTGCGCCAGAACGCCGACAACGCGGCCCAGGCCAACCAGCTGGCCCAGAGCGCCAGCCAGGTGGCCCGCGACGGCGGCGCGGTGGTCGGCGAGGTGGTGACAACGATGCGAGGCATCGAGGACAGCTCCAAGCGCATCTCGGACATCATCGCGGTGATCGACGGCATCGCCTTCCAGACCAATATTCTGGCGCTGAACGCCGCGGTGGAAGCCGCCCGTGCGGGAGAGCAGGGCCGTGGCTTTGCCGTCGTGGCCGGCGAAGTGCGTTCGCTGGCCCAGCGCAGCGCCGAGGCCGCCAAGGAAATCAAGAGCCTGATCAATGACTCGGTCGAGCGGGTGCAGACCGGCACCCAGTTGGTCGACCGCGCCGGCCAGACCATCCAGGACATCGTCACCTCGGTGCAGAAGCTGGCGGATCTGGTCGGCGAGATCAGCAGCGCCAGCCGCGAGCAAAGCTCGGGCATCAGCCAGGTCGGCGAGGCCGTCACCCAACTCGACCAGGCCACGCAGCAGAACGCCGCCCTGGTGGAAGAAAGCGCCGCGGCCAGCGAGAGCCTGAAGGTGCAGGCCAAGCAACTGCTCGACGCCGTGGCCAGCTTCAAGCTCAGCGCGCAGCAGGTCGTCAAGACGGCGGCCCCTGCCGCACCGGCACGCAGCAATTTCGCCAGCAAGGCGCCGGCAGCAACGCACAAGCAAATGGCCAAGGCCAGCACTTCACACGCCACCAAGCCGGCACCACGGCCGACGGTCAACAAGTCCGTCACTGCCGGCAAGCCCGCTGCAGCCCCTGCGGCACCGCGAGCCCCCGCCCCGGCTCCGCAAGCCGAAGGCGACTGGACCTCCTTCTAAGCAAGGCAGCACCGGTTTCACGGCGCCCAGGCTGCGTGCTGCAGAGCACGCACGGCCCGCGCCGCCTGCGCTTCCCTACACACCGCGGCCCTACCTTGCCTCCCTCGGAGCCAAGGTCCCGGGCGGTGTCACGCGCTCTTACAAGCCCCGGCCGCAAGGCCGGGGCTTTTTTTCATGGCCAGCGCTCAGGGTCAATGTCAACCCAGCGCGTAACACTGCTACCCTAGGACGCGGACTGCGCAATTGACATAGATCAAGGACTTGCTCACTAGCGTCAAAATTGACGTGAGTTTGGCCACGGAGACTTGGCATGGAATTCCTCACCTCCTTGATGGCCCGCAACGGCTACCTGCCCCACGGCTATTGCTTCACCTGGACACCGGAACTGCTCTGGTCCATGGTGGGTGCCGATGGCTTGATTGCGGCCAGCTACTTCTCGATTCCGCTGGCCATCGTGAGCTTCGTCAGGAAGCGCCCGGACTCGATTTCAAACGCGCTGCCCTGGCTGTTCAGTGCCTTCATCTTCGCCTGTGGCATCACTCATCTGATGGACATCTGGACCATCTGGCGACCCGACTACGGCCTGCAGGCTCTGACCAAGATGGCCACCGCCGCCATATCGCTGGCCACGGCCATCAGCCTTTGGTTCCTGATACCCAAAGCGCTGAAGATCCCCTCGGTGCTGCAGTTGCAGACGGTGATCGGTTCGCTGGAGGCCGAGGTGCTGAAGCGCCGCAGCGTCGAGGACCATCTGCAGGACACACAGCAGAGCCTGGCGGTCACCTTGGCCAGCATCGGTGCCGGCTTCATCGCCACCGATCGCGCCGGACGCGTCATCCGCATGAACGAGGTGGCCGAGCAGGTGACCGGGTGGGCGCAGGCCGAGGCACAGGGTCGTATCCTTTGGGAGGTCTTCCAGCGAGAGGGCCGCCCCGAGGCTTACGACCAGCAGAACCCGGTTGACCTCCTGATCGCGCGGCAGACCAAGGTGGACGCCACGCATCGCATCACCACGATCGCCCGCGATGGCCGCCGGCAGCTCCTGGATCTGAATGCCGCACTGACCCATGCCAACGACGGCAGCGTGCGCGGCATCGCGATGGTGTTCCGGGACATGAGCCGCGTCCTGCGGGCCGAGGCCGACGCCCTGCAACTGGCGGCGATTGTCGAATCCTCCAGCGACGCCATCATCGGCAAGACCCTGGAAGGCCAGATCACCAGCTGGAACAAGGCGGCCACGGCGCTGTTCGGCTACACCGCCGAGGACGCCATCGGCATGCCAGTGCAAGCACTGCTGCCGCCCGAGTGCATCGCCCAGGAGGCGCAGATGCTGACTCAATTGACGCGTGGCGAGGTCGTGCCGGCCTTCGACACCACCCGCATCGCCCAGGACGGCAGCGCGCTATTGGTCTCGGTAACCGTGTCGCCGATCCGCGATGCCCAGGGCACGATCGTCGGCGCATCGAAGATCATCCGCGACATTTCACAGCGTCGCCAGGCCGATGAAGCACGCCGGCACGCCCAGCGCCTGGAGGCCGAGAACCGGCAGATCCACGAGGCCAATCGCCTGAAGAGCCAGTTCCTGGCCAATATGTCGCACGAGCTGCGCACGCCCCTGAACGCGATCATCGGCTTTGCCGAGCTGATGCACAGCGGCTCGGTGCCGCCCGAGTCGGGCAAGCAGCAGCAGTTTCTCGGCCATATCGCCAACAGCGGCCACCACCTGCTGCAGCTGATCAACGACGTGCTGGACCTGTCCAAGGTGGAGTCGGGCAAGTTCGCGTTCTACCCCGAGCCCGTGCAGTTGCCCGAGTTGGTTGCCGAGATGCTGAGCGTGCTGCAGACCGAGGTGCAGCGCAAGCGCATCAGGCTCGAAGCCGAGGTCGAAACCGGCCTGAGCGATCTGCGGCTGGATCCGGCGCGCCTGAAGCAGGTGCTCTACAACTACCTGTCCAACGCAATCAAGTTCACTCCGGAGGGCGGCTCCGTCATGCTGCGCGCCCGGGCAGAAGGCGCCGAGGGCCTGCGCATCGAGGTCGAAGACAGCGGCATAGGCATCGCGGCAGCCGATCTGCCGCGCCTGTTCACCGAGTTCCTGCAGCTCGACGCCGGCTACAGCAAGCAGCATCAGGGCACCGGCCTGGGCCTGGCGCTGACGCGCCGCCTCGTCGAAGCCCAGGGTGGCAGCGTTGGCGTGCGCAGCGCGGTCGGCGTGGGCAGCGTGTTCCATCTGCTGCTGCCACGCCACGCGATGGCCTCGGCTTCAGAAGCGTCGGTGGCTGTGCCCGAACTCACGGGCGCAGCCAGCCGTCTGCTGGTCATCGGTCATGACCTGGCCAGCCGAGACCGGCTCGTACGGACCATGTCCGAGGCCGGCTTTCAGGTCGATGCGGCCGCAACCGGCGCCGAGGCTGTCGAGCAGGCCGGCGAACAGGCCTACGACGCCATCATGCTGGGCATGCAGCTGCCCGATGCCAAAGGCCTGAGCGTGCTGGCGCATATCCGCAGCGCCGGCCCCAACAGCAGCTCGCCGGTGGTCTGCATGACACTGCCGGCCAACACCGGTCCGGCTGCCAGCTTCGCCATCACCGATGTGCTGGGCAAGCCCTTGCGTGCCGATGAGCTGGCCCAGGTGATGGCACGGGTTCGCCCAAGTCTGGCGGGCCAGGGACGGGTCCTGGTCGTGGACGACGACCCGCTCGCGCTGGAGCTGATGCGCAGCACCCTGCAAAGCATCGGCATTGCCGGGCATTGCGTAAAGGACGGGCGCAAGGCCCTGGCCGAACTGGAGCGCTGGCTGCCCGACGCGATCATCCTTGATCTGATGATGCCGGAGTTTGACGGATTCGCGGTGCTGGACGCGCTGCGCCAACTGCCGCAAGGCGCCAATATTCCTGTCTTCATCTGGACCAGCATGGAGCTCAGCGATGAGGAGTACGCAAGCCTGAGCCGATCCGCGCAGGCCATCATCAACAAGGGTGGCGGCGAACTGGCCGCCATGTTGGATCAGCTGCGCCGCTGGCGACCGCCGCCATCGCCCGCGCTGCTGGGGATCCCCACATGAGCCTGCCGCGCGCCCTGATCGTTGACGACAACGCCATCAATGTCGAGCTGGTCCGCTTTGTCCTGGAGGCTGGTGGCTTCAGCGTGGCGGTGGCCGGCGACGCGACGCAGGCCATCGAGCAGATCGGGCGCTTCAAGCCGCAGCTGATCCTGATGGACATCCAGCTGCCGGGCATCGACGGCCTGACGCTGACGCGCCAGCTGAAGGCCGATCTGGCGACCCGGGAGATCGTCATCATCGCCTTCACAGCCTATGCCATGAAGGGCGACGCCCACAAAATGCGCGCCGCCGGTTGCGACGGCTACCTGTCCAAGCCGATCAACGTGGCCAGCTTTGCGGCCCAGGTGATGGACTACCTGCGCCTGGGTGCCCAGCCGCCTGCCGCGGAAAGCGTCACCTGAGCCGGTCGTTGCGCGCTCAGACCGACACCAGATCCCGCACCCCGTTCTGTTTCATCTCGGCGCCACGCCCGCGAGCAATGATCTGCCCGCGTTCCATCACCAGGTACTGGTCGGCCAGTTGCTCGGCAAAGTCGTAGTACTGCTCGACCAGCACGATGGCCATGCGGTGCTGTACTTTGCCATTCGGGCCATCGACCTCCAGGCCTTCGTCCGCCAATTGCCGTAGGACGCGCCCAATGTCCTTGATGATGCTGGGCTGGATGCCCTCGGTGGGCTCGTCCAGGATCAGCAGCTTGGGCCCGGCGGCGAGCGCGCGGGCGATCGCAAGTTGCTGCTGCTGCCCGCCCGACAGGTCGCCCCCGCGGCGGTAGAGCATGCTCTTGAGCACCGGGAACAGCTCGAACAACTGCGGCGGGATCTTGGTGCCGGCGCGCTTGTAAGCCAGGCCCATCAGCAAATTGTCTTCAACGGTGAGCCGGCTGAAGATCTCGCGGCCCTGCGGCACGTAACCAATACCGCGGCGCACCCGCTCGTAGGGCGTGTCGCGGGCGATGTCGATGCCGTCCAGGGTCTGCGTGCCGCTCTTGATCGGCACCACGCCCATCAAGCTTTTCATCAAGGTGGTCTTGCCGACGCCGTTGCGGCCCAGCACGACGGTGATCTCGCCCATCAAGGCCTCGAAGCCGACACCGCGCAGGATATTGGAGCCGCCGTAGAACTGTTGAATCTCGTTGACCTTCAGCATCTCAGCGCCCCAAATAGACTTCGACAACACGCTCGTTGGCCTGGACTTCACTGAGCAAGCCTTCTGCCAGCACCGAGCCTTCGTGCAGCACAGTCACCTTCTTCTTGCCCTGCGTCAGGTGGTCGACAAAGGTCATGTCATGCTCGACGACGACCAGCGAATGCTGGCCTTCGAGCGACAAGAACAGCTCGGCCGTGCGCTCGGTCTCCTCGTCGGTCATCCCCGCCACCGGTTCGTCCAGCAGCAAGAGCTTCGGGTCCTGCATCAGGAGCATGCCGATCTCCAACCATTGCTTCTGGCCGTGCGAGAGCAGGCCCGCCTGGCGCTGCGCCGAGGGCAGCAGATGGATCAGGGTCAGGATCTCGGCGATGCGGTCCAGCTGCGTGCCAGAGAGGCGCGAGAAGAGGCTGGCGCGGGCGCGGCGGTCGGCCTTCAGCGCCAACTCCAGGTTCTCGAACACCGAGAGCTGTTCGAAGACGGTGGGTTTCTGGAACTTGCGGCCGATGCCGATCTCCGCGATCTCGTTCTCGCGCAAGCGCAGGAGGTCGATGTTCTGGCCGAAGGACACCGTACCCAGGTCGGGCCGGGTCTTGCCGGTGATCACGTCC
>Ga0187843_10001236_pt1 | contig 16477 bp, 13 predicted proteins | sample SpaLakP09_SKY_43_FD_134516 | JGI IMG/M metagenome (GOLD analysis project Ga0187843, IMG submission 134516) | Oligotrophic lake water microbial communities from Sparkling Lake, Wisconsin, USA - SP09_SKY_43 | ecosystem: Environmental > Aquatic > Freshwater > Lake | place: USA: Sparkling Lake...
CCCGGCATTGGCAAAGTGTTAGAGCAAGGCGAAGCACTCGCATGGCAGCAGCAGATCTTATTGCCTTGGCAGCATTGGGTTGATGCATTGATTGCCTTTAACGTAAATACTGAACGGCGCAGCATTCGACTGGTGCCAAAAAACCTCAGTTATCAATGGCAGCATGATACACTGCATTTGCAATTTGCCTTACCCGCCGGCTGTTTTGCCACTTCGGTATTACGAGAATTAGTTAACTATCAGGATATTAGCCGTGACTTGGCATTTCTGGAGTCTTAAATGCGCATTTTATTAAGTAATGACGATGGCGTTCATGCCAAAGGGATTGCCGTGTTACACCAGGCACTTGCTGCCATCGCCGAAGTGATGACTGTGGCGCCGGATCGGAATTGTAGTGGCGCCAGCAATTCACTCACCTTGCTTAATCCGTTACGTACACAACTGATGGATAATGGCTTTATTGCTGTGAGCGGCACGCCAACCGATTGTGTGCATTTAGCCATTAGTCAATTGTGTAAACCAGCCCCAGATTTGGTGGTGGCAGGCATTAATCACGGCGCCAATATGGGTGATGATGTACTGTATTCAGGTACAGTTGCGGCGGCAACCGAAGGACGTCATTTAGGATTGCCAGCAATCGCGGTGTCATTGGCCAGCCATGATGAAGAACATTTTGCGACAGCGGCTTATGTCACGGTCAAAGTGATTGAACGTTTAAAATCTCATCCGCTTCCTGCGGATCAGATCTTAAATATCAATGTTCCTGCATTGCCGTTGGCAGAGCTTAAAGGCATTCAAGTGACGCGGTTAGGTCGTCGACATAAAGCTGAAACCATGACCAGCACCACAGATCCTTGGGGGCGGCAGATTTATTGGTATGGCTCACTTGGGCCAGAACTTGATGCGGGTGAAGGCACTGATTTCCATGCGGTTGCCAATGGCTATGCTTCAGTGACCCCGCTGCAAATCGATATGACCGCCTATCGCAGCATCCCGATGCTGCAAGATTGGCTGGCAGATGTTGGGCTTGAATAATGGCGGTAGCAACATCGCGCAGCGCCCAGTTACTGGCACAAAAGCTCCAACAAGATGGTGTTAAAGATGCCAAAGTGTTGGCAGCCATTGCGGCAACGCCTCGTCATCTGTTTGTCGAATTAGTTCTGGCACACAAAGCCTATGAAAATACCGCCTTACCAATTGGTCAAGGCCAAACGATTTCACAGCCATACATTGTGGCGCGGATGACCGAGTTGTTGCTACAGGCTGAAGACGGATCTGCTTGGCAACCTAAAAAAGTGTTAGAAATTGGTACGGGCTCTGGTTATCAGACCGCCATTTTAGCGCAATTGTTTACCCAAGTTTGTTCGGTAGAGCGCATTAAGTCTTTGCAATTTCAAGCGAAGCGTCGCTTGCAGCAGCTAGACCTACATAATGTTGCAATGAAACACGGTGATGGCTGGTTAGGCTGGGCGACAAAAGCGCCATTTGATTGCATTATTGTCACCGCGGCGCCGACTCAAGTGCCGGCTGCGTTATTACATCAGCTTGGCGAAGGGGGGCGATTGGTGATCCCGGTTGGCGCACAAGAGCAAGTGCTGCGTGTGTATACCCGCCGGCAAGATGAGTTTCCAGTGATAGAAGTTGAAGCAGTAAGGTTTGTGCCGCTTATTCCCGGCGAACTAGCCTAAAAAATTTCGGAGTTAATGTTGAAAATTTTCCAAATCATGTACGACAAAGCGTTGCAGTGGGCCAAACATCGTCATGCGCCGCGTTATCTGGCAATACTGAGTTTTACTGAATCGGTGATTTTTCCAATCCCACCAGACGTGATGTTAGCACCGATGGCGCTGGCCGAGCGCAGCAAAGCATGGCAATACGCATGGTTAACCACTATTGCTTCTGTATTAGGCGGTATTGCCGGTTATTGGTTGGGTTATTGGCTGTTTGATCCGGTCGTGCAACCCATGATCGAGAAAATGGGCTACCAAGATGTGTTGGTGAACGTCGAGCAATGGTTCCATCAATACGGCGTATGGGTGGTGTTTATCGCTGGTTTTTCCCCGATCCCCTATAAGCTATTTACTGTGAGTGCAGGATTGCTCCATATGGCATTTTTGCCTTTTGTGCTGGCCTCTTTTATCGGTCGCGCGAGTCGATTTTTCTTAGTGGCTGGCTTGATGTATTGGGGCGGCGAGCGCATGCAGCAAAAGTTACGGGATATCGTTGACTGGTTAGGTTGGGGTACGGTGTTGCTGGCAGGGGTTTTGTACTTAATTTATGGCTAATTATTGCGCGCGACTGTTAGCAGTAACTTTGTTGCTCGGGGGGTGCTCGAGTTCTTTTTCGCCTGCGCCAGTCAATGAAATTGCCAGCTCGCGTGCGAAAAAGCCCACTATCACTGCGCGCACTTATCAGGTAAAAAAGGGCGATACTTTATTTTCAATCGCATTTCGTGCAGGGATGGATTATCGCAGTTTAGCCAAGCTTAATCGTATTGCTGAACCATTCACCATTTATGTCGGTCAGGTGTTAGTGGTGGCAGAAGACAGTAGCTACCAAACTGCAATGCGAGGTCCCTTAAATCAGTCCAAAACAGCAAATGCGAATTATTCAAATCCAGTAAATTCAGCCACTTCATCAAAACAAGCTAAAGTTGTTGCGTCGTCAAATAAAAGCAGATATGGTCAATCTCAACAGGACAAAGATCCTGAAAAACCTAAGAATAACGCCTTCAATGCAAAACCCGGTAAGTGGTTATGGCCAGTAAAAGGTCCGGTATTAGCCAAGTTCTCTCAACAGGAACATGGCAATAAAGGGCTCGACATTGGCGGGGCGCTTGGGACACCGATCAAAGCTGCGGCAGCAGGCCAAGTAGTTTATGCCGGCAATGCGCTGCGGGGTTATGGCAATCTGATTATTATTCGACACAACGATGATTTTCTAAGTGCTTATGCCCACAATCACCGATTGTTGGTGAAAGAGCGTGATTCGGTTACAGCAGGTCAGCTTATCGCTGAAATGGGTAACACCGATGCAGAGCGTATTCAGTTGCATTTCGAAATCCGTTTCCGTGGTCGTTCTGTAGACCCGCTGCAATATCTAAAATAATCAGATCCACACAAACTCATGACGAAAAGAAAGGAATTCTGGCAGTTAAAAGGTGTGACCACCCTTTGTAGATTTGGGAGAAGGATATGGGACATAAAGATGAAGATGATGTAGTCGACTTGAAAGAGTCGGAGCTGAACGATGATGTGGTGTTGTTGGATGACGATACGGCAGAACCCGATTTAAATGCATTAGCAGCTGAAGAAGACAATACACCCGACGACGTTTTTACCCGCGATGATAGCCAAAGAGCCATGGATGCCACCCAGCTTTATCTGGGCGAAATCGGTTTCTCGCCTCTACTTTCCGCCGAAGAAGAAGTTTACTTTTCTAGACTCTCCCTGAAGGGCGATCAAGCTGCCCGCAAACGGATGATCGAAAGTAATTTGCGGTTAGTTGTTAAAATTGCCCGCCGTTACATTAATCGCGGACTTGCACTCTTAGACCTCATAGAAGAAGGGAATCTTGGCCTCATCCGTGCAGTCGAAAAGTTCGATCCAGAACGTGGTTTCCGTTTTTCGACTTATGCTACTTGGTGGATCCGTCAAACCATTGAACGTGCGATCATGAATCAGACACGTACAATCCGGTTACCCATCCATGTGGTTAAAGAACTGAATATTTACCTCCGCGCCGCACGCGAGTTATCGCAACGACTCGATCACGAACCAACTCCAGAAGAAATTGCTGCAGCCTTAAATCGTCCGGTTGAAGAAGTCCGGAAGATGTTGAAGTTAAATGAAAAAATAACTTCAGTTGATACCCCTGTTGCAGGTTCTTCGGAAAAACAATTGCTGGATGTGTTGGCTGACGAAAAAGAGCTTGGCCCAGAAACTGAATTACAGGATGCAGATATCCGTCAGCACTTGGTCATGTGGCTTGAAGAGCTTAATCCAAAGCAGCGCGAAGTTTTAGCGCGTCGTTTTGGATTGTTGGGCTTTGAACCTTCAACCCTTGAAGATGTTGGTCGAGAAATTGGTTTAACGCGGGAACGCGTTCGCCAAATTCAAGTTGAAGCGCTGCGTCGGTTACGCGAGATTGTGACTCACCAAGGCTTAAACATCGAAACACTGTTTCAAGAGTAATGACCTTCGTGACTTATACCCAAAATCATTGAAGATTCGGGTAGGCGGCGAGTGAGAGAGGCCGCAGGAGCATAGTGAGCTATGTGACTGCGGCGAAAGAGCGAAGGCAACAACCCCGCATCTTCGGAATAAGGGTATAAACAAAACCAACAGCTTGCTGTTGGTTTTGCTGTTTCTAGCCGCCCTTGCTTAACCCTTTTGCTTGCAACCGCAAAAACCAAACTAAGTTATTGCCTAGCGCCAAGTAAAATGATGCCGATGTATAAGAACATCCAAAGTTACCCGCGGTTTCACCAGAAACTTACCATTTGTTGTAATCTTTGCGCACCCTAACTTTCACACCAAAGAACCAGCAATTACCTGGTATTAGCCATTTGCTGGAATAAAGGGATTACGGTCGTTCAGAACAGGGGATCTCAAAATAACGAATGTCGACCTTGCTTTAATTGCGGACGTTGGATTTTTCGTGAGTCCAACGCATTGCCAAAGGCATCGGGTAGAACAAGGCCCCTGTTTTCAAGACGGAGCTTGGCTTTTTAACTACTTAAAGATCCCAGTTTTATTAACCAGCTTTCCGGTTTTTGGGTCATAGACCTTGTTGTAACTGCGGTACATGGTCTTGGTATTGCCGTCGACATCCACATCATAGATGTAGAGCGGATGTTCACTGCCTTTCACCCCGTTTTTAAACAGCAGCTGATAAAAACCGGTTTAGTCTTCCATCCTTTGGTCGACCATTAGTTTTTCACCATCTCGCAATACCAGATAAAAACCCGGATAGTGTGCGGCCATCACCTGAATATGCAGTTTGATGATTTCGACATGGGAAATATCAGCAAACTGGAATCTGCGGTTTTTCATACGCAATTCTTGGTCATCGACTGTGATCAGCACAACTCCTGATTGGAAGTAGCTTATGAATGGGAGGGATATTGCCAAAGCCATCAAGGTTAGTGCAAAAATCAACGACTTTATATTTCCGTTAGGTTGCGTTTGATCAAGGTAAAGCGCAAACAGTGCAATCGCAAAAGCTGGCCATTTTTGTTTAAAAGCATTTACTAAGGTCACATCCTTTAACTTAAACTTTCTCATCACTCACTCACTCACTCACTCACTCACTCACTCACTCACTCACTCACTCACTCACTCACTCACTCACTCACTCACTCACTCACTCACTCACTCACTCACTTACTTACTCACAGTTGGCGCCATAAAAGGCGCCTGAACGATTACTGAAACCATTTTTATACCAATCACTCAATTCACTATTGGAATATGACCCAACAAGTATTCAGGCCACCCATCAAATTCAGCTTGCGCGAATTTAGGACATCATTCGCACGGGTTTAAGCACAAACTAATTTCTGCTTTGTCTTCATTGCGGAAATTTGTGTTTTCGTGAACTCAATACTTTGCTGGTTGCAAGCGCACAGTACTTGGCAGAGTACTTTGGCACAGTACTTTGGCTTAGTGCTATGCGCTGCCCTTTGTTACAGTTGACGTTTAAGCTGATAAATGAGTTCCAGCGCTTGGCGGGCCGTTAACTCATCAGGATCTATACTCGTCAGTGCCAGCACTATTGGATGTTCCGCGGTTTCTAGCGGTAACTGCTGTTGCAGTCGCTGTGCCTGTGGTAATTGCTTAGCTTGTTTCAAGCTCGGCGGTACTGCAGATTTTGGTTCAGCAGTTAAGTTTTCGCTGGTGCGCTGTTCAGATTGCTGTTCAAGTTCAGCAAGCTTCTGTTTGGCCATCTCAATCACAGTTTTTGGCACCCCAGCCAATTGTGCGACTTGCAAACCGTAACTTTTGGATGCTGCGCCATCTTGCACTTGGTGCATAAACACAATGTGTTCATCGTGTTCTACTGCATCCAAATGGATATTGGCTACGCCAGGCAAAAATGCTGCTAAATCAGTGAGTTCGAAATAATGCGTGGCAAACAATGTCAGCGCTTTTAGCTGTTGACTCAAATAGCTGGCACAAGCCCATGCCAAAGACAAGCCATCATAAGTGCTGGTGCCGCGGCCGATCTCATCCATCAATACCAAGCTTTGCGCGGTGGCATTATGCAAAATTGTCGCCGTTTCGGTCATTTCCACCATAAAAGTTGAGCGGCCTGAGGCCAAATCGTCCGATGCGCCTACCCGAGTAAAGATCCGGTCGATGGGGCCTAGCACTGCTTGCTCTGCGGGTACGAAACTGCCGATGTAAGCCATCAACACAATTAAGGCGGTTTGCCGCATATAGGTCGATTTACCGCCCATGTTTGGCCCAGTGACAACCAACAAGTGGCGATTTGGCGTTAAAACTAATGGGTTTGCGATAAAAGGCTCGCTAATCATTTGTTCCACAACAGGGTGACGTCCTGCTTGGATTTGGATGCCAGTTTGGTCGCTAAAGGTCGGAGCTTGGTAGTTCAGAGTTAAAGCCCGTTCAGCAAAGTTGGTCAAAACATCCAACTCTGACAAGCTGGCTGCCAACAATTGCAGTGCAGGCAGTTGTAGCGATATCACATCAAAAAGCTGATCATAAAGCTGTTTTTCTAAAGCCAGAGCCTTGCTCTGGCTACCGAGCACTTTGTCTTCATATTCCTTCAACTCCGGAATAATGTAGCGTTCGTTATTTTTTAACGTTTGTCGGCGAATATAATCGGCCGGAACCGCATCAGCCGCAGCACGGCCGGTTTCAATAAAATAGCCTGCGACTTTGTTATAACCAACCTTGAGCGACGCGATACCGGTTCGTGCTTTCTCGCGTTGCTCGAGCATTTCTAAATAGTCGGTGGCACCGGTGGCTAGTGCGCGCCATTCATCCAGTGGTGCATGATAATCAGCAGCGATCACGCCGCCATCGCGGATAAGCATCGGCGGGTTTTCGACGATGGCGCGTTGTAATAATTCACATAGTTCAGGCAATGGCTGACAATGTTGTCGTTGCTGGCGTAATAGCGAGCTTTGCAGTAATTCCAAACTCTGACTAAGTTGTGGTAATTGCTCTAAGGCTTGACGTAATCTGGCTAAATCGCGAGGGCGCGCGGAGCGTAAGGCTATCCGTGCAATTATACGTTCAATATCACCAATTTGTTTGAGCTGAGGCTGTAACTGTTCATGGTGTTCTTGCAATTCGTGCACAGCTTGGTGGCGCAGAGAAACTGTATGTTGTGCCCGCACTGGCGCATGGATCCAACGTTTTAATAATCGACTGCCCATGGCCGTTTGACAGCGGTCTAATACGGCTGACAGGCTATGTTCGTATTGGCCATTCAACGTTTGCGTTAATTCAAGATTGCGCCTTGTGGCAGCATCTAACACGATATGATCTTGCGAGCGCTCTAAAGCAATTGCCCGAAGATGTGGTAAAGCGCTCCGTTGAGTATCTTTGACATATTGCATCAGGCAACCAGCAGCAAGTAGGGCTATTGGAGCCTCGTTGATGCCAAAACTTTGCAAATCTTTGGTACCAAATTGCTGACACAATACCCGCTCTGCAGATGTGCGTTCGAATTCCCATGCGGGACGACGACGAACACCTTTGCGCTTCTGCAAAACATCGGGTAACTCAATTTCTTCGCTATACAGTAATTCTGCCGGATTCAAACGTTGTAGCAAAGCATATAAATCGTCTAAGCCATTGACTTCAGTTAATAAAAAACGACCTGCACTTAAATCCAAATAGGCCAGGCCGTAACGTTGCTTTTGGCAATACAGGGCCGCGACCAAATTATCATGGCGTTCATTGAGCAATGCTTCATCAGTCACAGTGCCTGGCGTGACAATCCGCACAACTTTCCGCTCGACGGGCCCTTTGCTCAGCGCCGGATCGCCTACTTGCTCACAGATGGCAATAGATTCACCGAGTTGTACCAAGCGCGCTAAGTAATTCTCGATGGCATGATGCGGCACACCAGCCATAGGAATGGGCGAACCTGCGGATTGACCTCGTTTAGTGAGTGAAATATCTAACAGTGCTGCCGCCTTTTTAGCATCGTCATAAAATAGCTCGTAAAAGTCGCCCATCCGGTAAAATAGCAAGATGTCTGGATGTTCGGCTTTTAGGCCTAAATATTGTTGCATCATTGGTGTATGCGCGCTTGTCGCTTGTGCGCTTGGCTTTTCTGACGGCATAATGAAATTCTGCTTTCCTGCTAGAGATAAAACATGACAGTACCCACGGTTACCCTACAATTGGCAACTGAGCTTGGGCAGCTATTATTACGGAAAAACTGCAGCATCACCACCGCTGAATCATGCACGGGGGGAGGAATTTCTTATGCACTGACCGCAGTCGCTGGCAGTTCTGCGTATCTTGACCGCAGTTTTATTACTTACAGCAACAAAGCCAAACAACAAATGCTGGCGGTAAAAAGTGCGACTTTGTTGCAATTTGGCGCTGTTAGTGAGGAAACTGTGGTGGAAATGGCTCGCGGCGCCGCCACTGCCGCGGCTGCCGAGGTTGCGATAGCCGTTTCTGGTATTGCCGGGCCAGCGGGAGGTTCACTCCAAAAACCAGTGGGCACTGTCTGTTTTGGTTTTGCCGTACAAGGACATGTTGTCAGTACCACACTGCTGCTGGCAGGAGATCGCGAACAAATTCGCCAACAAAGTATCGATTTTGCGCTGCAACAAACCATCTTGTTGTTGACAGCAGATTTTAGTTCGACTACTGTATGAGCATACAGCATTTGTGGTGATGGCAAAACATCAGAGCCTGGCCACCCGAACTGAGATACCAGAAAAAATGGCGGAGAAGAAAATGGACGACAACAAGCAAAAAGCGCTAGCAGCAGCCTTAGGTCAAATTGAACGTCAATTCGGTAAAGGCTCTATCATGCGTTTAGGTGATAACACTTCACTGGAAATTGATGCCATTCCAACAGGCTCGTTAGGTTTAGATATTGCTTTAGGGATTGGTGGTTTACCTTGTGGTCGGATCGTGGAAATTTACGGTCCTGAGTCTTCAGGTAAAACTACGTTAACACTGCAAGTTGTTGCCGAAGCGCAAAAAATGGGTAAAACCTGTGCCTTTATCGATGCGGAGCATGCGTTAGATCCACTCTATGCTGCAAAGCTTGGGGTTAATGTCGCTGACTTATTAGTTTCTCAGCCAGATACGGGCGAACAAGCCTTAGAAATTTGTGACATGTTAGTTCGCTCAGCAGCAGTTGACGTAATTGTTGTCGACTCTGTAGCTGCTCTGACGCCAAAAGCTGAAATTGAAGGCGATATGGGTGACAGTCACGTTGGTTTGCAAGCGCGTTTAATGTCGCAAGCATTGCGCAAACTAACGGGTAATATCAAACGTTCAAATACCTTGTGTATTTTCATCAACCAAATTCGGATGAAAATTGGCGTGATGTTCGGTAACCCAGAAACGACTACTGGTGGTAATGCTCTGAAGTTCTACGCATCAGTCCGTTTAGATATTCGCCGTATAGGTTCGGTGAAAGAGGGGGAAGAGGTTGTTGGTAACGAAACTCGCGTGAAGGTCGTTAAAAACAAAGTCGCTCCACCTTTCAAGCAAGCAGAATTCATTATCCAGTACGGATCTGGGATCAGTAAAAACGGTGAGTTAATTGATCTGGGCGTTAATGAAAAGCTTATTGACAAAGCGGGTGCTTGGTATGCCTACAAAGGCAACAAGATTGGCCAAGGCAAAGCGAATGCGATGAAGTTTTTAGTCGATAATCCAGCGATCGCAAAAGAAATTGAAGATGAATTACGTCGCCGTTTGTTGCTGCAACCAACTAAAGGTGCAGCGCCAGTTAGCGTAGAGCTCGCAGAAGAACCTGAAGAATTGGAAGACGAGTTTTAAATGTAGCTTTAATAATTCCAATCTAAGCGCAGACGTATGTCTGCGCTTTTTTTTACATAAGGGAGTGTTGAATTCGAAGCGAAGCGTTTCTAGGTTATTGAATTTAATGTTAATGCTCACAATCTCACAATCTCACAATCTCACAATCTCACAATCTCACAATCTCACAATCTCACAATCTCACAATCTCACAATCTCACAATCTCACAATCTCACAATGTCAAAATCTCAAAATCTCAAAATCTCAATTAATTAATTAATTAATTTTATTCGGTAGCAATTGTTTGATCTCAGAGGGCTGTTTGCTCGATGGATTTAGAATACGAATCGTTTTGTCATCAATTAAAAATCCAGCTTCTCGGTACATTTTTTCAATCTGGCCATTTGCTCGCAAAATTCTCATCCCTCGCTGGATAGCATCAAAAGCAGCTTTACCGGAAGGATGAACTTTACTGATGACAAAATGCCGACTGTCATCTAACAAGATCGCAATACTGGGGACTCGTTGCAAACGAATTTGTTCAAGTTGATAACTCCCGTCGTTAGAATTAAAAAACGGCATTAGCATAAAATCAACCCAGCCCATATGAACAATACGGGCTTGGCTTAGCCATTCATCTTCACGGATCAGTTTTTTCAGCGGTAAGGAAGACATTGTTTTCCAATCAGTTTGCCATTTTGGCGTAGAGACGCCGGTTAATTCATGTAAATCAACCAACGATTTAAGTTGAAGCGTTTTTTGATTGTTCGGGCTGGTATAAATCCCTGCAAAATATTCACCGCGGCGAATTACCGGATCTGAGATGTATACAGAGGAAGCCAGTTCTTTAGCATCAATTAGCCAGTAACTGTCAAAACTGAGCAGAAGCTCACCGGTTTCTAACATCTTGGTATTGCGAAAGTTTACTTTGCCAGGGACATAGGAAAATTGACTCTTAAAACCACCTAAAGCCAATGCTTGTTGCAACAACACCATATCTGCAACATCGCGGCGCATATTTTTATGCTTAAATTCATGAATGCTCAGGACATCTCGTCCAGCTAAGAATTGCTGGTAATCTTCATACACATCATCCCGAATAAAAATGACAATGGCATCCGAAGACGCTATTGCAATGTTTGGGATACAAGATAAGGACAAACAGATAAAAGCAAGAAAACCTAGCAGCCTTCTTACCGGTAGCAGTACCATAAATCAACTCCAAGCATAACTAGCATCGTAAGCGTAGATCAAAACTTACCAGAGAACATCATCAGCCACTAATCTTCTCATTTAGACATCTAAACGTATAGAAGTTGACATTCCTAGGTGGATTCGGCAAAGTAGCGCCTGTTCAATATTGTTTGTGGAGTTACCATGCCTATCAAAGTGGTTGATCAGTTACCAGCCGTCGAGGCGCTTTCGGCAGAAAATGTGTTTGTTATGACAGAAAGTCGTGCATCTAAACAAGATATCCGGCCTCTGCGCATCGCGATCCTTAACTTGATGCCGAACAAAGTAACCACTGAAATTCAGATACTTAGGTTGCTTGCGAATAGCCCACTACAAGTTGATGTTGATTTAATACGGCTTGATAATCATGTGAGTAAGCACACACCAGAAAGCCATTTGAATTGTTTTTATCGTTATTTTTCCGATGTTCAAAGCCAAAAATATGATGGTCTGATCATTACAGGTGCACCGCTTGGTTTAGTCGACTACGAGGATGTTAGCTATTGGCCGCAATTGTCGGAAATCTTGGCATGGGCAGATAAGCACGTTACTTCAACGTTATTTTTGTGTTGGGCGGCACATGCTGCGCTTTATTATTATTACGGTTTACAGCGTGAAATCCGTGGCGATAAATTATCAGGCGTGTACTGGCAACAAGTCGTACAACCACTGAGTCCACTCGTACGCGGCTTTGATGATGAGTTTTTGGTTCCTCATTCTCGTTACGCACAAGTTCCCACGCAAAAGTATCAACATCATCCGGATATCCATGTGCTGGCGGAAGCTGATGTCACGGGGGCATACTTACTCCAAAACAGTTCGGGTAGTCGAGTGTTTATCACGGGTCACCCTGAATATGATTTAACAACATTAAATGATGAATATCAGCGGGATGTCGCAGCGGGCCAAGTGCCGAAAATTCCGGAAAACTACTATCGCCAAGATGATCCTGCACAGGCCCCACGCAAACTTTGGCAAAGCCATGCATTTTTGTTGTTTAGTAATTGGCTCAACTATTATGTGTATCAGGCAACGCCGTTTAATATTGATCAGGTTGGCCAAGGGAGAAATGAATGAGCACACAAAAACTCACCGCGGATGCGCTCAGAGATATTTTAAAAGAGCGAATTTTGGTGCTAGATGGTGCTATGGGAACAATGATCCAAGCCTACCAATTGCAAGAAGCAGATTATCGTGGTGAAGAATTCGCCAATTGGCCTTCTGATTTAAAGGGGAATAATGATTTATTGGTAATCACACAGCCAGACATCATTAGTGAAATCCATCGCCAATACTTAGAAGCTGGTGCCGATATCCTTGAAACCAATAGTTTCAACGCCACAACCATTGCGATGGCCGATTACGACATGTCGCATCTAGCTGCGCGTATCAATTTTGAATCAGCGAGATTAGCGAAGACTTTGTGCGAAGAATTCACTGCCAAAGATCCAAGCAAACCACGTTTTGTTGCCGGCGTTTTAGGTCCAACTAATAGAACTGCGTCGATTTCCCCTGACGTCAATGATCCAGGGTATCGCAACGTCGATTTTGATACCTTAGTCGTTGCCTATTCTGAAGCCACTCACGCATTGATTGATGGTGGTGCCGATATCATCATGCTTGAAACGATTTTTGATACGCTAAACGCCAAAGCTGCAGCGTTTGCTGTCCTCCAAGTCTTTGACGAAATTGGTTATAAATTGCCGGTGATGATTTCAGGCACTATTACCGATGCCTCAGGGCGCACCTTGTCAGGACAAACCACCGAAGCGTTTTATAATTCACTTGCCCACGTTGAACCTGTCACATTTGGTCTCAATTGCGCACTCGGCCCAGATTTACTGCGTCCATACGTGGAAACGATGTCCGGCATTGCTGAGTGTTATTGCTCTGTGCATCCAAACGCTGGTTTACCCAATGAATTTGGTGAATATGATTTAGCGGCCGATGAGATGGCTATCGAAATTAAAGATTGGGCTAATCAAGGTTTCCTTAATATTGTGGGTGGTTGTTGTGGGACAACGCCCTTGCATATTAGTGCCATTGCAAATGCCGTCAAAGGGTTAAAACCGCGTCAACCTAAGCCGGTTGCGCATCAATTTAATCTTGCCGGTCTTGAAGCCTTTAGTTTGGAGTGGTGATGCAAAAGCAAGCACGATTTATCAATATCGGCGAACGAACCAACGTCACCGGTTCTGCCCGATTTAAAAAGTTAATTTTAGATGGCAAGTATGAAGCCGCTTTGCAGGTTGCGCGGAAACAAGTCGAGAATGGCGCGCAAATTATCGATATCAACATGGATGAAGCCATGTTGGATAGTAAAGCCGCGATGGTTCGTTATCTTAATTTACTCGCTTCGGAACCAGATATCGCCAGAGTACCGATTATGGTCGACTCGTCAAAATGGGAAGTGATTGAAGCGGCTTTGAAATGTATTCAAGGCAAGGCCGTAGTTAATTCAATTTCTTTAAAAGAAGGCGAAGCGCAATTCTTGCATCAAGCGAAACTGTTGCGTCGTTATGGTGCAGCTGTTGTCGTCATGGCGTTTGATGAAGTTGGTCAGGCGGATACTAAAGCTCGCAAAATTGAAATTTGTGAACGCGCCTACAAACTATTAATCAAAGAAATTGGATTCCCACCAGAAGACATCATCTTTGATCCGAACATTTTTGCAGTAGCGACCGGTATCGAAGAGCACAATAACTATGCAGTGGATTTTATTGAAGCGACTCGGGAGATAAAAGCGCGTTGCCCGTATGCAAAAATTTCAGGCGGCGTTTCCAATGTTTCATTTTCATTTCGCGGCAATGACGCGGTACGTGAAGCCATTCACTCAGTATTTTTATATCACGCAATAAAAGCGGGTATGGATATGGGGATTGTCAACGCCGGCCAGCTGGCGGTGTATGATGATATTCCAGAATTGTTAAGAGAGCGGGTTGAGGATGTGATTCTTAACCGCCGAGATGACGCCACTGAACGGCTGTTGGAAATTGCTGCTCAATTTAAAGGTGATGGTACTGTTGCGGTTAAAGAAGATGAAGCTTGGCGTAGTTGGCCGGTAAGCAAACGACTTGAACACGCTTTAGTTAAAGGTATCACTGACTTTATCGATATCGACACAGAAGAGGCGCGGCAGCAAGTCGAGCGACCATTACATGTGATTGAAGGTCCGCTGATGGACGGCATGAATGTCGTAGGCGATCTATTTGGCGAAGGCAAAATGTTTTTGCCGCAAGTGGTCAAGTCTGCGCGGGTGATGAAAAAAGCCGTTGCGTATTTACAGCCATATATAGAAGCTGAAAAAGCAGGCTCGGGTGCAAGCACCCAAGGCAAAGTGCTGATGGCGACGGTCAAAGGTGATGTGCATGACATTGGCAAAAATATCGTCGGCGTGGTTTTACAGTGTAATAACTATGAAGTCATCGATCTTGGCGTTATGGTGCCATGTGCGACTTTACTGCAAAAAGCTAAAGAGCTGAATGTTGATATCATCGGACTTTCAGGTCTTATAACCCCTTCTTTAGATGAAATGGTGCATGTCGCCAAAGAAATGACGCGGCTTGATTTTACTATTCCACTATTAATAGGGGGAGCCACGACATCAAAAGCGCATACAGCAATTAAAATCGCCCCTCATTATGCGCATGGTGTGGTTTATGTGCCGAATGCTTCAAGAAGTGTCTCGGTAGTGCAATCGTTAATTAGTCCGACGCAAAAACCAGAATTCCTCACCAGAGTTAACGATGAATATCGGCGGGCAATAGAACAACATCAGCGAAGCCGTCCAGGGGAGTCAATGCTGACATTGGCACAAGCGCGAGCAAATCAATTTAAACTCGATTTAAGCAAAGTAGCCCCTGCACCAAAAAAATTAGGTATTCACATTTGGCAGGATGTGAATTTAACCATTTTGCGTGATTACATCGACTGGACACCATTTTTCCTAACTTGGCAACTCTCAGGGAAATTTCCAGCAATTTTAAACCATGCAGAGGTTGGCCTTGAGGCTCGTAAGGTGTATCAAGATGCCAACGATTTATTAGATGTAATGATCAAGCAACGTCAAATCACTGGCAAAGCGATTTTCGGGTTATTCCCAGCAAATCGCAACGGCGATGACATTGAAGTCTATGCGGATGAAGAGCGGCGAACGCCGATTGGCCATCTTCATAATCTACGCCAGCAGCTACAGCTTAGAAATAATGCACCAAATAGTTGTTTGGCAGATTTTGTCGCTCCAATTGAATCAGGTATTGCTGATTACATCGGTGCCTTTGCGGTAAGTACTGGTTTTGGTGCAGATGAATTAGCTGCTGAATTCGCTGCTGCGCATGATGACTACAACAGCATTATGGTCAAAGCCTTGGCAGACCGTTTAGCGGAAGCCTTGGCTGAATACCTTCATCAGCAAGTGAGGAAAGAATATTGGGGATATGCTGCCGACGAAAACTTAAGTAATGAGCATTTAATTAGAGAAGCTTACCAGGGGATCCGTCCGGCGCCAGGATATCCAGCCTGCCCAGAGCATACTGAAAAAGGCACCTTATTTAAGTTATTAGATGTAACTTCGCAAATTGGTCTTGAGTTAACCGAAAGTTTTGCGATGTGGCCTGGGGCTGCAGTGTCAGGTTGGTACTTTGCACATCCAGATTCGAAATATTTTGCTGTAAGTAAGATTGGCGATGATCAATTACAAGACTATGCCAAACGAAAAGGATTTAGCTTAGAAGAAGCTCAGCTTTGGTTAGCGCCAAATCTGCGTTAAAAGGCATTGCTGTGAACTTAGTCTGCAAATTGTCGAGGTAATAGGAAGTAATCCGCTTCACCGACAAATGGCCAAGTAGCAAAGCTGCTTGGCCATCGCACATAGATAAAAGCATAAGTGAATGGTTTTATGCTCAAACATGAGCATGAAATAAGGCTGCTCAGCTTCACTTATCCACATTCGCTCGTAAATTTAAATAGATAATGTGTGTAACTAGGTCGAAAATTGCACTTTCAGCTTAATTTAACCACAAAATGGCGATAAAACCCGCAGTCAGTTAAAGAAAATGAAATTCCTGCTTGCACGCTGATAAAAACTCCCTATAATGCGCACCATGCCGACGGGGTGGAGCGAAAGCGAAACGCAGGGTGAGTTTGAAGAAAGTGAAAATAGTCGATAAAAAGACGCTTGACACGAACTGAAAACTGACTAAAATGGCCGCCTCGCAACGATGTAGGGTTGAATGACCTGAAAGTGGTTGTCTGGTAA
>Ga0187843_10001240_pt1 | contig 16449 bp, 19 predicted proteins | sample SpaLakP09_SKY_43_FD_134516 | JGI IMG/M metagenome (GOLD analysis project Ga0187843, IMG submission 134516) | Oligotrophic lake water microbial communities from Sparkling Lake, Wisconsin, USA - SP09_SKY_43 | ecosystem: Environmental > Aquatic > Freshwater > Lake | place: USA: Sparkling Lake...
AAACGGGACACGCTTGAGCGACAGGCGCAGCGCCTGCCAGTGGATGCGCCAGACCACGGCAAAAGTCATCAGCGGATACCGCCATAAGGCACGGCGTGCGGCCAGCGCGCTAAAGGGCTCTAATTGTCCGCTAACACTGGTTTGGATCAAGGGACCGCGCGCATCGTCGTAGTCGATCCGGGCCACGGTGCGGTCGCCTTGGGCATTGACCATGAAGCGAAAGCGGTAACGCCCTTGCACCGGGCAAAACGGCGATACATGCAATACCTTATCCGCCTGCTGCTCCACGCCAAAGCGCGCTTGCGACAGCAAATAGCAATGCCGTTCGCCAAAAGTGTTGTTCACCTCCACCAGCACGGCGCGCAGGCTGCCGTCTGCACGGTGGCAATACCAAAAGCTGACCGGCTTAAAAGTGAAGCCCAAAACGCGCGGGTAGCAATGCAGCCAGATTTCGCCGTCGGCGTCGGTGATGCCTTCGCTGTGCAGCAATTCCTCCAGCCATGCCAGCGCGCCGCCTTGCTGCGGGCCGCGTCCGTCACCGTGGTCGCTGTCGTAAAAACTAAGCGCGGCGCGGCGGTTGCGCGGCAGGTCGCCGGGGGCATTTTGCAAGCTGCGCATAGGCAGCATCAAAAAGTAAGTCGGGTAGGCAAAAGCGTGGTGCTTGGGCGCAAGCCGGGTGTGGCGCACTTGGCCAAAGCCGATCATTGCCTGCACCGTTACCATGGTTATGCGCCTTGGGCCAGCAAAGGCTTTAGGGCTTCGGCCACGGCCAGACCCGACTTCAGACCATCTTCATGAAAGCCATAGCCAGTCCAGGCGCCGCAAAAATAGGTGTGACGCCCACCCTGAATGTCGGGCAGCCGTTTTTGCGCCTGTGTGGCTGCCAGGTCAAACACCGGATGCGCATAGTCAAAGCGGCCATGTACCAAGGCAGGATCGAGCTCATGGGCAGGGTTGAGCGACACCACGACGGGTTGGCTAAAGGGCAAAGGTTGCAACATATTGAGCAGGTAATGCAGGCAAACGCGGGGGCCATTTTCGCCAACTACGCTGCCGGCTGTGCGTTGGTAATTCCATGCGGCCCAGGCTTTTTTGCGGCGCGGCAGTGCCGATGCATCGGTATGCAGCACCGCGTGGTTGGGCTGATAGCGTATGGCGCTCAAGGTCTGGCGCTCCAGACCGCTGGCATCGGCCATCAGCGCCAGCGCCTGGTCGCTATGGGTGGCTATTACCACTTTGTCAAAGCGCTCGGTCTGGCCTTGCACATGCACCAACACGCCATCGGCCAAGCGCTCTATCCACTGCACCGGCGCGCTCACCCGCTTGTCCGCGATACCGGCCAGAATTTTTTCGACGTACTGGCGCGCGCCACCTGGCACCGTGCGCCATTGGGGACGGTTTGTCAGCGCAATCAGGCCATGGTTATGGCAAAAACGCACCATGGTGGCTACCGGGAAAGCCAACATCTGATCGGTAGGACAACTCCAGATGCAGGCCAGCATGGGTAGGAGGTACCAGTCCTTGAACTCCCGGGAAAAACCGTGCTGACGCAAAAATTCGCCCAGCGGCTGTACCAGTTCGGCGTCGGCGTTGCGCAGCGCCAGACCGGTAGCCAGCTTGTTAAAGCGCACCACGTCAAGCAGCATACGCCAAAAACGCGGCCGCAGCAGGTTGCTGCGCTGGGCAAACACTGCGTCCAAAGAAGTGCCGCACCACTCCAGCGCCGGGGTATCCGCGCTCGCAGCGGTTTGCACCGAAAAAGACATATCCGAATCGGCCGAGGGCACCCCCAGTTCAGCGAACAAGGCGATTAATTGCGGATACGTGCGATCGTTAAACACCAGAAAACCGGTATCCACCCCGTGGGTGCGTGGGCCTGCGGGCGTGTCCAGGGTGATGTCCACCGTGTGCGTGTGGCCACCAAAGTAATCACCCGCTTCCAGCAAGGTAATTTCGGCTAGACCCGTTAGCCTGTGCGCGGCAGCCAGCCCGGAAATTCCTGAGCCAATGACGGCTACCTTCATAAGTGTTTCTCCAGTCGAGTTACTATACAGTAATAGCGCGACTGGCTAGTCGCGTTTCATATTTGTTCGTTTCATGTCCGAATTAGTTAGTATGGGCCTGCCATAGGCAGCAGGCAAAGCCATGCGACCGATGTGGCCAAGAAAGCTGAAACCTGGCTTGCCCGCCTAAAATCAAAATCCAAAGAAAGCACTGCATGCTCTACCCGGAACTCTTCAGACAACTGGAATCCGTCCGCTGGGACATGGAACGCGACATCCCTTGGGCCAGTTTTGTCCCGGCAGCGCTGTCCGACGAGCAGGCCGCCACCATCAAAATGAACGCGATAACCGAATGGGCGGCGCTGCCGGCCACCGAAATGTTTTTGCGCGACAACCGCGGCGACAGCGACTTTTCGGCCTTTATGTCGATCTGGTTCTTTGAGGAACAAAAGCATTCGTTGGTACTGATGGAGTATCTACGGCGCTTTCGGCCCGAGCTGGTACCCACCGAGGCCGAGCTGCACAACGTGCGCTTTGAGTTTGACCCAGCCCCGGCGCTAGAGACGCTGATGTTGCACTTTTGCGGCGAAATCCGCCTAAACCACTGGTACCGCCGCGCCAGCGAATGGCACACCGAACCAGTCATCAAATCCATCTACACCCGCTTAAGCCAGGACGAAGCCCGCCACGGCGGTGCCTACTTGAAGTACATGAAGCGCGCGATCCAAAACGTAGGGCTGGAAGCCAAAAGCGCATTCGCCAAAGTGGGCGTACTGATGGCCAGCGCACGGCGTACCAGCCAGGCCCTGCACCCGACCAATCTGCATGTCAACAAAACGCTGTTCCCCAACGACACCGTGCAGGCTCGCCTGCCCAACCCAGACTGGCTGGAGCACTGGCTGGACAAGCAAATTGATTTTGACGCCGTCTGGGAAAACAAAGTGATAGAGCGCATACTGCACAACATGAGCCTATTAATGGAACGCAGCTTCGGCACGGTGCAGGAACTCAATAAGTACCGCAAAGAATTAGCGCGCGAGCTGGGTAGCACCTTGGAACCAGGCAAGCCGGGCAGTCAAGGGGCATGAGCGACGGTGGTCCTGCCGCGACACCGCCAGCCATGCTCAACAAACTGTGCGAGCGCAGCGCCTTGGTGGCAGCCTTGGCCCACCTACCCCGGCCTTGGGTGTTTACTAACGGCGTATTTGACGTGCTGCACCGCGGCCATGTGGTTTATCTGGCGCAGGCCCGCGCACTGGGCGGCAGCCTGATCGTGGCGCTCAACACCGACGCCTCGACACGCCGCCTGGGCAAAGGCGAGGACCGCCCGCTCAACAATGAAATGGACCGCGCCATCGTCATGGCCAGCCAGGAAGCGGTGAGCCTGGTCACCTGGTTTGGCGAAGACAACCCACAAGCGCTGATCGGCGAAATCCGCCCGGATATTTTGGTCAAAGGCGGCGACTACAACATGGATGTGTTGCCCGAAACTGCCCTGATGCACAGCTGGGGCGGTAAAGCGCTGGCGCTGCCTTTTGTGTCGGGCTACTCGACTACCGCGCTTGTCAAGAGGATTCGGGCACAGGGCAATTGATAGCTGCAAATTAAAGTTTTTGGCGCCCCGGGCTTGCGAGCGGGTTGGAGCGCAGAGACGGGTATTTCGCTTCGCTGCTTTGAACTTCCTAAATGTCGCGGTTCGACACATAGTGGTCCTTCGGCAAGGGTTGGCCACTGACCGCTGATGGCCCGAAGTGATTGCCGCCTTTATCTCGCAACCGTCAGCGCCGTGACCGGAACCTCCAATGAATCCATTGAACCCTAAAAAATTGTTATTGACCAAATGGACGGCTGTTACCCCGTTGGCCAAGCAAAAGCATTTTCTTGTTAGCCGAGTGATCAAACCAGAGTTGCCCACCGATCCTATTGAGTGGGTAGAAATCGAATCGGTGTTTTCCAAAGCAACCCAGCTGATTTCGTGGCGAGATCTACAAAACGATGATGTCTGGCGGCAGGGTTGGGTCTGATCACAATGTCCCGTGCAGTGGCGCACACGTCAGTTTGCATCGACTGCGGCCACCTCCAAGGCGGTCACTCGCAACTGACTTCTTGGGGCCTCACCACTCACCAATCAACCAAGCAAAAGGCTTTGCCGTCATAAACACTCTAGGTAGAGTGCGCTCAATTGGCGCTGCAGTTGTCGCAGACAGCACTGATCTCAAAGCGGGCGGCCCCACACTGTCAACCGCCCGAAGAGGCACTTGGTCTTGAGCGAGCTGCCGTAGCTTTGGGCAGGTCACTTAAACAGAATAAGTTCCACGCAGACCAATCTACTCGGTCGCCACCGCCGCAGCCTGCTTTAGGTCAAACACTGGCAACTAGCATAGTTAGGTCATATATTTCCAATATAATTGAATTATGGAAGACAAACACGTTATAAACGCCCTGGCTGCATTAGCTCAGACAAGCCGGCTCCGGATTTTTAGAGCCCTGGTTGTCAAAGGCAATGAAGGGCTTACCCCCGCGCTGCTAGCTGAGATGATGGGCATGCCCGCCAATACGCTGTCTTTTCACCTCAAGGAGCTCATGCATGCGGACCTGATTTCCCAAGAGCGCAGCGGGCGCAACTTGATTTACAGGGCGCAGTACGACCGTATGAACGCCGTCTTAGCCTATTTATCCGAAAACTGTTGCCAAGGGCAGGCCTGCGAAGTCGCCCCTGCAGCTGCTTGTCAAACTTGTTAAACCCTAAGGAATCCACCCATGACCGATGCCAAAGCCTTGAACGTGCTTTTTCTTTGTACCCACAACTCTGCCCGAAGTATCCTGGCAGAGGCCACACTCAATCACCTAAGCAAGGGCAAATTCAAAGCCTATTCGGCAGGCAGCAGTCCCCGAGAAAATCAAACGCCAAACCCTATGGCATTGCAGACATTGGAAAAGGCTGGCATCTCCACGGATGGTTTAAGCAGCAAGAGTTGGGATATTTTTGCATTGCCGGATGCCCCCCATATGGATTTGGTGATCACCGTCTGTGACAACGCAGCTGGCGAGGTTTGCCCCTATTGGCCAGGGCAGCCGGCCACAGCCCACTGGGGATATGCGGATCCGTCAGAAGCAGTCGGCAGCGACAAGGTGAAATTAGAAGCCTTTATGCAAACACTGATTCAAATTAAAAGGCGTCTGGATCTGTTCACTAGCCTACCGCTGGCTAGTCTTAACAAACTCGCTTTGGAAAACTCGGCCCGCGAATTGGCAAAGAAGTGAAGCACTTGCGTAAATATTTTGCTGAGCTGCTAGGTACCGCAGCGCTTTTGTGCGCTGTGATCGGCTCAGGCATCATGGCCGAAAACCTATCAGGCGGCAACAATGGGGTGGCATTGATTGCCAACACATTGGCTACGGTGTTTGCACTGTATGTGCTGATCGAAGCTTTCGGTCCATTAAGCGGTGCTCACTTTAATCCTGCGGTATCCATGGTCATGGCATACCGCAAAGACTTAGCTCGTGAACTGCTGCTTGGTTACATCGTCGCCCAATTGCTAGGTGCAGCGGTAGGTGCTTGGCTTGCGCATGCGATGTTTGAGTTGGAGATCTTGCAATGGTCTACCAAAGTGCGAAGCGGAAACAGCCAATACCTGGCGGAGGCAGTTGCTACGGCAGGACTCGTTTTTGTGATCTTGCGCTCAGGCGCGGGTAAGGCATCGGCTGTGGTTGCCAGCTATATTGGTGCCGCCTACTGGTTTACAGCAAGTACTTCATTTGCCAATCCAGCAGCTGTTTTTGGTCGCATGATGAGCGATACATTTGCTGGAATTCATCCAAGCAATGCAATTGAATTCGCAGCTGCTGAGGTAATTGGTGCCTTTATCGGATTAGCGCTTTACCAGTTACTCAGTGCTGGGCCCGGCCCTAGCGAGTCAAACAGTTAAATGCTTACGATATTTCATGACTCGATCCTCATGAACCGGCCTGTGGTGATCACCAACTTAGGCACCAAACTATGCCGTCCATCGGAAGTCGTTGTAGATATTCTTGAAAATCCGCAACGCGCTGCATTTAACAAGGGCGATGGAGGGCCGGTAATTAATGAAAAAGGACAGCGTGTCTGAGATTTCACCCATATTGCCCAATATGGAACAAAGCTGTTTCCAGGTGCCTGAACATCGGATGCTCAGAACACTTGCTAGTTCCACGCATCGGCCAAAAATTCTCATGTTGTATGGCTCCTTGCGTGAGCGTTCGTATAGTAAATTGTTAACACTGGAAGCGGCTCGATTGCTCGAAGCAATGGGCGCGGAGGTTAAGGTTTTTGATCCCAAGGACTTACCCCAGCCAGACGGCGCTCCTGACAGCCACCCCAAAGTACAGGAATTGCGCACACTCGCCACCTGGTCCGAAGGGATGGTGTGGTGTTCGCCCGAGCGCCACGGCGCTATGACTGGGATTATGAAAAGCCAGATAGATTGGATCCCACTCGTTTTGGGTGCAGTGCGGCCTACCCAGGGCAAAACATTGGCAGTGATGGAGGTTAGCGGCGGGTCGCAATCATTTAATGCAGTAAACCAAATGCGAATTTTGGGCCGCTGGATGCGGATGATTACGATACCGAACCAAAGCTCGGTGGCTAAGGCATTTTTGGAATTTGACGATGCCGGACGCATGAAGCCCTCAGCCTACTATGACCGAGTCGTAGACGTGATGGAAGAACTCATGAAGTTCACGCTACTCACGCGAGATGTGGCCCCGTATTTGGTCGACCGGTATAGCGAGCGCAAGGAAACAGCTGAGAATTTGAGCAAGCGCGTTAATCAAAAATCAATTTAGTCGTGGGATGGCAAATGGGGGTAGGTCACACCCGCACTCAAGCCATCTCCGTTCGCAAAGCAAAGCTGTCCGCACTGGCTTTGGGCCAGTGGTGCTGGTACACCATGGGCAGCTTGTCCAGCGACTCTTTGAGCAAGCTACCTTCGGGAATTTCGCGCAACAAAGCATGGGCCAAGCTGTCCACCGTGTGGTCGCCGGTCCGGCGCACGATGTGGTGGGCGTTGATCTCATTGGGGTGTTGCACCCCGGCTGCTTGCACCAATTCTTTCAAGGCATGCAAGGTGTTTTGATGGAAGTGATAGACGCGCTCGGCCTTGTCACCCACCACCAGCGCCTGCTGGCGCAGCGGGTCTTGCGTGGTCACGCCGGTCGGGCAGTGGCCGGTGTGGCAAGTCTGCGCCTGAATGCAGCCGATGGCAAACATAAAGCCGCGCGCGCTATTGCACCAGTTAGCGCCCAGGGCCATGAGCCGCGCAAGGTCAAAGGCGCTGATCACCTTGCCAGCGCAGCCGATCATGACCTGCGAACGCAAGCCGGCGCCGCGCAAGCTGTTGTGCACCAAGATCAGGCCCTCTTGCAAAGGCGAGCCCACGTGGTCGATAAATTCCAAGGGCGCTGCGCCGGTGCCGCCCTCGGTGCCATCGACCACGATGAAGTCTGGCGTGATGCCGGTTTGCAGCATGGCCTTGACCATGGCAAACCATTCCCAGGGGTGGCCGATACAGAGCTTAAAGCCCGTGGGTTTGCCACCTGAGAGTTCGCGCAAGCGGGCCACAAAATGCATGAGCTCTACCGGCGTGCTAAACGCGCTGTGCGAGGCAGGCGATACGCAATCGACGCCTACCGGCACGCCGCGTGCCTCGGCAATCTCGGGCGTTACTTTGGGGCCGGGCAGCACGCCGCCATGGCCGGGCTTGGCGCCCTGGCTCAGCTTGATCTCGATCAGCTTGACCTGCGGGTCACACGCATTGGTTTTGAATTTCTCGGCGTTAAAGGTGCCGTCGTCATTGCGGCAACCGAAGTAGCCCGAGGCCACCTCCCAAATCAGGTCGCCGCCATGTTTGCGGTGGTGTACCGAGATTGAGCCTTCGCCGGTATCGTGCGCAAAACCGCCGCGCTTGGCACCGGCGTTGAGCGCGCTGATGGCATTGGCGCTGAGCGCGCCAAAACTCATGGCCGAAATATTGAACACACTGGCGCTGTAGGGCTGCGCGGTCTGCGGCCCGATGGTGATGCGAAAGTCGTGCGAGGCCAGCGTAGTGGGCGCAACCGAATGCGTCATCCATTCATGGCCAGTAGCGTGGGTATCGAGTTGGGTGCCGAAAGGCCGTTTGTCTGAATCGCCCTTAGCGCGCTGATAGACCAAAGAGCGCTGCGCACGCGAAAAAGGCGCGGCTTCGTTTTCACTTTCGATGAAGTACTGGCGGATTTCGGGCCGTATGAACTCCAGCAAAAACCGCATATGCCCGATGACCGGGTAATTACGCAAAATAGCGCGCTTGGTTTGCCATAAATCGTGAAAACCCGTACCCACCAAATAGGCAAACACCAGCACCGGCAGCACATGTCCGCCACCGACCCAGACCAGCAAAGACAGCAGCAAACCGATGGCGCACAGCGTAAACGCCAAATAGCGCATAGGAAAAACCGAATGGAATAAATTCAGCATAGCAGCGACCCCATATCAAGCACCTGTCGGCACGCCTCCCTGCCCGAACCATACCATCAGCGCAAGACCGGCCATGGTGGCGGCTATGAATGCGTCGAGCACGCGCCAGGCCATGGGCCTTGCAAACACCGGGCGCAGCAGACGGGCGCCAAAACCGAGGGCAGCAAACCAGCACAGGCTGGCACTGGCCGCGCCCAGCGCAAACCACCAGCGCCCGACTTCGCCGCGCTGGGTAGCGACGGCACCCAGCAGGACCACGGTATCCAAATACACGTGCGGGTTAAGAAAGGTAAAGCCAAAACACGTCGCTAAGGCAGCGGGCAAAGACAAGCCCGGCGCCTCCAGCGGCAGCAAGGCCGCCGGGCGCAGCGCGCGCAGCGCAGCAAACAGCGCATAAGCCGCCAAAAACAGCGCGCCCCCGATACGCGCTACTTCCAAAGCCACCGGGTACTGCTGCACCAGTGCACCGCCACCGGCGACTCCGGCCACGATGAGCAGCGCATCGGACAGCGCACAAAAAACCACCAGCGCCAGCACATGCTCGCGCACGATGCCTTGGCGCAAAACAAAAGCGTTTTGCGAGCCGATGGCCACTATCAAAGCCAGGCTGGTAGCAAAGCCGGCAAGTGCGTCATGCATGTGGTGAAGGTGCTTAATCCACGGGGCTCGGGCCAGCCCCCATTAAGCCAACCGGGGTGGCTTGCACCAAGGACAGCAGCTCGGCCAAGCTGTGCTGCACCGTAGCACTGCGCACCTGGGCGCGATCTCCTTCAAAGCAGCGCATTTCGCTGTGCACGCCGCGCGGCGTAGCCCAGGCAAACCAGACGGTGCCCACCGGTTTGTCCGCACTGCCGCCGCCCGGCCCGGCGATGCCGGTAACGGCCAGCGCGCATTGCGCCTTAGCGTGCTGCAATGCGCCTTGCGCCATAGCACGGGCCACCGGCTCGCTCACCGCGCCGTGGTGCGCTATCAGGGCCGCATCCACGCCCAGCAGTTCGGTCTTGGCGGCATTGGAATAGCTGACAAAGCCGCGCTCCAACCAGTTGCTGGAGCCGGCCAGGTCGGTACAGGCGCCAGCAATCAGTCCACCGGTGCAGCTCTCGGCGGTGGCCAGCATCCAGCCGCGTGCCAGCAGGGCAGCAGCCAAGTCCTCTACCAGGCGCGCCATACCGCCATCACCAGCAGGGTGCAAGCTGCAGCCACCAGGTCGTCCAGCATGATGCCCCAACCGGCCTTGGCCCAGGGCCAACGCTCGGTGTCCACATCGATGCCATGAAACAGCGCATCGGCCCAGCCTACCGGACCGGGCTTGACCGCATCAAAAAACCGAAACAGCACAAAAGCCGCAAGCTGCGTCCCAAAGCTGGCCGGCGTCAAGACCCAAAGCACTAACCAAAAGGCCACCACCTCGTCCCACACAATGCTGCCGGGATCGAGCACACCCATATTGCGCGCGGTGACCGCGCAAGCCCACCAGCCCACAAGGGTGGAGACCAGCAGCGCGTAGCCCCAGAGCGCATCGCTCATCCAGGGCGTCAGGCACCAAAACGTCAGCCAGGCCCACAAGGTGCCGCTGGTGCCCGGGGCAATAGGCGACAAGCCCGAGCCAAAGCCCAGTGCAAACACATGGGCCGGGTGCGACAACATAAAGGCAGCAGTAGGCCGCGCCGCAAAGCGGCTGGCGCCCGCGCCCGTGGTGTACAAAGTCTCTGGTGCGGGCATAGGAGGAAACAGGCGAGGCCGTGGCGCTCAGGGCAAGGTGGCCAGGTAAGCCTCTAACTGTGCAAAGGTGCCTGTCCAGCCTTGCTGCATGCTCTCGTGGCCGGCGTCAAACGTGGCGGTCTCGTCGGGCGTAGATTCAAAAGGTAGCCATTCCAGGTGCAGGCCGCTACCACTGCCTTCTTCGGTAAACGTGGTGGTGGCCATCGTACGCAGCGGCCAAGCCGGTGACATGGGATGGCGGGTGATGCCGCCCTCACGGTCGGAAAAATGCTGTACCAGCGACAAGCGCCGTGGCGCGTCGATGCCTAAAAACTCCCACTTGCCCCACATTTGCGTGCCATCGGGGGCTTGCAGGGCATGCAAAAACGCACCGCCGATACGAAACTCCATGTCATAGGCCGGCATGGTGAAGCCTTGCGGACCGAACCATTTGGACAAATGCTCGGGCTGGGTATACACCGCCCATAAAGTGTCGCGCGAGACTTTAAAACTGTGCGAAATACGAAATGGCGTCGACATAGTGTTTCCTTCCAACGATGTTTATGGCAATGCAAGCGCGGCTGCGAAATGGTCAAACGAGGCGAAGTCCTGGGTCACGGCTTGCCCAGTGGTATCGACCAGGCGCAGCCCCGGCGCAGCCTCTATGGTAGCGATACGGGTGAGCGGCAGTTGCAAGCTGCTTGACAGTGCCGCCAATGCGCTGCGCTGGGCTGCCGGCGCGGTAAACACCAACTCGTAATCATCCCCCCCGGCCAGCACACATTGCAGTGCGGTGCGCGCACCCATATCGCTGTCAAACTGCGCGCTGCCGCCCGCATAGGCCTGACGGGCAGCCAGCAAGGGTAAGACCTGCTCGACCTCCACCCGCGCGCCGCAGTGCGAGCGCGCAAGAATATGGCCCAGGTCACCCAACAAACCGTCGCTGATATCGGCACAAGCGCTGGCGATGCCGCGCAAGGCCAGGCCCAGGGCTACTCGTGGCACGGGTTGCTCTAGCCGCGCACGCGCTGCCTGCAACAGGTCTGCGGGCAGCGTGAGCCGGCCTTGTAAAGCTAGCAAGGCCAGGGCGGCATCGCCCACATTGCCGCTGACATAGACCTCATCCCCCGGCTGGGCGCCGCTACGCAGCAAAGCCTGCGTAGGCACCGGCAGCGATGCTTGATCCGCTACCACTTCTCCGTACACCGTGACGCAAATCGTCAAAGGCCCGCGCGTAGTGTCTCCGCCAATCAGTTCGCAGCCATGTGCGTCGGCTAGCGCCAACAAGCCTTTGGCAAAGGGTTCCAGCCATGTGTCCTCTGCCTGTGGCAAGGCCAGGGCCAGGCTAAAGGCCAAAGGGCGGGCGCCGCAAGCGGCCAAATCACTCAGATTCACCGCCAGGCATTTATGCCCCAATAAAAAAGGATCCACGTCTGCAAAAAAATGCCGGCCTGCCACCAGCATATCGGTGGAAATAGCCAGTTGCATGCCTGGCGCGGTTTGCAGCAGCGCGCAATCATCGCCCACGCCTAGCACCGCTTTACGTACCGGCCGCGTGAAATAGCGCGCGATTAGTTCAAACTCACCCGGCACGCGGTGCCTTAATGCAAAGTGCGCGCGCCGCTGCCCGGCCCTGCACTGAGTGCGTCGAGTACAAAAATAGGGATGTCCACCTCAAATTTTTCACCGTCTTCGGCGACACAAAAAAAGCTGCCATGCATGGTGCCGGTGGGGGTACGCAAGCGCGTTCCGCTGGTGTACTCAAACACCTGCCCGGGTTGGAGCAAAGGCTGCTGCCCTATCACACCCAAGCCTTTGACTTTTTCCGTGTGGCCGTTGGCATCATTCACATTCCAGGTGCGCGAAATCAGCTGTGCCGCCATCTTGCCCGTGTTGGTGATGGTGATGGTGTAGGCAAACACATACAAAGCATTTTGCGGCGCCGACTGCTGCGGCAAATATTGCGGAAACACTTCCACATGGAACTGGTAGGCGGAACTGGTTTTGGACATGGTCGGATGCTAACGCGCAAAATCGGGTATGTTTCACACCAGAGCCTGAATAAGCCCCATTTTTCAAAGCAGAAGAGACTGTCACCATGAGTTTTCGCATTGCCCCCTCGATTTTGTCGGCCGACTTTGCCCGCCTGGGTGAGGAAGTGAAAAGCGTCATCGCCGCCGGTGCCGATTGGATTCACTTTGACGTGATGGACAACCATTACGTGCCCAACCTCACCTTTGGGCCCATGATTTGCCATGCGCTCAAGCCGCATGCCCACACGGCGGAGGGCACCCCGGTGCCTATTGACGTGCATCTCATGATTTCGCCAGTCGATGCGCTGGCTACCGCGTTTGCCGATGCCGGGGCCGATCTGGTCAGCTTTCATCCCGATGCCTCCACCCATGTCCACCGCAGTATCCAGGCGCTCAAAGCCAAAGGCGTGAAAGCCGGACTGGTATTTAACCCGGCTGAGCCGCTGGACGTGCTGGACTGGGTGATTGAGGACATTGACCTGATCCTCATCATGAGCGTGAACCCGGGCTTTGGGGGACAGGGTTTTATCGATTCGGCCTTGCGCAAAATTGAAACGGTACGCAAACGCATAGACGCCTGCGGCAAAGACATCCGCTTGGAAGTCGATGGTGGCATCAAGACTGACAATATCCGACGCGTGGCCGACGCCGGCGCAGATACCTTTGTGGCGGGAAGCGCGATCTTCGGCAAGCCAGACTACAAAGCCGTTATCGACCAAATGCGCAGCGCGCTGGCCGCTTGACTTAGCGCGCTAGCCCCCGTGCGGGCTTAGCGCACGAGTTGGTTCATCTGGATGATGGGCAGCAAGACGGCTAGCACAATCAGCATCACCACGAGGCCCATCAAGACGATGAGCAAGGGCTCCAGCAAGGTGGCCAGTTGCATGGCGCGACGCTGCACCTCGCTGCTGAGCTGGCTGGCGGCGCGCTGCAGCATCAGGGGCAATTGGCCGGTTTGCTCGCCCAGGCGCGCAAACATGGACAGCAGCCCGGGAAAGCGTTTTTTCTGCGCCAAGGCCGAGGCCAAGGGCGCGCCTTCGCGCACCGCAACCAAAGCATCTTGCGCGTCGCGGCGCATGGCCTGGTTGCTCAAAGTATCCGAGGCGGCTTGCAATGCTTTGAGAATCGGCACTCCCGCCGCTGCCAACATCGCGAGCGTGCTGGCAAAACGCGCCGCGTTATAGCTACGCGACAGCCGTCCGATGATGGGCAGACCCAGCCAAGCGGCGTCAAAACGGTAACTTAATTCGGGGGCCCGCAGTGCCCAACGCGCAGCGCCAATACCCCCAACCAGCAAGCCCAGCATCAGCCAGCCATAGCTACGTACCACGTCGCTCAGCCCCAACATCAGCACGGTTAAAAACGGCAGAGCGCGTTTGCTGCCGGCAAACACGCTGGCCACTTGTGGCACCACATAGGTGACTAAAAACAAAACGATGGCCAGCGCTACCAGGCTGACAATGGCCGGGTACAAAGCGGCGCCCAACAACTTGGCGTTAAGCACTTGCTGGTCTTCCAGGTCTTGCGCCAAATGCTCCAGCACCAGCCCCAAATTACCGCTTTGCTCGCCGGCGCTGACGACCGCTACGTAAATCACCGAGAACTCGCGTGGGTGCTGCGCTAGCGCGCGTCCAAAAGTACTGCCGCTATTGACCTCGGCGCGCAAATCGGCCACCAAATTACGTTCGGCATCGCTTTCGGCTTCGCTGCTGAGTGAGGCCAGCGCCCGCTCCAGCGGCAGGCCCGCACCCACCAGCCCGGCCAGCTGGCGCGTCCACACCGCCAGGGCTTGCGCGCCCAACACGCGCCGGGTAAACAGAGCGCCAGCGCTACCGACTTTGGCCGCTTGCACCGCCTCCACACGGAGCGGCACCAAGCCCTGGGTACGCAGCTGGGTACGGGCTGACTTGGTGGAGTCCGCCTCGAGCGTTCCCTTACGGGTCTGGCCGTCGGCGCTTAAGGCTTCAAAAGCGTAGGCAGGCATGATGGGCTAGCTGTCCGGTGGTGAAGCACTTGCGCTACGCGGTACTGTCTCAGTCGCGCGTCACGCGCAGCAACTCTTCGCGCGTGGTGATCCCGGCATCGACCAAGCGCTGGCCGTCCTCGCGCATCAATACCATGCCGCTGGCCAAAGCCGCCTGGCGGATGTCGGCCTCGGAAGCCTGGTTGTGAATTTGCGCGCGGATAGCGTCATCGGTGAGTAGCAACTCAAACACGCCAGTGCGCCCGGCGTAAGCGGTATGTCCGCAGACAGCACAACCAACACCAGCGCAAGCGGTGCAGCGCTTGCGCAACAGGCGCTGCGCCAGCACGCCCAGCAGCGAGGAGCTGAGTAAAAAGGGCTCCACGCCCATATCGGTCAGTCGGGTGACGGCGCTGGCCGCATCATTGGTGTGCAAAGTGGCCAACACCAAATGGCCCGTCAGCGAGGCCTGTATCGCAATTTGCGCGGTTTCGAAATCGCGGATTTCACCGATCATGATCACGTCCGGATCCTGGCGCAAGATGGCGCGCAAGGCTTTGGCAAAAGTCAGATCGATCTTGGCGTTGACCTGGGTCTGGCCCACGCCGGGCAGCTCGTATTCAATCGGGTCCTCCACCGTCATGATGTTGCTGCCCTGGGTGTCCAGGCGTTGCAAACCCGCATACAGGGTGGTGGTCTTACCCGAGCCGGTCGGGCCTGTCACCAAAATAATGCCGTGCGGCTGCGTTAGCAAGTGGCTAAATCGGGCCAGTACATCGCCTTGCATGCCCACCGATTCGAGGCTGAGTTTGCTTTCGCTTTTGTCTAGCAATCGCAACACCGCGCGTTCGCCGTGGGCGCTGGGCAAGGTGCTGACGCGCACATCCACCGCACGCGTGCCTATGCGCAGCGAGATACGCCCGTCCTGTGGCAGGCGGCGTTCGGCAATGTCGAGCTCGGCCATGATCTTCAGGCGCGAGATCAGCGCCGCATGCAAAGCGCGGTTGGGCTGCACCACTTCGCGCAAATTGCCATCGACCCGAAAACGTACTACCGAATGGCGCTCGAAGGCTTCGATATGAATGTCACTGGCACCATCGCGCGCAGCCTGGGTCAGCAAGGCATTGAGCATGCGGATGATGGGCGCGTCATCCGAGGTTTCCAGCAAGTCTTCGATGGCCGGTAGGTCTTGCATCATGCGCGTGAGGTCGGCCTCGCCCTCCACTTCACTGACCACCGCCGCCGCGCTGGATTCGCCCTGCGCATAGGCGGCGCTGATGCGCTGCACCAACTCGGGTGCGCTATGGTTTTGCACGGCACCCACCGGATATTTACGCATTACCTCGCTCAAGCCGCCGGACAGCGAGGCGGCATGCACATGCAGCGTGAGCTGATCACCCACTTCCTCCAGCAGCACTTGCTGGGTGCGGGCAAACGCATAAGGCAGGGGGTAGCGCATATCAGTTTTTGGTGGGCAGCGTGGGCAGCACCGGGCCTTCATTGATCGGCATGGCCTGGCTGGGCGCGGGTTGCGCGTCCTTCATGCCGCCCAGCATTTGCTCATAGCGCTCCATAGACAGGCGGTCGCTGGAGGCGGCGTCGCGCACCACGACCGGACGCAGGAAAACCATAAGATTGGATTTTTTGCGGCTACGCGAATTGCTATTGAACAAACTACCAAAGAAAGGCAAATCGCCCAGACCTGGAATCTTGTCGGTGTTGCCGGTGAAATTGTCTTGCAGCAAGCCACCGAGAACCACCACCGAACCGTCATCGACCAGCACATTGGATTCGATGGTGCGCTTGTTAGTGGTGGGGCCGTTGGCACTGGAGCTCGAGCTGCTGTCCACCGCCGAGACCTCCTGGTAAATCGTCAGTTTGACAGTGCCGTTGGCGCTGATTTGGGGCTTGACTTTAAGCGTCAGGCCTACGTCTTTGCGCTCAATGGTTTGGAAAGGGTTAACCGCTCCGTTGCCGGTGCCGGTATTGGTGAACTGGCCAGTGACAAAGGGCACGTTTTGCGCAATCACAATCTTGGCCTCTTCATTGTCCAAGGTCAGCAAATTCGGTGTGGACAGCACATTGCCCGAACCCGAGCTTTCCAGAAAACGCGCCAGTGCGCCCAACACGTTTTTGCCCTCGTATTGCGTGGCAATGCCGATGTTCAAGCCCGGCTTGGGCAGCGCAGTGCCGGCAGCGGCGCCCGTCGCCAGGCTAATGATATTGGCGCCACCCGAGCCGAAGTTGGTACCCAAT
>Ga0187843_10001241_pt1 | contig 16448 bp, 20 predicted proteins | sample SpaLakP09_SKY_43_FD_134516 | JGI IMG/M metagenome (GOLD analysis project Ga0187843, IMG submission 134516) | Oligotrophic lake water microbial communities from Sparkling Lake, Wisconsin, USA - SP09_SKY_43 | ecosystem: Environmental > Aquatic > Freshwater > Lake | place: USA: Sparkling Lake...
GATATGTATGAGTTGCAGAAACATTACTACTACTAGATGGAGCCACGATATAACCCCACTGGATTACTAGCCGGTAAGTATTATTAAACGGCAGGTAATAATAACTATTTGCACTTGAACTATTGCTTGTTGTATTATTATAGGCTCCATTAAAAAAATTAGAAAAATTTGGATAATTCGTACTATTTTCTAATAAATTCGTACCATTTGCTAATAAATTTATATTATTCGATCCTGATAATAAGGATAAATCTACAATTGGAGATGATGATAAATATGATAAAATACCTCTATAAATACTACCTCCATTAGCACACGCAACTACAAATTTCCCGGTTGAATCTGATGCTACACTTGTCCAATTTAGAGAACTTGAAACAACAGAAGATGTTTGTATTACCCAACTAATACCATAATTACTTGAAGTATAAATACCATACAATGAACTTAAACTTGTGTTAGAAGCACAAGCAACTAAATATTGACCTGTTGAATCTGATGATACACTTGTCCAAATAGCAGCCGTTGGTGCTGATGTTCTTGCTATCCAATTAACACCGTAATTATTTGAAGTATAAATACCATACGCTGTATCAGAAGCACAAGCAACTAAATATTGACCTGTCGAATTTGATGATACACTTGTCCAAATAGCAGCTGTTGGCGCGTCATTACTTGCCGTCCAATTACTACCATAATTACTTGAAGTATAAATACCATGCGTTGTATCAGAAGCACAAGCAACTAAATTTTGACCTGTTGAATCTGATGCTATACCTGACCAAATGGCAGCCGTTGGTGCGTCATTAATTGCTGTCCAAGTGCTACCATAATTACTTGAAGTAGAAATACCATATCCTACCGCCAAACCAACAACTACATTTGCACCAGTTGAATTTACCGCAATAGTTTTTACTGTGGCGTTATTGTTATTAATAGGGCTAACGTTAGACCAAGCATAACCGTAGTTTATTGAATAAAACAAGGATTTGGACCCATTGCTGGTATAAATATATTGTCCTGATGCGTTTATCGCTAGACTATTCCAACCAGACGGAGTAGTATTAAGGCTCGAATCAAATGTACTTCCTGAATTATGTGAAAACCAAACACCCGGATAATTAGTACCTGCATTTAGAGCTGCACCACCTAAAATTGTACCGGATGAATTTGAACGTACAGACACCCAGTTAGTATTTACAAATATGTTTGTCCAATTTGAATTCATAATATATATTTATGTAAGATTTAAAAAGCTTATTTAAAATCTATATTATATGAGTTTGGTTAAAATATTAAAAATAGTTATTTAAAAATTATAAAGATATTTATATTTATTTTTTAGTATAATCAAAACGCAGTACCAATAGCTACCCAAAATATAGCCCTTTTTGCGGAACCGTCACCGTATGCTGAGTCTATTGAAAATCCAATATTACTATTACTAAATACAGCTACCGGTACTACAGGTGTTGAGAATTTACTCGCAATCAATGTTGGATTTGTTAAATTGTTGCTGTCATTATAATATCCTATTTGATATGTATGAGTTGTATTTGTAGAAGCATCCGCTGCCACGATATAACCCCATTGGATTAATAGCCTGTAAGTACTATTAAACGGAAGATAACAATAACTATTTACACTCGAACCGTTGCTTGTTGTTGCGTTATTATAGGCTCCATTAAAAAAATTGAAAAAAGTAGGATAACTTGTACTACTTGCCAAAAAATTTATATTATTCGACCCAGATAATAAGGATAAATCTACGCTTTGAGATGAATATAATTTACTAGTAATTTTAAGTACAGTAATAAAACTAGAAGCGTAAGAAGGCGCAACTGTTGTAGCATTTGTACTTGATTGTACTACACTACCAGACGAATTAACAATACAATATTGTAGACCCGTACGATACCGGGTCCAACCAATATAATATAAATAATTACCATTAAAAGAAATTGAAGTAATACATCCCGAACCTGTAGTATTAGTCAAAATAATATTTGTAGCAGTTCCAAATGTACCTTTTGCATTTAGTTGTATTTGATAAATATTTTGACCGTTATTTTCAACTAAACTTAAAAATAAATTTGAAACACTTGTCATACCATTCACAAGACTAAGAGCAGTATTATAATTAGAACTATCCCATAAAGAAGGAATAATTAAATTTCCATTACTACTATTAATCTCATAAAATACAGTTCTAGACTGACCTTGCCTCGCCGCATAAAGACAATAAGTACCGTCAGAACTTAATTGTGTTATGATATAATAAGGGTTTACGTCAGTATTTGCCGTCATATTTGTAGTTTGTACAATTGTGAGTATTCCAGTTGCGGAATTAATAGAATATTGTCTTATACTGTTAGAACCAGCATTTCCTACATAAACATAATATGAGCTATTAATATTAATGATTGATATATAAGAAGGGTTTGTTCCAGTTGCAATTGTTTGTGTGCTTAACGGTGTAAGTATTCCATTTGTAGAATTAATAGAATACATTGATACAGTGTTAGAACCATTATTTGTCACGTAAGCATAATATGAGTTATTAATATTAAGAGTTTCAATAAATAATGGGTTACTGTCAGTTGAAACTGTTGATGGGCTTAACGGTGTAAGTATTCCATTTGTAGAATTAATAGAATACATTGATACAGTGTTAGAACTATAATTTGTCACGTAAGCATAATATGAGTTATTGAAATTAATATTAATGGTTGATATAAATAAAGGTAATAAACCAGTTGAAACTGTTGATGGGCTTAAAGGTGTAAGCATTCCAGTTGTAGAATCCATAGAATACATTGATACAGTGTTAGAATCATAATAATTGGCTCCATTTGTTATATAAACATAACTCATATATAATTATTACATTAAATTTTAAAATTATATTTATAAAAATACAAATTATATAGAAGAGAAAAATAAATTATAAAATTAAATCTAATAAGTTAATAATATGATATAGATATATTAACAGTTCAAATAATATAAATATTTAATTTTATTAAATATAAATGAACACTTTTAAAAATCGTTATTCAGTAGATGAAAGATGGCAAGAATCCACACGGGTTGTAGCAAAATATCCTGGTAGAATTCCGGTTATTTGTGAACGTTCTACAAAAACATCTTCGGATGTTCCACCCATTGATAAATATAAGTATCTTGTGCCTAAAGAACTTACAACAGGCGAATTTTTATATGTTATAAGAAAAAGACTAAAACTAAAACCAGAAAAAGCTATTTATTTATTTATAAATGGTGTGATTCCAAGTTCGTCACAATTATTGGGCGATGTTTATGATTACCATAAAGACCCAGATGGTTTTTTATATATAATTTATTCTTTTGAAAATACATTTGGTAAAAAATAATTGTTATACTATACAAAATAATTGAACAAACATTTATTTTTACATGTTATTTATATGTCTTTTTTTACAGGAAGATAAATATGTAATAATTCAAATAATACTTTTAAACGCGAATCTAATAAAACAGATTGTTTGTGTAAGTTAATTATTTCATTTTTCAAACATAATGTAAATATTCTTTTTAAAAATTTATTATTATGATTTATAATTTTAGTTTTTGAATTTTTAATTATTTCATCTATTTTTTGAACTGTTATTGATGTGGATAATAAGGCATATCTAACAGGTTCATCTATTCTCTGCATAACGCTTATTTTATTTTTTAATTCTATAATTGTGAATTCCTTTGTATCATCTGTTTCTTCTGAATTAATATTTGGATTTATTATATCATCTTTAATTTGCTGAAATTCTTCATTAGTATTACAATAACGTTTGATAATATCAAGTATAAGTATTTTAACTAACGCTAATTTATTTTCAATATCTAGCATATTAATTTCACGTTGAAGAAGTAATCCGTCAGAATCTTTATATTCTGAAATAAATTTAAATATTGTTTGGGAGGATGTTATTGAATTAGATAAAGATGTTAACGAATAAAATAATAAATTACATGTTATTAATGGTATACTTGTATAATAGTATAATGTAAGTAAACTCATTACTTATTACAATATAATAATAAAATATATAATTTACACTCTTAAATAATTATATATTTTATTTATATGTCTTCATTATTAAATAATTTAATAATATTATCTATTATGTAGTAAATTATATTTTAGTATTTACACCTTTTAACATTTCAAACGCCGATTTTTACGGCATTAAAAAAAATAAACAGCATAAAATCAATAGTAGGAATTTCACCTACGATGGTCTTACTTTTTTATCTTCCTTGTTTTTACTTGAAGATGTGAATAAAAGTAAAAATAAAAATATTATATTTATTTTATTTTTTCATAATTATATTTTTATAACAATCTAAATATGTATTGTATTTCCATTGCTTTTCTTTTAAAATTTATTTATTTTATAAATTAAATTCAGGAATACTATAATTTTCTCCTTCCTTAACATACTTAGCAATAATCTTTGGGTTTGTTTTATTGCTAATAATGTCTTCCGCTTGGTATACATTGTTATTTTTATCAATATAATAAACGATTCCTTGAATATCTTGAACATATACCTCTATTTTTTGAGTAATATTTTTTTGCTCATTTTGCATATCAACTGTTCCGTGTGGCAACCCTTTTAAATTTGTTCCACAATATTCAAACCCTTCTTTTTTACGTCTTGTGCATTGTTCTTCAGTAGCTCTTTTTGCACAACAACGGTCAAATATAGGAATAAAGTTTTTAACACGTTTTCTTTTTTGAAAATCTTCTTTATTAAATATTAATCTATCATAATCATAAATATATTGAAGAAGATTATTAGTTTGTTCGTTTTTTGTCATATCCATTTGTATAGCTTTTTCACGAATAGAGTCCTTAAATATTGTAATGTATGTATCTAACTTTTTATTTAAGCGTCTTTCCATATTATATTATGTTATATAGTATGTTTGTATTTATTTATATCAATTTTTTAATTAACAAAAAAACAAGTTAAAGACATACAATTAAGGTTTGGGGTAATCATTAGGTAATATTAATATTGATATTATAATGAAAATATAAAATAATAAATATGTTCCATAAGCATCATCATTTATACCATAAAACTTAAATATTTGAACTAAACTATATAAAATAATAACTGATAAACCAATTAATGTTATGGTATTCATTATATTATTCCAGTAAAAAAATAAAAATAAAATAATAATTATTAAAATATTTTGTAATCATCAACATTATAATTTTGTATATAATGATAACTTAAAGGTATTTGTTGATTAAGTTCTTTTAAAACTAATATATCTTTTTCAATAAATTTACCATTATCTAATTCTACAATACCTAAATATGCACTATCATAATTTAAAGCCCATTTACCGTCGTGGTCTGATATTCTCATTGTTAATCGTTCCATATTTTGATCTAATTTATCATCTTGTAATCTTTGTGATTTTATAAAAGATTCATCAATTTTATCATTTACATAATTTTCAAAGTATTTCGTATTACCTACAAATACGGCAAATCGTACTATACCATATTTTATATTACATCGTTCGAGATTTTTGTCTTCAGCATTTGTTGTTATAATATTTTTACAAGCTGTATGATAATTTGAAAAATAATAATATGAGCCTAGTATACTATTTTTATCACTCCTAATTTCTCCAAAAATATAAGTAAAGTTTAATTTATTTTCAGATTTTCCTACATAACTTACTATTGGTATTTCATAACTTTCATTTTTTTTGTCTAATAAAAAACAAAATTCCGAATTATTTATAAAAAATTCAGACACCTCATTATCTATTAAAATATCACATAACTTTCTATGATTCACTATTTCATCTATAAGAGTAAACCATAAATTATTTGTTCTATAAATATCATATATTTGCAAATTATATTCTGTTATATCATAAAATAAATATAAATTATTTTCAAATTCAAAAAATCCATTAAATTCTATCTTTTCATTAAAATTATTATAATCAGTTAAAAATAGCAACCCGAATAAATAAAATTTTGAATAAGTTATAAACTCGTCTATTTCCATTCCTTTAAATAGTGTGATTTTTGGAAATAATAATTTTTTATTAAATTGTGAATTTATCAAAAGAAATCGTAAAAACGGATATTTACCTTCATTATTAACATTATAAGGACACAAAAAAATATTATTATAATATTCTAACTCATTATTGGGCTCTAATGTAAAATATTCATTTCCTTTATAATTATAATAATTTTGGTTGGAAATTCTATAATCCTCACTTTCCATATTATTATAATTATAAAATTTGTTTAAATTTTTTTGTTTATTTATCTATTTTGCGTTTTATTACTTCTTTTATTTGTTCTTCTCGACTGTCCAGAATATATTTAGTAATTTCCTCTGCCATTTTTTGGTCTGTTTTATAATAATTTTGTAATGATAATAGTAATGATTTACCGTTGAGTTGTTTTTTCACCTTATTACTTTTATAAACTAAAGCTCCATCATTTATATCAAAACAATCGATTTTATTTGATTTCATTACTGTTATTAAATTTTCGGTTAAAGATTTTTTTTTATTATTACGTTCTTTTATTTGGGCTTTTAATTCATTTATTTCTGTATCCATTTTAATCCATGCTTTAACATTATTAACTAATTGCTCTTTAGTTTCCATAATTATATAGTATTATTATTGTATATTTAAATTATATTTAATTTATAATGTCTTTTGCAGATATTATTTTGGAATGATTTACTTTTACAATTAGTTCCTTTATTCGGACCGCTCTTTAATATTTCGATGCATTGATTTACAGACCCCGCAACATTTATTATTGGACACAATACATTATTCTCTGTAAGCTCCTTTTTTTTCTCTTCCTTTTCTTGTTTCTTTTTATTTTGCATATCTTCCTTTTCTTGTTTCTTTTTATTTTTTGCTTCTTCCTTAGATTTATCTATTATATCTTTTTTATATTTTTTAACTACTTTAGTTTTATGAGTAAAACAATAACAGTTTTCATCACCATAATTTTCACCACCATAAACATTAATTGGACTACCTAAACTGTGGCAAATATAAAACTCAACGTTATCATTATATGTTGTTAAATTATTGTCATTCGGATTAAAATTTGTGTTTGGTGTTAAAAACTGACAAGGTTTATGAATATACTCTCCAAAAGCATTATAATTCGAGTCAACATAATTTACACCATTAATTTTTTTTAATCCAAATTCTTCATAATATGGTAAAACGCTTTTTTGTACTTTTCTGCAGTAGGGACATCTTATTTCGTTTATTGTTAACCGATTTGAACTTCCCTCCATATAATTAAATTTGGTTTTATGATTTTTAATGTCTAAAAAAAGAGGAATATAATTAAACTTATGGTCGCATGACAATTTAACAAATTTATCATTAAGTGGTTCATTAGTAATTAAACATAAATTATTTTCTTCATTTGGTATTTTTTCATTCTCATCATTATCAAGAGATTTATATAGTTGATTATAAAAATCTACACCTCCTTCTATAATGTATTTTGACATTTGTATATTATATTTTGAGTTATATCTTTATATTTTTTATATATTATATACATTATATATGGCACCACCTGAAGTTTGGGGACCCCCTGTATGGAACTTAATACACACATTATCTTCAAAAATAAGAGAAGACGCATATCCGATTTTATACACGCATTTGTTTAATATTATTGTTAAAATTTGCAAATTTTTACCTTGTCCTGAATGTTCAAATGACGCTAGCATTTTTTTAGCAAAAATTAAATCATCAGATATTAAAACAAAAAATGAATTTAAAAATATATTTTATTTATTTCATAATTACGTTAATACTAAAAAAAGAAAAAAATTGTATAATTATCACGATCTAAGGGTATATGAATTTTATAATTTAAATAAAACAATTAATAATTTTATTATTAATTATCAAACAAAAGGAAATATGAAACTACTTACAGAATCATTTCAAAGAATATTTGTTATTAAAGAATTTAAAAATTTTATAACTAAATATTATCGCGCATTTATTCCTAAATTAAATATTCCTTCACAAATTTGTAAAACCAATTGTGAAATTATAAATGATGATAATATTGATATTAAAAATGATAATATTGATATTAAAAATGATAATATTGATATTAAAAATGATGTTGATAATCTAAATATTAATGAAAATAATGTCTCTCAATAAATAATATTTTACAACTAAAATCTAAGCAACCATTTTAACTTTTATTGGTTCGTGACTGTCATAATTATTAATTACAAAATCGTCAACTTGATAATCATTAATGTTCTCTCTAATTTGTTTTATATTTATAGTTGGAAATATTTTTGGTTCTCTTGTAAGATGAGATGTTGCTGCCTCAATATGTTCTTCATAAATATGACAATTTCCCATAAAATAAACAAATTCATATGCTTCTAATCCACAATGTTCAGCCAATAAATGTGTAAGAAAACTGTATGACGCAATATTAAACGGCTGTCCACATATTACATCACAACTTCTTTGATATAACGCACAACTTAATTTGTTATTATCGTGAACGTTAAATTGGCATAAAATATGGCAAGGCGGTAAAGCCATTTGTTCTATTTGTGCTGGATTCCAAGCTGTCATAATATGTCTCCGACTGGTTCTTTGATTAGGATCCTTAAGAGCATCAATAATTTGTTGTAATTGATCAATACCTACAAAATTTTTAGTTTTACTATAAATATCAGGTTCATTTACATTTAATAATCTTTTACCGTTAAAATAATTATAATTAGCATTAAAAAATCTCCATTGATAACCATAACCTGGACCCATAATATTTTCAGGATAAGAATTTAGACCTCTTGAATCTAAAAATTCGCGTGATGTATTAGCATCCCAAATATGTACATTTTGTTTTTGTAAAAGAGAAACATCTGTTTCACCACGAATAAACCATAAAAGCTCCTTTAAGCAAGTCTTCCAAGCTGTTTTTTTCGTAGTTAAAATAGGAATTTTTTTATCCTTTAGAGAAAACCTCATCATATTCCCAAAAACACTTTTGGTTTTTCCATTTCTACTTTCTTCCCAATTACCATTATTAATAATATTCTCAATAAGTTTTAAATATTGATATTCTTCGTGATCTTTTAATTTTATCTTTTTATCAGTATCATTAATATTTAAATCCATTATATTTTAATATGAGATGTATTTAAATTGCTTACACATTTTATATTTATACCCTTGAAGATTTAAAACCGCACCCCCTAATTATTTTTTATATTTTTCTCAAAATAATATAGGCAAACCTTGAAGTTTCCTTTCATTTTATACAGAAAGGGGCGATTTTAAATCTTCAAGGGTGTAAATAAGGCGACCATATCTTTAACATTTTCATTATTTAATATTAAATAATGAAACTATTAATAAATTTATCTAAATATTATTTATGGAACACGAATGTAAATATATTACAGTTAGAGGGTTAAAACGTTTATGTACATTTAAATCAAATATATATATATCAGATACGCAAGATGGTAAACAATATCTATATAATATGGTTGAAAGTAATGAAATGTTTCATGGTATGACTATATTTATTTGTAGCAATTTACTAGATTTTTTTGTTGTGAATATTTTAAATAAAATTAAACATAAATTTATTTTAGTTTCAGGTATGTCTGTTAAAACCTCTCCGGTTGAAACATTAAACCAAAGACGATTCTTTGAATTAATAAATAACCCTAATTTAATTAAATGGTGTTCTCAAAATAATACAATTCAACATAATAATTTAATATTACAAATACCATTAGGATTAGATTATCATTCAGTTTATACTAAACCGAATGAATGGAAACACGTTATAAATGGTGATACACCAGTTAAAGAAGAAGAATTTTTAATAGATGTTGTTAATAATTCAAAACCATTTTATGAGAGAATTAATAAAATTTATGTAAATTTTGAGATTGGAAATGATAGATTTGGACAAAGAAAACAATGTTTAAAAGATATTCCGTCAAATTTATTAAAAAATAATTTAAAAAAACTAAAAAGAACTGAAACATGGAAAAATACAACAGAATTTACATTTGTATTATCACCGTATGGTAATGGTATGGATTGTCATAGAACTTGGGAAGCATTAATATTAGGTTCTATACCTATTATAAAATCTAAAGAGTTTGTAAAAATGTTTGAAGATTTGCCTGTTCTTTTTGTAAACGATTGGAAAAATATAAATCAAAAATTATTAGATGATACTATTGAAAAATTTAAAAATATGACATTTAATTATGACAAATTAACATTGGAATATTGGAAACAAAAGGTTTTACAATTTTGATTAACTTTATTTATATATTAGGTTTATTTTATCTTTCTTTTAGGAAATATTATTATCTTGTTCGTTGTATTATTATCTCTAATAAACTTTCATAAACGATACGAATGTAATATAAATTGTTCGTTTTATTTCAATAAATTTAATAAAATATTTACTTGAGATATTTCATTTTATATAATATAGGTTTCATATTTATTAACACAACAATTTTATAAGTTTTATATCCATATCCGTTTTCATTATTTAGGTAATGTTTAATGGCATAGTTAATATTATATTCTGTATTGCATTTAGTATTATATTATTTTAATAAAAATATAAAGTGCCGCACATTTAAAATATTAAACTATTATAAATACTTTATTTAACACAATTATTTGTTTTTAATTTCTAATTATACCCTATAAGAATGGACAGTTCAGAAGATTCAAATAAAAACTTTTTTAAGCATGTTTTTAATTTTGATGATGATTCAAAAAAAGACATCTTAAATATTATACAATATGCTTTAATTGCTATTATTCCTGTTGTAATTTTAAATAAAATTATAGGTAGATATGCCCCTGATGCCGAAGATAAAAAAGGCAGTTTAGAAATAACAGCTGAAATAGTTATTCAGATTCTTGTAATATTTATAGGTCTATTTATTATACAAAGAATCGTTACATTTATTCCAACTTATAGCGGAACAAAATACCCTGAACACTCTATTTTATATAGTATTTTATCAATATTAATGATAACTATAAGTTTACAAACAAAAATTGGAGAGAAAGTAAATATTTTAGTAAGCCGAATTATTGAATTATGGGAAGGTAAAAATGATAAAAATAATCAAAATAAAAAAAATAATATTAAAGTATCTCAACCTATTTCTGGTCAAATGAACGATTCACAAATAAATATGCAATCAATGAATAATTCACCTTACATAAACGGTACGTCTATAAATTCATTGCCTGTAAATGATGATGTATCAATGCAACCGCAACAATTACCAAATTATAATGCAATGTATAAAAAAGATAATACACCATTAGTTGATGCGGCTACTCCAGGCATTTCTCAAGAAACTTTTGGACCAGTTGCCGCAAGCGAATTTTTAGGAGGAGGAGGAGGTTCATTTGGTAGTTCTTGGTAAAATAAATATAATAAATAATATATAAGTATAATTAATAATATATTTACATATGGACGTTAACAAATTATTACAAGCATTAGATGATGAAAAAAACGAATCACTTTTAAATTTTACAACAGATAAAATTAAAGAAATGAATTTAAATATTTTAAAGGAGCTTCATCTCTCTAAAAAAGATACATTAGAATTATTAAGAAAGTTAAAAGACTATAAATATATAGATGAAATGAATGAATTAAAATATGGCTCATATATTCGATGGATACCTATTGAAGATGTGAATAATATATATTTAACAAGAGGTGCTATTTTTTGTGAAATAAAAATTACAGATAATGGTGTATTTTGTAATTGTAAAAATTTTGGTTTTAAAACACGTCATTTTCAAATTTCAATGGATAAAAATCTTATATTTCAAAAGTTTACTGACCAAGAATTAGTATTATTATCTTGTTTAGACCATTTATCAAAATAAAATAAAAAATAGAAAATTATTTATAATTAATAATTATAATGTTTAAGAATAATTTATTAATTCTAAAACCAAAAAATCTAGTTTTTGACAATAACAATACAAAAGATAGTATAGATTTGAGAATTAGAGAGAAAAATACGTATTACAATAAAATAATTCCTAAAATCAATGAAAATAAAAATATATATAAATAAATAACTAAATATTACTAATAATGATTTATATTAATCATAAAAAAAAGGCGATTTTTATTCATATTCCAAAAACTGGCGGAAGTTATATAGGTCCTACTTTAGTAAAATATTACGGGTTTATAAGTTATATTAATTTATTATCAAAACGAAGACCAGACCATAATTTAGTATGCGAAACACATCTTTTTAAAAATATTTTAATTGGAAATTCTACATATGATACTTCATTTTTTAATAAACAGATTGGTATATTATTATATTGTAAAACTAGCGAATATTTAAATAAATGTATGAACATGAATGAAGAGAAATGGAATACATATTTTAAATTTTGCTTTATAAGAAATCCTTATGATAGAGCTTTATCTGGATGGAAACATTTTAACATAATTCTTAATAAAAACTCAACCTTTTATGATTACATTAATATTGATAAATATAATATAAGTGATATTGAATATGGACACATATTTATGACACAAAAAACACAAATACAAAATACCGACGAAACATGTGGAGTAGATATGATTGGTAAATTTGAAACTCTTGAAGAAGATTTTAAAATTATTTTAAAAAAAATAGGGTTTGAAAATTTTATACATATTTCAAAAAAAGAAAATGTATCAAATAAAGAAGGATATGAAAATATAGTATTAGAACAAAAAACTATACAAAAATTAAATGAATTATTCAATGATGACTTTGAATTATTTCATTATAAGAAAATAAATGTTTAATATTTATATCCTTAATTTTTTTGTTTTATTTTTCTCTCTAATTTTACAATCTAAGAATAATCCAGGAATAAAAATTTTATTTTGAATTAGGTTAATATGTGATTTATGAATAGGTTTTTTAACTGTGCACATTTTTTTCCCTTTATGATACCTTGTAATACTTTTATACCCTTTGCCTTTTTTTATTGAAACCCTTCTTATTATTTTACCTCCAGTTTGGGTTTTAATTTCTGTATTTTCATAATCAAAACATTTTATATCTTTATTTTTTATCATATATATATATGAATATTTTTACTCTTATTAATTTATTTCATATTATATTTGTTGGTAGTTTATTTATTTATGTTGGAACTTATAGAGAGAAACTCCCTAAAATATTATTTCCTTTATTATTTATTTTAGGAATAATAGTAATATTTTATCATATATACAAAACATATACATACATTACACAAGGTAAACAAATTTGGATAAACTTAATTCATATATGTATAATTGGTCCTTTATTATGTTATATAGGATATAATAGAGATAAAACAACAAGGCCGTATTTTGAGTTATTATTGATGTTAGGATTCGCAGCAATTGGTTATCACAGTTATTATTTAATAAAGGGTTAACACTCCTCATCAATCCATTTTTTAGTTAAAACTTTTTTTACGCTTTCTAATGCCCCTTCAACCCAACCTTGATATCTGCTAACTGCTTCACCAACTACAATCATACCTTTTTGAGGATGTTGTGCTTGATCTACGAAATCCTCCCTACTAGCAAAATTCCTACTTAATGGTTCATAATAATGAGTTCCAATTGGCCAGTAATATTCTTTAATAGCAATTATTGATAAATTACCCTTAGGAATACCAAGAGTTTTTTCAAGTAATTCACAAAAAAACTTACGATTATAAGGTGTATTTTCTAAATATTCTTTTAAAGCTAAAGCATTATTATTGTCACTATATGAAATCATATAAACGCCTTTATCAGGTTTAATAGGAATTATTTTTTGAAGAGGTCCTGTAACAATTGTATAATTTACTACATATTTTTTCATAATTTTAGCAGATTTTTCATCGAATTTAGCATATAGCCTTAAAAATGGTTGCCCGTGAATCTGTTGGTATATACTTTTTTTATTCAAAGCGCCAGGAACGAGCTTTTGTATTCCTGAAATATTAGTAGCAATAATTACTTTATTAGAATAATAAAATTTTCCATCTTCAGTTATAATTTGAAATATACATGGTTGTTCTTTGATTTTTTCTATAGATACACAATCGGACGAAAATTTAAAGTTTTTGTGTCCTATTTCATCATATAAAGCATAGACCAATTCTTTCCAGGGGACATTTAAACCAACCCATCCACCTTTAGTATCATCCATTCCATAATTATATAATGTTTCATTAATATCAGCATTTTCATAATCAGTATAACCTGATGTAAGTATAAATTTGTTATACATATGACGACCATACATTTCACAAAATAATTGTTTAAATGTTTTATGTTCATAATTAGGATATTTTTTATAATCTTTTTTCATTTTATTTATTATTTTTTCAACATCCATAATGTCTTCACTATAAAATGCTCTAGAATAATCCATTACAGATTTAAATTCTGAATAAAAAACTTGTAATTTGTTCATTAAATCAATTAAAAGAGGGTTTTTATCTTTTCTTCCGATACCAGCCCCAGTAACGATTGATGTTTTATAAAAAAAATCTGTACTAGTTCTTCCACCGATCCAATTTTTACTATATTTTTCTAAAACACAAAAGCTTTTATTAGGAGATTTTTTTTGTATATTATAAGCAGAATATAAACCAGCCATTCCGCTTCCAATTATAATTATATCATAATATATAACGCTCATATATATTTATAATAAAAGTATTTATTATAATAATCTGTTTTTTTTGGTTTTATTATTTTTTTTAAATTTAACTGTAGTTTTTCCTCTACAATTAAATTTTCCACGTGTATATCCTTTTGAATTAAATATTGTTTTTGTACAAATACCAATTGAACGTCCTTCATTTTTGTTATCAACTTTTTTAATACATTTGCATAATTTCGTAGATAATATTTCTTCAGCGTGTTTTCTAATAAGCTCCTTAGTTTTAGGTATAGGTTTATTATAATATTCTAAAATTTGTTTATAATCATTTTTTGTCAAATCTTTCATATTTTATAATATTTACAAATAAAATATTTATAACTTTATAATTATTCTAAAGTTCGAATGTGTATAATTTTATAAATTTGTAAATCAAAAAAACTAAATATATATTACAAATGAAAATAGTTGTGTTTGATTTAGATGAAACTCTCGGTTATTTTACACAATATGGAATATTTTGGGATAGTTTAAAATATTATTTTAAAAATGAAAATAACATACAATTAACATATACAGATTTTAATGCTATTCTAAATTTATATCCAGAATTTTTACGCCCGAATATAATAAATATTTTAACATACTTAAAGGAAACAAAACTTTCTAATTGTTGTCATAAAATGTTTATATATACTAATAATAATGGACCGCCAGAATGGGCTAATTATATAATACAATATTTTGAAGAAAAAATTAAATATAAACTAATTGACCAAATAATAACTGCTTTTAAAATAAATGACAAACCAATTGGAAACCTTAGAACAACCCATAATAAAACACACATAGACCTTATTAAATGTACTAAAATACCTATTAATTCTGAAATATGTTTTTTAGATGATACATTTTATCATGAAATGGCAAATGATAATATATATTATATAAATGTAAAACCTTATTATTATAATTTACCATTTAATTATATGATACAAAAATTTAAAGAAAGTGGCATCTTGGGAAAAAATATTAATACTAATTTTGAAAAAAACATTATTAAACATATAAAACTTTATAAATATGAGTGTATTTATAAAGATCTTAAAGAGTATGAAATAGATAAAATTTTGGGAAAACGAATTATTCAGCACTTAAAATATTTTTTTATAAAAACCAAAAAAAGTATTTGAATAAAATACATTTATTAGACATTTTCTCATTTAAACCGTCCACTATATAATAAATATTATATATATATTATATATATATATGACAGCTAAAAAAAGGTCTGGTTTAGCAAACGATAGAAGGGCTTATGGGTGTTCTAGATATTGTCCAATTACACAACGGACACAAGTAGTTCCAACAACTTACACAGTTGCATATAATGGAAATGGTTATACAGGAGGAACTGCTCCTACAGATGGTTCTTCTCCGTACATAGCTGGTTCCACAGTATCAGTTCTTGAAAAAGGGTCTCTTATAAAAACCGGATACACATTTGCTGATTGGAATACTGTTGATGATGGTTCTGGAATGAGTTATTCCCCTACAAACACATTTACAATTAATGCCAATACAACACTTTACGCACAATGGACACTTATTGAATACACATTAACATATAATGGGAATGATAATACAGGAGGAACTGCTCCTACA
>Ga0187843_10001242_pt1 | contig 16445 bp, 14 predicted proteins | sample SpaLakP09_SKY_43_FD_134516 | JGI IMG/M metagenome (GOLD analysis project Ga0187843, IMG submission 134516) | Oligotrophic lake water microbial communities from Sparkling Lake, Wisconsin, USA - SP09_SKY_43 | ecosystem: Environmental > Aquatic > Freshwater > Lake | place: USA: Sparkling Lake...
AAATATAAACAAGAGAATATTCTTTCTTTGCCGACATCTAACCCTATTGAGGAAACACCCTTTGTCTCATGCATTCAATCACCTCATAATTATGCATACGTAGATAGTTTCTTTTATTGTTTAACCTCTGACTTGAAAGAGGAAGGATTTCAACATGGAATGGAAGTATTCGACGAGTACATTTGTCTTGCAGAAAATGTAGAGATTAACATAGCCGATGACTTTGAGTATATTTGTGATAGCCCTTTTTTTAAAGAACGTCTCAATCATGACTTCTTTTTCAAGGAGGAAGAACTAAATGGACTATTGCAAGATAAAAAACTAGACCCTATTCATATATCCGAAGAACCTTGTGCATTTGAATTGGAAGAGCTCGAGGATGGTTCAGAAGTTGTTTCTCCACTCGTAGACATCAGTGACGTGATTGAAGTAACTGAAGATGTCGAAGAATTAACAGAAGAAGACACGGATGACGCAGTGACAGAAGAACTAGATTTTGACTTGGATGAACACGAGAATGGGTCCGATATGAGTTTTACCGACGAAGAAAAGGAAGAAGAATCAAGCATAGAAAGTGACTGTGATACTCCCGAAATGCTTCAGGATATGGTTTTGAATATTAAGAAAATGCCTGTTCAAGTGGTCACCTTGGAAAAATGTGAAGATACCTTAGACTCACTATTGGAGACGGATGCCATGCGAATGGAGGAACTCGAGAGTGCAATGTTCCAGATTATTGTCATGTTGTACACCTATCAGAATATTTTTCATTTTACCCATAACGATCTACATACAAACAACATTATGTATGTGCATACAGAGAAAGAGTATATCTGTTACAAGGTACTTGGTCATACTTACCAAATTCCTACATTTGGTAAAATGTATAAAATCATTGATTTTGGACGGGCCATCTACGAAGTCAATGGGAAACGCATCTGCAGTGACAGTTTTTCGGAAAATGGCATGGCTTATACCCAATACAACTGCGAACCCTTTTTAAATCCTTCTAAACCAGTGATTGAACCCAATTATAGTTTTGACTTGTGTCGTCTTGCTTGTTCCATGTTGGATTTTATCATTGATGACCTCAAGGAAATCGATAACTTCCGTAAGGTTCCAATCTATGACCTCATTCTGTCATGGGTTTACGACGACCATGGCATGAACATTCTATACAAGAAAAATGGCGAGGATCGTTATCCAGAATTTAAATTATACAAGATGATTGCTCGGATTGTACATAAACATTTACCTGAAACCCAATTTGAGCATGAATGTTTTACCAAGTACAGAATGAAGGTGAAAGTAGATATGGACATTGATGCATTGGTATCTTCACATAAGCCATTGAAACATTAAATACCCTGTTTAATTTTACGAGCACGTTTCTTTTTTTTTGGTTGAGTTATCTTATTCTCTAGGATGTGATCAATGATAGGATTGAACACTTCAACGATAGGTTCAGGCTGGGCTTCAGGCTCTGATGCAATCTGGGCTACTGGCTCGGCTTCAGGCTCGACTACTGGCTCTGATGCAATCTGGGCTACTGGCTCGACTACCGGGTCGACTACTGGCTCTGATGCAATCTGGGCTACTGGCTCGGCTTCAGGCTCGACTACCGGCTCGACTACTGGCTCGGATGCAACCTCGGCTTCAGGTTCGGCTACTGTCTCGGATGCAACCTCGGCTACTGGCTCTGAAGCAATCTGGGCTACTGGCTCTGATGCAACATCGGCTTCAGGCTCGACTACTGGCTCTGATGCAACATCGGCTTCAGGCTCGACTACTGGCTCTGATGCAATCTCGTCTACTGGCTCGTCTACATCATCGGTCTTTGTCTCAGGTTCCACTTCTGGTCCAGGGTTTAGATCATCGGTTTGTGTATAGACAGAAACATATGAAACATCTAATTTTGTATTGAATACATGATTTTGGTCGGGATTGGAAACAGATATCTCATCAAGCATGTGTTCATTCGTATCTTTCATGACTCTAATAAAGTTATCTTCGATTTCATCCACATTATATCCTTGTTCTGGCGGTGGTTTACGCATTACATGGTGCAATAACATACCCAATCTGTCTTTTAAGTTTACAAGAAAGGTCATGTGATATATAAAATAGGTATTTAAATATTGTTCGAACATTTGAATATTTGTTTTAGTGATTGTATCTGTAAATAATCGGGTGTGTACATAATTTCCAATATGAATACCGGTTGAGATTAATCGTTTCTCATTATCTCGTTTTCTGTGTTCTAACTCCATATACTCATATGCTTTGTGTATAAGAAATGAAACATCCTTGTATACCTTGTGCACCATTTCGTGTTCATATTCCTTGGTAGGTTCTAAATCTTTGTAAATAGGCAAGACACTTTTCACTAATTCAGTGGATATATTGGCAACATAATAGTCGTAGACATGGTTGTACAATTTATAATAATCACAATACAAGCGGTTATCGATCAAAATAAATTGTTCATTTAAAAAGGTCAACTCGTTCTCAGTTAATTTCAGTTGAAATCGTAACGAGTCTATTACAAAGAAATGATTGTGATTACTTGATACAAACGCAACATAATTTTCTTTCATACCCTTTCTCTTTTCCTCAAGCCGGAGAAACAGGTTGTGTATTTCTTTTCGAATTCCACTAATTTCTAAAAATCTATCTTTCATTAACCTAGAGCATTATTCTTTTATTTCTCTATTGTATATGACCGTCATTACAGATAAAAATATTCATAGTCTTGTCTACAACTATTGCAAAGATAAAGAGAAGTCGCCTGTTGATTTACAGACCATGCCTATTGATTTACAGACCGTGCCTATTGGAGAATGGGACGTAAGTCAAGTGACTAACTTTAATAATCTATTCACAAAAACATTAGATTTCAATGAACCTTTAAACTGGGACACAAGTAATGTCGTTTCAATGATACACACGTTTTCAGGATGTAAAGAATTTAACCAACCTCTAAAATGGAATGTGAAAAAGGTAAAAAATATGCGATCTATGTTTAGTGGATGTGAAGAATTTGACCAACCTTTGGAATGGGAAACCGATAGTGTAAGTGACACTTCTTTCATGTTTTTTAACTGTAAGAAGTTCGATCAACCGCTAAACTGGAACATGGGAAAGGTCGTAGTTATCAATGATATGTTTAGGCTTTGTGACAAGTTCAATCAACCCTTACCATGGGACGTAAGCCATGTCCAAGATATGTCCAATACATTCGATGAGTGTCTATCGTTCAATCAGTCCTTACGGTGGGATGTTTCGAATGTAACTAATATGCGTTCCATGTTTTCATCCTGTATATCTTTTGATGGAGAATTAACTGGGATTTCTACATCAGAATGGGATGTGAGAAAAGTACAGGACATGATGAGGATGTTCTATGAGTGTTTATCCTTTAATCAGAAGATAGATTGGGATACAGAGAAATTGACCAATGTGAAGCACATGTTTATGAATTGTAAAAGGTTGAATAAACCTATTCATCTGAACCTAAAAAACATAAGTGATATGTCATTCATGTTTAGCGATTGTACAGAATTCAATCAGCCTCTAAACTTTGATGTAAGTAAAGCGTCGAATATGGAAAATATGTTCCAGGATTGTTCTAACTTTAATCAGACACTGCAATGGGATGTGAGTAATGTCTTAAAGATGAACCGAATGTTTTCGGGGTGTCAAATGTTCAATTCTCCTCTTGTCGGTATCACTGAACCTCATTGGGATGTATCTAAAGTATACGACATGGCTGAAATGTTTGAGAATTGTGATCATTTTAATCAGCCCTTAGTATGGGATGTCGCGCATGTAGAATATATGTATGGGATGTTTTCAAACTGTAGAGATTTTAATCAGCCTTTAGCATGGAACTTAGACCACCTGGAATATTGTAGTCTCATGTTTGCGAACACACCCGCATTCAACCAAAATTTAACTCAATGGGATATGACAGATATAATGGATAAAGAAGATATGTTCGTAGGGTCTGGTATAGAAGAGCGAAATCTACCTAGAGGAATTGACCCAGTCGAACCTGTAGAGGCCGGACCACCCGTAGAAGTAAATGCCTATCAAATCCACCAGTTTTCTGCAAAAGTTGATATTGAACGACTAAATGCATTTTTTCATTCCAAAACAGTGTTTCAACCTGAAACGATTGAACCTATTTCGGAATTCCTTTACAGTGTCTTGAATGGAATGATCCAACAATTGGACACTTATGCAACTGAAGAGGAGACGGAAAAATTAAAGGAACTAGATGTATTGAACACTTATATCAAGAGGGATACGAACGCAGAAATCTCTCATCTAAATGTACCCTCTTTGATAAAGGAAAAAGTGAATAGATTATACCAGAAAAGGAAAAACATTCTGGACAAGATCCATACTTCCAAACAGCTGACACAGCCCGTTCGTTATATAAAAAAGATTGACCGATTATTGTCCATGGCAACCATGAAACGTAAAGAAGTACTAGAACTAGAAAAGAGTTTATTAACCGAATTAGACCAAGTGGACAAAGAAATCAAGATGATACGTATGGATAAGAATAAGAAAGATAAATTATTGGTTCTTTTGGAAGAACAAGAAAAAATGAGGATCCTTTCAGGAAGAAAGAATTTACTCGAACACGAAATCAAGAACGAGAGAGACAAGATTGTGAAGCATCATAAGGACCTTGACAAAATTATGCAAAATGTATTGTCCCGTCTTAACTTTTCATTGTATTCAGAGAAATGGCGTATTTCCATTCTATACGCATTGGACTATGTAGAGAGACAGCCTCTATTGTTTAAAAAAGCATATGTGGAATCATTCCTAAAAGACTGTGTCAATGCATACGAAGGCGTCACAGGAATGAGCTGTGCTACGGGTGTACTGGAACGTTTTATCATTTCTCTGATGGCTGGTTGTGGTGCGTCTTTATCTGTTTCAGAAAATCCAGAATATGAATACATCAAAGGGATCGTCGAGAATGGTCTAAACAAATTGATCCCTGAGTATATCCTTAAATGGTATAAATTACATAGTCACGATCCTTATCGTTTCACCACCGAGACAAAGGAACAGAGGTTAGATAATCTAAAAAAGTACCTTCTTTCGTTTTTTCCAGAAAATGAGGAACTTATCCTTTCACTCATTCCCCAGTATGCGATTGATATAGACAATGAAGATTTTGCTTATAAAAAAGAAAACAGTGCAGAACGTATCAACATGAACGAGGTGTATGCATCTATTTCGCATGAGGAAAAGAAACCCGTCTCTATCTTTTCCAGGCTAACTAAACTCATTCCTATACCTAGAAAAAACACGAAAAGTTCCACCAATCGTAAAACGAAAAAATCTAAAAAAAGGCCTGCACCGAAACCACGTGTTAGATCCACGTTGAAAACAAAGCAGAATAAACAAAATAAAACGTTTAAAACGGGAGCTGTCCTAGGCACTGCGTTCGGTTAATAGTATATTATTTTATTCATCTATGGTATGGAACAACCCATACAATGGAGTATTGAACACGAGACTATTCTGTCCGAGTGGGGAGACAAAGCTTTGTGCTATAAATGGTTACACATGAAAAGTACTTCAAAATATCAATACCTACATAATGTCTATACCATTCCGGTGATCATCATGAGTACACTGACAGGTACCGCCAATTTTGCACAGGAAAAACTTCCTCCAAATTATATAATTTATGCACCCATTGTGATAGGCTGCATCAATATTTTGGCAGGTATTATTACCACTATACAGCAATTTTTAAATATTACAGAACTTTATGAGTCTCATCGTGTCAGTACGATTGCATGGGATAAATTTTACCGACGTATCAAACATGAACTATCCAGAAAGCCCGCTGAACGAACCCCCATCAGTGAATTCATTCTAACTGCGACAGAAGAATACAATAGACTTATTGAAACCAGTCCACCCATAGACAAGGACATTGTAGGCTACTTCAAAAGCACCTTTGATGGTTCTTTCACAAACCCAAACATCAAGACCATGTTTAATGAATTGAGTAAACCAGACATTTTAGATACTCTTATATCGACAAGAAAAAGTATTTACAAGAACCCTGAAGACAGTATCAAGGAACTCATTTCAACCCAGCTACAACAAGATCTTGGGACTGATAATAATATTGTCAATCAATACAAGAAAATTCAAGAATTTAGTACACGGTTTCGTGTAGAATTGTCAAGAGAGCCGACCCGTAAAGAGTATATGGATAATTTAGAAGATATTCCTTCTCAATTTATTGATACATTTCTTACACAGGTTTAAAACTGTGTCATGAGGGAAGTTCGAAAGAAAGAACCACTCGTTGACAAGCTAACATTAAAACCACTGTAAACCGTGGCTTCAACTTTATCACCTTTGTTTAGCTTGACTACCTCATTCATGTTCTGAATAAAATAAGTTGACTTTACGTAAGGAGACACATATCTAGTTATAGAATTTAACCCGTTGTATGTTTGTATGGATGATTCCCATGTTGTCCGTGGATTAGAGGTAAGATTTAAATAGGCGTCTACGCTATAAAACCCAGATTGAGGTGCAATATAAGATGCATTAAGAATAGCCGCATTTGTTTTATCGTAATGGTAAGTGGCGTTAGGGATAGAATAGACATTCCAAAAAGGATTATAGATTAGTCCATTTGTTACGTTTAGACTGGATGCATTTACACTCATTAAGGTCGTGAAACCGGACACATTGAGAGTGGAGTCTAGAATGGTAGGTCCTGTGATTTGCACCGCTTTGTAGAAAGAAGCATTCTCCGATACGTTGAGGGTGGAGTCTAAGATAGTCGGTCCTTTGATTTTTACACTACTTAAAAAAGATGCATTCTGGGCCACGTTGAGGGTGGAGTCTAGAATGGTGGCTCCTGTGACTTGTACCCTAGTTAAGAACGATGCATTCTGGGCCACGTTGAGGGTGGACTCTAGAATGGTGGCTCCTGTAACCTTTACTGCACTTAAAAAGGATGCATTCTGGGCCACGTTGAGGGTGGAGTCTAAGATAGTGGCTCCTGTAACCTTTACTGCACTTAAAAAGGATGCATTCTCGGTCACGTTGAGGGTGGAGTCTAAGATAGTGGCTCCTGACACTTGTACCTTAGTTAAAAAGGATGTATTGCCAGAAACGCTGAGGGTGGATCCTAGAATGGTGGCTCCTGTAACCTTTACTGCACTTAAGAACGATGCATTCTCGGTCACGTTGAGGGTGGAGTCTAGAATGGTAGGTCCTCTGATTTGAACCGCTTTGTAGAAAGAAGCATTCTCGGACACGTTGAGGGTGGAGTCTAGAATGGTAGGTCCTCTGATTTGAACCGCTTTGTAGAAAGAAGCATTCTCGGACACGTTGAGGGTGGAGTCTAGAATGGTAGGTCCTCTGACTTGTACCTTACTTAAAAAGGAAGCATTGTCCGATACGTTGAGAGTGGATTCTAAAAGGGTAGAACCCGTAACCTTTACTGCACTTAAGAACGATGCATTTCCCATTGTATTTAGAGTACTATCTAATAAGGTAGAACCCGTAACTTGGAGTGAGCTCAAGAAAGAAGCGTTTCCTTTAACACAAAGGGTTGAACCCAAAGATACATTATCCGAAACATTCAGCGTACTTTGTAAAAGAGTTTGACCATTTGTCTGTAGATTACCCAATATGGAAGTATTACCTGATACAGCGAGAGTACTTTGTAAGATTGCTGGACCCAAGGACTGAATTCCCTCACTATCTACGTATAATTTTCCTTTGACGAAAGCATTTCCACTTATATCTATCGCACGTTTCATCAAATCCGTAACCAACTCACGATCACCTACTTCTGCGTCAGTAAATCCAATCGATAAACTGTTGATAAATACGTTCCGGTTTGCCATTATTTATAATCAATATAATTTATTTCCTGATTATATGTGGATAGGAATATTTATCGCGGTTATGTTATTAGGGGTCCTTTCCTTTCCGAGAGAAGGATTTACTTGTTCGGTAGAGAAATGTAGAGCGGACCAGTCCTATATAGAAAAAGACAACATCTTTTGTTGTTTCAACCCTACAGGCAAAGAAGAAAATTTGCTCTCTTTACAAAGACCCTACAGCGAATGTAAGGTAAACCCTGGCAAAAATAAAATGACATTATACGATGCATTTGGTGTCCCTACCATTTATGATACGCCTGTAACCTATAATTGTAACCCTTACAATATTTTGGTCTCTAAAAAATAAGACAAGAATGTAATGAAAACAATTAGGTCAAGATGGAAAGCCCCCATCTATCGAAAGAGTTATCGAAAGAAATATGGATCCTCTTGTTTTTTAGAACCTCGCACGTTACGTTATCCCATCTGTACAAAAGGACAACTTGATTGTAAAGCCCTTTCTGCAGCACGTTATTATGCAATGCTTTCAAAGAACAAGAAGGTTTTGGCGAAGATACGTAAAACACGTAAACATTGCATTTGATGAATGTATTAAAGGAATATTACTAATAGAATAAAATGAAGGTACTCAAGCTATGTGTAGCCCTACCTCGTCTGAAGGAATTGTATGATGGTCTCATTGACCGACACAATCAAGAGGTCGAACATAATATTTATGCAAATTCTGGGTTTGATCTAGTTTTTCCAGAGACGTTGTGTCTGATCAGCGGAACACACAAAGTAGACCTCCAGGTTCGTTGTGCCATGTATGAGGAAGGTAAATCACCCAGTGCATTTTACCTGTATCCTCGATCTAGTATTTACAAGACCCCTCTTCGACTATCCAATAGCGTAGGCATTATCGACAGTGGATATAGAGGAAATCTTGGTGCAGTATTTGATGTATCTGGACCCTACGAGTGTGTAGAAGGACAAAGGTTTGTGCAGATTTGTGCACCTTCCTTGGAACCCTTTAAAATCATTCGTGTGGACGACTTGGATGAAACGACCCGTGGAATGGAAGGATTTGGATCCACGGGTCTTTTCTAGATAGAATGTCAAATATAAACTTAAATCTAAAATATAAAGATAAATAAATGAAATGTACAGCAGATGAATACTCTACTTCCCTAGGTATTCCAGGACAAGGGTTTCATACCCATTATTGGGGTATTGCTCTGTTAGATGTATTGGGAACCATTGTGATTGCAGAGTTATTGTCCTATTTATTTGGATGGAATATTTATTTGGTTCTCGTCACCCTCTTTTTGGCAGGGATTGTATTACATCGTTATTTTTGTGTTCGAACCGAGGTAGATAAGTGGTTGTTTCCTTAGTTACATCTTGGGCATTTCTTTGGACGGATCCTTAAGAGGTGTTGTTTCATGTGTCATTAAAATACTTCCTGCCGGAATAGACATGAAGGTAAAGCCCTTCAATCCTTTAAACTTCTCATTCAATACATCTAGTATCTCTTTTAAAAGTTTCTTTATTTCATCGGGATCCGTTGTTACTTTTACACTTGGCGTATAGACCATGTTTAAAGCCTTTGCAAAGATAGAAACCGCGAACAGATAGACCTTACTTAGATTTACTTGTGTAGCAATTACCTTATTTGGATCATTCAGAAAATCCGTACCGTTTAGGGTATTCATAGTCTTCGTGTATATCCCCTCTTTGATGTTAGGTAAAAGAGTGGTCTTTAAAAAGCTAAAGGTATTTTCTGTCATGGTCATGAAAGGTACAATCACTCTATTGTATGCATCTGTCTTGTATACCGCCAATAGTTCCATAAATGAGTGAATAAAAGGTGTTACCCCTCGTAAGTGAGACAATGCACATAAAATGACTAGTGAAAATAGGAGACTAATTTTGAATTTGTTTTCCTCAATCATGGTAGGGTTTTTATTGGTAACCGCATTTTTCCGTGTAATCATATTTCGGGCATTCCTATTTCGGGCATTCGTATTTCGAGTATTTAGAGTATTCAAATTAGTTGACCCCCCTGTCAGTAACCGACTTGAAGCATCTGTAATTAGTTTTTCAAACAGAGGTTTAATCGTTTCCATGTCTTCCTTCGCTTTAGTATTGACATAATTGACGAGTTCTTCTATTCCCATCTTATATAGTATACACATAAAAATTGAATGCTCTAATTTGAGTAGAGGAAGAGACAACATGGCGCGTATCTTTTCCATCGAAGGCAACATCGGCACGGGCAAATCCACCTTCCTTGATTTGCTGAAGGAACATTTTAAGGACCGAGAGGACGTCTGCTTCCTTCAAGAACCGGTAGACATCTGGCTCAACTGCAAGGATGAAGAAGGGTCTGTACTTGACCACTATTACAAAGATCAACGTGCCTATGGGTTTAAGTTTCAAATGCTTGCCTACATTTCACGACTTTCCATCCTTCGAAAGGCTTTGGAAAACCCTAAAACAAAATTCATCATTTGCGAAAGATGTTTATTCACAGATAAACATGTGTTCTGCAAGATGCTGTATGACGATGGTATCATTGATGAGATTGGTTATCAAATCTATAACATGTGGTTCGGAGAGTTCAACGAATACGCAAGTTGTACGCCTATTTATTTGAGATGTGAACCGGTCGTATCTTATAAGAGAACATTGCACCGTGCGAGAGAAGGTGAGGTTATTCCTCTAGCCTACCTTGAAAAATGTCATCAGTACCATGAAGAATGGCTAAAAGACGCAATTACAGTGGATGCCAATATAGAAAAGGTAAAAACAACGCAGTGGATCGCTTTGTTCGAACAGCTTATTCGTGGACCCATCTAAAAACTATATTCAACGAATAAAGATGGATTTCCTTTTTTTTATTAGGACGATATAGAAATGGAAAAGATACAAACCCTGGTTAAATACAGTGATGCCATACGAATACTCATGCCTTTGGTCGAGACTCCAAAAAATCATACACCGTTTGAGAAAATGGCATCCGGGATTACACTATTGGCTCCTATCAAAGAGCCTTTATGGAAAATAGACAGGGATGCATTGACCCAGACCATGCGTTATCTCTTTTCTTTGTCTCACCAATGTTATGTACTATCCGTCGTAGAAGGCAAGCCTTCCATGTTTAAAATCATTCCGCCATTGCACGACAGTTATCAAAAACGATTTGACCTTGCTTTAAAGGGTTTGACTAGCAATCCACATATTACAGAAAAACAGCGTGCTCGTATTGAAAAAATGAAACCTGTACGTATCATGCAGTGTGTCGTCAAAGACAGGGTTAATACGGATATAGACGACAATGAATATTTAGATTTGTTCCGCACAATCTCTTTACCGGATGGTATGTTTATTCTTAACTTAACCGATGCATTGATTGTAAGAAAAGACAAAAAACATCCATTTCCGATGGTGATGGGAGACGTCCCTGCGCCATCCTATACCTCGTTGTTGCCCATCTTATCCATGTCTGGACAAAAAGGATACATGGACATACCCATTCCAAATTACGACGAAATGGAACATGTTTATACCAAACCTTTACAATACGACACCTTGACAGCTGAATGGAATAAGAAAACCGATACAAGGGCGGTATTTCGAGGTGGTCCTACGGGATGTGGTTATACAGATGAAACCAACATGCGTATCAAGCTGGCATTGTTAGCAAAAGAAGACATCTTTAAGAATAGATTAGACATTGGTCTCACCGGAAAAGGTCCTACGATTGACTCTGGATCGGTTCGGTTTGATCCAGTACATGGTCTCGGTATGTTAAACACCGGAATAAAGCCGACAGATACTTTTTTGACCATGGCACAGCAAAGTAAGTACCGTTACATACTTCATGTAGACGGGAACGTGAATGCGTATCGTCTTTTGAATACAATGACTACGGGTTCTCTCGTGTTACGTGTGACAAGTGAATATACCTCATGGGCGGAGAGATATTTACAAGCGGGTGTTCATTATCTTGCGGTAGAAAGGGACTTATCCAATTTGGATACATTGTTGACCTATTGTGAAAAGAACCAAGACAAATGTAAAGAAATAGCTGAAAATGGGCGGGTCCTTGCACGCAAGTTATTGACACGTGAATTTATAGAAAACTATTTCCTGATGATGTTTAATCAATTTAGCCTTTCTCGCGAAGAGTATGAAACGATCAAACCCACCGTAGATCTTTTGTCTCTTCCATCTGAAGACCCGCGGGTCTCGTCTGTTCGGGTAGCCTTAATTGTTCCCCATCGTAATCACTTAGAAGATCTAGAAAAATTACGCACTACATTGAAGTCCTATGATCTGGGTAAGAATTTATTGGATATCTACGTCGTTGACCAAAACAATGCAGACCTTATGAAACGTTCTCTCTTGTGGAATGTGGGTTATCTCTTGTCAAAGGAAAAACGTTATGACCGTTACGTGTTTCATGCCGCCGACGCATACCCAGACGAGGTCATGTTCAAACAGTATTTTAAACATAGCGATAAGGCAGTTATCTTTGGTCCAGGTGTCATGGGCCTAACCGGTGAATTGTTTGAAAAGATCAATGGATTTCCGAATACCTTTCTTGTGGGAGAAGAAGAAGCCCTGACCCATCGACTGACGAGACAAAAAATACTTTTGTACAAGCCTCTAGAGGGAACTTTAATGAAAGGAGAGACCAAAGAGGTGTTAAGATGGGATGAATTGGTGGAAGATATGAAACGGTCTGAAATGAATGGAATAGAGCAATTGAATGATCTTTCCATCTATATTCGACCCTATGAGTTTGATGACTTTGTATCTAGCTATCAAGTAGATAAAAAGACCCTAAGTACAGAAAAAGACCTGAATAGGATGGCATTGAAAGACTATAAGAACGACCGTTCTCTGGAAGATGCGTTTGCAGTCTATCCGTATAAGATGACCTATGTTTCTGAAAGAAATAAAATTGTCCCCTTGCGTAAGGTAAAAGAACCTACAAAGGAAGAACCTATCATGGATGTAGTGAAGGAAACTGTGAAAGACGACCATTTGTATGTGTCAAATCTCATTGTGGAGACTGTATCCGTAAAGTTTGAACATTGCGGGCGAGACATGGAAAAGTATTTTTTGTTGTATGCACGGGATCATTTGGAAGGCCGATGTATCAAAGAAGGTTATGTACGACCTGAAACCACAAAAGTTATCACTTATACCTCGGGTGGTATTCATGGCACTCTTATTGAATACAGGGTATTGTTTTTGGTTCAAGTATGTCATCCCTATGAAGGATTACGTCTTACCTGTACGATTGAAAGCATCTCCAAGATTGGGATACGTGCCGTTATTCGAAAAGGACAGACCCCTATTGTCGTGTATTTGACACGTGAATTAAACCCGTCGATTTATATGGAAGATTATGAACTGGAACAGGTGATTGAGGTCTCTGTTTTGGGACATCGTTTTGAAATGCGTGATCCATTTATCAGTGTATTAGGATTCCTCTTGAAGTAGACGTTGTACAAGTGCATGTGTATCACACAAGTAAAACCAACCCTTTCTTTTTATCCTGTTTTCTTCGGGGGTGCCTTGGTCAAAATCTTGATAAATTTCTCCATATTCAAGTTCTCGTAACATCGATAATTCTGTGTAATTTTTTTCTCTAATTCGATAATCCAATTCCACTGCGACAAGATGGACCGAAGAACTTAACCCCCTGTAATGTTCTGTCCAGCACAAATCTTCTGACTCATTTAAAGAAACCGCATGTTGATAGTCACGCGGTGACCATTCTTTCTTTCGTAGTAACCTGTGATAAGGCTCCATTAAAACAAACGATACCTCCATTTTACTATTCTTATGATACAACGCTTAAATACTTATAGCCAGGTATTCACAAATTCGTGTTTCGGATCATGTTTCTTCTCTTGGAGTATCGGGTTCATAATCCTCTGCGTGTAAGGTGCCCGATCTGCACCGGTGCCTGCAACCCATTGCCAATTCCCGTTGTTAATTGCAGGGTCATAGTCAATCAAATGAGTGGCAAAATACTGTTCCCCTTTACGCCAGTCGATCTTGAGTGTTCGTGTCAAATAATTTGCAGTGACCAGTCTACCTCGATTGGTCATAAACCCAGTTTGGTTTAGTTGTCGCATGGACGCATCCACCAATGGCATACCCGTCGTTCCTTCTGTCCACTTCTTCCACCCTACGGGATCGTCAACCCATGTAATAGGGTCGGATTTAAAGGAACTTCTCTCTTTTAGAACTCTCGGAAAATAAAAGGTCAAATAATAAAAGAACTCTCTCCATATCAGCTGACTACGAAACCCTTCGTCGTCATTTGCCCAATAAGCTTCTCGTATACTGATACAACCGTATTTTAGATACGGAGACAATTCCATGGGGGTTTGCATGTCTCGTGTAAAGGGACGTTTCAAATGAACCAATCCTTTTTTTCTTCCTCCATGTAATTGCTCATGTTGAGGTATCTTGGGTTCATACGTGCTTGGATAAGATGCAAATATTGCGTTGGTTGTATGTGGAATGTCTGGGGTATTTTGAAAGGCCCTATTTTTAAAGGGAGTGTATACCACATAAGGATCTCCATTCTTTTTCACAAATGTTCCCATGTTAGCTAAGAGTACATCTTCTTCCATGATACATTCAATATCATGCTCTATGCAATAGTCATGTACCTTTTTGTCTCTTTCTAAAGAATACGGCGTATAATCTTTATTAAATGCCAAAGTTTTCATGGAAAGGGTCTTCAATACATCCAAGGGTTCGCCATAAAAGAAACAAAGATCTCCTCCGCGTTTCCTTAGGAGTTCGCGTAATTCCATCAGAGCCTCACACATAAACTGGAAACTTCTCTCGGAATAAAAAGGATTGTGTTTCAGTTGTGTCGGTGTAAAAATAAACACACATGTTATCGGTTCTTTTCTCTGGGCGAGTGCATTTAGTGCTTTATTGTCTATTAATCTAAAATCACGCCTAAACCAGAAGACGTTCATTATAAAAATTGAAGGGAACTTATTTAAATGTTTTCTGTATCATGAATATCTTTGAAGCAGTCGTCAACGTCCAAGGCTTTCTCCTTTTCGCGCAATTCTTCTTGCATGTGAATCAGAACAACCCGGTTCGACACGTATTTCTTGGATTATACGCATACATATTCTATAAATACCTAATGATGGATAAGCAGTGCCTTGTACCTGACATTCAACAACGAAATTACACTCATGGAGAGTTCATGTAGATATGTACCTAATCGAGCAAAATCATCATATTCCAGAATATGCATATATATGCCTTATTTTTTAACCTCTTCCGTTTATGTATAGAATAGAAAATGTATGAATATTTGTATGAATAGAGAAACCGAAAGAATGTTTCACGAAGACTGCATGACACGTCAAAACTTACGACGCAATAAAGAACGAATGATACGACAAAAGGAAATCATGAACCGTTCCATCGAGGACCACCGTCGATGGAAAGAAGAGGATCGAGTGGTAAAAGAGAAACACATGTATCACGTATATCAACTCTATAAACAAGGAGACAATCATAAACATCTACTTTATTATACAAACCCTTATAGTATTGACCTTGAACTGATACAACGAATAGAAGAAGAGGACCGAGTAACGAAAGAGGACAGTCGAAGAGAGAAAGAGAATATACGGTGGAACATGGAGGACAAGAGGATGAGAGAAGAAGACAGAGACAATCGAAGTCGTCGAAAAAGGTTTGCTTTTCAAGAACTATGCTTTCATCTACGGCTTCTTGAAATATTACAAATGACCCATCATGATCCACGGATACAGCATGCAGTTCTTTTCTATCACAAAGAAGCTGTTCTTAAAGAAAAGAAATTTATACATTTTTATCGTAAACAAATATAATCCTAACAATATGAAGATCGCATCAATCTTGTGTAGAATACTCTGTAGACGTAATTCCTATAAGGTTCATCCGAATGTATAGATGTTTAAAACTTTTTTCTGTTTCCTTTTCTCTCGTTCTATTCATATGACTGAGGATGAACTTCGTGGTTTGTCCGTTGAGACAATCTATCAGAATTGTATTGACTTGTTCCAGAGTCTCGATTATTCATATGTTCATTCCTTTGAGGACTATACGACGAGACAAGCTCTCTATAAGAAAACCTATGCCTCTATCTATCTCTATGTCAGCGAATTATGGCGTAGAAAGATGTTCCCATCCAAGGCCTTTATGGAGAGGTTTGTGTTGTATGAACATTTGTTTCTATGTGCTGCATGCGGTGCACGAATACAAAAGGAATTCTTACCTTTGAAACCGTCTCGGTTATGTAAGACTTGTGTAGAAGGATGTACCAAAACCTTTAATTCTTCAGGATTTGTTCTTCAATACAAAGACCAACAATATTATTCGAGTAGTCCGAAACAAATTAAAATACAACAAGTCTCCTACTACAATGACTTGACTAGAGAAATCAAACTCCTCTCTATCTATCTGATCCAAGAAGACCTCTTTTTGAAACAGACCACTCGTATGAGACAAACT
>Ga0187843_10001244_pt1 | contig 16431 bp, 15 predicted proteins | sample SpaLakP09_SKY_43_FD_134516 | JGI IMG/M metagenome (GOLD analysis project Ga0187843, IMG submission 134516) | Oligotrophic lake water microbial communities from Sparkling Lake, Wisconsin, USA - SP09_SKY_43 | ecosystem: Environmental > Aquatic > Freshwater > Lake | place: USA: Sparkling Lake...
AAGTTGGAGTTGAAGTCGTCCTGGCAGGACACCCACCGCAAGAGCCTGAGCCACTACACCGGCTGGCGCACGACGCAGCTGCTGCCGCTGCTGCGGGACACCGAGGTCGGCTTCGACGAGTCGCGCGCTACCGTCGGCGCCCGGCTCAACCTGCCGGTCGGCGAGGCGCACACCTTGGCTTTCGGGCTGGACGGCGAGAAGCGCGAACGCAGCGAGTTGCGGCGTATCTGGGACGCGGGCGTGGAGCGCATCGACAGCGCCACCGGCATTCCCTTCCAGGCCGATACCGCGCGCCTCGCCCTCTTCATGCAGGACGAATGGGCGCTGGGCCCGCAGTGGTCGGTGCTGCCGGGCCTGCGGCTGGAGCAGGTGCGCACGCGCAGTGCCGAGAGCGGCCGCAGCATCGCCATCGACAACACGGCCCGCATCACCGCCCCGACGCTGCACCTGAACTACCGCTTCGACCCGAAGGGCCGCGACCAGATGCGTGCGAGCGTCACACGCAGCTTCAAGCTGCCAGACCTGTCCCTGCTGGCCGCGCGTTATGTGTTGAACGGCAACTACGACGGTGACGTCAGCAACACCCCGATCGCGGCAGACCGGGCTGGCAACCCCGGCCTGCAGCCCGAGATCGCCACTGGCTTCGACCTCTCGTTCGAGCACTATCCGGCCGGTGGTGGTGTGTTCAGCGTGGGTGTTTTCTACCGCCGCATCGACGACATGATCCGCCAGCAGATCACCCTTGAGAAGGACCCCGCACCAGGCGTCGTCAGCGTGCCGCGCTGGGTGTCGCGGCCGGCCAATGTGGGGCGTGCCTTCAGCCAGGGCTTGGAGCTGGAAATCAAGGGCCGGGCGGATGAGTGGCTGCCGGTCTTGTTCGACCGTGACAGCGGCGTGCAGCTGCGTGCCGCATGGAACTTCTACCGCAGCAAGGTCGAGCTGGTGGAAGGCCCCGACAACCGCCTGGAGGCGCAGCCGCCCTGGATGGCCAATCTGGGCTTCGACGCGCGCATCAACAAGACAGCCTGGACGGTGGGAGCCAGCCTGATCCTGCAGCCCGCCTACTCGACCCAGCAGTCCGACCGACAGTTGAGTCGGCGCAGCGGCTTGCGCACCGTGGATGCCTTCGTCAGCTGGCGCATGGACCGCAGCACCCAGCTGCGACTCGGCGTGGCCAATCTGCTGGAGCCCGACAACGAGAGCTCCAGCACCGTCGAGGACCTTGATGGCTTCTTCGCTGGCAGCAACAGCCGGCGCAACACGCTGATGGCGATCAACGCCAGCTGGGTGCACCGCTTCTGAGGCGCCGCACCCAGCTCGTTGTTCATGGCTTGCGAATCAAATCGATCGCATCGATCGCATAGCCTGGGCTGAGGAAACGCGTGCCCGCGGTGCCGCTGATGGCTTCCACCGTCACGGTGTTCTGGCCCGTCACAAGCTCATTGACAGGGATGTCGAAGCTGTACATCGCGTTGTTGCCGCGATAGGTGCCGATGGTCAGGCTGCGGCTGCGCGGCTGCGTCGAGGCGGCCGGGTTGCCCGACACCCAGCCATTGACCTGCACCTTGGGCCGCGCGCCGTTGTATGCGGCTGTGAGGCCGATGCGCAGCGTGTAGGGCAGGGCGGCTTGGCCGCGCTTGAGCGTGAACTTGATCTGCAGCTTGCCGTTCACATCCTTCCACTGCGCCGCCGGGAAGTCGGTGGCCGGCACCGACTGGCCCACCACGTAGGCCGGCGGATTCCAGCTCGCCATGCGCACGTCGGACGGATGCATCAGCGTCAGCTTGTCGCCATTGCTCAGCTCCTTCGGCGTGCCATCCCAATCACCAATGCGCCATAGCGCGGCCACGCTGCCGGGGTCGGCGCTGATGGCCAGCGGCCCAAGGCCCAGGCTGGAGTTGGCTGTGACGGTGACGGCTTGCGTGGCGACCGCCAGCTCGTTTTTGTAGACCGTCATCAGATAGTTGCCGGGCAGCATGTCGGCTCGGCTGAAATGACCGTCGGCTGGATCGGCCGTGGTCCAGTACTGCGCGTCCGCATTGGCGAAACCGACCGTGTAGACGGCTGGAGTCACGCCCGTTCAGGCCGGCCCCGGTGACCGCGCCGCGTTCCTGCGGCCCGACATGGCCGGTCAGGCCCAGGCCGGTCGCCCAGCTCAGGTCTGGCAGGGCCGCGGGCGTGCTGCCGTCGGTGACGACCAGCGCGTACGGACCTTGCAAGCCCATGCGGAAGGCCTCGGTCTGGTTGTGACCGGAGTTCATGTAGTTGTAGAGCTCGGTGTTGCCGCCGCTCTGGTTCTGGATGTCGCGGAAGAAGGGCCCGCCGGACGCCCGCTCACGGCTGTCGTAGACCATGAAGATGCCGATGCCGTTGCCTGTCACGCCGCGCATCGCGTAGTCGATTGAGCGCTCGTTGCCGTAGTACTTGCTGCGCGTCTGGCCTTGTTTGGGTCCGCTGTTGAAGCCGAAGACATCGCTGCTTTCGATCGCGCCGGTGGTGCCCAGCAGACTCGACTCCACCGGCACGCCGGTCATCACATCGGCCTTCAGCCGCGAGATCCAGCGCAGTTCGCCGACGGTCGGCTCGGACGTCACATGGGTCGCCATGACGACCTGCGCCAAGCCTTTCTTCACCAGGTAGTAGTGAGTCAGGCCACTGGTTTGCACGGTGATCTTGATGAACTCGTCATCGATCAGCGCGGCGTTCACCGTCACCGCGCTGAAGCCGGTGTAGACGTTGTCGAAGCCGCTGGCGATCTGCGAGCCGCGCGACGGGTCCTGGGCTTCGATGCCGTTGAAGCGCAGGCTGGCGATGTCACCGATCGACTGGGTGCTGGAGCCGGTGTCGGTACGGCGGACCTTGAAGACCAGACCGGCGCCGGTGTCGACGGTGTAGAACAGCGGCTCGGTCACCAGACCGAAATCGGCCCGTGCCGCGGTGCCGCTGAGCGCAGCGAGCAGGGCCAGGCCCGCAAAGGCGACCCGCGATTTGCGTGCTTGTTGCATGGTGAGTCCTTTCAGCGCTTACGGCGCAGGCCCAGCAGAGCGACCAGGGCGAGCGTGGCCAGCGCCAGCGAGCCCGGCTCGGGCACGGCGAAGGCGCGCACCGAGTCGATCGCCGGCGCACTGAAGTCGCTCTGCAGATTGGCCGCGCCGAAGGCGTAGAAGCGCACCTCGTCGAAGCCCGCGCTGTCGGCGAGGCCCAGCACGCCCCCGACACCGGCCGGGCCGAGATTGAAGTTGCCGGCGCCGGTCATCACCGAATCGTTGTAGACCCGCCAGAAGCCGAAGATCGTGTTGTAGCCGGAGTCCACAGCGAACTCGATGGCCGTCAAGTCGCGCAGGGTCGAGCGGATGCTGACATAGGCGTTCAGGCCGCTGGTCGCCATGTAGTTGCCGCTGAAGGCCGCGCTATAGGCGTCGCCCGGATCGACGCAGTCCACGCCGGCATAGCCGCAGTCGCTGTTGTTGCCGGCGCCGCTGAAGCTGAACAGCAGGCCGCCTTCGCTGTAGTTGTTGGCCAGGGTGGTGTTGGCCTCGAAGTCGGCGGCGTACTGGACATAGTTGACGGCCGAGCCAGAGCCGAAGGTCTGGACGACCGCGGCGCTGGCGCCCAGGGATGCAGCGGCGGTCAGGCCGGCCAGCAGAAGCGTCTTGAGTTTGGTGCGCATGGAGGTCTCCTTGTGTTTTTTTAAGGCGTGCGGATGAGGTCGACGGCATCAAATGCGATGCCGGGGCTGAGGTAGCGGGCGCCCGCCGTGCCACTGACCGGCATGATGGTCACGGTGTTCTGGCCCACCACCAGCTCACTGGCCGGAATGTTGTAGAGGTAGGTCCGGTTCACGCCGCGGTAGCTGCCCACGGTGAGGTTGCGCGAAACCTTGGGCGTGGCGGCAGGTATGGCCGACGTCCAGCCATTGACCTTGATCTGCGGCCGCGCACCGCCCATCTCGGCGGTGGTGCCGATGCGCAGGGTGTGCGGCACGGCCTGGCCGCGCTTGAGGGTGAACTTGATGTTGACTGCGCCGTTCACGTCCTTCCATTGGTAGGGCGCGAAGCCGGTGGCCGGCTGCGACTGGCCGATCACGTAGTCGGGCAGGATCCAGGGGCTCATGCGCACGTCGCTGGGGTGCATGGTGGTGAGCTTGCTGCCGTTGACGAACTCCTGCGGTGAGCCGTCCCAGCTTCCGATGCGCCAGACGGCGGCTGCGGTGTCGGGGTCGGCGGTGATCGCGACCGGGTTCAGCGCATAGCTAGCGTTGGCCGTCACCACCACCGGCAAGCTGGCAACCGCGAGTTCGTTCTTGTAGATGCTCATGGTGTAGCTGCCGGGCAGCATGCCGGTGCTGGTGAAGTGCCCGTCCACCGGGTCGGCGTCGACCCAGTACTGGGCGGTCGCATTGGCGAAGCCGGCGGTGTAAGCCACATTCGGCTGGCGCCCCGTCAGCCCGGCCACACTCACCGCACCGCGGCCCTGCGGGCCGACATAGCCGGTCAGGTTCAGCTTGGCGAACCAGGACGTGTCCGGCGTGGCTGGCGGCGCGCCGTTGGTGAACATCAGCGTGTAGCTGTTCAGGATATTGAAGCGATAGGCTTCCGTCTGCGCCTCGCCGTAGTTGACGATATAGGTCAGCTCGTTGTTGGTGGCGGTGATCTGGTTCAACAGGCTGCGGTAGAACGGCCCGCCGGAATTGCCCTCGTTATTGTCCCGGACGATCCACAGGCCGACGTTGTTGCCAGTGCCGCCGATATAGGCCCAGTCCTTCAGCCGCATATTCGAGTAATGCTTGGAACGGCTCTGGCCGAAGCGTGGGTCGGTGCTTGCGAAGCCGAATACATCGCTAGCCTCGATGGCGCCGCTGGTGCCGCGCAGATCGTCGGGCCAATACCCGTCCGCACTCAGGCCGCCGGGGGTTCCCGCGGCCGTGCCATTGGGCAGGGCCGCAATTGGAACGCGCACTATATATCGCACCAGATTGAGGGTATCCGGCTCGGTCGTGAAATGGGTTCCCATATAGATATGGGGCAGGCCGTTCTTGACCAGGTAGTAATGCGTCAGCACGCCGCCGGCCAGGTTGTCGCTGGTCAGGGTGATCTTGACGAAATCGGTGCCATTGACCACGCCGCCATTGACGCTGGAGGCGGGCGTGCTGTTGCCGTTGGCGTCAACCAATTCGGCCTTGACGCCAACCGCGGAGATATTCTTGTACAGAAAATCTGCCCCGCTGTTGAGCTGGGTGCCGCGCGCCTGGTCGGTGTATTGAACTCCGTTGTAGATCAGGCTGGAAATATCTCCGGCGGACTGCGTACTGACGCCGTTGTCATAGCCCCGGACCTTGAATACCAGGCCCGAATTCGTATCAATGGTGTAAACCGGTCGGGCGGCATTGCCGCCATCATGGCTGGTGGTAATGCTTAGGGCGGCAAATGCGCCCGAAGAATATACGGCCAAGGCTGCGCCTAAGCCCATGCCGCGCAGGCATGATCTTGCGATCAAATAAAGCAATTTTTGTCTCCAGGATCGCCTGGCGGGATGCCAAACGTGGCTTATCCGTTAAATATTTGTAATTCGGATGAAACCAATTTACCGCAGTGCTTCTGTTTCAGGCGCTCATCCCGTTGAGCGTTTGGTTGCATGCGGGAAATCCTGGGTGAAAACTGTGATTTCAGTTTTTCTGAAAACCAGGGTTATCGATACCGAATAAGGTATCAGACGAGTGCCCCAGCAAAGCCGAGATGGCTATCTAATGAGTCCGTCAAACGAGCCCATCAAACGGCAAGACGTCGACGAACTCTCCCGCCGCCACATCGCCCTGATCGTGGCCCAGCACCACCAGGCCGTTGGCCTGGCTCATGCTGCTGAGCACGCCCGAGCCCTGGTTGCCGGTGATCTCGACCTGCCAGCCGCCGTCCGCCGCGCGGCTCACGATGCCGCGCTGGAACTCCGTGCGGCCGGGCTTCTTGCGCAAGGCCCGGGTGCTGGCCGCGCGCAGCATCGGCAAGGGGGCTGGGGTGGCGCCGCTCATGGCCAGCAACGCCTCGCGCACCAAGGCGTAAAAGCTCACCATCACCGCGACCGGGTTGCCGGGCAGGCCGAAGAGGATGGCCGTGTGATCACCATGCGCGATGCGGCCAACGGCCAGCGGCCGGCCCGGCCGCATGGCGATCTTCCAGAACAGCACCTCGCCCAGCTCCGCCATCACCTTCTTGGTGTGATCGGCCTCGCCCACGCCGACACCACCAGAGCTGACGATGACGTCCGCCTCGCGCGCCGCACGGCCAAAGGCCTCGCGCAGCGCCTGCGGCTCATCCGGCACGGTGCCCAGGTCGATGACTTCCACGCTGAGGCGCTCCAGCATGCCCCACATCGTGTAGCGGTTGCTGTCGTAGACGCAGCCGGGCGGCAGGACTGAGCCGACCGGGCGCAGCTCGTCACCGGTGGACAGTATCGCCACCCGCAGGCGCCGCCATACCGACACCTCGGCACGGCCGAGCGAGGCCAGCAGGCCCAGGTCGGCCGGGCGCAGCAGTCGGCCGGCGCGCAGGGCGACGCTGCCCAGGGTCAGGTCTTCACCGGCCAAGCGGCGGTTGTCGCCGGCCCGCACGGCGCCGGGCGGGATGCAGATGAACCCGCCATCGAGGGTGGTGAACTCCTGCGGCACCACCGTGTCCAGCCCCGGCGGCATCATCGCGCCGGTCATGATGCGCTGGCAGTGGCCGGCCGGCAGGGCGTTGCAGGGCGCGCTGCCAGCCAGGCTGGTGCCGGCGAGCTGGAGCCGCGTCAGCTGGCCTGGCTGCAGATCGCTGCCGCGCAGTGCGTAGCCGTCCATCGCCGCGTTGTCCTGCGCCGGCACTTGCAGATTGGAGACGATGTCCTCGGCCAGCACCCGGCCCAAGGCGGCGCGCAGGCCCAAGCTTTCGCGCTCGCGAGGGCGGGGCAGCAGCTCGGCGATCAGTTCGCGGGCCAGCCGCACCGGCAGGGACTCGGGGTCATAGCCGGACAGACAAGAGGCGATCTCGGCCAGCGCTTGAAGACGGTTGTTCTTGTGATCCATGGCCGACATTGTGACCATCAACGCAGGCGCCGGCTCATCAGGTCCTTGTCCAGTAGCCGCCCATCGGGCAGCTTGATCGCGCCCTCCAGCCGGCCGTAGCGGGCAAAGCCGCAGCGCTCGTAGAGCCGCTGTGCGGAGTCATTGCTGGCGGTGACACTGAGCACTACCACGTCGAGGCTGGTGTCGCCCTGCAGGAGGCGCAGCGCGCACTCCAACAGCAGCCGGCCCACGCCCTGGCTTTGCATCTCGTCGCTGACCATCATGCCGACGATGTGGGCGACGTGATGCACCTTGGCCCGCGGCTCGCGCTCGGCGCTGATGGCGCCGATCAAGCGGGGACCCAAGAAGGCACCGAGGGTGAACAGGCCGGCGCCACCGGCGCTTCCGCCCAGGCGGCTGCGGTAGCTGTCGGCGTCACGCCGGAGCTCGGTCTCCGCGTCGGAGGTGAAGGCCTGCGGGTGGCGGGCCAGCATCGCATCGCGCAGGGTCTTGTAGGCCGGCAGATCGACCTCGCGGAGATGGCGGATCAGACAGTCGGCAGCGTGCGCAGTCATGCCCGCCCCTCCAAGCTTTCTAAACTGTGCAGCTCGGCCAGGGTGTTGGCATTGAAGAAGGCCGCGGCATCGCCTGGTTGATCGAAGGGCACGAGCGCATGCCGCTGCGCCAGCATCCAGGTCTCGACCTTGCGGCCGTCATTGTCCAGATACGTGGCCAGACTCGTGGCCAGGCTGCGGCGCAACAGGCAAAAGACCGGCTGGGTGCGTCCATCGGCCATGACGGGAATGGCCAGATCGGCATCGGTCGCGGCCAGCCTCGCCGCCAGATCCAGCGGCAGCCGTGGCACATCGCAGGGCACGCTGAGCAGCCACCCGGTCTGCGCCTGCTGCAAGCCGGCGAGCAGCCCGGCCAGCGGCCCGGCGAAGCTCGCATCTGCATCCGGGACGACCGTGCAGCCGAAGGCTGCGTAGTCGTCGAGATGCCGGTTGGCATTGATCATCATCGTGCCGACCTGCGGACGCAGGCGCTCCAGTACATGAGTCACCAGAGCTTTGCTTGAGAGCAACTGCAAACCCTTGTCCACCCCGCCCATGCGGCTGGCGCGGCCGCCGGCGAGGATCAGGCCGGTGATTTCTTTCGGCTTCATCCGCCGATGTAGTGCATCTCGACGCGCTTCTCGCCCACAGGCGTTGCGCCCTCCGAGCGCAGCTGCGAGTAGCGGTCGCTGCGGCCGCCCCAGACCTGGGCCACGGCGCCGGCCAGTTGCGCGTCGGCAGTATCGCTGCGCAAGAGAGCGCGCAGATCATGACCGCGGTGGGCGAACAGGCAGGTGTAGAGCTTGCCTTCGGTGGACAGGCGGGCACGGTTGCAGTCGCCACAGAAGGCCTGGGTGACGCTGGAGATCAAGCCGATTTCGCCGCCGCCATCGGCATAGCGCCATCGTTCGGCCGTTTCTCCCGGCGCGCTGGCGCTCAAGGGCAGCATGTCGAACTCGCCGCGCAGCAGGTCAAGCACGGCGCCGGACGGCAGCACCTCGTCCATGCGCCAGCCGTTGGTGGCGCCGACATCCATGTATTCGATGAAGCGCAGGGTGATGCCCCGGCCTTTGAAATGCCGGGCCATTGGCAGGATCTGGTCCTCGTTGGTGCCCCGCTTGACCACCATATTGACCTTGATCGGCCCCAGCCCCACGGCGCGAGCGGCTTCGATGCCTGCCAGCACATCGGCGACCGGGAAGCCGACATCGTTCATGCGCTGGAACACCGCATCGTCGAGGCCGTCCAGGCTGACGGTCACGCGCTGCAGGCCGGCGTCCTTGAGCGCTTGCGCCTTCTTGGCCAGCAGCGAGCCATTCGTGGTGAGCGTCAGGTCCAGCGGCTCGCCGGCGGGCGTGCGCAGTTTGGCCAGCATGCCGATCAGGGTCTCGAGATGGCGGCGCAGCAGCGGCTCGCCGCCAGTCAGGCGGATCTTCTGCACGCCATGGGCGACGAACACGCGCGCCAACCTGGTGATCTCCTCGAAGCTCAGCAATTCGGCCTGCGGCAGGAACTCGTGGTGCTTGTCGAACACCTCCTTGGGCATGCAGTAGCTGCAGCGGAAGTTGCAGCGGTCGGTCACCGAGATGCGTAGGTCATGCAGCGGCCGGCCCAGCGCATCGCCGAGCAGGCCTGTGGGCGTCATGGGGTGCAGGGGAGGTAGGGGCTTCGCGCCGCGCAAGTCCAGCAGGGGAATCACTCGCTCAGTCATGCTGGCATTCTGCCCGCAGTGGCGCGACCGTGTGCCGGCAGTGTTTCTGGACTCAGTCGAACTTGACCGCGATGCCCGTGGTCAGCAGGCTGTCGGTGCTCTTGCGGCCCAGCCCCGGGTCGCTGTTGTGCGCCATGGCCAGCCCGACCGTTAGGTTGATGGTCTTGTTGATGGCCACGGCCAGGTCGGCGTCCCAGTTGGCGCGGAACTCGCCGCGGCGCTCCAGATTGGGCAGCAGGCTCAGGCGCTGCTTGAAGCGGGTGGTGTCGGTCAGCTGGTGGGTGGATTCTTCACCCAGCTGCAGTGACACATAGCCGTAGAAGCGGCGCAGCTGGTTGTCGATGACGGTGGGGCTGATGTACTTGTCGTGCGTGTAGCTGAAGCCGCCGAAGACGTCGAAGCTGACGTCATCGCGATTGATCAGGTGGTAGCCCAAGCCGGTGTTGACCTGGCTGCGCAAGTCCAGATCGCTCACCTTGTTGTGCTCGAAATCGGCACCGGCATAGGTGAACAGCAGGGGGTTGATGTCCTTGTCATAGCGGCCGCCTAGGCGCGCCTGCTCGTCGGTGGTGGCGTCGTTGGCGCGGGCGTACTGGGCCTTGCCGTAGAGCGAGATCTTACTGTCCTCCGTGGCGCGGACCACCTCGGCATTGAGGCTCAGATTGCTGGACTCGCTGTTGCCCGACGCGAAGCTGGCGCCCAGGCCGATGGCGGCGCGGGTGTGGCCGTCGGGCTTGACGGTGGCTTCGGCTTGGGCGAGGGCGCGCGGGCTGCCCGTCAATGCAAGGCTGGCGAGGAGGGCGGTGATGGCGAGGCTGCAGGAGGCGAGGTTCTTGGAAGGCATGTCGGCGTCGGAGGAATCTGGGTCTTGTGATCGGGTGCGAGACGATACCCCAAGCCTCGCCGGCCATTTCTAAGAGCTGTATGTAAATACAGTATTCTTATGCCCATCATGGAACTGCAAAGAAAACTCGCCATCCTCGCCGACGCAGCCAAGTACGACGCGTCCTGCGCCTCCAGCGGCAGCAGCCCGCGCGACTCGTTGGGCGGGCGTGGCATCGGCTCGACCGAAGGCATGGGCATCTGCCACAGCTATGCGCCGGATGGCCGCTGTATCTCGTTGCTGAAGGTGCTGCTGACCAACCACTGCCAGTACGACTGCCTGTATTGCATCAACCGCGCCAGCAGCAATGTGGCCCGCGCCCGCTTTCGCGTTGACGAGGTCGTCGACCTGACCCTTAACTTCTATCGCCGCAACTGCATCGAGGGACTGTTCCTCAGCAGCGGCATCGTAAAGAGCCCCGACTACACGATGGAGCAGGTGGTCGAGGTGGCGCGGGTGCTGAGGGAGGAGCATGACTTTCGCGGCTACATCCACCTGAAGACGATTCCCGATGCCAGCGAGGAACTGCTGGCCCTCGCCGGCCGCTATGCCGATAGGCTGAGCATCAATATTGAGCTGCCGACGGTGGCGGGCCTGCAGGCGCTGGCGCCAGAGAAGGATGCGGCGGGGATCGAGCGCTCGATGGGCCGGCTGCGCCTGCACATCGATGCGGCGCGCGAAGAGTCCCGGCCGCGTGCGCCCCGGGTGATGCCCGGCGCCGCGCCGAAGGTCGCCGTGGCGCCGCGTTTCGCGCCCGCGGGGCAGAGCACGCAGATGATCGTCGGCGCCGACGCCAGCGACGACCGCAGCATCCTGGCAACCAGTGCTGCGCTGTATTCGAAGCACCGGATGCGGCGGGTCTACTACTCGGCCTTCAGCCCCATTCCCGATGCCTCGCGGGCGCTGCCGCTGCAGGCGCCGCCACTGGTGCGCGAGCACCGGCTCTACCAGGCTGACTGGCTGATCCGCTTCTACGGCTTCGAGCACCAGGAGATCGTCCAGGGCGACAGCGGCCTGCTGCGGCTGGACGTGGACCCGAAACTGGCCTGGGCGCTGGCCCATCCGGCCCGCTTTCCGGTCGATCTGAACAGCGCCCCGCGCGAGCTGCTGCTGCGGGTGCCGGGCCTGGGCGCGGGTTCGGTCGACAAGCTGCTGCAGGCGCGCCGGGTGCGGCGTCTGCGTGCCGAGGATCTGCGGGCGCTGCGGGTGTCGCCGGCCAAGGTGCTCCCTTTTGTGAGCGTGGACGGTCACAAGGCTGGTACAGCGCCTCAGCAATCGGCGCCGGCACCTCGCCAGCAGGAGCTGTTCGCATGATCGCCCGCCTCAAAGGCCCGACGGATATTGAAGGCTTCAAACGCAAGGCGCGTCTGCTGCTCAAGCGTGATATCAGGCCTGACGAGGTGCTCTGGCAGTCTGGGGATGGGCAGCCCGGCCTGTGGGCAGATGAGGGTTTCTTCACCGACGTCGAGCCTTCAATGCCTTTCAGCGTACCGGCCTGGATCGCGCCACTCTGCGAATCTGCGCTGCTGCACGGCGACCCGGGCCGCTTTCACCTGCTCTACAAACTGCTTTGGCGGCTGGTCAGCAAGCGTGACCAGGTGCTGCGCCATGACGAACTCGATGCAGACCGCCGCGCGGCGGTGCAACTGGCCCGCGAGGTCGGCCGCGAGATACATAAGATGCGCGCCTTTGTGCGCTTTTTCCCGCACGGCGAGGGCGAGGCGCTGCGCCACATCGCCTGGTTTGAGCCCGAGCACCATGTGGTCGAGGCGAATGGGCCGTTCTTCGTGCGCCGCTTCGCGCAGATGCGCTGGGCCATCTTTACGCCCGAGCGCTCGATCGAGTGGGATGGCGATAGGCTGAGCTCCGGGCCCGGTGTGGACCGCAGTGGCCTGCCGCCGGTCGACCCGGGCGCTGCCTTGTGGCTGACCTACTACGAGAACATCTTCAACCCGGCCCGGCTCAAGCTGGCGATGATGACCAAGGAAATGCCGCGCCGCTACTGGAAGAACCTGCCCGAGGCAGCCCTGATCGCGCCCTTGACGGCGCAGGCGGCGCAGCGCAGCGAGGCGATGGTGGCGGCCGAGCCGACGCCGGCGCGGCGGATCAAGCCGATTCGTCAGAAGCAGTCTTGAGCGCCTGCAGCGTGCCGTAGTTCGAGTCCGGCAGGCGAGGGCGGCCAGCCTCCTCAGCCGCCAGCGGCTGCACCTCGACCAGGCTGGCCTGGCAGCGCTGGGTCAGGCGCTGGTAGGTCTCGGTGCCCTCGCGTTTCCAGTGGATCTCGTCCTCGCTGAGCTCACGTATCACCTTGGCCGGCAGGCCGGCGATCAGTGATTTTTCGGGCAGCTTGAGCCCGGCTCGCACGAAGGCGCACGCCGCGACGATCGACCAGGCGCCTACCTCAGCCTCGTCCATCACCACCGCGTTCATGCCCACCAGCGCGTCATGCCGCACGACGCAGCCATGCAGCACCGCGCCGTGGCCGATGTGGCCATTGGTCTCAACGACGGTCTCTGACTTGGGGAAACCGTGGATCACGCAGGTGTCCTGCACGTTAACGCCCGCCTGCAGCACGATGCGGCCAAAGTCGCCGCGCAATGAGGCGGCAGGTCCGATGTAGCAGCCGGGGCCGACGATCACGTCCCCGATCAGCACGGCGGTCGGGTGCACATGGGCCGTGGGGTGGACGACCGGTACCACGCCGTCGATCGAATAGCAGGGCATCGTTCTTCTCCTCTTGCGCCGGATCAAAGCATACCTTAGGATCTACCGACCGGTCGGTCAACAATGTTTGCCCGGCTCAACACCGAGGTGCTCCATGCCAGAGATGCAGATCGAGATCAGCCAGGACGGCGCCGTTCGCACGGTCACGCTGAACCGCCCGGCAGCGCTCAACGCCTTCACAACTCCGATGCTGGTGCAACTGCGCCAGGCGCTGGAAGACGCCGCGGCCGACAAGGCCGTGCGCTGCGTTGTCATCACCGGCGCAGGCCGGGGTTTTTGTGCCGGGCAGGACCTGTCCGACGCGCTGATCAAGCCGAGCCTGGACCCCGCCGATGCACCCAAGGACATCGGCCATCTGATCGACAACTACTACATCCCGCTGGCCAAGTCGCTGCGGGCGATGCCGATTCCAGTGATCGCCGCCGTCAATGGCGTGGCGGCCGGCGCCGGTGCCAGCCTGGCGCTGAGTTGTGATCTGGTGCTGGCTGGCGCCTCAGCCAGCTTCATCCAGGCCTTTGCCAAGATCGGCCTGGTGCCGGACTGCGGCGGCACCTGGCTGCTGCCGCGCCTGGTCGGCCGCGCCAAGGCGCTGGAGCTCGCCCTGCTTGGCGACAAGTTGCCCGCGGCCGAGGCACAGGCCATCGGCCTGATTTACCGGTGCGTGCCCGATGAAGATCTGGCTGCCACCGCCCAGGCCCTGGCCCTGCGCCTGAGCCAGATGCCGGTGCGCGCCCTGGCCGCCACGCGTAAGGTGATGGACGAGGCATTGCTGCTGGACTTTGGCAGCGCGCTGAAGGCCGAGTCGGTGGCGCAGAGCCAGATGGGCTTCGGCACCGACTACCTGGAAGGCGCCGCCGCCTTCCTGCAAAAGCGCAAGCCCAGCTTCACCGACCGATGAAGACGCCACAGCAAATCGCCGAAGCGGTGCGTGATGCGATGCTCGCGAACGACCGCGCCACCCGCATGCTGGGCATGGAGATCCTGGCCGTCGGGCCCGGCACCGCGACCCTCGCGATGACCGTGCGCGATGACATGCTCAACGGCTTTGACATCTGCCACGGCGGCCTGATCACGACCCTGGCCGACTCAGCCTTCGCCTTTGCCTGCAATTCGCACAACGAGATGACCGTGGCCTCGGGCTTCAATGTCGACATCGTCGCGCCCGGCCGGCCCGGAGACCGGCTGACCGCGGTGGCGCAGGAGGTGTCGCTGTCCGGCCGTACCGGCGTATACGACATCAGCGTGCGCAACCAGCGCGCGGAATTGGTTGCCGTGTTCCGCGGCAAGTCTTACCGCCTCAAGGGCAAGCCCGTGATCCAGGAGTCTGCGCAATGACCGTGAAAGTGCCCGCCCCAGGCGATCTGGAGCCCATCGAGAAAGCCAGCCGCGACGAGCTGCAAGCGCTGCAACTGGAGCGCTTGCGCTGGAGCCTGGCCCACGCCTACGAGAATGTGCCGCACTACAAGGCGGCCTTCGATGCCGCTGGCGTGCACCCGGCCGATCTCAAGACCCTGGCCGACATCGCCAAGTTCCCCTTCACCACCAAGAAGGATCTGCGCGACAACTACCCCTTCGGCATGTTCGCCGTGCCGCGCCAGCAGGTCTCGCGTATTCACGCCTCGTCGGGCACGACCGGCAAGCCGACCGTGGTGGGTTACACCTCCCGTGACATCGACACCTGGGCCGATCTGGTCGCCCGCTCGATCCGCGCGGCCGGCGGCCGACCCGGCGACATCGTCCACATCGCCTACGGCTACGGCCTTTTCACCGGCGGCCTGGGTGCGCACTACGGCGCGGAGCGCGCAGGCTGCACGGTGATCCCCGTGTCCGGCGGCCAGACCGAAAAGCAGGTGCAGCTGATCCAGGATTTCAAGCCCGACATCATCATGGTCACGCCCAGCTATATGCAGGTGATCATCGAGGAGTTCGCGCGCCAGGGTCTTAACGCGCAGGAGATGTCGGTCAAGGTCGGCATCTTCGGCGCCGAGCCCTGGACCGAGGCGATGCGCCGCGAGATCGAGGCCAAGGCCGGCATCGACGCGGTGGACATTTACGGCCTGTCCGAGGTGATGGGGCCAGGTGTTGCCAGCGAGTGCATCGAATCCAAGGACGGCCCAGTGATCTGGGAAGACCATTTCTACCCCGAGATCGTCAACCCGGAAACCGGCGAGCCGGTGGCGGACGGCGAGGAGGGCGAGCTGGTGTTCACCTCCCTGAGCAAGGAAGCGCTGCCCATCATCCGCTACCGCACCCGCGACCTGACGCGCCTGCTGCCCCCGACCTCGCGTTCCATGCGCCGCATGGGCAAGATCGTCGGCCGCAGCGATGACATGCTGATCATCCGCGGCGTCAACCTGTTCCCGACCCAGATCGAGGAACTTGTGCTGCAGGAGGCGCAGCTGTCCGGCCAGTATCAGCTGGTGGTCAGCCGCGACGGCCTGCTCGATGCGGTGGAGGTGCGCTGCGAACTGCAGATGGCCGCGGCTGGCGCCGATGTGAATGCCATCGCCAAGTCTCTGCAGCACCGCATCAAGACCCTGATCGGCGTGTCGACCAAGGTCGTCGTCGGCCCGCCCGATTCCATCGAACGCACGCTGGTGGGCAAGGCCCGCCGCGTGATTGATCAACGTCCTCGCTGAGGAGAAGCAACGATGTACACCCAAGCCATGTCGGTCGGCCCGCAGGACGTACCGAGCAAGAAGATCAAGTCGGCGGAAGAGGCGCATGCCGAGGCAGCGTTCGAGGCCCGCATCGATGCCGGCGACTTCATCGAGGCCAAGGACTGGATGCCCGAGCATTACCGCAAGACCCTGGTGCGTCAGATCAGCCAGCATGCGCACAGCGAGATCGTTGGCATGCTGCCCGAGGGCAACTGGATCGGCCGCGCGCCGACCCTGAAGCGCAAGGCGATCCTCCTGGCCAAGGTGCAGGACGAGGCCGGCCATGGCCTCTATCTGTACTCCGCCGCTGAGACGCTGGGCACGTCTCGCGACCAGATGTTGGACGCGCTGCACACGGGCAAGGCCAAGTACAGCTCGATCTTCAACTACCCAACCCTGACTTGGGCTGACATCGGCGTGGTCGGCTGGCTTGTCGACGGCGCAGCCATCATGAACCAGGTGCCGCTGTGCCGCTGCTCTTATGCCCCATATGCGCGGGCCATGATCCGTGTCTGCCGCGAGGAGAGTTTTCATCAGCGCCAGGGCTATGAGTCGCTGCTGGTGATGATGCGCGAGGGCACGGCCGAGCAAAAGGCGATGGTGCAGGACGCCGTCAACCGCTGGTGGTGGCCGGCTTTGATGATGTTCGGCCCGGCCGACAAGGACTCGCCGAACTCAGAGCAGTCGATGCGTTGGGGCATCAAGCGTATCACCAATGACCAACTGCGCCAGAAGTTCGTCGACGCGACGGTGCCGCAGGCCGAGATCCTGGGCATCAGCTTGCCCGACCCCGATCTGAAATGGAACGAGGCGCGCGGCGAGCATGACTTCGGCGCGATCGACTGGGCCGAGTTCTGGCGCGTGGT
>Ga0187843_10001245_pt1 | contig 16427 bp, 18 predicted proteins | sample SpaLakP09_SKY_43_FD_134516 | JGI IMG/M metagenome (GOLD analysis project Ga0187843, IMG submission 134516) | Oligotrophic lake water microbial communities from Sparkling Lake, Wisconsin, USA - SP09_SKY_43 | ecosystem: Environmental > Aquatic > Freshwater > Lake | place: USA: Sparkling Lake...
GACGGTTCCGCCCCCGCCTGACCGAGGAGACACCATGGCCCGACTGCACCCCACGCCCGACGAGCTGGAACCCATCGAGCGCGCCAGCCGCGACGAGATCGAGGCGCTGCAGCTGCAGCGCCTGCAGGCGACGCTCAAGCGCGCCTACGACAACGTGCCGCACTACCGCGCCGCTTTCGACGCCGCCGGCGTGCGGCCCGAGGACTGCAAGAGCCTGCAGGACCTGGCGAAGTTTCCGTTCACGGGCAAGAAGGACCTGCGCGACAACTACCCCTTCGGCATGTTCGCCGTGCCGCGTGAGCAGGTGGTGCGCATCCATGCATCGTCCGGCACCACCGGCAAGCCGACCGTCGTGGGTTACACCAAGAACGACATCGAGACCTGGGCTACGGTCGTCGCGCGCTCGATCCGCGCAGCCGGTGGCCGCGCCGGCGACATCTGCCACATCTCTTACGGCTACGGCCTGTTCACCGGCGGCCTGGGCGCGCACTACGGGGCCGAAAAGCTGGGCTGCACCGTGATCCCCATGTCCGGCGGCCAGACCGAGAAGCAGGTGCAGCTGATCAAGGACTTCAAGCCCGACATCATCATGGTGACGCCGAGCTACATGCTCAACGTCATCGAGGAGTTCCTGCGCCAAGGCATGGACCCGGCGGAGAGCTCGTTGAAGATCGGCATCTTCGGCGCCGAGCCCTGGACCGATGCGATGCGCGGCGAGATCGAGGCCCGTGCCGGTATCGATGCGGTGGACATCTACGGCCTGAGTGAAGTGATGGGGCCGGGCGTGGCCAGCGAATGTGTGGAGAGCAAGGACGGCCCGGTGATCTGGGAAGACCACTTCTACCCTGAGATCATCGATCCGGAAACGGGCGCCGTGCTGCCCGACGGCGAAGAAGGCGAACTGGTCTTCACCTCGCTGACCAAGGAGGCCATGCCCGTCATCCGCTACCGCACGCGAGACCTGACGCGTCTGCTGCCGCCGACTTCGCGTTCGATGCGTCGCATCGGCAAGATCACCGGCCGCTCGGACGACATGCTCATCATCCGCGGCGTCAACGTGTTCCCAACGCAGATTGAAGAGCTGATCCTCAAGAACGACAAGCTCGCGCCCATCTACCAACTTGTGGTCACGCGTGACGGGCATCTGGACAAGCTCGACGTTCTGGTCGAGGCCCGGCCCGAGGTCTCCGACCGCCTGACCACCACGGAGTCCGAGGGCATCGCCCGCTCGCTGGAGCATGGTGTCAAGACCTACGTCGGTGTCAGCACCAAGGTGCGCGTCATGGCCGCAGGCAGCATCGAGCGCACCCTCACTGGCAAGGCACGGCGTGTCGTCGACAAGCGTCCCAAGCTGACCCACGAACAGCCCAAGGGCGCCATCTGAGAGCCGCACCATGACCGCCTTTGCCTACATTTGCGATGCCATTCGCACCCCCTTCGCACGCTACGGCGGTGCGCTCGCTGGCGTGCGCGCCGACGACCTGGGCTCACTGCCCATCAAGGCCCTGATCGATCGCAACCGGGCGTGGACTGGGCGGCCGTCGATGACGTGATCTACGGTTGCGCCAACCAGGCCGGGGAAGACAACCGAAACGTCGGCCGCATGGCGGCGCTGCTGGCCGGCTTGCCGGTGGACGTGCCGGCGACCACCGTGAACCGATTGTGCGGGTCGAGCCTGGACGCCATCGGCATCGCGGCACGTTCGATCAAGGCCGGCGAGGCCAGTCTGGTGATTGCCGGTGGTGTCGAAAGCATGACCCGCGCCCCATTCGTGATGAGCAAAGCCGACTCGCCTTTCTCGCGCGTGGCGAAGATCGAGGACACGACGATCGGCTGGCGCTTCGTCAACAGGTTGATGAAGGAGCGCTATGGCATCGATTCGATGCCCGAGACAGCCGAGAACGTCGCTGCCGATTTCAAGATCGCACGCGCCGACCAGGATGCGCTGGCGTTGCGCAGCCAGCAGCGCTGGGCGCGTGCCCAAGCGCAAGGGCTGTTCGCGCCCGAGATCGTGCCGGTGCTGGTGCCGCAGAAGAAGGGCGAGCCCAAGGTCTTCGACACCGACGAACATCCGCGGCCCGAGACCACCCTCGAGCAACTGTCGAAGCTGAAGGGCGTGGTGCGCCCCGACGGCAGCGTGACTGCGGGCAATGCTTCGGGTGTGAATGACGGAGCCAGCGCCGTGCTGCTGGCCAGTGAAGCGGCCGTAACGAAGTACGGCCTGAAGCCGCGCGCCCGTGTGCTGGGCATGGCGGTGGCCGGTCTGGCGCCGCGCATCATGGGCTTCGGCCCGTCGCCGGCAGCGAAGAAGGTGTTGGCGCTGACTGGGCTGAAGCTGTCGCAGATCGACGTCATTGAACTCAACGAGGCTTTCGCTGCGCAGGCCCTGGCCGTGACTCGCGACCTCGGCCTTCCGGACGACGCGGCCCACGTCAATGCCCAGGGCGGCGCCATCGCCATTGGCCATCCGCTGGGCGCGTCGGGTGCACGCCTGGTGACCACAGCGCTGAACCAGCTGGAACGCAGCGGCGGCCGCTATGCGCTGTGCACGATGTGCATCGGCGTCGGCCAGGGCATCGCCCTGGTCATCGAACGCTTCTGAAGCGGTCCTTTCGAGCCGTCACTCCTGTTTGCCCCGCGGACAAAACCCATGAAGAAGCGCCACTTCATCCATGCCGGCCTGGCCGCTCTCGCAGCGTTTCCCATCAGCGCGCAGGCGCAGACTGGCGATATCAAGATCGGTGCGGTGCTGTCGGTCACCGGCCCAGCGGGTTACCTCGGCGACCCCGAACTGAAGACCCTGCAGCTCTACATCGAGCGCATCATTTCCGCCGGCGGCGTGCAGGGAGCAGAACGCCCATGCGGCGCTGTCCATCGCCAACATCGGCCACGTCATCGAGACCGGCCACACCATCCTGACCGGCCCTGGCCCTGAGCTGCTGCACAACGAGAAGGTGAAGGCGGCCTACCTCGGCATGTGAATGCACGACGTATCCCACCCGGATCACAGAGCCATGAACGACCTCGAAGACCTGCTTGTCACGCGCCCCGAACCCGGCGTCATGCTGATCACATTGACCCGGCCGTCCGCGCGCAATGCGCTGCGCACCGCCACGCTGGCGGAGATCGTGCGCGTGCTCGATGTCGCCGCGGCCGATGCCGCCATCGGCGCGGTGGTGCTGACCGGCAGCGAGAAGTTCTTCGCCGCCGGGGCCGACCTGAAGGAGATGGCGGCGCTCGGGCCCATCGACCTGCTGGCCGACCCGCGTCCGCTGCACTGGAAGCGCATCGCAGCCTTCAGCAAACCGCTGCTGGCCGCCGTCCACGGCTATGCGCTCGGCGCCGGTTGCGAACTGGTGATGCACGTCGACATCGTCATCGCGGGCGAGGCCGCGCAGTTCGGCCAGCCGGAGATCAACCTGGGCATCATCCCGGGTGCCGGCGGCACGCAACGCCTGGCGCGCGTGGTGGGCAAGTCGCGCGCAATGCAGATGGTGCTGACCGGCGAGTCCATCGATGCCTACATCGCCCTGCAATGCGGCCTGGCCAGCGAGGTGCACCCGGCCGATGCCGTGCTGCCGCGCACCCTGGCATTGGCTCGCACCATCGCCGCCAAGGCCCCGCTGGCACTTCGCGCCGCGAAGGAAGCGGTGCTGCTGTCCTACGAATCGGGCCTGTCGGTAGCGCTCGACGCCGAACGCAAGTCCTTCGTGCTGCTGGCCGCCAGCCACGACCGGAACGAGGGCATCGCAGCGTTCCTTGAAAAGCGAATGCCGACCTACCTGGGGCGCTGAAGCGCTCTGCCCACCCCTTGCATGAAACCGAGAGAACCCGATGTCCACCACTCCCACTCTGCAAAGCCTGATTGGCGGCCGCTGGATCGGCGCGCAAGCCGCGACGCCGCTGCACAGCGCGATCAACGGCGCGACCGTCTTCCACACCCATGCCGAAGCGATCGACTTCGATGAGGCCGTGCAGTTCGCGCGCCGCCGTGGCGTGCCCGCGCTGATGGCGCTGGACTTCCAGCAGCGCGCCGCGCGGCTGAAGGCCATGGGGCAGTATCTGGTGCAACACAAGGAGAAGCTCTACGCGATCTCGCAATTGACTGGCGCCACACGCGCCGACAGTTGGATTGACATCGAGGGCGGCGCGGGCACGCTGTTCGCCTATGCCGGCGTGGGCGCACGCGAACTGCCCTCCGGCAACGTCTTGCATGAAGGCCCGGCCATGCCGCTAGGCAAGCAGGGTAGATTCGCCGGCACCCACATTCTTGTGCCACGTGGAGGCGTGGTGGTGCACATCAACGCCTTCAATTTTCCGATCTGGGGTCTGCTGGAGAAGTTCGCGCCCAGCTTCCTGGCCGGGCTGCCCTGCATCGGCAAACCCGCTACGGCCACCAGCTATCTGACCGAAGCGGCCGTGCGTCTGCTTCACGACTCGGGGCTGCTGCCCGAAGGCAGCCTGCAACTGGTCATTGGCAGCACCGGTGACCTGCTGGACCGGCTGGATGGGCAGGACATGGTGACATTCACCGGTTCGGCCGACACCGCCGCCAAGCTGCGCGTGCACCCGAACCTGGTGCGGCATTCGGTGCCTTTCAATGCCGAAGCCGACTCGCTGAACTGCGCCATCCTGGGCCCCGACGTGAAACCCGAGGACCCGGAGTTCGATCTCTTCGTCAAGGAGATGGTGCGCGAGATGACCACCAAGGCCGGCCAGAAGTGCACGGCCATCCGCCGTGCCATCGTGCCGCACCGTCAGATGGACGCCGTTGCAGCCGCACTGCGCGCGCGACTGGCCAAGGTGGTCGTCGGCGACCCGGCCGTCGAGGGCGTGCGCATGGGCGCCCTGGCCTCGAAGGCGCAGCAGGCCGATGTGGCCGAGCGGGTGGCCTTGCTGGCACAAGAATGCGAGATCCTATTCGGCACCAAGGACGGCTTCGCCCCGCTGGGCGAAGGCGTGGCCGCCGGGGCCTTCTTCGCGCCGACGTTGCTGGCAGTGCGCTCAGGCAGCGGCTCGGCGGTGCACGATGTCGAGGCCTTCGGCCCGGTCAGCACGCTGATCGGCTATGGCGACGCCGAAGAAGCAGTGGCGCTGGCGGCGCGCGGCAAGGGCAGCCTGGTCGCTTCGTTGATCACGGCCGACCCGAAGGTGGCGGCGCAGGCGGTGCCGGCCATCGCCGCCTGGCACGGCCGGGTGCACATCCTCGACCGCGAGTCGGCGGTCGAGTCCACCGGCCACGGCTCGCCCTTGCCTTTGCTGAAGCACGGCGGCCCGGGCCGCGCCGGTGGTGGCGAAGAGCTGGGCGGCGTGCGCGCCGTCATGCACTTCCTGCAACGCGCCGCGGTGCAGGGCTCGCCAACCATGCTGGCAGCCGTCACCGGCGAATACGTGCGTGGTGCCAAGGTGCAGGAAGAGGCGCTGCATCCCTTCCGCAAGTGGTTCGACGACCTGGCCATCGGTGATTCGCTGCTGACCCACCGCCGCACCGTGACCGATGCCGACATCGTGGCCTTCGGTGGCATATCGGGCGACTTCTTCTACATGCACTTCGATGAGATAGCGGCGAAGAACTCTTCCTTCGGCAAGCGCATCGCACACGGCTACTTCGTGCTGTCGGCTGCCGCGGGTCTGTTCGTCTCGCCGGCCGAGGGGCCGGTGCTTGCCAACTATGGCCTGGACACCCTGCGCTTCGTCAAGCCCGTCGGCATTGGCGACACGATCCAGGCACGTCTGACCTGCAAGCGCAAGATCGACAAGCCCGCCCGCAAGGACCAGCCGGCGCAGGGTGTGGTGGCCTGGGACGTCCAGGTGACGAACCAGGATGGCGAGCTCGTCGCGAGCTACGACATCCTGACGCTTGTGCTGAAGCGGCCCGCCTGACCATGGCCTGCTATGCCATCGACGGCGTCGTGCCGGTGGTCGATCCCAGCGCCTACGTTCACCCGAGTGCGGTGCTGATCGGCGACGTGGTCGTCGGCCCCGGCTGCTACGTCGGGCCTTGTGCCAGCCTGCGTGGTGACTTCGGTCGCATCGTGCTGCAGGCCGGCGCAAATGTGCAGGACACCTGCGTGCTGCACAGCTTTCCGAACCACGATCTGATCGTGGAGGAGAACGGTCACATCGGCCACGGTGCGGTGCTCCATGGATGCACCGTTCGTCGCGATGCGCTGGTGGGCATGAACGCGGTCGTGATGGACGACGCCGAGGTCGGCGCCGAAGCCGTCGTGGCGGCCTGCGCCTTCGTTGCGGCGGGCATGAAGTTGCCGGCGCGTGCGCTGGTGGTCGGCGCGCCGGCCAAGGTGCTGCGCACGCTGACCGACGACGATGTGCGACGCAAGCGTGAGGGCACCGAGGTCTACCACCAGTTGACCCGGCGGTGCCTCGAATCACTGCTTGAGGTGCCACCGCTGCCTGAAGTGCCGGCCGACCGGCCACGGCTGGCCTTGCCTGAACTGCGCCGGTTGACCGAGCGCCGCTGAGCCCGGTTGTCAATGCGATCAGCGGGCCACATCGCGGCGCGGTGGCCTTTCACCGGCCGGTAAACGTCTGACGCCATGCGCTCGGTGTCACGCCGAATGCGCTGCGGAACTGCTGCCTAAACGACACGGGCGAGCCGAAGCCAGCCAGTTCGGCAATGCGTTCCACGGCTTGATCCGATGCTTCCAGCAGGCGCTGGGCGAGCGAGAGTCGCTCCCCGAGCAACCACTGCTGTACCGTGTTTCCGGTCAACTGCCGGAAGTGCCGCGTAAACGTGCGGCGGCTCATCGCCGCACGGGCCGCCAGACTGTCCAGCGTATGTGGTTCGCGAAGCGAAGATCGAACCTCGTCCAACAGGATCGACAACCGCGAATCGCGCGCGGAACTTGGCAGTGGCTGTTCAATGAACTGCGCCTGCCCGCCCTGACGGTGGGGCGGCACTACCAGCCGCCGCGCCACACTGTTAGCCGCGGAGGCACCGTGCCGCTGGCGCAGCAGATTCAGGCAACAGTCGATGCCTGCGGCCGTGCCGGCGGAGGTGACGATGTCGCCATCATCGACGTACAGCACGTCGGGATCCACCCGCACGTTCGGAAAGCGCTGCGCAAAGTCGGCGGCACAGGACCAGTGTGTGGTGGCAGTTCGGCCTTCCAGCAGGCCTGCCGCACCCAGCACGTAGGCGCCCAGACAGAGCCCAACCACCTTGGCGCCGCGCCGGTGGGCCATCACCAGGGCCTACAGCAAAGGCTCCGGGGGACGCTCGGCCGGGTCGCGCCAACTGGGAACGATGATGATTTCGGCCCGCCTGAGCGCAGCCAGCCCATGCACGACCCCGACCGCGAAGCCCGCCGTCGTGCGCAGCGTGCCGGCTTCGCCGGCGCACACCCTCAGGTCGAATGCGGGCACGCCGGGATGCGCGTCGCCGAAGACCACGCAGGGCACCGAAAGATGAAAAGGACTGACCCGATCGAACGCGACGACGGCGACGACGGGTAGCTTCTGGCGCGTGCTCATCTCGACAGCTCACAAGGTTGGCCCGATTGCATCGAAGTATGGCATCTGGGCCACTCGCGTGATCAGACTGCGGACCCAAGAATGGCGCCTTCGTTATGGAAGGCAAATCAATGAACTCGAAGATCCTCAATGTCTCGCTCTGGGCCGGCGTGGTCTATTTCTGCTGCATGGCCGTGGCGCACTTCTTCGGTCTGAAGTACCCGCTGGTATTCGTGTACTACGACGTGCCGTTTCACGCCTATCAGGACAAGATCATCTCGTTCTCGGTCGTGGCCTACATCTGCCTCTTCTACACGGCAGCGACGATCCGGGCCGCCGTGCCCGCTGCGCTGTTGGCCTTGGCCGTGACGGTCCTTGGCCTGTCGGCCGTGAACCTGTCGGACGCGCTGCAGTCGGTGCTGGCAGACCGCCCGACCACGATGTACTGGGCACAGACCGGTCTGATCGCTGGCTACTTTGCGTGGCTGGTGGTGTTCCACCTTCGAGCCAAGGCCGACGTGTAGGGATTCGGTGGCGCGGGTTTTCCCGCTGCGAATGCTCGCGATGGATCAATCGAGGTGAGATCTCGACACTCTCGAACGCGCTTCGGTGGCGCTTCCGCCGGCATTCGAACCTGGAGTATCTCGATGAAGAGTTTTGCCAACACCGTCAATGGCTGCGCCGTCAGTTCGGCCCATGGGTTTGAGTCGAAGAACCCGGCTACTGGCGAGGTGCTGGGCCTTGTGCCGCATTCCAGCGCCGAGCAGGTGGCACAGGCCGTGGCAGCCGCGAGGGTGGCACAGCCTGGTTGGGCAGCGCGGCCCGACGCCGAGCGCAAGGCTTTGACGATGAAGGTGGCCGAGGTTATCAAGGGCAACGCGGAGTACCTGGCCGAATGGGTCACGCGCGAACAAGGCAAGCCGCTGGGTGGCGTCGGCCCGGACCAGGTGCCGGGTGCACGCTTCGAACTGTGGGGGTGCGAGGTCTGGACGCAGGTGCCGGCGAGCCTGGACCTGCCGGTTGAGGTGGTGTTCGAGGACGCGACGCGCCGCGACGAAGTGCATCGCAAGCCCTTCGGCGTGATCGCTGCCATCGCGCCCTGGAACTGGCCGCTGCTGATCGCCATCTGGCAGATGATTCCGTCGATCCGGGCTGGCAATACGGTGGTCATCAAGCCCTCGGAGTACACCAGCATCGGCACGCTCGAACTCGTGCGTCTGATTGCCGAGGTGCTGCCGCCTGGCGTGATCAACACCGTCAGCGGCGGCGGCGAGGTGGGTGGCTTCCTGGTCGAGAACCCCGATGTTGACAAGATCATGTTCACCGGTTCTGGGGCCACCGGCGCCCGCATCGCGGCGGCTGCGGCTAAGAACCTGACGCCCACCACGATGGAACTCGGCGGCAATGACGCAGCCATCGTGCTGCCCGACGCGGACCCCAAGGCGATCTCGATGGGCTTGTTCTGGGGCGCCTTCCTCAACATGGGGCAGACCTGTGCGTGCGCGAAAAGGCTGTACGTGCCTGAAAACCTGCACGACGCCGTGGTCGCCGAGCTGAAGGCGCTGATAGAAGCGATGCCGATGGGCAACGGCATGGACGCCGGCGTCGCGATGGGCCCGATCCAGAACCGCATGCAGTACGACAAGGTGGTCTCGCTGGTGGAGCAGGCCAAGGCCGGCGGAGCCACGATCGTCTGCGGCGGCAAGCCGCAGGAGGGACCGGGCTACTTCTATCCGCTGACGCTGGTGACAAACATCGCCGACGGTGCCGCCCTGGTGGACCAGGAGCAGTTCGGCCCGGTGCTGCCGATCATCAAGTACAAGGATGTCGAGTCCGCGATCGCCAGCGCCAACCGGCTCGATGCCGGGCTCGGGGCCTCGGTCTGGTCAGCCGGCACCGAACAGGCCATGGCCGTGGCGTCCCGCATCCAGGCCGGCACGGTGTGGATCAACCAGCACGGCGCGATCCATCCGATGGTGCCCTTCGGCGGCGTGAAGGGTTCTGGCTGGGGCGTCGAGTTCGGCGCCGATGGCCTGAAGGCCGTGACGCAGCCGCAGGTCATCAGCCTGAAGAAGGGCTGACGCGTAGGGCCGTAGCTGCAACGCTGCGGCATCCCCAATGGCCATTGAATTCAAAGGAGCATGAACGATGAGTCCTGCATTCGCCATGCATCCCGATACCCGGCACGGATCGACATCGGCCGCTGGATCCATCGTGGTCCGGCGCACGCGGTCGGCAAACATCGAGCAGCACACGGAGCAGTTGCAGGACTGGAATCTGCGCTACGACCAGCTCGATGCCGGCCGCTTCGATGGCCAATTCACCGACATCCGCCTGCCGGGCATGCAGCTCTTTGTCGAATCGACCAGCCGCCGTGTACGGCAGCGGGGCGAGTTGATGGCCGATGCGCTCGGCGTCGGAACCATACTGCGCGGCGCCGGGCCGTTGTGTATGAACGGTGTGCGGTGCGACACCGATTCGCTGGTGGCATGCAACGCCACCGAACTGGACATGAGCACCCCGCCGGACTGCGTGCTGGCAGGCGTGGTGATCGACGCCGCTGAGCTGCTCGACGCTGCCCGGGCCCTGGACGGGCTGGACCGGCACTTCCGGCAGGGGTGGTTGGTGTCGATGAAGCCGTCGGAGCCGGTGCTGACGCGCTGGCGACAACTGCTGCTGGATGCCGTGCAGGCAGCGGTCGATCCGGCGGGGCGACTGAACGATCCCGTGGCCTGCCAGCAACTGCACGACGATCTGCTGCTGACCCTGATCGACGCCATGGCCGGCACCCTGCGTGAAGAACGCGTCCATCGGCCCGACCAGCGCAAGCGAATCGTTGACCGGGCGTGCGAGCTGATGCTGTCGCATGAGGACGAACCACCGAGCCTGTTCGAGGTGTGTCGACGCGTCGGGGCAAGCCCGCGAAAACTGGGCTACTGTTTCCAGGAAACCTTCGGGGTGAGCCCCGGCCGCTATGTCAAGACGATCAGGCTCAACGCCGTGCGGCGCGAACTCTGCCGTGCCGAGGGCTCTCGCATGAGCGTCTATGACGCCGCGGCGCGCTGGGGCTTCTGGCACTTCGGCCACTTCTCGGCCGACTACAAGAAGCTCTTTGCCGAATTGCCCTCGGAGACACTGAACCGCGCGCGCGGGCTGCGCAACGTCTGATCTGCGCCGCTTCAGCGAGCAGCGGCGAGCTGCTTGTCGTCTCGGCGGCTTCCGGCGTCATCGATGGGTCTGTGTCAGTGTCGGTCGGGTACGGTGGGCCGTTCGGAGATACCAGCCTCGCGCATCCGGTGCATGAGCGAAGCGCGAACGGCCATCACGTCCGCCGGCCGGCTCTGCCGCAACCGAGCGATCTCATCGGCTGTGTAGGGCGAGGCACCGGTCGGCAGGGTGTCGGCGGCGAGCGCCGGCAGCAACCAGTTCATGAGATTCGCGATGTCGCGGTCGGACAAGGGCGAATTCATCACGCCCGGCACTTGCACGATGAACTCGCGGCCGCCCGGCACCTGCAGGAACTGGCCGAGCAAGCCGCGCATGGATGGGATGCCCTTGGCAGGCGAGCCGCTGCCGTCGGCCAGATGGCAACCGCTGCAGTGGTGCAGGTATTGCACCCGGGCCCGAGCGTCATCGGGCGACGCGGCAGCGGCCATGGCGACAGCGGCCAAGCAGGCCGACACCAGATGCCGAGGGCTGGCCATCGCAATCATTTGAGCAGGCGATCGCGAAGTTCGCGCAGTTCCTTGTGGCTGGGCTTGGCGATACGCGCGGCGGCGATGTCCTGGGCGGTCGGGCCGCGGCCTTCGCTGTTGTTCAGTTCGCCTGCCATGTAGCCGGCCACTGCGGCCAGCTCTGCATCGGACAAAGCGGCCTGCGGCGCCATCGCGAGATTGAACACCTGGCCTTGGGACACGATGCGCCCCGAAAGCCCGTGCACCAGCACCTGTGCCAGATAGCGCCGGCCCTCGTCGTGCGCCAGCATGGGAGCGAGCGTGCCTGCCAGCGGCGGCGCGAGGCCCGCCATGCCTTTGCCGCCGGGCTGGTGGCAGGCCGCGCAGATCTGGTTGAACACGGCCTGGCCGTCGGCAGGCACCGTGTCGGCAGCCAGCGCCGGCACCTGCAGCATGACGGTGATCAGGGCGGCCAGTGCAAGGGTGGGTGCTCGAGTCATCAGTCCTTCTCCGCGACGCCGACGATGATCGACACCGTGCAGTGGTATACCGAGCTGTCGTTGGCCATGCACCAGTTGACGTCGTTGTGCACGCCCATGCGATAGCCCGGCCGGTCGCCATGGTTCGTGTTGCAGAAGCAGCGGCCGCAACTGGTCTTGCCGCAGCAGTCGTTGTAGCTGACCAGGTAGTCCTTGCCGTCGGCCGGGTTGTGGCAGGTGCCGACCCAGGTGACCTTCGAAGGGCTGGTTCCGGGCGGGCAGGTTGTGGCACTGCCACCGCAGCAGGAGCACAAGAATCCATCGACAGAGCAGTAGCGCCAGTAGTCGCAGTCGTTCGTGGTCGGGTTCTTTTTGCTGGCGCCGCCACTGCCGCCATGTCCGCTAGAGGCGAATGCCTGAGAGGTGCGGTCGAACGGCAGCACCGGCAAAGTGAAGGCGCTGGCCACCATCAATCGCGAGACCTTCAAGAGTGCGCTGCGCCGTGAAGTGGTGCTGGCCAGCGCCCGGGTCCGACGCTCGGTGAAGCCGTCGATGAAATCAAAGATTCGCTTCATGCCTGCTCCTTGGCAAACTTGGGCGCATCGAGGTAGTCCTGGACCGACGCGACACCCAGGTCCTGGGCTGAGAACAAGCTGTCGAGTTGTTCCCGCGAGTTGACGAGGCCCTTGGCGCGCACGCGGCCCGAGGCGTCGATCAGCACGGCATAGGGCAGCTTGCTGACGTGGTAGCGCATGCCCAGTTCGGCCGACAGCACGTAGGGGTAGACCGCCAGATCGGCGCGCCGGCGGAAGGCCTCATGCTCGGGCTGCTCGCCATCCGAGGCCAGCACCAGGGTCAGGCGGTTGCCCTCCGCCCGCTTCAGCGACTTCAGGACCGGCAGCAGCTTCTTGCACACCGGGCAGGTGGGCGAAAGGAAAAAGACCAGCGTGTTGCCACTGCCGGTGCCGCCCAGTGTCACGGTGCCGCCGCCCAGCGAAGGCAGCTGAAACACGGGGGCCTCTTCGCCGACTTTGGGCCCGCTGTCCATCATCAACGCCCCCATGGGCGCAATGCGCTCATAGAGGATGCCGATCTGGCGCGACAGCGCGATCACCACAACCAGCAGGGCGAGCACCGCCAACCAGAGCAGCATGTTGGACACGATCAGGGCTTCGTTCACGGCGAGTTCCTCAGGTCGAGCAGACGGGATTGATGGCTCAGCATGGTGTTGGCCAGGAAGTGCAGGCCGAGCAGGAAGAGGGTGGCGAAGCCGACAGCGACGATGTCCAGCCAGACCGTGCTGCGGCCGAGCATGGGCGCCGCAGCAACCCAGGTCGCCAGCATCAGCGCGACATTGCGCAGCACGAGTCCCTTGCCCAGGGGTGTGTGAGCGCTGCCGCCGCAGCCGCAATCGATCCGATCGCGACCGCGCCGCAGGTTGAGCACGATGGCTGCCGTGAACATCAGCCACAACGCCAGCGCCAGCCCAGCCCCCGCCTGTCGGCTGGCCACCGGTAGCAGCATCACGCCGGCAAGCAACTCCAGCAGCGGCACGGCCCGTGCAAAGGCGGGCACGACGGCGCCTGGCAGCACCTGGTAGTTCTCGACCGCGTCGCGGAATGCGTCCGGGTCGCGAAGCTTTTCGATCGCGGCGATCAGCAACACCGTGCCGACGAACGCTGCCGCCGAATGGGTCAGAACCGGATCGATGGCCGGGAGAAGAACAGTCAATGCGTCCATCACGGCAGCCCCAGGAAGACCGGCGTCTCGCCGACGGGTTCGGAACGAGCCAGGGGCTTGGCCGGTGCGCGATCACCCTTCAGGTCGAACGACAGGATGCGGTTGTCTGCGCCACTCAGCACGAACAGGCGCGGCGTCTCGGTGCGTGCGATGTTCATCGCCACAGCGGCTTGACCCGGCATGCGTGCCACGCGCTTGCGGCTCTTGAGGTCGACCACCCAGATCTCCTTGGCTGGCGACTTGTGGCTGCCCTCGGCGCCCTTGTCGTGCATGCCGACGTATAGGCGTGCGCTGCGCGGCTCGATCGCGAACAACTGGTAGCCACCGGGCCGCCAGCCCTGCTTGCCAGCGGCCGCGTCAACCAGCGACCAGGGCTTTGCCAGCGCTGCTTTGGCACCAGCGAGGTCCAGCGTGTAGACCGTGCCGTGGTAAGAGACGAAGGTCAGCTGGTCGCCGACCAGCTCGTAGTGCATAAACACCGGATCTTTGTCAGGGTCGAAAAAGGGCTCAGACACCTGACGCTCAGCGATTGCTCCCTGGCCGTCGAGGTCGAAGGTCACCAGCGTGCCGTCTCCGCAAACCGACGAGAACCGCCGTGGCTGGCTTAGCCACGGAATGACTCCATAGCAACCGGGCGTTGGCACTTCGGCGGCGACGCGGCGCGCCTGCAAGTCGACGACAGTGACCGACGTCGCCGGCGTGGCGTTCTGCACCAGAAGCCAGCGATCGTCGGCGCTGGTGGCGATCAACGCACGCATGGCCAGACCCTGCACATGCTTGGGCGGGATCTCGATCTCGTGCTGGAAGCTCAGGTCGTCGGCGCGGTAGACCTCGACCACGTCGGTGCGTGTGCCGCGCTGCAGCCGGGAGTGGTAGGTCGTTGCGACATAGATCGTCTGCCGGTCGCGCGACAAGGTGGTCAGCCCGGCAAAGCCCGTGCCCAGCATGCCCAGGTACCGCATGGACTTCCCGTCGACGACGTGCGCGCGGCCGTCGACCAGATGGCCCATGGTGGGGTCCGACAGGTAGATGCGGTAGGGGTCGATGGGCAGCAGCTTTTCCATCGTCAGCTGTTCTACCGGCAAGTCGGCGTGCGCCGCGCTCATGTGCCCGCAAACCAGCGTGGCCGCCAGGCACCAGGCGACCCAGCGGACCGGGAGGGCGGGAATTGCAGGATGCATGCAGTGACTCCGATACGCGGGCTGTGCACCCGCTTGCGGCTGGATGCTAGGAATTTCTGGACATGTGCTTTATCCCGATCCGGCAAGGCTGGCGCCTGCGCCCGGCGTCATCCGCTGGACCGGTGCGGGCCGTCCTCGGATCTGCGGTTTTCGGATAACGACCGCGGGCCTTCGCTTCTACGCTCCGGCATCGGGATCGATGGCGGCCCAGGCCCATGCGCCTGCCAGCAAGTGCGCGGATCCCAATCGACCCTCTAGGAGACACCATGACACATCCCAGACCCAACGCTGCCCTTCGAACCCTGCTGTCGGCGGTGCTGTCCCTGGCCTTTGGCCACTTGGCGCAGGCGGGGGAGGCTTCAAGGCTTGGCGGCGATCTGACGCCTGGAGGCGCCGAGAAGGCTGCGAACAAGGATGGCTCCATCCCCGCCTGGTCAGGCAATGAAGTGCAGCAGAGCGGCTGGTCCTACGGCAAGCTGCGCAGCGATCACTTCAAGTACAAGGCCGACAAGCCGATTGCCACGATCGATGCGTCCAACGCCGACAAGTACGCCGACAAGCTGTCGGCTGGCCAATTGGCGATGCTCAAGCAGGTCAAGGGCTATCGCATGGACGTCTACCCGTCGCGGCGGACCTGTGGCGTTCCGGACTTCGTCGCCGACAACACCAAGAAGAACGTCGGTACGGCAAAGGTCGGTGCTGACGGCTGGAGCTTGAAGGAGGCGTGGGTCCCCGGTTATCCGTTCCCGATGCCTGCCAATGGGGCCGAGGCGATGTGGAACGCCAAGATGCGCTACCGCGGCCTGGGCGTCGATTACAAGAACGTGGTCACCTCGGTCTCGCCCCGAAAGGGGGGCACGGAGTGGATCCGCGCCGGTCAGGAGTTCACCGCCTACATGCCCTGGGGTGCAAAGGGCTCGACGCAACTCTCGAAGCTGCCGCAGATCGAGTACTACGCCTACTTTGCGTACACCTCACCGACGGCCTTGGCTGGTCAGGCGCTGGCGATCTCCTACTTCCTGGACCAGGCCGGCAGCGAGACCTTCTACTACTTCCCCGGCCAGCGGCGTGTGCGGCGCATGCCGACCTATTCGTACGACTCGCCGCAGATCGGCATGGAGAACCAGTACACGCTGGACGAGCCGTTCGTATTCAACGGCACGATTGACCGCTTCGACTGGAAGCTGGTGGGCAAGAAGGAGCTGTACATCCCCTACAACGCCTTCGGCGCGTACAACTTCACCGGCAAGTTCGATGACATCGCCAAGACCGATTTCATCGACCCCAACCACCGCCGCTACGAGTTGCACCGCGTGTGGGTGATCGAAGCGACGGTCAAGCAGGGCATGCGGCACACGGCTCCGAAACGCACCTTCTATTTGGATGAAGACAGTTGGAACATCGTGCTGGCCGACGACTACGACGCTCAGGGCAAGTTGGCGAAGATGCGCGAGGGCTTCCTGATCCCGGTCTATGAGACCGGCACTTGCGACGTGTCAGCCTTCGTGCAGCACAACCTGACCGAAGGCCGCTATGTGTTCGACATGCATGCCGCCGGCGCCGGCAGCGATGTCCGCTGGGTGACAGAACCTACAGGGCCCCGATTCAAGCCGGCGTTCTACACCTCGGAGAACCTGCGCTCCATCAGCGATCGCTGATCACCTGCGCGACGAACAAAGACACCCGCCACAACGGAGACCCCCGATGGCTTACTCTCGATTCGCACTCAAGCCCGCCGTACTCTTGGCATTGGCTGCCGGCGCCGGCGCCGCTCAAGCGACCACCTTCGAAAACGGCGATATTCGCGGTAACTTCGATTCCACCGTGTCAGCCGGCCTGGGCTTGCGCCTCAAATCGCCGAGTTGTGACCTGGTCGTCCA